>WNGB01010271.1_pt1 | contig 13017 bp, 8 predicted proteins | sample 5400681 | NCBI WGS metagenome assembly WNGB01 (sample SAMN13153367, study PRJNA577476) | soil metagenome | isolation source: 115 cm soil or saprolite under grassland replicate 2 | place: USA:California | collected 2016-06-15 | reverse complement strand
CCTGGCGACGCGGCTGGGCAACCAGCACTGGCACAGCCTGATCCACTACCGCCGCGGCAACGTCTTCGCGCGCCAGGGCCGGCTCGACGAAGCCTTCGCGGCCTACGCCGAGGCGATCGACGGCATCGGGGCGCTGCGCGGCGCCACCGAGACCGAGGAGATCAAGATCGGCCTGCTCGGCACGGTTCAGCAGGTCTACGAGTCGATGGTGCTGCTGTGCCTGGAGCTGAACCGGCCGGACACGGCATTTCATTATGTCGAGCGGGCGCGCTCGCGCGCGTTCCTGGACATGCTGGCCAAGAAACAATCCCTGGCCGATCCCGCGCTATACGACGCGCTATCCCAGCCGGTCGCGACGCTGGCCGAGGTGCAATCACAGCTACGCGAGGATGCGCTGCTGCTGGAATACTTCACCATCGGCGTGCTGCCGCGCGGCGAGAGCCTGATCAACAAGTTGCCGCCCGAGAACACGCGCCTGCGCGAGCACCTGACTCTGCCGCCGCAGACGATCATCTTCGCCGTCACGCGCGACGGGCTGGAGGTCTTCCGCCCGCAGCTCGACCCGAACGCGCTGCGCCCGCAGCCCGGCGACCCCGGCCCCGGCCGGCGGCTGCTGCGCGACCGGCTGCTGGCGCATCTGCACACGCAGCTGATCGCGCCGGCCGCGGCGCTATTGCGCGGGCGCGAGCTGCTGTACCTCATCCCGCACGGCCCGCTGCACTATGTGCCATTCATGGCGCTGCGCTCGGCCGCTGGCGCGCACCTGCTCGATGCTGCTGGCCCGGCGATCGCGCTGGCGCCATCGGCCACGGTGCTGCTGCGCAATTGCCTGGGCCGGCCAGTAAAGGCACACCATGCCGCGCCGCTGCTGGCGCTGGGCTACAACGACGAAGGCGAAGCCGGGCTGCGCTACGCCGAAGACGAGGCCGGCCATGTCGCGCGGCTGGCCGGCGGGGAATCCTGGGCCGGCGCCGATCCCAAGAGCCGGCGCCTGATCGCCGAAGGGCGACAAGCGCGCTGGCTGCACATCGCCGGCCACGCCATCTACGACCCGCACGACCCGCTCGGCTCCTACCTACAGCTGGGCAAAGACGACCCGCTCAGCGCCCGCGCGATCATGCGCGAGCTCGTACTGGACGCCGACCTGGTGACACTCAGCGCCTGCATGAGCGGCCTGAGCCAGGTGATGTCGGGCGATGAGCTGTTCGGCTTGCAGCGCGCGTTTCTATATGCCGGCGCGCCGGCGGTGGTCTGCACGCTATGGGAGGCGGCCGACTTCGTGGCGCTGCTGGTGATGGATCGTTTCTACACCGCGCTTCACGGCGGCAGCCCACCGGCGACCGCGCTGCGCGACGCGCAGGTGGCGCTGCGGGACATGACCGGCCGCGACCTGCTGGCAGCGCTCGATCGCTGGCGCGCCGAGGATCCGGCCTTCGTGGCCGCGCTGGGCGACCTACCCGAGGTGCCACCCGACGCGCTCGACGCCGCGATCTACGCTGACCCATTCTACTGGGCGCCGTTTATGCTGATTGGACGACCGGATTGAGTACTGAGGGCCGAGGACTGAGGACTGAGCGGGGAAATTCCTCAGTCCTCAGTCCTCAGTACTCAGCACTATTCAGTGGCGTTATCTCCACGCGCAGGCTGGGCAGATCCTCCAGCGGGACCGGCACGAAGTCGACGCAGCCGGTCTCGTCAGTCTCGGCTTCCCAGTTGGCCTCGCCCAGGTAGAGCGTCACCAGGCTGCCGTGCTGATCGAGCGGGCTGCGGCTGGCGACATCCACGCCGACGCGCACGCGCCCCTGCTGCTGGGCGGCATCCTCGGTGTAGACCTCGATCGAGACATCGAGATCGTGCAGCGAGGCCGGCTCCTGGGTGTAGCGAAAGATCAGCTCGCCACGCGCGCCGCGCGCCGCACCCACAAGCGGTCGTTGGCGCATGCTGGCCAGCAGCGCATCGGAGAAACGAATCGCCAGCCGGCCCGCGTCGAATCGCCAGGCCGGCGCTGTGGGCTGTGGTAGTTGCATGGGCGCCTCCAGAAATGTCAGATCGACCGCCGGGTAGTGCGCCGCCGGCGTGAGCGCGCCGGCATAGGCCGGCCGCACCAGCTCCAGCAGCTCGTGCAGCTCGGCTGCGCAATCGGGGCAGGCCGCGAGATGCGCGGCGATACTCGGAGCACGCGCCGCGGCATCTGCGCCAACTGCGAGCGCGGCAGCATAGGCCGGCAGCTCTTCGCGGAATGGGTGCGCGGGGCGATCGAAATCAGCGTACGTATGGTCGGGCATGAGCGATCCTCGTATTTGTTGGTAACACAGAGCACACACAAACAGTGTATATATATGTAAGGCAGTTTTTTCAGAAAATCTTACACTTCTTCGGGCAAGATCCCGAAGTCGGCCGCGAGCGCGCGCCATTCCGGCTCGGCGCGCAGCTTTTCGACCGCGCGGGCGCGCAGCGTATAGACGCTGCCGATCGGTTTGCCAAGCAGCCGGCTGATCGTGGACTCGTCGAGACCATCGATGTACTTCAGCCGCAGCGCCGCGATCTGCTGGCCGGCGCGCGGGTGCTTGCGTAGGAACTCGATTGACAGGTGTTCAAAGCGAGCGCGCAGTTCGGCGGCGATCATCTGCGCGGCCATATCGGGCTCGTGATCAGGCAGGCTGTCCAGGTCGCCTGGCCCAACCGCCGAGGCAGGAGCGCGCGCAATGCCATCCAGGTCGCGCTGCCGGCGCACCACTCGCGCTGAGTCCAGGAGCTGCTGGAAGGCGAAGGCCAGAAACGCGCCGGGCGTGCGACAGCGTGCGAACAGCGCGAACACGCGCTCGGATGCACGCTGGGTGGCATCTTCGGCGATCTCAGGATAGCGCCGGCGCGCGCCATCGTAGAGGTAGCGAAACAGCTCGCCATAACCAAGATTCTGGCGCTGGCGCCCCTCGCTGCCGGAGCAGGCTGTATGCAGCACCTGGCTATACACCAGCATCGCAGCGCGATTTGGGTCGGCAGCTGCTCCGGCCCGCACCAGATCGGCGGCCTGGCGCGCCCACGCCTCACGGCCAAGCAGCTGCCAGCCCCAAGTGGCCGACAGCCGATCGACGACTGCAAGGCAAGCTTGTAGCAACGTGGCTCGATCGCGCTCCATTTGTGCCATGTTACCGGATGTTCCAGGAAGCGTCAGCCGTCAACCACTGCACGCCGGCCGGGCGCCAAAAAGCGCCTGCGATATTGTACCGCGTACCAGCGCGGTTTACAAATTCTTTTGCCTGTGGCAGGATGTCTTTGGGTGTATTTTTCGCCCCGCGGGGCGAAAAATACACCCAAACAGAAATCGATAGTGGTCAGAGCTGCGCGATCGCAATCGCCCCACGCAGCGCGGTGTCGTAGCCCAGCTCGCTTAGCCGCAGATCGGGGAGAGGCACCAGCCGCAGATGCTCGGCCATCACTTGTCGCGCCGCCGTTATCAGCCGCTCGCCGCCGCCGACCGCCACGCCGCCGCCCAGGACGATCAGATCGGGCAGGTAGATCGTCGCGAGGTTGCGCAGGCCCTGGCCAAGATTATAGGCCACCTCGGCCCACTCGTGGTCCTCCAGCTGCTCGGCCGGCTTGCCGTAGATCCGCCGGATGCCATTGCCCGATATCAGCGCCTCCAGGCAATCCGGCGCACCACACTCGCAGCTTACGCGCTCGGGGTGCGCGCAGCGGAAATGAATCGCCTGGTGCCCGATCTCGGGGTGCGCTCCGCCCATGCCGCGGTAGATGTTGCCATCCACCAGGTAGCCGCCGCCCATACCCGTGCTCAGAGTGATATACAGGAAGCGCCGGCATGCGACCGCGCCAGAGGCGTACTCGCCCGCGGCCGCGACATTGGTGTCCACATCGACAGAGAAGCGGCAGCCCCAGCGCTGCTCCATGAGCACCTTCAGCGGCACCGCGCGCCACTGCGGCTGGTGCAGCGGCGAGACAATGCCGCGCTCAGCGTCGAGCGGCCCGCCGATCGCCGCCCCAATCGCCGCAATCTCGTCGCCCGCCGCAACCTCGGCGATCATGCGGTTGAGCAGATCCAGCCCCTCGTCCAAGTCGAGCGGTGTCGCTTCACGCGTGCGGCGCAGGATCGCGCCGGAAGCGTCGGCCGCCGCGACCATGAGCTTGGTGCCGCCGATGTCCAACCCTATGGTGATGGTCATAATGGTTCTTTACGTTTTTTGTGTATCATTTTCGCCCCGCAGGGCGAAAAATGATACACGAATAGAATTCCGCAAGGGCATCACCGCCAGGGAATCGTCTCCGCCCGATAGAAATTTACCCCCAGTGCCGCCAGTCGCGGGCCGTGCGTGCCCAGCCGCAGGCGATATTCATCCCAGCTGCGGCCCGACATTGGCGACCAGCCGATCTCTGCGCAGCTGAGCAGCCGCGGGAACGCCATATACTCGACATCCCGCATCGTCTCCAGCGTCTCCGACCAGATTGGCGCTTCCACACCGAGAATGTCGTCTTCCGGCACATCAGGCACCAAGGTCGCCGGATCCCAGGCATACGAGGTTTGCATATCGACATAGCCGGCCCAGTTCTGACCAAGCGGGCTCGACGAGTCGTACTTCATATCCAGGTATGTCCTGGAGGCCGGCGACATGATCACCTTCGCGCCCTGACGCACCGCCTGGCCCACCAGCGGATTATGCCAAAACTGCACCACCGACGAGGGCAGCAGCGTCGTTCGCGAAGCCTCCTCCCAACCAATCATACGCTTGCCATGCGACTGCACAATCGCCTGGAAGCGTTCGATGAAGCGCACATAATCATCGGGTTTTGTCGCAACCGCCTCATCGCCGCCGATGTGCAGGTAGGGGCCAGGTGTCAGCGCGGCCAGCTCGCGGATCACATCATCCACGAACGTGTAGGTGATCGCTTTATCAGGGCAGAGCGAGCTGAAGCCGACCTCGATGCCGGTGTAGAGCGGTGGCGCGACATCATCGCAGTTCAGCTCGGCGTAGGAGGCCAGCGCGGCATTGGTGTGCCCCGGCAGATCTATTTCCGGGATAATCATGATGTAGCGCTGCTGGGCATAGGCCACGATATCGGCGTACTCTTCCTGCGTGTAGTAGCCGCCGGCCCCGCCGCCCACTTCGGTGCTGCCGCCGTACGTGGCTAAATTCGGCCATGCGTTGATCGCGATACGCCAGCCTTGATCGTCGGACAGGTGCAGATGCAGGCGGTTCAGCTTGTAAAATGCAAGCAGGTCGATGTAGCGCTTAACATCGGCCACGCCGAAAAAGTGACGCGCCACATCCAGCATGGCGCCGCGCCATTCAAAGCGTGGGGTATCGCGAATCGTGCCTGTCGGCAGCGTCCACGGGCCGGCCTGCTTGGTCGATTGTTCGATGCTCGGCGGCAGCAGCTGCCTGAGTGTCTGCACACCATAAAACAGGCCGGCCGGCCCCGCTGCGGCGATCCTCACGCCATCCGGCGCAATCGTCAGCTGGTAGCCCTCATCGCCCAGCGCCGGATCGCTGCCGACAGTTGTGAGATAGATCTGCCCTGCCGGCGGCGCGGCATTCGCCGCCAACACCGGCAGCGCATAGCCAGTCGCGGGCCGCAGCCGCTCGGCCAGGTAGTGGCCGATCGCGATCAACGGGTCAGTTTCAGGCGCAACATAGATCTGTGTAGCAGCGGTGATCGTGAAGATTCCGCCGGCTGCTGAAACCGCAACTGGCTTGGGGATAACGGTATTCATGGAGGGTATCCTTTCTAGTGCTCGGCCAGGCACGGCGAGCACTGATGCAGTGGGTATCCTTTCTAGTGCTCGGCCAGGCACGGCGAGCACTGATGCAGTGGGAAGCGCAGGGAGATCCAGCCGCACCGGCGCACCGCACGATCCCAGAACCAACGCGCAGAACAGCAGCGCGGTGTATGCAATATTGCGGATCATAGCTTCACAATGATTTAGTACTTACGCTGGCCACGAATTTCTCATCTTGTGTGTTGTTTTTTCGCCCTGCGGGGCGAAAAAACAATACACAAAAAGGAAAGTACCATGCTGCCGCAGGCTACGACTGCATTATGCGTAAATCCTATGATTACTATAAATGTTCGACAAAATAATCGCGGATGCGCTCCTCCATATAGACCCGATCGGCCAGCGCGCGCGGCATGTGGCGCTCATCGGGGAACAGGAATAGATCGTAGGGCTTGCGGGCCTTGATCAGCGCGTTGATCAGCCGCGCGGTGTGGCGGAAGTGAACATTCTCGTCGATCAGGCCGTGGATCAGCATGAGCTTGCCGGCGATCGTTTCGACATGGCTGTTTACGCTGCTCTGGGTATAGCCCTGCGGGTTCGATTGCGGCGTGCCCATGTAGCGCTCGGTGTAGTGCGTATCGTAGCCATCCCAGTGCGTCACCGGCGCGCCCGCCACGGCCACCTTGAACGTCTCGGGCGCGCGGGCCAGGCCGATCGCGGCCATGTAGCCGCCATAGCTCCAGCCATAGATGCCTACCCGATCGGCGTCGGCCAGACCCTGCGCCACCAGCCAGCGTACGCCGTCGACCTGATCGTCGACTTCGACATGGCCCATGTTATGCTTGATCGCAGCCTCGAAGGCCAGCCCGCGCCGCGCGCTGCCGCGATTGTCCAGCAGGAACACCAGGAAGCCCTGGCTGCGCAGGTATTGCGCGCGCATGGCGATCGTCAGACTCCAGCTGTTGGTGACTGTCTGAGCGTGTGGCCCGCCATACACCTGGACCAGCGTGGGAAAGGGGCCAGCGCCGAAGCGCGCGGGCGGCCGAAAGATTGCGCCGTGCAGCGTCACACCGTCGCGGCTCGGGAGCGCGATCAGCTCGGGCGGCTCAAGCGCCAGCTCATCCACGCGCGAGTCGCGCTCGTCGAAGATCGTCGCGAGCAGCGCGCCATCGTCGAGCGCGCGCAGCGTGACGGTCGGCGGCTGGCCGAGCGAATCGTGGGTATCCACAAAGCGCGCGCAGGCGTGGTCGAGCGCTACGGCGTGCTTGCCCGGCGCGGCGGTGATCTTGCGTGGCTCGCCGCCATCAAGTGAAATGGCGTACAGATGCGTCTCAAGCGGGCTCTCGCGCGTGGCGGTGAAATAGACCAGGCCGCGCGCCTCGTCCACGCCGGCGAGCGAGTCGACCATCCACTCGCCGCGCGTCAGCTGGCGGATCAGCCCGCCGTCGCGGTCGTACAGATACAGGTGCTGAAAGCCATCGCGCTCCGAGGCCCAGATGAAGCAGCCGGCATGGTCACCGCGCCGCAGCGGACGAAAGATCTGATGCAGGTTGATCCATACATCGCTGGTCTCTTGCAGCAGCGCGCTGCGCTCGCCAGTGCGCGGCTCGAAGCGCAGCAGATCGAGCGTGGTCTGCGCGCGGTTCTCGATCTGCGCGCTCAGGCCGCCATCGGGCAGCCACTGCACCCGCGCCAGGTAGATATCCTCGTCGGCGCCGAGATCCATCCAGACCGGCTCGCCACCAGCCGCCGGCACAACACCCAGCCGCACCCTGGCGTTCGGCGCGCCGGCGAAGGGGTAGCGGTGATCTTCCTGCGCGCGGTCGCCAGTGGCATCCTTGCCCTGATGCACAATCCTATAGATCGGTATATGTGTCTCATCGGCCTCCTCAAAGGCCAGCCAGGCGCCATCGGGCGACCACCAGAATCCGGCGCGCCGGTCCATCTCCTCTTGCGCAACATACTCGGCCAGCCCGTGGGTCACGCCAGTGCCACGCGCGCCGCTGGTCAACTGGCGCGGTGCGCCAGCGTCCCCTGAGCTTGTCGAAGGGCCGTCGGCGGAGACAACGTAAAGCTCAGAATCCTGCACATAGGCCACGCTGGCGCCATCGGGCGAAAGTCGCGGGCCCTGCGCCGGCACCCCGTTCGAATCCACAATCTTGCGCAGCGGCGCGTCCAGGCCATCCTGAACGTAGATATCGCCACGCAGCGGCACCAGAATGCGGTTGGCTCGCCGTGCCCAGGCGTACTGCGTGACACCTAGCTCGCGCTGGCGCAGCCGCTCGCGCCGCAGCCGCTCCTCCAGCGAGATATTCTCCTCGGTCGCGCCGCCATCGGCCGGCGCCAGCAGCAGCCGTCGCTCGCCGCTGGCCGGATCGAACGCGTAGAGCTGGCGCGTCAGCCCACGATCGGGGCTGTAGAGATAGGTGATCAGCCGGTCGTCGGGACTCCAGGCGATCGCGCCGGGGATAGCCATGCCAGGCAGTGGGTAGGTGACGACGGATTCAAGTGATAATTCGGGCACCACAGTATCTTTGGTATTATCAGTCACGAACGACATCACTCCTTCTCAACGTGACAGTTGGGAGGTTTGGAGGAACCGCGCTCCTCCAAGACTATTTCCCTTTGTGCCGCGCTGCAAGCGCGCTGCGCCTGCAGCGCGGCACAAAAACTATTTTTGGGGCGGCCGGGTACCCACACCCAGAGGGTCCCCGGTGCTGTTCCCCAAACCCCCACCGAGAAGCAAGCCCTACGCTCGCTCGAAATCGATAAACCCCTTCGCGTAATCGGTCGCCACCAGCCGCACGCGTGTCTGGTCGCCCACATCCAACCCCTGCTCGCCACGCACCACGCGCCCCTCGACCGGCGGCGCGAGCAGGCGCACAAAGGTGCCTTTGGCCGCCACGCCGGTAACGATCGCGTCGAACCTATCGCCGATCCGGCCAGCCATCAGCGCGACAGCGGCGGTCTTACGCATGCGGCGCTCGACTTTTTTGGCGGCCCGGTCGCGCTCGTTACAGCGCTCGGCGATCGCCTCAAGCTCGGCGTTGGCATACGGCGTGGGCAATTGCGCCAGGATCGCCTTGATCAGCCGCTGCATGATCAGGTCGGCGTAGCGCCGGTTCGGAGCAGTCGCGTGGGTGTAATCCTGCGCCGCGAGGCCAAAATGGCTGGCGTCGTCCAGGCCGGGCAGCACCAGCGTATACTCGCCCGAGCCGAGCAGCTTGACCACCGCGAGCGAGAGATCGGGGAAGTGCGCTGGATCGGCCTGCTTGCGCCGATCCATGAAGTCCGACAGCGCGCGCGAGTCGGGCGCAGCCGGCAGCTGCTCGCCCAACGTCGCCGCCAGCTCGACTATCCGCGGCCAGCGCGCCGGCGTGCGCACCACCCGCTCGATCGCCGGCGCACCGCGATCCTCGAGGAATGCGGCCATCACGCTATTGGCGGCGATCATCAGGCTCTCGATCAGGTAGCGCGCCCGGTTTTTATGCCGAACTATCAGATCAACTACCACACCATCGGCAGCCACCAAGCTTGCCTCGATCGTCTCAAGATCAAGCGCGCCATTGCGGCGGCGCAGCGCGCGTAGCCATTCGGCCGCCTGATCTTGCAAGCGCAGCTGGGCTTCCAGCCCTGGCGTGTTGGTCAGCTCCGGCGGCGGGGCGCCGCTCCGCTCCAGCCAAGCGCCGGTCGTCTCGTAATCGAGCTTGGCGTGATTATGCACCAGCGCGCGGTAGACATCGCTCGCGCGCGGCTCGCCGCTCGGGCGCGAGCCGGCAGCCGGGTCGCCAACCACGAACTCGACCACCACCGCCAGCCGATCGGCGCCCGCGATCAGCGAGCTCAGGTCGGTCGAAAGGCGCTCGGGCAGCATCGGAAATGTCACTACGCCAGTGTAGACCGAGGTTGCGTTGGAGGCCGCGTAGCGATCGATCGCCGAGCCGGCAGGCGCGAACGCATCCACATCGGCGATCCCCACCCGCAGGCGAATCTCGCCGCTCGGCAGCCGCTCGGCAAACTCAACCTGATCCAGATCGCGCGAGTCGGCGTTGTCGATCGACGACCACAGCAGCCCGCGCAGATCGCGCACCTGCGCCGCGATCCGCGCTGGGTCGAGTGCGGCCACTTCGGCGGCGGCAGCGGGTGGCACATCCGGCGCGAAGCCGGCCTCCAGCATCGCCTGATGGGCAAGCGCGCGCAAATCACGCGCCGGGGCAGAATCGAGCGTCATTGCTTAACCTTATAACGGTTTGGAAGGGCGGACATCCTGCTCACTCCAAACCAATCAGGGCGCTCAGCCGATGCTCGCCACCCGGCACCACGGTCGCGACATCCGTATCGGCGTTGGCCGTCTCGACGCAGACCATCGACAGGTACTCCTGGTCGTCGAAATCGGCGATCTGCTTAGCCTTCTCGGCCCACGGGTTCCAGACAACCGTAGTGCGGCTGCCAACCTTGGCGACCCCGAGCCGGCGACCCAGCGCTGGATCATCGATCACGCACGCGGCGACGGTATCGAGGTAGATTCGGTCGGTCTCACCTTCGATCGTCACTGGCCCGTGCTGCGTCTTGCGCTTGAACCCTTCAACCTTGTCGAGATAGTCGCAGCCATCCAGGCCGTGAATCGCGATACGCCGCACATCGCCGACGGTGTAGTAGCTATGCAGCGCTCCACCGCTGACGAACGGCTGATCGCCCGGATTGCACGCGATCAGCTCAATGTGCAGCTGCGCGCCGACCGTGACGATGATCTCCAGATCGAAGGCGTGCGGCCAGAGCGCCAGGCTGTCCTCGCTCTCGGTCAGCCCCAGCCGAATCTCAGTCGCATCCGCAGGGCCGACGCTGGTGCCCCTGACCTGCCACATGGCCGCGCGCACGAAGCCGTGGAACGGCAGGGATGGATCAGTCGGGTGCGATCCGAACCACGGCCAGCAGACCGGAATGCCGCCGCGAATGGTCTTGCCCGGCTCAAATGCGCTTAGGCTGCTGACCCACAGCACGGGCTGCTGGCCGTGCGGCTGGAATGTGATCACATGCCCACCCTGCACGGCCACCGAAGCGGCAGCGTATGAATTGCGGATCTCGGCAACCGGCAGACCACCGGCGGTGGCAGCAAATGTGATATGCTGAGCAATCGCGAATTGCTCATTCAGAACTTGGGGATCGGTTATAAGCATAACACTATCCTTTGGGGTTGCGGGGGTGCTGGCGGGCGGCGCAGCCGCCCGCCAGCACCCCCGCAACTTCGTCAGGGAGGTTCAGGAGGGGCCTGCGGCCCCTCCTGAACCTCCCTGACGAGCCCTTTGTTAAATGAGGATGTGTGGGGAAGGCTGCACCTTCCTTGTCACAAGCAGAACTTGCATCTGGCACAGATTTTCAATTGATCGTAAATCGTTTTTTCGCCCGGCCGGGCGAAAAAACGATTTACAAAAAGATGGAACGTACCATGCTGCCGTACATCCTGAGCCTGCCAGCCCTGAGGCACCCCCTGAGCCGGTCGAAGGGCGTGTCGAAGGGTCGAAGGGCAGGCTAAAACGCCGTGAGCGAAAGCCTAAACAATCATACGCCCAGCGCATCCTTCACGCGCCGCAGCGCATCGATATGATCCTGAGGCGAGCGCAGCCCAGCGCCCATGGTATTCACGCACAGGTGCGTAGCGCCCAGCCCACGCCAGCCTTCGACATAGCGCGCCCACTCAGCCTCGGGCACCTGGCCGATGCTCAAGCGTGCCTCGACGCCCACCGCATCGGCCGCCCGACCAGCTGCGACGGCAGCCTGCCGCAGTCGATCGAGCATCGCGCGGGCCCGATCATCCGGCGGGCGCTGGGGAAACCAGCCATCGCTGATCCGGCCGGCGCGCTCGATCGCCGAGTCGGCCGTGGCGCCGATCCAGATCGGGATCGGCCGCTGGATCGGCAGCGGCTTGATGCCGGCTGCTTCGATCTGGTGCCAACGCCCATGAAATGTCACCACCGGCTGAGTCCAGAGCGCCCGCAGCACTTCGATCTGCTCTTCCATGCGCGCCCCACGATTATGGAAATCCTGGCCGAGCGCCTGGTACTCGACCTCGTTCCAGCCAATGCCCACGCCCAGGCGCAGCCGGCCGCCGCTGAGCACGTCGATCTCGGCGGCCTGTTTGGCCACCAGCGCAGTCTGCCGCTGCGGCAAAACGATGACGCCGGTCACAAGCTCGATCCGCTTGGTCAGGCCGGCCAGGTAGCCAAACAGCACGAACGGCTCGTGGAACAGTGTATCGCTGGTGTATGCGCCGCGCCAATCCGGCCGGCTGGCGGTGCTGGCGCCCAGTACGTGATCGTAGATCAACAGATGCTGGTAGCCAAGCTGCTCAGCCGCCTGCGCGTAGTCGCGGATGGCGATCGGATCATCGCCGATCTCGGTTTGGGGAAAGACAACGCCAATACGCATGGGGACTCCTCCAGTTGCAAGTCAAGGGACGCACGATCGACCACCGACGACCGACCACGAGAAAAACACGATCGTCGGTCGTCGGTCGCCTGCCCTGAGCCGGGGGCGCCCTTTGGGTCAAGGGTCGGTCGTCCGTTTGTCCAGATCATTACCTGAAGTCTAGTAGATCCGGCCACAGTATAGCACGAGGTCGTGTTTGTGTCCTCGAAAGGATCGTATGCCGAAAACCCAAAAGCGCCGGGGCCCGGAGCGTGTAGCTCTTCCTGTTTCTTACACTTTGTAGTGATGAGCACAGATACCTCGAACTGTGATTCAGCTTGAAATATGACCTTTTGGAGCGACTGTTCCGCTCGCCATATAGCTCATATATTTGAGCTTTCACAATTGCGTTACAATAGCATACAGCGCCGGTCAGCCAGGTTTATATGACGGGACTTACGCGGTGCCGCACGCAAACGTCTTTTAGCCTGCCCTTCGACCCTTCGACATGCCCTTCGACTAGCTCAGGGGGTGCCTCAGGGCTGGCAAGCTCAGGACGAACGGCAGCATGGTACTTGCCATGGTATCTGTGTTTCGTGTTTGCGCTCTGCGAGGGCAAACACGAAACACAAAAAGAAGATACAGTACCGCTGCGAAAGAGTACAGCTGAGCCACCGCGTACGTCCTGTATATGAAAAAGGCAAGCACCATGCGCCTATTCAAAACCCTGGCGATTATGCTGGCCTTGGCGCTCGCGGCCTGCACGACGCCAGCGCCAGCCCCCCCGCCAACGAGCTCGCCAGCAGCGCTGACCACCACGCTTCCACTGCCCACGCCCGAGCCGGGGCCAGCGCCGGTCGCCCTGCCGCCACCAGATCAGA
>WNGB01010263.1_pt1 | contig 13020 bp, 13 predicted proteins | sample 5400681 | NCBI WGS metagenome assembly WNGB01 (sample SAMN13153367, study PRJNA577476) | soil metagenome | isolation source: 115 cm soil or saprolite under grassland replicate 2 | place: USA:California | collected 2016-06-15 | reverse complement strand
ACCGGACCGTCGAACCACACGTCGACCATCGTGCCCGGAACGAGCTCGCGCATCGTCGCGATGACGTCGCCGCCCCGGGCCCGCCGCGTGATGCGCGTGCTGCTGGTCACGGCGACGGACGCCTTCGATCCGGTGGTGGGCGTCGACGGATCCGACTCGACGAGCACCGTCACACCGTCGGTGCGTCCGCTTACGCTCGTGATGATCCCGGTGATGTCCGCCGGCCGGTCGGTCGCACCGCCAGCGCAGGCGGCGAAAGCCACGAACACGAGCGCGAGTAGCGCCGGGCGCGTGCCACTACGACGAGCCGACTCGCCTGCCGGTTCCACGTCGTGCCACGCTACAGGGGTGCTCATTCGCGAGCAGCCCGCCACCGAGCTGACCGTCGCGACCCGGATCCTGGCGCGGGCCGGAGCGCTCGCGCCGGACGGCCGCCTCGCGCTGCGTCTGCATGACGTCGTCTACGTGTCCGGGCGCGATGTGTCGAATCACACCATGACGCCATACGACGTCACATCGGTGCTCCTTGCCGACGGTGCGCCTCTGATCGGCGTCCCCCCTGACGACGTCGACGACTACGTGTCGGCCCTGCGCGCCGCGCCGGACGCCGACAGTGCCGGACGCGCTTCGGATGGCGTCATCGTGACGGCGCCGTCGCTCCGCGCGTGTGCCACCGCGCTGTTGGCGCGACGTCGCGCCGAGCAGAGTCCCGACGCCGCGAGCCTCGAGCGCGTGTGGGAGGGCCTCGTCACGGACGCGCGCATCGCCGGGGCGCTCATCGGTGCGTTCCCCACGGAGGACGCGCCGCCCGATTAGCGCGGCGCGGAGCCGTTGATGCGGGCGTGCTCGGTCGGCGGTCGACCGACCATGCCTGGCGGTGGCGTCGGATGTGCAGGCCCGGACCGCGTGGACTGGATCGGAGCCATCCTGGAACGCATTCGCACCATGGAGTGCCCGGCGTGCGGCGCTCGCCTTGCCAGCTGCGCGGTCCGTGGCATCACCGCCGAGCCGCAGGCGCTGGTCGTCAAGCTCGCCTGCACCGTGTGCGGCGAGTCGAGCGTCGCGATCGTAGAGCGCGAGGACGAAAAGGCATCGGCTCTCACCGAGGATGACGTACTCGATGCGCACGACTTCCTGCAGACCTGGCATGGTCCGGTCGCCGAGCTCATCAAGACCGCCCACTAGATCAACACCGCGAACGTGTAAGGAGAGCGTCATGGCACGGATCGAGAAGGACATCGTCGTGAATGTCCCCGTCAGCACCGCGTACGACCAGTGGACGCAGTTCGAGTCGTTCCCCGAATTCATGGAGGGAGTCAAGGAGGTCGTCCAGCTCGACGAGAAACGGATCCGCTGGCGCGCGGAGATCGCTGGTAAGGACGAGGAGTGGGAGGCCGAGATCACCGACCAGGTCCCAGACCGGCACATCGCCTGGCGCAGCGTGACGGGAGCGATGAACGCCGGCTCCGTGATCTTCCAGCCCGCGGGGGATGGGCAGACGCGCGTGTCGCTCGAGCTCGGCTACGAGCCGACCGACGCGGGCGAGAAGGTCGGCGATGCGCTGGGTTTCCTGGAGCGCCGCGTGACCGGCGACCTCGAGCGATTCAAGCGCTTCATCGAATCGCGTGGCGCGCCGACCGGGGCGTGGCGGGGTGAGATCCACGGCGCTCGCGTCGACGAGGAGCCCGGCAAGACGACGCGGTGACCCTGCGGGTCGGCATGCTCGCTCCGATCACGTGGCGTGTGCCGCCCCGCCACTACGGTCCGTGGGAACGCGTGGTCTCGCTTCTCACGGAGGGCCTGGTCGAGCGCGGCGTGGACGTGACGCTCTTCGCCACTGCGGATTCTCTGACCGCGGGTCGCCTCGCGAGCATCTGTCCACGCCCGCTCGCTGAAGACCCGCGCCTCGATCCGAAGGTCTGGGAGTGCCTGCACATCGCGCACGCCTTCGAGCGCGCGCTCGAGGTCGATCTGCTGCACAACCACCTCGATTTCCTGCCGCTCACATATGCCGGCCTGGTCGACGTCCCCGTCGTCACGACGATCCACGGCTTCTCCTCGCCGAAGATCCTGCCCGTGTATCAGCGGTACGACGGGCGCGTGCGTTACGTCTCCATCAGCGACGCCGATCGCGCGCCCACGCTGACGTACGACGCGACCGTGTATCACGGCATCGCGCTCGAGGAATTCACGCCGCGAGAGCGCGCCGGAGAGTACCTCGTCTTCCTCGGTCGCATCCATCCCGACAAAGGTGTGGCAGAGGCGATCGAGCTGGCGCGCCGGAGCGGACGCCGCCTGCTGATCGCTGGGATCATCCACGACCGCGAGTACTACGAGCGGGACGTCGCGCCGTTCGTGGACGGCGACCAGGTCGAGTACCTCGGATCGCTCGGGCCGGCTGAACGGAACGTCCTGCTCGGCGACGCATTCGCGCTCGTGCATCTGGTGAACTTCGCGGAGCCCTTCGGCCTGTCGATGGTCGAAGCGATGGCCTGTGGTACGCCGGTCATCGGTCGGCGCCGCGGCGCCGTGCCCGAGGTCGTGGAGGACGGTCTCACCGGCTTCGTCGTGGACGACGTCGACGGCGCGGTGAAGGCGCTGGAGCGTGTGGCGGGTCTGGACCGGCGCGCGATCCGCGCGCGCTGCGCGGAGCGGTTCAGTCGCGATCGGATGGTGGGGGACTATCTCGACGTGTACGAGCGCGTTCTCGCGGGAAAAGGCGCGTGGACGACGAGTACGGCGTAGGGATCAACTACTGGCCGGCCCGGACGGCGATGCGCTGGTGGCACGAATTCGATCGGGCCGAAGTGGAGCGCGACTTCGCCGCCATCGCCGCTGCCGGGTGCGACTCCGTGCGCGTGTTCCTCCTGTGGGCGGACTTCCAACCGACGCCCTCGGCCGTCTCGCCGATCGCGCTCGCCCGCCTGGTCGAGGTCGCCGACGTCGCGGCGGCGCGCGGGTTGCGGCTGGTGCCGACGCTCTTCACCGGCCACATGAGCGGCGCGAATTGGCTCCCCGAGTGGGCGCTTGCCGGCGACGGCAAGGGAAGATTCCCGATCGTCTCCGGCGCCGACGTGGTCGAGCGGCTTCCGCGCAACTGGTACGACGATGACGCGATCGGCGAGGCGCAGGCGACGCTCGCACGTGAAGCTGCCGCGGCCCTCCGTGGGCATCCCGCGCTCTGGGTCTGGGATCTCGGGAACGAGAACTCCAACGTCTGCGTTCCCGCGACGCGCGAGCTCGCGCGGTCGTGGCTCGCGCGGATGACGGAAGCGATCCACGCGGCGGATCCGTCGAGTCCGATCACCATCGGTCTGCACATGGAGGATCTCGAGGAGGACCGCCGCCTCGGGCCCGCGGAGGCCGCGGAGTTCTGCGATGTCCTCTGCATGCACGGCTATCCGCTGTACGCCCGTTGGGCGCGCGGCCCATCGGACGCCTCGCTCGTCGCGTACCTCGCGGAGGTGACGCGCTGGCTTGGAGGGAAGGAAGTCTTCTTCGAAGAATTCGGGATGCCGTCGCGCACGCCGCGGGAGGAGGCCGAGGCGGATACCTACGTGGCACGGGCGCTCGACGCCCTGCACGAGGTCGGAACGATTGGCGCGATGCTCTGGTGCTTCGCCGATTACGTTCCCGAGATCTGGGATCGCCCTCCTCTCGACCGTGCACCTCACGAGCGCTTCTTCGGCCTGTGGCGCGCCGATGGCAGTCCGAAGCCGGCGGCACGCCATCTCGGTCGCTACGCGGGTGTCGCGCGTCGGAGGGCCGCGGCTGATGCGGACTGGGCCGACGTGCCGCCCGACCGTTTCTACGACGATCCGGCGGCCAACCTCCGGCGCATGTATACGCGTTACGTCGGTGAGAGGGTCGCGCGCTAAGACCTGAGCGCTGCGATCGCCGCCTCGATGCGGCGACGGAGGTCGGGATGCCCGTTCTCTTCGCGCCCGACCGCGTCGCTGCCGATCGGGCTGCGACGCAGTCGGACCTGCAGGAGGATCCGGTACAGGATCTCCCACTCTTCGAAGGGCAGCTCGATCGTCGCGAGCTGGCGCGCGATCGTCTCGACGGACACCGCACCCTGATCGGCGCGCATGAGCGCGTCCTCGATCTGTTGCGACTCCTTCGACCAGGTCTGATATGCGTCGGTGAACGGCAACTCGCGCACCAAGGCGGCACGTGCGCGGGCCAGGACCTTGGCTGTTCCGCTGAGGGCTAGATCCATGGGATGGATGGTGATCACGAGGTCACGGCCCTTCAGCTCGACCAGCTGTTCGGGCACGAGCGCCCGTACGCCGGCGCCGCCGACCAGCGCGAGGATGCGTCCCGGGATGGCGAGCGGCCACGGCGCCACTCCGCGGCGAAGGCGGATGCCGGCGCGGTCGAGCGCCGCGGTCAGGTCGCGCACGACCGTCTCGTAGCCGCCAGGCTTGATCGCGACCGGGACGTGCGCGGTCTCGTGCCGCCGCGCCAGCGCCGACAGCTTCAGCACCGGCGCGACGACCATGAGCCAGAGCAGCACGACGGCGAGCGCGAGCGCGTTCGGGTACCCGGCGAGAAGCGCGCGGACCATGCCCGCGGCGCCCGGCCGCTGGTCGCGGAGGCGGCTGGAAACGTAGCCGACGCCCAGGGGCGCGGCGACGGCGAGGACGAGCATGCCAAGACGCACCCACAGCTCGAGCCAGGACGGGACGGTCACGAGGCCGAAGAGGAACGTGCCGACCGACGGCAGCGCCACGCCCGCGGCGGCCACTGGCCAGACCATGGACAGCGCGGCCATGATCGAAAGCAGCAGCTGCCTGTCTTTCGCGACCTGTCCAAAGAGAACGAGGGTCGCCCAGGTGAAGGCGAGGCTGAGCAGCCGTCCCAGCTGACGACCGACGAAGGCGAACAGCGCGCCGATCGGGAGCATCGCTCGCTGCCGTGCAAGTCGCGGGCTAATGCCGCCTCGCTCACACCAGCTCGCTTGGCCGCGCTGCTATCGTCCGGCCGAGGGTGCTGACAGTTCTCGTCGCCGATGACTCCAACCACATGCGTGAGCTCGTCCGGATCACGCTGTCGAGCCAGGGGTGGCGCGTCGTCGAGACCGGCGATCCGTCGACCGTTCCCGAGCTCGTCAGAACGGCGAGTCCCGACCTGGTCCTGCTCGATGTCTTGTTCGAGGGATTCAAGCCCGACGGCTTCGATGTCTGCCGCACGCTGAAGGGCGACGCAACGACGCGCGAAGTGCCGGTCATCATGTTGAGCGCCCGCGACAAGCCCGGTGACCTCGCCGAGGGGCGCGCGGCAGGCGCCGCCCACTATCTGCTCAAACCCTTCGGTCCGATCGAGCTCATCAACGCGATCAAGAGGGTGCTCGCGCTCGAATAGCGCACGAAACGGACTGCAGCCGCCGGTGCCATGATGCTGGCGGCCATGGATCAGCGTTTTCTCGATTCGCTCCGCGAGCAGATCGCCTCGATCCGCGAGGGCGGCCTTTACAAGAAGGAGCGGGTGATCAGCTCGCCGCAAGGCGCTGAGATCGCGGTCCGGCCCGATCTCGAGGTCACCAATTTCTGCGCGAACAACTACCTCGGCCTTTCGGACGATCCCGTCGTCCTCGCCGCGGCGCATGCCGCGCTCGATCGGTGGGGCTACGGCATGTCGTCGGTGCGGTTCATCTGCGGCACGCAGGACATCCACAAAGAGCTCGAGGATCGGCTCACGCGGTTCCTCGGCACGGAAGACACGATCCTCTACGGCTCCTGCTTCGACGCGAACGGCGGGCTGTTCGAAACGCTTCTCGGCGAGGAGGACGCCGTCATCAGCGACTCGCTCAATCACGCCAGCATCATCGACGGGGTCCGTCTCTCCAAGGCGAAACGCTTCCGCTACGCGAACAACGACATGGCCGATCTCGAGCGACAGCTGCAAGAGGCGTCCAGCTGCCGCTTCAAGCTCATCGCGACGGATGGCGTCTTCTCGATGGACGGCATCGTCGCCGACCTCAGCGCGATCTGCGATCTCGCCGAGCGCCACAAGGCCTTGGTGATGGTGGACGACTCGCACGCGGTGGGCTTCATGGGTGAGCATGGGCGCGGCTCGCACGAAGCGCGTGGCGTCATGGCGCGTGTCGACGTCCTGACCGGGACCCTGGGCAAGGCGCTCGGCGGCGCATCCGGCGGTTACACCAGCGGACGGAAGGAGATCGTCGAGCTGCTGCGTCAACGCAGCCGGCCGTACCTGTTCTCCAACACGCTCGCGCCCGTCATCGCCGCGACGTCCGTCGCGGTGCTCGACCTCATCGTGTCGGCCGGTGAGCTGCGCGAGCGTCTCTTCGCGAACACCGCGCGCTTCCGGAAGGGAATGACCGCGAACGGCTTCCGCCTTGTCCCGGGCGAGCACCCCATCGTTCCGGTGATGCTCGGGGACGCGAAGCTCGCGACGCAGCTCGCGGACCGGCTTCTTGCCGAAGGCATCTACGTCATCGCGTTCTCGTTCCCGGTCGTACCGCGCGATCAGGCGCGCATCCGCGTCCAGCTGTCGGCGGCGCACACGTTCGAGCACGTCGATCGAGCGGTCGCCGCGTTCGCGAAGGTCGGTCGGGAACTCGGTGTGATCCAGTGAAGAGCCGAGCGACTTAGTGCGGGCCCTGGTCAAGAGCCGCCGCGAGCCGGGACTCTGGCTCGAGGAGGTCGGACGTCCGACGATCGGCCCGAACGACCTGCTCGTGCGCGTCCACTACACGTCCATCTGCGGTACCGACCTCCACATCTGGAACTGGGACCCCTGGGCGCAGAAGACGATTCCGGTGCCGCTCGTGATCGGCCACGAGTTCGAGGGATCGGTGGCGGAGATCGGCAGCGAGGTCACGGGCTTCGAGACGGGTCAGCGCATCGCGGTCGAGGGTCATGTCACGTGCGGTCACTGCCGGAACTGTCGTGCCGGACGGCGGCATCTGTGCCGGAACGCCGTCGGGATCGGGGTGCAGCGCCCCGGGGCGTTCGCCGAGTTCGTCGCCGTGCCCGCGTCGAACGCCTACGTGCTGGCACCCGGGATGCCCGACGAGATCGGCGCGTGCCTCGACCCGCTCGGGAACGCGGTGCACAGCGCGCTGTCGTTCGAGCTCGCGGGTGAGGACGTGCTCATCACCGGCGCGGGACCGATCGGCGTCATGGCGGCCGCGGTGAGCCGGTTCGTCGGCGCGCGCTACGTCGTGGTCACCGACAGCAACCACTACCGCCTCGCGCTCGCGCGCCGTCTGGGGGCGACGCTCGCGGTGGACTACACGACGACGACGCTCGACGCGGTGATGAAGGAGCTCGGCATGCTCGAGGGATTCGACATCGGGCTCGAGATGTCCGGCAGCCCCGAGGCACTGCGTTCGATGCTCGCGTTCATGAACCACGGCGGCCGCGTCGCACTGCTCGGGATCCCGAAGGGGGAGATCCCGATCGACTGGAACCAGGTGATCTTCCGCGGGCTCACGCTGAAGGGGATCTACGGCCGCGAGATGTTCGAGACCTGGTACCGCATGGGCTCGATGCTGCAGAGCGGCCTCGACATCACCGCGGTCATCACGCACCGCTTCCCGGCCGACGAATTCGCCCAGGCGTTCGAGGTGGTGCGCTCGGGTCAGTGCGGGAAGGTGGTGCTCGACTGGACCACCTGAGCCGCGCTTGGTCGGGGAGTAGAACGACGCGGTGAGGCCGGAGTCGCTCGTCTACGGCGCGATCATCGGCGTCGTCCTCGCCTTCCTGATCTCGTGGATGCGAGGACGTCCATTCACGCTCCGGCGGCCGAGCGTGATGAATGTCGTTGCCGCCCTCGTCGCGGCCACTCTTCCGTTCGCGACCGAGGCCAGCGGTCGGGGTTGGTGGACCGGCGTCCTGGCAGGTCTCGTCGCGGCCGTCGTCGCGTACTCCTGGCGTCGTTTCCGCCTGCGCCCGAGCTGACGCAGAGGCCGCCGCAATACCATCGCCGGGCTATGGCACGGCTGATCCTGCACGACGCGGCGGTCGCCGACGGTACCTCCGCCTCGCTGCGGACCGGCGTGAGCCTCGCGATCGAGGACGGACAGATCGCGTGGATCCGTCCCAACGACGCCGCGGATACGACGGGTGCGGAGGTGGTCGACGCCGGCGGCGCGACGATCGTTCCGGCCATGGTCGATTGCCACAGCCACCTCACGATGCAGGGCGGCAGCCACTGGATCGCGCGCGGCGATGACCCCGCTCCCGTGCTGCGACAGGTCGCCCGCGACAACGCGAAGCGTCTCGCCCAGGCCGGCATCCTTTGGGCACGCGACGTCGGCGCGCCGATGAGCGACGGCAGGCCGGTCTCGATCGGCGTCCGCGACGAGCTGAAGGGACGACCTGGGGCCCCGTACATTCGGGTGGCGGGGACGTGGATCGGCAAGACGGGATATCCCGCGATGTGGGTGACCGTCTACGGTCCGCAGCTCAAGGAGGCGGCGCTCGCGCAGCTCGATCTCGGCACCGACCTCGTCAAGCTCTACATGGACGCGCCCGGCGGCGTCAAGGATTCGCCGTTCGACGTTGCCGACGTTCGCGCGGCGGTGGAGGCGGTGCATGCCCGCGGCGCGCGCGTCGCGGCGCACTCGGGCTACTTTGCCGGCGCCCGCGTCGCCGCGGAAGCTGGCGTCGACTCCATCGAACACGGGATGGAGCTCGACGACGACACCGCGCGCACGATGAAGCGTAACGGCGTGACGCTCGTCTCGACACTCTCGGTCTTCGCGTCCTGGGAGACGTTCGCGCGCACGACGACGATCGACCGATTCACCGCGATCGAGGGGCGTGAGCGCATCGCGAAGCGCAAAGCAGGCGCGTACGCATCGATCGCGGCGGCGAAACGGGCGGGCGTCACGATCGCGACCGGATCCGACTTCGGCGGTGGCTCGGTGCGCGCAGGGCATCTCGCGTGGGAGGTCGAGCTGCTCGTCGCTGCCGGGCTCGAGCCGTACGAGGCGCTCGCGGCGGCGACGCGCAACGGCGGCGCCCTCTACGGTGTCGAGCACGCGGGCTGTCTCGACGAGGGCCAGCCCGCCGATCTCGTGCTCGTGCACGGCGATCCGCTGTCCGATCCCCGCGCGTTGTGGCGCGTGTGGGCCGTGTATCAGCGTGGCGCGCGGGTCGCGTGATGAAGGAACGCCAGGCCGTCGAGCAGCACCTCATCGCGCAGACCCGCGGCGCGACACGCGTCGGCGTCGTTTTCGTCCATGGCATCGGTCAGCAGTCGGAGAGCTACACGGTCCGCGAGTTCGGCGGGCCGCTCCTGCACTGGCTACAGGAATGGCACAAGCGGCGCGAGCGGGACTTCTGCGTCGCATCGTCCGATCTCACGTACGGTGAGCTTGCGGAGCGGCCGGCGCGGTTCACGGTCGAGCTCGACGCGGTCGAAGGCCATCCCGCGCAGACCTGGATCTTCGCCGAAGCGTGGTGGGCGGCGCGTCTGAGCGCGCCGAACCTGGACGAGATGACCTGGTGGGGACTGAAGTCGGCGGTCGTGCGCTGCCTGCGTCTCGCCGAGGTCGTCGTCGACTCGTTCCGGAAGCTGCCTCAGTCGACGAAGGCGATCATAGAGATCGTCTCGTCGATCCTGCTGTTCCTCGGCTACATCGCCGCGGCGATCCTCTCGATCCCGCTCATCCTCGCGCTCTACGTACTCGCGCAGATCCCCGGTCCCGTCGAGCAGGCGGTCATGGGACTGCGCAACTTCCTGCTGGACCAGATCGGCGACTTCTACACGTTCATGTGGGACGACATCCAGGCGGTGCACATCCGGGGAAGTGTCGCGGCGGCGATCCATTTCCTGATCGAGAAGCGCGAATGTGAGCGCATCGCGGTGGTCGCGCACTCGCAGGGCACGGTCGTCGCGTACGACGCGCTCTGCTCCGGCGCGGTGATTCCGGAGGACCTCGCGCGCGTGAAGACGTTCGTGACGTTCGGTTCGGCGCTCAACAACGCCTGGGACAAACGGCTCGTGCCGCCGCGGACGTGCCGCTTGCAAGAGCCGCTGCCCGCGGGCCTTCGCTGGATCAACGTCTGGTCCGAGTACGACCCGGTGTCGGGCGGCAAGCTTCGCATCCCGGATCCCACACCTGGCCATGACCCCATCCGGAGACCGGATGAGGAGTTCCCGGTCACGAACTGGTTGAACGTGATCCTGGATCACGGCGGTTACTTCGCCAACCGTGAGGAGTTCCTCTCGCGTGTGGTGCAGGAGCTCGAGTCTCCCGGTGCTCGCGAGCGCTCGCGTTTCTTTCCGGCGGACGGCGAGCAGGGATGGACGGCCCGCCGTCGCGACCGCGTGCTGACGCTGGTGTCGTGGCGCGTCGTGGCGATGCTGAGCTTTGCCGTCGGCGTCCTCACGCGCATCCGCGCCGCCGACCGTCTGCGCGCGGACGGTGAGGCAGCGTGGGCCTGGCTCATGACGCTGCCGGTCGTGGGCGGCGCTGTCACGTTCATCGACCAGCATGCCGCATGGCTCGCATGGTCGGAGCGACTTGGGGCGAGGCTGCTCGGGATCGGTCTGTGGCTCGTCGTGCTCGGGGCCGCGTACATCGGCATCAGCTGGCTCGCGTTCGTGCCATGGCACGACAACGCCGGCCAGCGCTCGGCGGGCACCGGCCGGCCGCCGGCGAGCCAGCGCGCGATCATCATCGCCTCTTCCGTCGCGATGTTCTTCGCGATCGCCGTCGGGATCGCCGTGATGATCCAATCGCCGGCGCTGAGAAAGCCCTGAGCGGAGGTGCACGCGTGGCCGGGTATGTGATCGCGATCGTCGAGGTGAACAACGTCGAGGGCTATCAGGAGTACTCGCGACAGGTGCCCGCGACTATCGCGAAGTACGGTGGCCGTTACCTCGTGCGCGGCGGCAAGATGGATGTTCGCGAGGGCGCGTGGCCCGGTCCGCGTACGGTGATCCTCGAGTTCCCGTCCCTCGCGCGCGCGCTCGAGTGGTACGACTCGCCGGAGTACGCGCCGCTCCGGCCGATCCGTCAGGCGAACTCCCGCGCCCGCATCGCCTTCTTCGAAGGCGTCGCGAACCCGATGGGCTAGGGCCGCCGCCTGGCACTACCTCCCGGGGCCGACCCCGAGCGCCGGATCGTGATCCTCGCCGCATCCTTGGTGACGGTCCTGTTCGGCGCGTTGGCGCTGCTGCGTCACTGGACGTTCCACTCCACCGCATCGGATCTGGCGGTGTTCGACCAGGTGCTGTGGAACACGCTCCATGGTCGCTTCATGGAATCGACCTTGAGCCTCGCGCGCTGCGTGCCCCACTCCTTCTTCGGCGACCATTTCTCGCCGGCGCTGCTGCTGATCCTGCCTTTGTACGTCGTGGCCCCGCGACCGGAGACGCTGATCCTCGTGCAGACCGTCGCGCTGGCGATCGGCGTGTGGCCGATCTACCTGATGGCACGCCGCTTCCTTCCGACGAGCGAGCAGCGGTTGGTGTGGGTCGCCGCATACCTCCTGAGCGCGCCTCTCGCGTTCATCGCTCTCTATGACTTCCACGAGATCACGCTCGCCGTGGCGCCGCTCGGATTCGCGATGTATTTCCTCGCGACGCGCCGGGCCGTTCCGATGATGGTCTGTCTGGTCATCGCCCTCCTCGCCAAGGAAGAGGTGGCGCTCATCGGCGTGGGGTTCGGCGTCGCGCTCGCGTTCCAGCGCCGGTGGGGAGCGAGCGCGGTCGTGATCGCAGGAAGCAGCGTCGCCTTCGTCGTGACCCTGAAGCTCATCATTCCCGCCTTCGCGGCCGGCGCGCCGTACCAGTACCTCGGGCGCTACGCGAGTCTCGGGCGGGACGAAGCCGAGATCGCGCGAACGTTGCTGCTGGATCCCCTCCGCGCGCTCGCGGTCCTCGGAACGGGAGAAGTCGGTTCGAAGGTGGTCTTCGTCCTGAGCCTCTTCGGACCCGGGCTCGGCCTGGCACTGCGATCGAAGTGGGCGCTGCTTCCATCCATTCCTCCGCTGGGGTATCTGATGCTCTCGGACTACGGAGGCCAGCACACGCTCCATAACCAGTACGGCGCCCCGCTCATCCCGCTGGCCCTCGGCGCTTCGATCCTTGGCGCGGCGTCGCTCGGCGAACGCTGGCGACGGCGCGCCGCGACGGGCGTCCTCGCGAGCAGCATCGTGCTCGCGTTCGCGTTCGGCGGGTTACCGTTCTCGCTGAACTTCGCCGATGCGTTCCTCCGCGGCGAGCCTGACCGGGCGCCGTCGGGCGCACCGATCCTCGCGCGCGAGTCGCGCTACGCGCCGTTCCTCGCGGCAATGCGGGCGATCCCCGCCGATGTGGCGGTCTCGTCGCGTGACTTCTTCACGACGCAGATCCCGCAGCGACGCTTCAACTACAACCTCATCGGCCTCGACGTCTGTGATGCTCAGTACGTCATCCTCGACTACGCGGCTCCGAGCGTGAACCGCGACGTCGCAAAGCATCTCGCCGAGGTCGAGGCGGTGAAGGCGCGTGGTTTCGACGAGATCACCAGTGGCCAGGGGCTGTCGCTGCTGCGACGACGGTGATTGATCGCGTCCTGCCACCGGCTTCGCCGGGCCTTCCCACAGCATTTCGCCGATGGACCAACACACGGTCGCGTTGATCGTGGCCCTCGCGCTCTCGGGCGCGGTGATGCTGGTCGCGCTCGTCGTGTCCGTGCTCGTGCACGAGCTCGGTCACGTTGTCGCGGGATACCTGCTCGGACTTCGCGTCGCGCGCATCATGCTCGGCCCGCTGGAGATCCGTGATCACGGTCGACCGCGGGTGCGACTCGTGCCGTCCCTTCAGGCCGGTGTCGTCCTCGTCCCGTGGGACCGCGCCGGGGCGCTCGGACCGCTGCGCTGGGGCCTCGCGATCAGCACGGCCGCAGGTCCTCTCGCGGGACTCGCGTTCGGCGCGGCCGTGATCTGGCTGGCCGGCGGTCTGCGCGCTCCCGCTCCGGCCGCGCTCCTCGAGCTTGCGGGACAGCTGTCGTTGATCCTCGGCGCCGTCAACCTTCTTCCGATCCGCGAAGGC
>WNGB01010261.1_pt1 | contig 13021 bp, 10 predicted proteins | sample 5400681 | NCBI WGS metagenome assembly WNGB01 (sample SAMN13153367, study PRJNA577476) | soil metagenome | isolation source: 115 cm soil or saprolite under grassland replicate 2 | place: USA:California | collected 2016-06-15 | reverse complement strand
CTGGAGAATGACCGCGCTGGAGTTGAACACGTTGAAGATCTCGAGTTGCGGGAGAACCTTGACCCTGCCCACTGAGACCGACTTCGTCACGCGCAAATCGAGCTGGTTGATCCGATCCGTGAACTGCCTCTCGGAGTTGTACGGGATCAATTGAACCCTCAGGTTGGCAGCGTTGTCGGGGGTCCCGTTGAGGGTCGGCAACACGAGCTCGCCGGCGGGGCACGGGGCCGGGCAGTTGGCTGGATACCTGGTGGTTCTGCTCAGCAGCCAGGAGGTGCCGCCGGCCGCCCGGTACGAGAAGACAGCGGGCGTGTTCGACCGGTTCGGGTAACCGGGGTTGCTCTGGAAGGCGCCGCTCACCTGAACGCCGGCTGGGAGCGATATGGAACCTGACAACTTGCCCTGGGTCAAGTACGGGATTTTGTACCCTTTGGGCGCCTCGCCTGCAGGAAGGTGCGCGTCCAGGTGGGCGTCGTCGCAGAAGCGGAGCTGGTTCGGATCATCCGGTTCATCGCATGTATTCCGAAGCAATCGATCGAATCCCAAGCCGCCAAAGAGCGTAGCCCCGTACGGAAGCCGTGCGTTGAACTGCAGGCCGTAGCTGTTGAACGTTCGCTTACGGGTCGAGCTGCTGGTGTCGAGGGTCGCCACTTGCCCGTTCTTCGACGGATTCAGGTTGTAAATCGTCATCGGCGTGCCGTCGATGGGATTGAAAACGGACACCGGCGTCCAGTCGGCCAGGGTGACGAGCTGGTTGTCGTACAAAAGCTCGTTGTGGAAGTTGCCGCGGTACCAGGACGCAGTCACCGAGACCCGTGGCAGGAGCGCGTGCTGCACTTCGACGCCGCTTTCGAGATTCCAGGTGCGCCGAGTGTTCGGGTCGTACGTCGTCAGTGCCCGGCGGCCGAAATCCGACGGCAGGCCGGCGACGTTGATCTCGCATCCTGGCGTGAGATAGACGCAGCCACGTTCCCCCTGAGCGATGTCGTCGCGATTCAGATCGGTCCAGGGCAACGTGAACGAGGCAGCAGCGATCGGATTGTATCGTTGGGCTCCTGAGTTCGCGTCCCCTGTCGTTCGGGCTGAATTGTACCGGTTCAGGGAAAACTTGACGGCGGTCTTCCCGGTCCCGAACAGATCGTACGCGACGCCCAACCGCGGCGCGGGGTTTCTCCAGCTCGGCACGTTTGGTGTGGCAGCAAACTGCCTGGCGTCCACGAAACGACCCGCTGGGGACGTCTGCGCCGGCACCTCGGCGTTGACGGCCTCCCACCGCAGGCCGGCGTTGACCGTCAGGCGCTTCAAGGTCCATTGGTCCTGTCCGTAGATGCCGAGGTCGTATTTCAGGTCCTCCTCCTGGATGAATGGCGTGTTGTAGACCAGGACGGAGTTGGGCACGGTGAAGGGGATGCCGGTGGTGCCACTCCGATACTGCTGCACGAGGTCGGCGTTGACGTCCTTGGTGTGGCCAAAGTGCCCCCACGTCCGCTGAACGCCGACCTTCGCGTTGTGCGAGCCGGTCACATACGAAGCCGACGCCTGAACGTTGAATCGCACCGGGCTCTGGGTGCTGACATTGGCAATCAACGGCACGCGGGTGGTCGAGATCAGATCGAGATCGCGGCGCGATGCGCCGGCGTACCACTCGGGGCTGCCGCGTGCTTTCCCGAGCCCGGGTTGATACTCGTTGGTGTAGTTTTCCGTGTTGTTCGAATAACCGCCTTCGATGAGCAATCTCTCGCTCATCGTGGACGTCCACTTGGCCGACGCCGTGTGGTACGCCGGCGAATTCCAGACGACGGAGGCCGTGTCGTAGTCGTCACCCGCGACCATGGCGTGGCCGCGGAACTTGTCGACCTCGTCCCAGTAGGCGGCGAACTTGTGGCGCGGGCTCACCTGCCACGTCAGGCGGGCCAGACCGCTCTTGATTCTCTGGTCATCAATCCCCTGCTTGCAGCTGGCGGGCGACCGCAGGCAGGCGGCAAAACCGCTTGACGTCCCGTCGCTCACGAAGGTACCGCCGATGGGGGCATCCACCGACCACTGGCGCAATGCCACGAAGAACCACAGCTTGTCACGCAGGACCGGCCCGCCTTGCGAAACGTTGAAATCGTAAATCCGGTCGATGGCGCTGGGGTTGCTGAGCCCTCGGTCCTTCAGATCCTGCGTGAAATTGTCGGACTGCCATCTGCCATCCCGCCACGACGAGAAGAACGAGCCGCTGAATCTGTTGCCGCCTTCTTTCGGGATCATGTTCAGGCGTACGCCACCTGCCGATGTGTCGGCGCCCATGCCGCTCGTCTGATAACTGACTTCCTGGTTCATCGCGTCGTTGAAGTAGCTTTGCACCTGCCCGTCGGTCTGAAGGCCGTTCACCATCAGCCCGTCCACCAGGACCGTGTTGTTCGACGCCTCCATCCCATGTGTCGACATGTAGGTCTGCTGCATGGCCCTCGACCCGCCGACGTCAGGGACGTTCAAACCGATGCCGACCACAAGCTGACCGAGGCCCTGGATGGTCCGCCCCGTCGGAACCGCGTCCAACATGTCTCGGCCGAGCACCTGCGTGTGGACCGTACTCTGGACGTCCACAATGGGCGAATCGCCCGTCACAGTCAGAGTCTCCTCGAGCCCTCCAACCTTGAGGTCGGCGTTGACGGTCGCCGTGAAGCTCGAGGGCAGCTCGATTCCGTCGCGCCTGAGCGTTTGAAAACCGGCGAGCGTGAAGGTGACGAGGTAGACGCCGGGGCGCAGGTCCACAATCTTGTATTGGCCGGCGGCGTCGGTGATGACCGATCGCGTTCTTTCGATGAGGACGTCGCTCGACGCCTCCACGGTCACACCCGGTAACACGGCCCCGGACGTGTCCTTGACGACGCCGGCGATGGTGCTCTGCGCGTGCGCTGCCGTCGGCAGCAGCAAGGCGCCCAGCGCGACGAAGATCGCCGCTGCTATTCCTCTACTCGTCATGCCCTTACCTCCTAACGATCAGCTGCAGGGCTGAAATCCGTACCTGCCCAACGCGTTTGATCCCGACGAAGAAAGGCGCGCGCCGAACGAAGAACGCGAAAATGCATAAGACTTCTAACGCTGGAGCGCTGGCACAGTCAAGGACGGACCTTCAGGTTGCGGAGGTACGCCTCCCTTCGGCTGCGTATCTCGTCGGCCAGCGGCCCAGGTGGGGCGAGGCGGAGCGCGGCATCGGCGATCTCCACTGCGCGATCGAACCGGCCTGACGCCGCGTAAGCCGACGAGAGAGTGTTGAGCCCCTGAAGATTCGCAGGATCGAGCCGGATCGCTTCTTCGAGGTACTTCACCCCGTCGGCGACGCGCCCTTGCTGGAGGACGACGGCACCGAGATTCGCATACGTTGCGGCGGAGCGGGGATTGATCGTGAGTGCCTGTCGTAACGCCACGGCCGCCTCGTCCAGCCGCGACGCCGCCGCGAGCGCCGTGCCGAGATTGTAATGCGCCGCGGCCGATTGCGGCTGGATCGCAGCCGACGCGGCGAAGTGGCGCACCGCGTCCGCCGGCCGGCCCAACCCCAGATACAGCAGCGCGACATCGTCATGCAGCTCCGTATCGTCGGGCGACGCGCGCAGCATGGTTTCGTAGCCGATGACATCCTTGGCCGTCATCTTCCGATTCACGTCGCGCGCGAGCGTCGCGCGATCGCGATCGTTGCGCGCCAGGAGCTGGAACCACAGATCGCCCATCTCGTCCTGCGATCGCTGGCCCCACGAGACGCGCACCGGCGGCAGCTGCGGATTGCGGACATTCTCCGCGGAGTTGTCGAACGTGTATTCCATCGAGAGCACCGTACCCTTCGGCAACGCGATCGGCGCGACCTCGCGGTACACATGCTGCCAGCGGAAGTCCCAGTCTGTGATGTGCATCATCCAGCGCGTCGAGCCGTCTGGCAGCGTCGCGATGCCCTTGATCTCTCGCGCGCGGTAGTGGGCGTGGGGCTGGACGGCCAGCACGTCGACATCGACCGGCAGCGTGTAGGCATCCTTGATCACGTACCGCTGCTCGCCGGGCGGGATGTCGATGCTCTGCGATCCGAGACGGAGGATCGTCGGCGTGTGGCGCGGCGGGCCGTGACCAAAGAACAGGCCGATCGAGGGTTTCACCTCCTCGACGGCGCCGCTCGGTTGCATATGAAGCTGCACGACGAGATCGCTGCCTGGCTCGAGCCGCCAGGCGAGGTCGGATGGGACGAGCGGCGCCACCTGCCCTGGCGTCCAGCCGAGAAAGTGCCCTTCGGGATACCCGGCCGAGCGCGGCATCAGCCCGTCGTACCCGGGCGAGGGATCCGCGGCGTCGAGCTGCCGCGAGGCCGGCGTCGAATCGACGCGGATATTGGCGTGATGGACGACGCGCGCGTTGCCTGGGTGAAACTCGATGCCTCGCACGAAGCCCGTCCGAGCGATCGGCAGTGGGATGGCGAAGATTCGAAAGACGTCGGTCCCCGTTGCGGGCAGGCTGTACGGGGCCTCGAGCGTGACGACGAGATCGGGCGTGCCGAGCAGCCATCCATCCGGCCAAGTGGGCCGGCGCGGCAGATCGCGCGGATCGCCTTCCGGTGTTCCCACCTCGACCCACCGCTGTATGCGTTGAATCTCGCGCGCGCTCAGACGGCGCTGGCCAACGAAGTCGCCCGACTCGGGTTCAGCCTTCCACGGCGGCATGAACCCGCTGCGGGTCACGTCCGCGATCTGCGTGGCGCGGCGTCGTACCTGATCGTACGTGATCAGGCTGAAGGGCGCCGGACCACCCTCGCGATGACACGACGCGCACGCTTCGTACATCAGCGGCGCGACGTCGCGGGCGAAGGTCACCTCCGGAGTCTGGGGTGCAGCGATCATGGCCGCAGATATCAGAAGCAGCAGGGCGGTGGATAACGCTGCCGGTCTGAAGTCGCGCGGGTTTCGTCCTCCGCGAGTCATCGGAGAAAATCGGACAGAATGCAACCAACCGCCGGCGTCGCTGTCTGGGCGACGGGTTTGCCATCGAGGGTCGCTCTCAACGCCTCTGCCAAATCGCGGCGCGTGGGCGAAGGTCGATCGCGCCCGATATTCACCCAGCGATCGTCGATGCGGCCGTGATACAGAAGCACACCGCCCTGGTCAACGACGGCCGCTTCGGGCGAGACCGTCACCTTCGTGAAGCGGACCAGGGCGTGCTCGGGATCGCGCAGCGCGGGAATGGCGTACTGGAACTGCCGCAGATGGGTGCGGATGGACGCCGGCGGCTCGTGAGGGTTCGCATACACAAGCCAGAAGCGCACTCCCTGCGAGGTGAAGATCGCCGCGAGACGCTGAATCTCAGGTGCGTAGCGGTTCGCGATGGGGCAGTCGGTCGTGATGAACACGAAGACGGTGGCTTTCACGCCGGGGACGGGCGCAAGGGGATCGACGAGGCGGCCGTCAAGATCCCGCACGTGGAGTGGCCCGGCGGACGTCGGGCCACCGATCGTCATGATCGCGAGCACGACACAAACCGTCAGGGCGCTCGGACGCGACATCGTGCAATACCTGAAGACAGCGTGAGGAGGCACCTTCGGCGCCGCTATCTCACCCCGCTGGCAACCCCGTACTGATTGTTCTCCTGGCAGACGTATTCCATCAGCTCGTCGCCCGGTTGAACCAGCGTTGCCTGAAACGTCACCGTAAACGGCCGCGAGTAGGCACCCGGATCATCGATGGTCACCTCGCGCACCAGATGACCAGCATCCACCCGCGTCCACCGCTCGATCGTGTGCAGTTGCGTGGTATGGGGCGTCGCTCGTCGATCGAACCAGAACGTGTCGTTGAACCCGACCGTGTCGATGACGAGGGTGTCGTTCTCGTACCAGCCGATGGAATGACCGAACCAGGTTGGCTCGAGTTCGGCGGGATGCGTGCGGCCGTCCAGAAAGATCTGGCGGAACGACCCCATCCACTCGGAGAGGATGTACATGTGCGTTGGCTTCTTATGCGTGTAGTTCTGGATGAACCGGAACGGATACGGACTGGTCCGCAGCACACCCAGCGGCAGGCACCAGTTGACAGGATCATCAGTTGGCTGGCGGGATGACATGAGCGCCTTCGCGGCAGGCAGCAACGGCAGTTCCTCGCCGCGGCTCAATCGCTGCGCGATGCTGTCGCCCCCGCCCGGCACGGCGACCCAGGCGCCGTCCCCCAGATCGATTGTCCCGTCCGGCAAGCGAGGCGCTGGCCCAGTCGGCGCCGGCGGTCGCTTCACCTCTTGGCCCAACGCGTTGACCGGCCCGAGGACACCGATAGGATTTCCTGCTGCGTCCCGCTGACCTTGCGCCTGCTCCTGCGCTGCGGCACGCGAGTCTGTCAGCAGCGGAAGCACCACAGCCAGAACCCCGACAACCACCAGCAGCTTGCGCACAGTGACCTCCTATTGATCGGGGCGGGAGCCTAGCGCCCGGTACCACGAATGTCAACGTACGCGGGCGTACTTCCTGAGATTGTTGAAGCCCACGTCCGCCGCGTAGATGTTGCCCTGATCATCCACGGCGATACCCGACGCCGACGTTCCGGTGTCGGTCATCTTGCTCAGATCGCCGGGATCGGGAATCAAGTACTGCAGCTCGCCGGTGATCGCGTTGCCGATCACGATAGCCCTATCGTTGGGACCGGCTGTCGGCCGGAGAGCGGTCTCGCCGGGAGCGACGCTCTCGTACGTGGCACCGACGTAGATGTTGTCATTGCTGTCGACATACACCGAACTCGGCTGACCGAACTGCTTCCACGCGGCGATGAAGTTGCCATTCTGATCGAACACCTGCACGCGGTTGTTCTGCCGATCGGCCACGTACACGTACCCTTTCGAACCGCCGACATAGAGATCGTGGGGTTCCCGGAAGTTGCCGGGCTCCGATCCCATGCGTCCCCAGGTCTTGATGAACGTCCCGTCTTTCGTGAATTTCACAATGCGGGCGCTGTTCGACTTGTTGCGTGAATGCCCGTCTGACACGAAGATGTCGCCGTTGGCGCCAATTGCCACGCCCGTCGGGCGATCGAACACGTCCGGTCCATCGCCGCCCACCCCCGGCTTGCCAAGCGTCATCAGCAGCTTACCTTCGGGGCTGATCTTGAAAACCGTTTGACCCATCATCACGCCCTGCGGCGTCTTCGCGGGCATGCCGAGAATCGTGTCCTGGTCGTTCGTGTCGGTCGTCCAGATGTTCCCGTCTTTGTCCACCGTGAACCCGTGCGGATGCGCGAAGAGGCCGACGCCGAAGCTTCTGATCAGTCGTCCGGCGGGGTTGAACTCCAGAATCGGCGGGTTCGCGTCACCGCGATTCAGGCACGTCGCGTCGCCGTTAGGCTTGTCGTTGAAGCAGCGATGAAAGACCCAGATGTTGCCGCTCGGTGCGACGTGCACCCGGATGACTTCTCCCCATTTCTTCCCGTTCGGTCCTTTCAGGCTCGTGGGAAGCGCTGGCCAGTCCAGCACGAGGCGATAGGGATTTGGCAGCGTCGGTTTTGGAACGGGCGCTTCGCTGCTCGCCTGGCCATCCGCGGTCGCGACGACGGCAGCGGCAAGAAGAGCGGAGATCGCGAATTGAGAGAGAACGCGATTCGAAGTCGGCACAGAGCATCTCCATCGAATCGGGTGTGCGTGCGACCTGGATGTGAGCACGTATTCTACGCGTGAAAAATGCGCCGCCGAAATCACCGATTTCGCCCACGGCGCAGAAGGCGTTCCGCGCCGGCGTCCGCATCATCATGGGGTCTGACGCCGTCTACAACGGGTGGGGTCTGAATACGCGAGAGCTCGACTGGTTCGTGAAGATCGGTATGACCCCCGAGCAGGCACTGAGAACGGCGACGACGACACCAGCAGCGATGCTGGGAATGGAAAAGAGTCTCGGCGCAGTCGCGCCGGGGTTCCTTGCTGATATCGTCGCCGTCGAGGGCGACCCGCTGGCCGACATCAGCGCAATCTCCAAACGGGAGAATGTCCGCTGGGCGATGAAGGCCGGCCAGACGGTCGTCGACAAGACGAAGCGACCGGGCATCAGCTGACCATTCAACAGCTCGATGCTTCGTGCTACTTCGCGCGACCCTTGTATCCCTGCGCGAGCATCTGAACCTTCCACGCAGCGTTGCGGCCGACGACGTAGAGCGTCTTCTTATCTGGACCCGCAAACGCCAGGTTCTGCGGCGGGCGTGACAGCGGGATTGTGCCCAGGTGCTCGCCCTTCGGGCTGAACACCTGTACTCCCGCAGCTGTGGCCGCGTACACGCGGCCGTTGCTGTCGACGGCGAGGCCGTCGGCGCCGCTCACCGGGCCCGTCGCTGTGTTCTCCACGCCTTCGTACTTGGCGAAGTTGCGCTTGGGCCCAAGCGTGGCGTCAGAGTGGACGTCGATGGCGATCAGATATTCGCCGCGGGTATCGTTGACATAGAGGGTCTTCTCGTCAGGGCTCAGCTGAACGCCATTGGGATTGGTGATCCCGTCAACAGCTTTCACCGCCTTACCGCTGCCGGGAGCGATGTAATACACAGCCGGCACGAACGGCGTGGACGGCGGGGCGCTCCCCCGCGCCGCAATTGGCCCCGGCACCGTGAAATACACGCCGCCATTCCTGGTGACCACGAGATCGTTGGGGTTGCCCTCGAAGTTGTCGGCGAGCGTCGCTTCGCTGCCCTTGGGGGCGACCACGCCGATCTGGACGTGCGCGGGGCCTCTTTGAACAGTAATGAGGCGGCCCTTCGAGTCGAATGCCAGGGCGTTCGACCCGTTGGTGTTATCGAGGTACACCGAGACCTTGCCGTCCTTGTCGATTCGCGTGATCCGGTTCGCGCCTCCCTCGGTGAAAGCGACGGTGCCGTCTGGAAGCGCGATTGGTCCTTCAGTGCCCTGAAAGTCGTCTTTGATGACGATGACCTTCGTTCCGCCTTTGACAACGCCCGGAATGTCCGGCGCGACGGTGTCAGTGGCCGGGGGCGGCGGCGGGGCCTGGCCTCGGGCCTGACCATAGCCCGGCGCGGCGCCTGCCAAGCACACGCACACGATGCCAACAGCAATCTTCACGGGTCACCTCCGCAGCAGAGTATAGAGGCAACGTCCCGCTAACCAATCCCGAACGTCGTGACTACATGATGGAGCGGTGACGTCGGGGCAAGGTATGCGGGCCATTGCGGTCCTCGTGCCACAGACTTTTCCAGCTTCGACGACCACTTGAACAAAGCTGCGCGGGACGTCGGGCGGCGGCTCGACGGTGTGGGCTAGCGGGCATCAACTGACCATCACCAAATCCTCACCCGATTGGCTGGCGCGACGTAGAGCGCGTCGCCGGGCTGGATCTGAAAAGCAGAGTACCAGCCGTCGACGTTCCGGATCACGCCGTTCACCCGATATCGCGCCGGCGAGTGCGGATCGGAGACGAGCCGCTGCCGCAGCGTCTCGTCGCGAATCTTCTGGCGCCACACCTGCGCCCACCCGAGGAATACCCGCTGGTCGCCGGTCAGACCCTCGATGACCGGTGCCGGTCTACCCCTCAAGCTGGCGTGATATGCATCGAGGGCCAGCGATACGCCTCCCATGTCGCCGATGTTCTCGCCCATGGTGAGATCGCCGTTCACGTGCGCACCAGGCAGCGGTTCGAAAGCTGAGTACTGAGCACCGAGTGCGGCCGCCCGCACCTTGAACTTGGCCGCATCGTCCGCCGTCCACCATTCGCGCAGCACACCGTCGCCATCTGACTTGCGTCCCTGGTCGTCGAAGCCATGGCTGATCTCGTGACCGATGACGCCGCCGATCCCTCCGTAGTTGATCGCAAGATCGGCATCGGGATCGAAGAACGGCGGCTGCAGGATCGCAGCAGGGAAGACAATCTCGTTGGAGTTGACGTTCCCCTACTCACTCACAACGGGAAACAGCGAAGATGACGCCGGATGTGTTTTCTGCGGAGTACAGCGCACGCGTCGGATCAATCGTCAAGACGATGTACTATCCGCCCAGCCAAAACTCGGGAGGATCTCCATGAGGCATGTCGTTTCAGCATCGTTGTTCGTGCTCGCCTGCGCGCTGGCGCAGCCGGGGGCCGCTCAGGTCGAGGACAAGCCGGTGCCCATGGACAAGGCGCCGTTCCACATTCCGGTCTTCTCCAACGACTACCTGATTCTCTTGAACGTCAACATTCCGCCCGGGCGCAATACGGGCTACCACATCCACTATGCCGACTCCGTGTCTGTGAACTTGACTCCGGCCTCGCAGACCAATCAGGATTACGGCTCGTTAGAAGTGAGCGCACCGGGTACGGGTGGGGACGGCGAACCCGGCCGTGCGACGTTTACGGATGTGACCAAGAATGGCCCGCGCACGCACAAGGCGACCAATGTCGGGCCGACGCCGTTCCACAATATCTCCTTCATCCTGAAGAATCGCGCACCTGCCGGAACCACAGTGTCGGACCGTTCGGGTGTGAGGGGCTACACCCAGTTCATGGACAACGCGCGGCTGAGGGCCTGGCGTGTCGCTCTGAAACCCGGAGAGGCGACGGGACAGATCATGCAAACAGCCCCGGGTCTCAGAGTCTACGTCCACGGCGGCGTACTAGCCGAGATGGTACCTGGATCGGCCGACCGCGGCATGGCTCCATACGAGGGCGATTTCATCTGGCAGGATGCAGGGCAGACGAGGACCGTGAAGAACACCGGTACGACCTTCATCGAATTCGTCGAATTCGAGCTGAAATAAGGCCGGCTCGCCTCAGAACCAACTGGGTTTCTTTTCCGGGGGATACACCGGCACGGCCGGAACGAAGCCATTCCGGTTCGGCATCACGACCTTCGGCAGGGACTTCTCGTCCATGACGTCGTTTTCTTTGATGATGCCGTTCGAGTAGTACAGAAACGCGACCAGGGCGTAGACGTCGTTCGGGGCGAGCGATCCCGGATTGCTCGGCGGCATCGCGCGGTTGATGTAGTCCCATGCGATCGTCGCATACGGGTAGTAGCTTGGCCCGTTCCTCTCGTCACCGTAAAACGGGCCGGGATACGGCTTGCCGGGACTGCCGATCACGAGACTTCGCATGAGCCCGTCTTCCCCATTCCTCCCGTGGCAGATCTGGCACCGCCTGGCAAAGACCTCGGCGCCTTCCTTGACTGTCCCGTGCCCGGGAGGAAGTTCCTTTCCCTCCGGACCGATCATTCGGTCAAAGCTCTGGATGTCGGCCTGGCTCAGAGGTGTGCCCACATTGGGATAGACACGCGGCGGCGATTGCGACAGCGCCGCCACAGGGATTGCCACGATCATCGCCGGCAGGATGAATCTAAGCGAACAGGACATCGGAGATGCTCCCATCGCGAGCGATTTTCCAGGGTTGAATCGCGTTGAAATGAATCGCGCGGGGACGTGGATCTTTTTTCCAATCCGCCGGGTCCATGCCCCAGTTTTTCGTCAACTCCGCCAGCGACGGCTGAACCTCGCCCGCCTCGTCTGTGCAACGAGACTGGATGACGGCCTCTTGTCCGTCCCAGGCCCAGTCAAACGTAAACCGGGTGTGCGCCTTCGGAAGCACAGGCGCATGACGCTTCGCTTCCTTCCAGCTCCGGCCGCCGTCCGTGGATATTTCAACCTTGGTGACCGCGCCCGCGCCGGACCACGCCAGGCCGGTGATCTGGACATATCCTCGGCCCGGGATGTTCAGTCCCGCTGAAGGCCGTGTAATCACGGATTTCGGACCAAACTGAAAATGGTACCAGCGCGCTTTGCCGCCAAGGTCGGGCCTCGAGACCGAATGATTCATGCTTTCATTCCAGGCGTTGTAAGGCTGGTCCACGACCTTGATATGTCTCAAATACTTCACGCTGGAGGGGGCTTCCCAGCCGGGGACGACGAGCCGAATCGGGTACCCCTGCTCGACACGCAACGGCTCGCCATTCTGGCCGTAGGCCACGATCACGTCCTCCATGGCCTTCGCCAGCGGAAGGGTGTGAGTAAATTTGCCGGCGTCTCCCCCTTCCGAAACCAACCAACTCGCCTTTGCCTGCACGCCGGCCTCTTTCAACAACACGGACAGCAGCACGCCGCTCCATTCACTGCAACTGGTCATCCCGTGGATGAACTGGACCGGCAACCCCAGGATCGGATCGTCGGACCCATGGATCGCAGGAGAGCTGTTTCCATGGCACTCGAGGAAATGAATCCGGGAAACGGAGGGCAGTTGCTTCAGATCCGCCATGGAGAAACTCAAAGGACGATCAACCATGCCGTGGATCGTGAGGCGATGTTGCTGCGGATCGATCTCGGGAAACTCGGAGGAGTGCTGTTGCATGAAGTGGAGCGGGGCCGGTGTGATGATTCCCGCATAGTCCTGAAGCGGGGTGTAGTGCGTCATGTGATCGACGCGGTATCTGGCCCCGCGGCGCGGCGGCTCGCCGTGGACGTGTTGTGCGTGAGCTGATTGGCCTCGGACGGCCCATCCTGCTCCTGCGGCCACCCCAGCCAGTGAAGCAGTCTGTCTTAGGAACCCCCTTCGGTTGGATCGACTGGAATCCATGATTGCCTTCCTCCCGAATCTCCGATGATGAGAATTGTCTCAGAGGCCGGACAGGTAACGCGCCATCGCGTCCCGGTCGGCGGGCGACATCGCGGCCATCATCTTGGTCATGATGTCATTGTTTTTCCGCTCACCTTCGGCAAAGCGGCGCATCGCCTCGACCAGATATTCGTAGCCTTGGCCGGCCAGCCGCGGCGCCGCCATGCCATCAGCCTGCCTGGCACCAAGGAAGTCCATCGCATGACAAGCCTGGCATACAGCGCTTCCAGGTGGCGGCGGCGTGGACGCGGCGGCAGCGGACCGCGCCGGCCATTTCTGTTTCGCGAAATACGCGGCTGCGATCCCCAGTTCCTGCGGCGTGAGGGTTTTTGCCATCCACGGCATGACCTCGTCGTGTCGATCTCCACGCTCGAAGTCATGCAGCTGTTTCAGGAGGTAATTTTCCGGCTGACCTCCGATGACCGGAATGGTTGCATTTCTGCGGACGCCGTT
>WNGB01040447.1_pt1 | contig 13022 bp, 13 predicted proteins | sample 5400681 | NCBI WGS metagenome assembly WNGB01 (sample SAMN13153367, study PRJNA577476) | soil metagenome | isolation source: 115 cm soil or saprolite under grassland replicate 2 | place: USA:California | collected 2016-06-15 | reverse complement strand
CGCTGATCGAGCCGGTGGCGGACCTGCCGCGGCTGCCGAGCGGCAAACTCGACCGCGCCCAGCTCCCCACGCCCGCGACGCCCGCCATACCACCCGCGAGCCCGACAGGGCGTCCGCGCACCGAAACCGAGCGGCGGATCGCCGCGGTGTGGCAAGCGCTGTTCCACCCCCAACCGGTCTCGGTCGACGACCACTTCTTCCTGGACTTGGGTGGGCACTCGCTGCTCGCGGCGCGCATGGTGTCGGAGCTGCGGAAGGATCCGCGATTCGCGCCCGTCTCGGTGCTCGATGTCTACCAACACCCGACGATCGCCTCCCTTGCGCAGGCCCTCGACTCCGCGCCTGCTACCCAAGGGCCCACCGTCGTCTCCCACGAGGAGCGCGGGGAAGGGGGCGGGGGCGAGCGCCGTCGCCATTTCCTGGCGGGGCTCGCACAGTCGGTCGGGCTCTACTTCGTGTTCGGGTTCCGGGCACTGCAGTGGGTGACGCCATACCTCGTCTACTTCCTGCTCCAGGCGGCGGGGGCGCCGGTGGTCGACGCCGTGGCGTGGGCGGCGGGAAGCGCCGTCGCGGTGTTCCCAGTCCTGCTCGGCGTCGCCGTCTCGGCCAAGTGGGTCTTGCTGGGCCGGATCCGGCCCGGTCGCCATCCTTTGTGGGGCTGGTACTACCTGCGCTGGTGGTTCGTGCACAACCTCGTCTCTGCGCTGCCGCTGGACTATCTCGCCGGGACACCCCTGCTGCCGCTCGTCTATCGCTGGCTCGGCGCGCGCATCGGCAAGGACGTCCACATCGGGACGGATCATCTCGCCGCCTTCGACGTGGTCTCGATCGGCGACGGCACGTGCGTCGACGACGGCGCTTCGCTCCTCGGATACGTCGTGGAAGATGGAGAGCTGGTCATCGGGCGCGTCCGCGTCGGCCGCGGGTGCCTGGTCGGGACGTGGGCCGCGCTGCGGGACGGCACGCGGATGGAGGACGGCGCGCGGCTCGAGGACCTGTCGCTGCTCCTGCGCGGGGCACGGATCGGACGCGGGGAGACTTGGGCGGGCTCGCCGGCGCGCCGCGTGTCGCGCAGCGAGGCGATGGCACCTGCCCACTCCGCCCCCCCGCCGCCGGTCCGCGGACCGGTGCGCCGCGCCGCCACGGCGGCGCTCTACGCGGGGCTCGTCCTGCTGTTCCCGCTGCTCCTGCTCGGCGCCATTGCACCGGGGATGTTGCTCCTCACCCGGCTGCTGGCGCATCCACTGCTGTACCTCGCGGCGGCTCCGCTCGTCGGCGGTTCGTTCGGGCTGTGCATGGCCGTCCTCGTCGCCGCCCTCAAGTGGCTGCTCATCGGCCGCATCCGGCCCGGGACGTACCCGGTGCACGGGTGGTTCTACGTGCGCAAGTGGATCGTGGATCAGCTGCTCGCGCTCGGGCTCGACTTCCTGGCGTCGCTGCGCGCGACGCTGTACCTGGCGCCCTGGTACCGCGCCCTCGGCGCGAAACTCGGTCGCTTCGTCGAGCTGTCCACCGCCACGTCGATCACGCCCGACCTGCTCGAGATCGAGGAGGGCGGCACCGTCGCCGACGAGGCGTCGCTCGGAGCGGCGCGCGTCGAGGGCGGGTGGATGACGCTGGCGCGGACGCGCCTCGGGCGCAGGGCGTTCGTCGGGAACAGCGCCGTGGTGCCGGCGGGGGCGGTGGTGGGCGACGGATCGCTGGTGGGGGTGCTATCGCTCGCTCCCACCGGTCCCGCCGAGGCAGGCCGGCGCGACGCGACGTGGCTGGGGTCCCCCCCGCGCATGCTACCGCGCCGCGAGCCGAGCGCCGCTTTCTCCGACGCGCGGACGTTCCGCCCGTCGCGGCGGCTCTGGCTGGCCCGCGGCGCCTTCGAATTGCTGCGGGTCACCTTGCCCCCGGCGGGATTCATCCTCGTGACCGCCACCGTCATCACCGCGGCGCTGGGCCTGTGGGACCGCGTCGGGCTCGCGGCCACGCTCGGGCTTCTGCCACTGGTGTACGCCGCCTGCTGCGCGGGCGCGCTGGTCGTCGTGGCACTCGCCAAGTGGACGCTGGTGGGACGGTTCCGGCCGTTCGTGCGGCCCCTGTGGAGCGGGTTCGTCTGGCGCCTGGAGCTGTCAAACGCCTTGTACGAGTTCCTCGCGACACCCTTGGCGCTCGACGCCCTGCAGGGAACGCCGTTCCTCCCCTGGTATTTCCGACTGCTCGGGGCGCGCATCGGGCGTCGCGTCTACAGCCACACCACCGGCCTCATCGAGTTCGATCTCGTGGACGTCGGCGACCGGACGGCCCTGAACGAGGACTGCGTGCTGCAGACGCACCTCTTCGAGGATCGCGTCTTGAAGGCTTCCCACCTCCGCGTGGGCGCGGACTGTACGGTGGGAGCCGGGTCGGTCGTCCTGTACGACGCCCGGATGGAGGACGGTGCCCGGCTCGACGCCATTTCGCTGCTCATGAAAGGCGAGACGTTGCCCGCGGGCACCGCGTGGGCGGGCAGTCCGGCGGTGTGCCGCAGCGAGCCGCATGCGAAGCCCTCCGAAGCCGCAGCGTGACCTCTGCGTCCGCTTCGTGCGGACGGAGCCGTTCGCCGAGCCGGCGCTTGCGTCGCGTGCCGCAGCGATGCTCGGCGTCGAGGAGCAGCGGACCATCGCCCGGCTGCGGCCCGCGAACGCGCGCTGCGACTACCTGGCGGCCCACGCCCTCGCGCGCACGATGCTCGCGGAGCGCCTCGGCTGGGCGCCCGAGCGCCTCCGGTTCCGCTACTCGCCACGCGGGCGTCCGGAGCTCGCGATACCGCTCCCGTCGGGCGCGCCGCGGCTCCGGTTCAGCCTTTCGCACGCGGACGGCATCGCCCTCTGCGCGGTCGCGATGGACTGCGCGGTGGGCGCCGACGTCGAGAGCCTGCGCAACGTCGGTCCCGATCCGCTAGACGTCGCGGCGATGGTGTGTTGTCCGCGCGAGCTGGCGGCGTTGCGCGCGGCGGCTCCCGCCGACCAGGCCGAGGCGTTCCTGCTGCTGTGGGCGCGCAAGGAGGCCGTTGCTAAGGCCAGCGGGTTGGGCCTGCATGCGGCGCCGCGCAGCCGCAAGGCGCGCTGGGGTCAGTGGCGGCTTACCACCTGGCGGCCGACCGCGTCTCACCTGGTCGCCGTCGCCGTCCCGCGGGGGGTGGCCGGCGACGGCCAGATCCGGCTCGAGGAGGCGGTGCTCGAGTAGCTGAGCCGCCTGCGCCGTAGCGCCCACCTCGCGCTCGCGTGCGCCCCGCAACACGGGGTATAGCTCGCACCCATCCGGAGTTCACAGGTACTCTCAGGCAGCGACATTTCTCAAGGCTACGTCCGGCTGTCCAAATCGCGGCGGTTCGCGCGTCATTGTGGTGTCGGTGCACGTTGCCCCCCACGACCCAGGAGGGCGCCTCCCACCGAGCTGGTGCCGGAGGAACCCGAAGCGCTCGGTCTGCTTGCACTGATGCTCCACGCGGAAGCCCGGCGTGGGGCGCGACGCAACGGGGACGGCGAATACGTTCCGCTTGCCGAGCAGGATCCGGCGCTGTGGGATTCGCAGATGATCGTGGAGGCCGAGGCGCTGCTCGGGCGCGCCGGGGCCCGCGGCGTCATTGGCCGGTATCAGCTCGAAAGCGCGCTGCAGTCGGCGCACGTGTATCGCTGCCGCACCGGTCACGCCAACTGGGCCGAGGTGGTGCGGCTCTACGACGCGCTATGCGCGCTCACCGGCTCACCGGTGGTCGCGATCAATCGCCCCCTGGCTATCGGAGAGGTGCACGGCGCCGGCACGGCTCTCGAGGCGGTGCAGGCAGTCGCGGCCGATGGACGGCTCGTGGGATACCAACCCTACTGGGCTGCGCGCGCGGAGCTGCTGGCCAAGACCGGTGCATACGATGAAGCCCGCCGCGCCTACGAGATCGCGATCGGCCTCGAGCGCGACCCCGCGGTCCGCCGCTTCCTGCAGCGGCGTCAGTCGGCCTTGCCGGCTTGATCCTCCGACTTCGCGCGTAACTGACGACCCCAGCGATACATGTGCCAAATGCCGGCACCCTCGGTCGGTGGCCCGCTCTTGCGCTCCAGCGTGAGCTGGGGGGATATGGGGGCCGCCCTTCTACCGCCGTCCACAGGGGGATCGCCATGGCCGCCGTGTCCGCTCGTCGAATGCTCCTCGTGCCCGCGCTGGTCATCCTGATCGGCGCGCCCGCTCACGCGCAGACCGCTGCGCCTGCTCCTTCGGGCGCCACCGCCGCGTGGACGCTCAAGACAAAGGGGGACATCCGCTGGCAGCAGGTGACACCGGCGGGCGCACTGCTCGTCTCGACCGACGCCGCGCTCGCAGGCGTCGATATCGATCGCGGCCAGGTCGTGTGGGAGAAGCCGGAGCTCGGCGGGCTGCCGGCCGACAGCGTCCGCATGGTCGAGGGCTCCCTGCTCGTGGAAGCGGCGCGCCCAGGGCTGCTGCTGATTCTTGACCCGGTGACGGGCGCGGTCGTGTTCGATTCCCGGCGCCCGGGCCTGACGCAAATCGTCACGCGCCGCGTGCTGCCGCAGAGCGGGACCCTGCTCGTGCACGGGCGGGGCCCGTCCGGGGGTTCGGTCGTGGCGCTCTACGATGAGGCCACCGCGCTCGAGGTGCTGCAAGCCGGGCCCGACATGATCGTCGTCCATACGCTGATGGGTCTGCGAGCGCTGGATGCGCGGTCGGGCGCGGTGCGGTGGTCCGCTACCCTGCCCACCGCCCGCGCGGGGAATCCCGCGCGCCACGTGCGGCTCTATCCGTCGGTCAACAAATCCGATCGCCTGTATGTGAGCTTCGACGACCGGCTCATGGCCTATCGCCTCGCCGATGGTCAGGCGCTCTGGGCCAAGCCCGCGACCGTGGACGGCTGGGTACACGGGATCGTGGAGCACCCGGACGGGATCATCATCCTCCCGGAATCGCCACCCGCGAAGGAGGCGACGGGCAACGTCCGCATTGTGAACGGGGTGGTGCAGACGGGGCTGAACGTGGCGCGCTATGACGATGGAACGACCATCGCCGCCAAGCCGCTGCGCATGCGCGGCACGGTAACGGACGCGATGATCGTCGGTGGCTCCGCCGTGCTCGCCGTGGACGCCGAGTCGCGCACCTTCGTGAACGTGCTGGACGTGGCCACGGCGACGGTGCGCCTGAAAAAAGATGTGAAAATCAAGGGCCAGCTCGCGTATGCCGAGCTCACGCCCGGCGGGGGGGGCCTGCTCTACATCTCGCGGCCCGATGCCGCGACGAACGCCGAAGTGAACCTGATCGACCTCACCTCGGGGGAGCCAAAGTTCAAGGACGCGATCGAGAGCGGTAAGCCGCTCAGCTCGGGCGACTACAATGCGGCGCGCTACTCGCTGCACCACGCCGTCGAGGGGACGACGCTCTACGTGTTTGCGAGCCACGACCACCGGCTGTACGCGGTCGATCGCACCGCCGGCACCTTCCGGGCGCTGGGCGGCGAGATCAAGCTGCAGGGTGGCGAGGATCCCGTCGACATGGAGATCCGGCCCGCGGGGCTCGTCCTCATCGCGCCGCAGAACCTCGTGGTGGTAGCGCGGGATGGGCAGGTGAAGCAGCAGGTTTATTACCCAGCGCCGCAGCTGCCGGGGCTGTTGCGCGCGTTGTACCGGATCAACGCGGTGCGCGCCGGCTTGTACGGCGCCGCCGCCTCGGCGTACGGCGATGCCTTCGCGCAGGCGTCGCGCAACGCCACCGATTCCACCGCGCGACGCATGACCGGTCAGCTGGCGACGGCGTACACGCAGGGCGGGGCACAGCTGGCGGGTTATTCGCACCAGGCCGGGGCGCTCGCGAGCAAGCGTTTCAAAGCCTCGCTCGCCGTCCCGGGAGCCGTCTTCATGCTGACGCGCGCCCCCGAGGGGAACGGCAACGTCCTGCTCCAGATCGACAAGGACAGCGCACAGCCGCGAGCGCGCGTGGATCTCGGCAAGGAGCGCGAGCCGGTGTACGCCGTGGACGACGTCGCCAACATGCTGTTTCTGCGGACCGCGTCGGGCACGCTCGTCGGCTATCGGCTCTGATCGCGGGCGGCGGCACCCCGGCGACTCTCCGGGGGTAACCCTGTGAGAGTCGACTCTCTCCTCTGGCCTTTCCCATCGGAGCCGTGATGCACGCATCCAGGTGGACAACGAACGTCGCGTCCGTATGCCTGCTGGGCGCGACCATGGTAGGGTGTCAATCCCGGGAGAAGACCTTCCGCGCCACCCGCGTGCCGGTGGCCCGGCTCGACTCCGTCCTGGCGGCCGCGGACAGCGTCCGGCTGCCCCTCGCCGCGGCGCGCGCGCTGCTGCGGGTCGTCGCGGAGAGCGGGTTCGCCGTCAAGCTGCCGCACGACACGATGACCATCGCCGAGATTCTGGTGTGGGCCGATGCCGAGCAAGCGCGGAAGCGGGTCGCGGACGCGGCAGCGACGGCGGCGGAGCGGGCGCGGCAGGACAGCGTCAGGAAGCTCCTCGAGCCTCTCCTCGCCGTCACGGTGGTCAAGAAGAGCTACTTGCCGAGAAATCCCGACGCGGAACAGTACGAGGACTACATCTCCCTCGGGTTCGCGTATCAGAACAAGGGGACCAAGGCGATCCGCGCCTTCCAGGGGGACGCCACGTTCCTCGACACGTTCGGGGATTCCATCTACAGCGCCCACCTCAAGGTGGACGTGCCGCTCGTCCCCGGCCAGACGCGGCGCGAGCCGGCACGGATCGTCCGGGTCAACCCGTTCCGCGTCGCGCATCAGCGCCTGCGGGATACTCCCTTGGACAAGATGAAGCTCGTCTGGCAGTCCACCGATGTGGTCTTTGCCGACGGCAGTCGGCTCAGTCTAACCACCGATCGGGCAGAACAGTAAACGCAACGCCCCGCCGTCATGGAGACGGCGGGGCGGCCGGCATCAGCGGGTGCCGCGATATCAGGTGGGGTTGTTGAGGTGGAATCGCAGCTGCAGCAGCTTCAGCCCGTTCCTCTCTATGACCTCTCGGCGGGGGGACGCAGACCGGACCACAGAGTGTCGCCGCGCTGTCGCCGCAACCGGCATGCCCCGCGCCTTCCGGGCGCGCGCGACGCCTGCAACGGTGCCTCGAACCTCGGCACCTCGGCCCGGCGCTGACCAGTGACCAGCGGCGGTGGTCACGTGTCGCTTTCTGGCAGAACGCACGCTATCGTGCTGTTGTCGGCATCGCGCTTTGCCTTGCCCTCACGCGGAGCGAGCTTCAGTTTCGCTTCCTCCCCACACCAGGAATCGGTCCGTGCGCGCTCTTCTCGCTCCTCTGCTCACTGCCGTCACGCTCGCCGCCGCGTCCCGGACGCCTGAGCAGACCGCGCCCAGTCACGTGTATTGGGTGGGGTTCTATCTGGCGCTGCCCGGCAAAGCGGCGGCGTACAACAAGGCGCTCGCCGACGTCGCCGATCCGGTTTTGGACGAGCTGGTGCGGCGCAAGCTGATGGTCTCCCACGTGCAGCTCGCCCAGTACTCGGGCGCCGGCGAGAATACGAACCTCGTGATGCTGGAATTCCCCAGTTGGGCGGCGTTCGACACCTACGAGGCAAAGCTCGACGAAGCCTCGCACGCGGCGTAACGCGGCGTCATGATCCCGCACGGCGGGGAGAACCTCCGGGGCGAGCCGCAGGACTTCCGGATCCCCCGCACGGGTGACCGGGACCTGGCCCTCCGCGGATGGCTCTTGAGCCACGCCGAAGAACGCGGCGGCTCCGCCGCGCTCACACGCGGCATCGACATCGACCTCTACCTGACGATCCGGCTGCGGCTCGTGGCGCACCTGTGCCGCTGGTCGTTGCGGGAGGGCGAGGGGCTCAGAGAGGAGCACCGCGTGGCCGCCCACGACTCGGCGGCCAAGGTGATCGCGTGGTTGAAGCAGGAGAACGCCGGCAGGCTGGATGCGCCGAGCAAGCGAGCCTGGGTCCGGGCGTGCCAGGCGTGGCCCGGTCTCAAGCGTGAGGCGGTCGAGCGGGTGGATTGACGGCTCGCGCGCCGCGCCCCACCGTATGGGCGTCCTCGCGCGCAAGGTCGTGCACTATGCCGGCAGCGTTCCAGTGGGCTCGTCTCAAAGGGGACGTGAAGTGCACGCTTCGCAAAGGCGCCTGGTACCGCATCCTGAAGCTGACGCCCACCGACGTGGTGCTCGACGTCAGAGGCAAGCCCGTGTCCGTGCCGCGCGGGCAGCTGCAGCTCTCGTCCGAGCCGGCGTTGCGCTGGTCCGTGGTCCCGAGCCCCAAGCACACGGCCCGCTTCCCCGCAACCTGGGGCCCGAGCTACGCCGTCTGCCCCAACTGTCGCGACCGCGCGCAGCTCGAAGGTCACGCCGCCAGCATGCGCTGCCGCCGGTGTAACGGGTCCTTCGAGATCGCCTGGAACGAGTCGAACCGCGCCGCGGGGTAGCCAGCCGACCGCGGTGGGATGATCCGGTTACGGAGCGAGGATGGTGATTGCAGCGCTCGACGCCGCACTCGAACTCTGTGCAGTCGCCTGGAGGATGTAGCCCGAGCCCGCCTTATCGATGACCAGATCGCCGAACGACGCGACACCGCGAACGGCGGCGACGCCCAGCGTGCCCGAGAGACGGCCACCCACCGGATTGGTGGCGAGCGCGATGGTGATGGTCGCCGTGAACCCCGTATCCAGCCTGCCGAGCGTGTCCGCAGCCGCCACCAGGATTGCCGGCGTGAGGATCTGGCCCGCGGTGCCGGTCAGGGGCTGCTGGAGGACCACGAGGACGTTGGGCCCGCCACTGCCGCCGCCGCTCCCACCGAGGGCGGTCCGGACGTCGGTGCTGAGCTGGTCATACGGGCAAGCGGCGGTTGCGAGGGCCACCAGGGCGACAGTCACGCACGAGAGCTTCATGCCCATGTAGACGTGCTCCCACCCCCTGCCGTTGGGGAAAAGCTCCAGGACGAACCGCTCAAGCCCTTACATGATTGTAGAAGGCTCCGTACGCCGCAAGAGCCCGGGCGACCCCTTTGTCCACCTCCCCGGCCACGTAGGCGGCGAGCTTCCCGGCCCGGCCGGCGATCCCGGCAGCGCCCCCCGGCGCCTCACCGTCTGGCTTCAGCCCGCGATAGTGGTCGGTGAGCCCGGCCGCGACGGCTTCGAGCATCCAGGGCTTCGTCTCGACCGTCGCCTTCGTGATGACGACGCCGCGCACGGCGCCCTGGGGCGTGAATCCGACCGCCACTTCGATCGGCCCGTGGGGCGTGTCCACGCGCACGAACTCGAGCGCGCCAACCGACGTCGATCCCGCGGTGCCCGCGTAGAACACCAGCACGCCGTCCTCGGGACTCCAGTCCACGGCCTCGTGCAGCCGGTGGGCGTCTGCCGCGCTCAGGTGGACCTCGCGGGCCACGTAGGCATCGGCCCCCGGCAGCAGCGTCTGCACGGCGTCCGGCCGCTTGACCAGCACGACCACGGGGGTGATGTGGAGCAGCGCGGCGATCGCCGCCGCGCGAATCAGGAAGTTCATCGGTCAGCCCCTTTCACGTGACAACCACATCTGGTGGACGGCCAACGCGGCAACGATGAGATAGGCGACGCCCATCGCCCAACCACCGGCGAGGGTCACGATCGCGAAACGCGGCGAAGCGAACTTCGTGAGCCACATGCCGGCGAAGTCGAGCCAGGGCGCGGCAAACAAGAGGCCGATCAGGCCGAGCGCCCAGCGCCGTGGCAACGAGAGCCCGGTGACCAGGACGCCCAAGGCAGCCGCGATGAGTCCGTACATCGGGACGTGCACGTGAGTGTCCTGGATCAGCAACGCGGTATTGAACCCCGCGTACAGCGCAACCATCACCGCTCCGAACACGTAGGATAGCCCCAACGTGGCGAGCAGGCCGGTCACCAGCCACTTGATGCGGACGTCCGCACGTCGCAAGTCGTACAGCATGAATGGTCGCCCCCTCCCCTAGAACACGTAGACGAGCTCGAGCACGCCCTTCGTGTTCGAGCTCTGCAGCGCCCCGGTAGCATCGGTGAAGAACGGTGTGGACGACCAGTCTGCCCGGACGGCGGCGCGCAGCGCGACCTGCGGGAGGTGGAACCGCGTGTGCTCGATGTTGCTGAAGATTCCTTCGCGGGCGTTCGCGAAGTACCACATCGGGCCGACGGTGACCGAGCGCAGGATCGCGGACGTCCCCGTGAGCAGTCCGTCGGTGTCTTCCAGCTGGTCGAACCGCGCGGTGAAGCCGACGGTGCGGGTCACGCGCACAAACGCGGTCGCAGCCGCTCCGCGCCATGTAGGCGCGCCGCCGCCTTGTTGCTCCCGGCCGAGGTTGAGCTCGGCACCCAGGATCACGCGTCCCCGATCGATGGTGAGGTCGCTCGACAGGAGGGAACGCTGATGCCCATCGGTCGAGTCGCGCTCGGGCCCGTACACGCCCGTGATTCCCAGCGTCACCCAAGGGATCGGGATCCACTGTACGCGCGCGAGGGCGGTCTTGCCCCGATTGTTGTCCGCCGCGACGTCCCACCCGTTGGCCGCGGCGGCCAGCACATCGAGCCGAGCCGAGGCGGTGTAGTGGACCTGAACGCCCGTCAGCTTGGCCGGACGTGCGTAGCCGAAGTTGAACGAATTGGTCGGAATCAGGTTCAGGGGCTCGTCGTCGCGCTCGAAGCCGATCGGCGCGTCGAACCGACCGAACGCCACCGCCCAGCGGTTCGCCCGCGGCGGCGTCCAGCTCACGAGCAGGTTGTCGATCTCGGTGGACGCGGCGCCGTCTTCGAGGGTCGTCGTCAACTGCGCGAACAGGTAGGCGTCGCCCACCGGCCTGAACAAGCTCACGCCGATCTTCCCGGCCCTAAACGTGTTGCTGCGGATGACGCGATCGTAGTCGGCCCGTCCGACCGCGAAGCCCGTCACGCTGACGGGTGACGGCTCTTCGAACGTCACCGCCCGCTGCTGCGCTGCGGCGCTCATCCCAACGCCGCAGAGCAGAGCGCTCCAGAGCGCACTGCGCATACATGTCCTCCGAGGTGTGGGTGGCTAACGCGTCAGGTCAGCCGAGGCCGTTCGGAGGTGGAGGCGTGGGGGCGAAAGACGGGGAGGCGGGGAGGGAGAAGCGGGACGGGTTCGACGGCTGCGCGGTCGGCGCGACCAGCGTGAGGCCTGGAGTTTGCGGCGTGGGCACCGCCGTCGACACGGCGAGATCGAGCCCTCCCGCCATCTCGTCGCAGAAGCACGGCCCGTCGGATGGGAGCGTGTGGTGCCCCCCCCCACCCGCCGCGTGGTGCGCCGCGTGGTGGTGGCACGCCAGCAGCGCGCGGGTGGTCGCGCCGCCCGGCCCTGCGGCGAGCCAGCACGCCGCCGCGAGCGTGAACAGGATCAGCCGTGGAGTGCTCTGCATCGCCTCAAGTGTACGGTCACTGTTTCGCCTGGCGCAACCCCGCCCGGGCCGTGTAGACTGCCTGGCCATGGGCGAGCGCATCGAGTACAGCGACGGTCGTTGGGTGGTGCCGAGCCACCCCATTATCCCCTTCATCGAAGGCGACGGCACAGGGCCCGACATCTGGCGCGCCGCCCGGCGGGTGTTCGACGCCGTGGTCGAGAAGAGCTCGCGCGGCAAGCGCCGGATCGACTGGCTCGAGGTGCTGGCCGGCGAGAAGGCCTTCAAGCAGGTCGGGAACTGGCTTCCCGAGGCCACGCTGGACGCCATCCGGACGCACCGCGTGGCCATCAAGGGCCCGCTTACCACTCCCGTCGGGGGGGGGATCCGTTCCCTCAATGTCACCCTGCGGCAGGTGCTGGACCTGTACGCCTGCATCCGGCCGGTGCGCTACTTCGAGGGCGTGCCCAGCCCGGTGCGCGAGCCGCAGAAGCTCGACGTCGTGATTTTCCGCGAGAACATCGAGGACGTGTACTCCGGGGTCGAGTACCGGGCCGGCAGCCCCGAAGCCGACGCCGTGATCGGGTTCCTCACCGAGCGGTTCGGCGCCAAGATCCGCTCCGGGAGCGCGATCGGCATCAAGCCGATGTCGAAGTTCGGCTCCCAGCGCCTGGTCGCGAAAGCCATCGAGTACGCGCTGCGCGCCGGTCGCCGCTCGGTCACGCTCGTTCACAAAGGCAACATCATGAAGTTCACCGAGGGCGGGTTCCGGGAGTGGGGGTACGAGGTCGCGAGAGAGCGGTTCGGCGAGAAGACCATCCCCGAGGCCGACACGGGAGCCGGGAAACGGGAAACGGGAAAGGTGATCATCAAAGACCGCATCACCGATGCGATGTTCGCGCAGCTCGTGCTGCGTCCCGAGGAGTACTCGGTGATTGCCGCGCCCAACTTGAACGGCGACCTGCTCTCGGACGCCGCGGCGGCCCAGGTGGGCGGGCTCGGGCTCGCGCCGGGGGGCAACGTGGGCGACGGGTACGCCGTGTTCGAGGCGACCCACGGCACCGCACCCAAGTACGCGGGGCAGGACAAAGTGAACCCGGGGAGCGTGATCCTCTCGGGGGCGATGATGTTCGAGGAGCTCGGGTGGACCGACGAGGCGACGGCGATCGCGCGCGGGCTCGGCGGGGCGATCCGGGCGCGGCGCGTCACGTACGATCTCGCGCGGCTGATGCCCGGCGCGACCGAGGTCTCGACCTCGGCTTTTGCCGAGTGCATAATCGAGCATGTCTAGGTTGACGAGCGGCGTCGCCACCGCGCCGCTGTCCCAGGTCGACACGCCGCTCCTCGCCGTCGCCCTCGCGCAGGGGAGCGTCGTTCCCGCCTCCCTCGCCGACTTGGACCGCGCGGCGGGCGGTGTCGTGGCGCGCGTCATCACGAGCGGCGACTTCAAGGGAAAGCGCGACGAGACGACGCTGCTCTACCCGAGCGGCGCCAAGGCGGAGCGCCTCCTGCTGATCGGCCTGGGGAAGCCGGGCGAGGTCTCCCGCAACAGCGTCCGGCGCGCGGCCGCCGTCGCGGCCAAGCGGGCGCGCACCCTCGGCGCCAAGCAGCTCGCGTTCGCCGAGGGTGCGCGCCCGCTTGGCCGCGAC
>WNGB01010258.1_pt1 | contig 13022 bp, 13 predicted proteins | sample 5400681 | NCBI WGS metagenome assembly WNGB01 (sample SAMN13153367, study PRJNA577476) | soil metagenome | isolation source: 115 cm soil or saprolite under grassland replicate 2 | place: USA:California | collected 2016-06-15 | reverse complement strand
GGCAGGTTCTCGGCGACTTCGAACCCCGTCATCTTCTGGGGCCGGCCGTCTTCCTGGATCTTGAAGTCGTCTCCGGTCAGGCCCTTGACGAAACGCGAGTCCTTGTCCAGGGCCGAGACGTGGAGCTGCACGACGTCCACGCGCACGCTCTCGACCGTGGTGGACGGCCCCTTGAGCATCCGGATGTCGTTGGCTTCCTTGCCGTCTTCGGCCACGGCCGTCGCCCGCAGCATGCTGCCGCGGGTGTAGTCCGCGAACGGAATCGTGGTCTGGTAGGGAGGAGCGAGCCAGGAGCCGATCTTCTTCTCGTCCAGGAAGAGCTCCACCTTCCTGGCAATCCCGCCGGCGATGGACTGCACGGCAACCTTGACCCGGACCTTACCCGAGTGGGGATCGGGCTCCGGCAGGACGCGCACCGCGATCCGCGCGTTGCCTTCGTTGATCGCCCATGCGTCTTCGTCGATGACCTGTCCGGACTCGTCGTAGCCGACCGCGCGCAGCGTCTGCCGCCGAGGGACATTCCCCAGGTCGATCTCGACGGAGTAAGGAGGCCGCGTGCGCGTCAGGATCAGGCGCTCGTCCAGATAGAACTCGACCTTCCTGATCGGCGGCTCGACCTCCGCTTCGAGGCGCAGCAGTCCGACCGGCGCCTCGCGTGCCGGCGGCAGGATCTTCAGCTTCGGGCTCTCGGGCCTTGCGGCGGGTTCCCGGGAAGAATCCGCGATCACGATGGCCTCGGCCTCGGGCAGCGTGCCCGCCTCGGCGGGCGCCATCTCGGGGCGGAATTCCGCGCCGAGCTCCGGCACGGCCAGATCCACCGTTCCCTCGCCGACGTCCTTGCCGCCGGGCAAAGCGAAGACGAGTTTGACCTTGTACGCGCCGGGCGGGACCGCGCGCAGGAAAGAGTATGCAAACACCTTCCCCGCGTCGATATCCGCGCTGACCGGGTATCGGAAAGCCTCGACCATGTCGGCTCCCCGCGAGAAGCTGCCACGCATTTCGCCGCTGACGAACCGGACTCCCCGAGCCGAAAGGGTCTTGGAGAGCTGCGGAGAGGAGAGGCGCAGGCGGACGACCGTCCTGCCCGAGGCCATGCCGAGATACTCCGCCGTGACATCCAGCGAGAACTTGCCGGCCGTCGTCTGGACTTCGGTGCTCTTCTTCTGGTCCTGGGCGGGGAGCTCCGCGCAGAGGAGGACCGCCAGGACTCCGATTCCGATCGGACTCGCGAAGGGTTTCATCTCCCCAACCGAACCAACAAGAGTGGCTCGAGCATTCCCGGTCGTCCCTTCGTTCCCTTCCTGTGATCCCTTCGCTTCTCTCCTGTCACCCCTTCGCTCCTCTCCTGTCATCCCTTCGCTCTCTCCCTTGTCATCCCTTCGCTCTCTCCCTTGTCATCCCTTCGCTCTCTCCCTTGTCATCCTGAGCGTAGCGAAGGATCTGCTCCGGTCGGTTAAGGCAGGTCTGCCAGCTCAGGCAGGCCCTAAGGAAAGCCAGGATCTGCCCATCCAAGAGGGGCAGATCCTGCGTCGCTTCGCTCCTCAGAATGACAGCAAGGGGGAGGCGGGATTCAGGCGGTGGCGGCGAGAGGCCCGGAAAGGTTCTCGAAGAAGCCTCCCACGGCGGCCCGGAAGTCGGCTGGCGTGGACAGCTCGGAGATCCTGACGCGCAAAGCGCGTCCGTTGGGCAGGCCGTGTGTGTACCAGCCGGTCATCGTGCGCAGCTTGTGAAGGGCCTCGCGCGGCTCGGAGGCGAGACGCTCGATCTCTCCGAAGTGACCGAGCATCAGGTCCCGCCGCTCTTCCAGGGTGGCCTCGCGCGCCGGGCGTCCGGAGAGAAGATCGGCAATCTGCCGGAAGATCCACGGGTTTTTCATGGTCGCGCGCCCGCACATCACCGCGTCACAGCCGGTTTTTTGGAACATCGCGACGGCGTCGGCGGCCGATTCGATGTCGCCGTTGCCCACGACCGGAATCGACAGCGCTGCCTTGAGTTCGCCGATCCGGTCCCAGTCGGCGCGCCCCGCGTACATCTGCCGCGCGGTCCGGCCGTGCATCGCCACCGCCGCCGCTCCTTCCCCTTCACAGACCCGGCCGAGCTCGAGGAAGTTCTTGCGCGCGTCGTCGAGCCCCAGCCGGAACTTCACCGTCAGCGGGATCGAGAGGCGGCTCCTGACCTTCCGGACGATTTCCCGCGCCAGCTCCGGGTCTCCCATCAGCGCAGCGCCCGCGCATCCCTTCAGGACCTTGTTGGCGGGGCAACCCATGTTGATGTCGCAGACGTCGGGAGCCAGTTCTTCGACGATGTCCGCCGCGGCCGCCATGCGCTCCGGGTCGGAGCCGTAGATCTGGATCGAAATCGGACGCTCCTCCTCGGAAAAGAACATCTTGCGAAGTTGCCGCGCGTTGCCGCGGCTGACGGCCTCCGAGGAGATGAATTCCATCGTCACGAGTCCCACGCCGCCGATCCGCCGGAGCATCAGGCGGTAGGCGTGGTCCGTGATTCCCGCCATGGGGGCGAGGATAAGTGGGGGACGGATCTGAACGGAACCGAGCTTGAGCATCGAACTTGCAATTCTAGCGTCCCGGGGGTATCCCGGTGAAGGTGACGGAGGCCCCGGAGACGGATAGGATGCGCACGGGCACCGACCCGAGAGAGGTTGCCGTACGATGAACACCACGGTTCGCGACGCCGCCCCATCCTCCCTTGCCGACGGACCCTGGATTCGGAGCCGGAAGTTCGACCTGCTCTTCCTGACCGCTTCCGGGATCCTGGTCTTTCTTCCCTATCTCTCCTACGGCCTCTTGCAGCGCCTGGGGGCTTCGACGGCCACGGCGAGCCTGATCGTCGGCCTCGCCGTCACGCTCCTGGTCGGCGGCCCGCACATGTACTCCACGTACCTTCGCACCGCGCTCGAGCCGCGGTTCCGGGAGCGGTACGGATGGCTCGCCTACGCGCCGCTCGTCGTCATTCCGGCGCTCGTGGTGATCGGCTCCTTCTACGCGTTCCTCCTGCTGCTGACAGCCTTCTTCTTCTGGGCATCGGTTCACGTCACGCACCAGGCGCAGTTCATCTCGGAGACGTATCGGCGCAAGGTGGGCTCGCGGATCACGACGCTCGACCGCCTGCTCGATGGAGCCGTGATCCTCGGCGCACTCTACACGGTCGCGATGTACAAGTTCGTGACCGGAAGATTCACAATGGGATCGAGCACGCTGCTCTTCCCCGAGTTCTTGAAACACATCTGGGTCGCGCAGGCGTTCACGGCCGGCTTCGCGGCGCTCTTCCTCTATTACGTCATCCGCAGCACGGGCGAGATCCGGCGCGGAGAGGCGAGCTGGCCGCGCCTGCTCTTCATGGCGGCGACCGTCTGCCTTGCCTTCATCATTCCTCTCTTCGACAATCTGGATGTCGCCTTCCAGGGCTTCAACACGTGGCATTCGCTCCAGTACCTGGCGCTGACCTGGTTCATCCTGACGCGGCAGGCCGACCGTGGCGAGATCGGGAGCGGCTTCGTGCGCGGGCTCTCGGGGATCTCCCGGACCCGCGCCTTCTACGCCGCTATGGTGGGCGCGACGGTCATCTCCGGCGGTGTGTATCTCCTTCTCTGGAGAGGGCTCGGCATGCCCCAGGACCGTGCTTATTACGTGGTCGTCCTCTCCTTTCTTCTCGTTCATTACTTCTACGACCACTTCCTCTTCCGGGACTTCGCCCCGTTGGATGGTTCTCAGTTCTCAGCCGTCAGTTATCAGTCCGGAGCGCCCTCCCCGCATCTGCAAACTGAGAACTGAAAACCGAAAACTGAAAACTACTTTGCCAGTTCCGAATAAGACTTCACGGGCTTGTAGCCTTTCGGCTTCTCGAACAGTTTCTCGTCGGCACCGATGCGCACGTCCAGGAGTTGCGTCTCCGAGACTGACTGCAAGAGGTTCGAAGAGCCCTTCTTCTCGTGCTCGACGCGGACCGGGAGGCGCTCCAGGTCCCGGGCGGCCCAGACCGTCACACGGTCTCCCGAGGGGAGAGTCATCTGGTAACGGTCACACGGATGGATCCCCTGCACGCCGTCGCCGATCTGCTTGATTTCCCCGGTGAATCGGTGCGCGTAGGCCGCGGGATCGAAACGCGGCTCGAGCGGGTAGCCGGGGACAAGCTCGTCCCCCTGCGACCAGGCCTCTTCCAGGATCCTGCGCGTCGAAGGGCGGTACTGCCAGACCTTCCCGAGGTCGGGTCTGAGGATCTTGACGAGCGCCGAGCCGTCGAACAGTCCTTCGACTCGCCTCTTTTCTCCGCGGACGGCAATCTGGTAACGCTCGCCTGACGAGAAAACGAGAAGGGCGCGATAGCCGTCTTTCGAGACCGTTTTGATCCCGCCGCAGGCGGACGCCGACAGAGCCGCAGCCGCGAGAAGGAGAGCGCCGGCCCGGCTTCGCGTTCTCACGGAGCGGCCGCCGCGATCGTGCGGTCGAAGTGTTCGCGCGTGACTCGGATTGCTTCTTCGAGAGCGGGCGTCGTGCCCGGGAAGGGATGCGCCGAGCCGAAAGTGTGCCCCGTCGCGGCGATCCCGTGGACAGACCCGCGCACGCCGGCGGCGGACGCAATTCTGAGGCCCGCCGCGGGCGGCACCGTCTCGTCCTGCGCGGCGACGACGGCGAGAACCGGGACGCGGAGCCGGCCGGCGTTGACGGCGGGATGGAGGCGGTCCCGGTTCTGCTCGGCGTCGTCCAGGAGCGCGGTCGTCATCCGAAAGACCTGGCCCGTGCGCGAGTTGACCGTCTCCCAGAGGCCTGTCTCCCGCCAGCGCTGGCGCGTTTCTTCGTCCCACCAAAGTACGGACGAGACCGGATTCCAGAGCACGACGGATTGCACGGGAGGCTTTCCCGAGGCCGCCACGGCGAGCGCCGACACGCTGCCGCGGCTGTGGGCAAGGAGACCGACGCGCGAAGGGTCCAGTCCTTCGAAGCCCGGCAGGCGCCCCTCCGCCAGACGCGAGAGGACTTCCCGAAGGTCCTCCACCTCGCGCGTGTAGGTGCCCGACTCGAAGAGTCCAACCTCCGAGAGCGTCTCCAGATCCGCTCCGATGCCGGAATGCGAGAAGTTGAATCGGACGACACCGTAGCCGGCCTCGCGGAGCCGGCTCGCCGCGTGCGGCCAGAATCCCCAGTCCTTGAATCCCTTGAAACCGTGGATGCAGACAATGACGGGTGCGCCGGGCCGACCGGGGGAATGAAGATCTCCCCGGATCGGAAGGCCCTCGCCGCTCGGAAAGGAAAACGGCCTCGACGTCACGCCGATAACTCTACCCTCCGATGGGTCGTGCTCGACTGAGGACCGAGGACTCGGGACCCAATCGCGCGGAGTCGAGATGCATGTTGGCGCCGGCCGGTTGAGTCCTCAGTCCACAGTCCCGAGTCCTCAGTCTTGCCGTTTCCCTACCTGCCATAATCCCGGCCGCATGACCTGGTGGATGTCGTGGTTCGGCGAGGAGTATCTCGAACTTTATCCGCACCGCGATGTCGCCTCCGCCCGGCGGGAGGTTGCCTTCGCGCTCGCGCACCTCGACCCCGACCCGACGCCGATCCTCGATCTCTGCTGCGGGGCCGGCCGGCATTCCCTGCGTTTCGCGGAGAAGGGTTTCTCGCCCGTCGGCCTGGATTACTCCGCGCCGTCGCTGGAGCTGGCCCGCGCCCGCGGTCCGGACCTGCGTCTCGTGCGTGGCGACATGCGATCGCTCCCCTTCACCGGCCGCGCCTTTCGCTCCGTCGTGAACTTCTTCACGAGCTTCGGGTATTTTCTCCGCGAGACAGACAACGTGGCAGTCGTCGCGGAGATCGAACGGGTGCTCGCGCCGGGCGGCCGCTTACTGTGCGACACCTTCAGCCGCGACTACGTGATCGCGCGCCTCGTCGAGGAGGAGAATCGCTCGACCGGCGAGCGGGAGTACCACATCCGGCGGCGGTGGAACCCGGAGACGCGGCGCGTCGAGAAGGAGATCGAGGTCCGCCACGGCGGTTCGACGGCGACCTTCCGGGAGAGCGTGCGGGCCTACATGGCCGAGGAATTGACGGCGATGTTTCACGGCGCGGGCCTCGCCGTGGAAGCGGCGTGGGGAGACTTCGAGGGAGGACCCGCGGGAAGCGACTCCCCCCGCCTGATCATCCTGGCAAGAAAACCATGTTGAAGGGGACAATCCCGTTCGACCGCTACCCGGGCCTCGCTCCTCTCTTCTACGATTTCCTTCGCGGCCTTCCCGAGTTCTTTCCCGATCCTCCGACGATGGAAGCCGCCGCCGCGCGCGGCAAGCGCCTCCTCGGAGCGCCATCCCGGATTCCCGCGGAGGCTTTTCGCGTCCGCCTCTCGGAGGCGGAAGCGATGGCGCGGGATCTAGCGGCGGGTCGCGCCGTCGCCGTCGTGTCCGGGCACCAGGTCGGCCTCTTCACGGGCCCGCTGTTCACGATCACCAAGGCCTTCGACGCGATCCGCGCGGCGCGACAGCTTCGCGAGGCGGGAGTTCCCGCGGTTCCGGTCTTCTGGGCGCTGACGGACGATCACGACCTCGCTGAGATTGCGCGCACGGCGCGGCCCGGAAGAGAGGGGCCGGAGGTCATCGTTCTCGAGGGCGCGGACCGCGCCAACCGGCGGCCGGTGGGCGGTATCCCGCTTCCGCTGAAGGTGAGCGAGGTCCTCGAGTCGTTTCGCGCCGACGCCCGCGCACAGGAGGCGGGAGAGACCCTTGAAGCGTTCGCCCGCCGTTACGCTCCCGGAGTCTCCTACGGCGAGGCCTTCATCGAGACGCTCTTCGACCTGATGGGCGACGAGCCGCTGCTCGTGCTCGATCCCCGTGGGGCGCCGATGCGCCGAGCCGCTGCCGAGTTCCTCTTGCTCGCCGCGCGCAGGGAGAAAGAGGTCCGCGAGTCGCTGCGCGCCGCGACCGCGCGTCTCGAAAGCGCCGGCAAGTCCGTCCCCGTCGCGTTCCGGCCGGAAGTGTTTCCCTTTTTCTCGGTCGCCGGGGAAGAGAGGCGCCGCATCGAGAACCTCGCCGCGACGGTTGAAGCCGTCGAGAACGGCTCCGTCTGGCCTTCGACGGATGTCCTGACCCGCCCGGCCTTCAAGTCTTTCCTGATGCCGGTCGCGGCCAGCGTGCTCGGCGCGTCGGAGATCGCCTACCATGCGCAGGCGCTCGCCCTCTTTCCGGTCTTTGACCTCGCTCCTCCCGTTCTCCTGCCCCGCTCGCATCTGGTCCTGATCGGCCCGCCCGAGCGCAGGGCCGCGGAAGCACTCGGGATCGAGGCGTCGCAACTCCTGCAGCCGGTGCCCCCCACCCCGGTGGCGATTCCCGAGATGGAAGCCCTCTCGCGCTTCGGCACCGAGATCCAGGCGAGACTGGTTTCTCTCGAGCCCGGCCTGCGACACCTGGACCCCACTCTCGCCGGCGCGCTCGAAACCGCGGGGCGCAAGATCGCGTATCAAGTCGAGCAGTTGATCGAGCGGATCCGGAAGGCGGCCGAACGAAAGGACGAGACGACGGTGAAGAGGAGGCAGCGGCTGGAGACCATGCTTCTCCCTCAGGGGACTCCCGCCGAGAGGCTGTATCCCCCGCTCGTGCCGCTCCTCGCCTACGGTCGGGACGCTCTGACCGCGATTCGTGAGGCCGCAGCGGGTTCGACACAAGGCGCGACAATCGTCAACATGGGCGCGGACCGGCCGGCGGAGGCGGAGAGCGTCCATGCCGGTTGACGTCCTTGCGATCGCGGCGCATTCCGACGACATCGAACTGTCCTGCGCCGGAACGCTCATCCAGCTCGCGGTACGCGGCCGCCGTTTCGGGATCGTGGATCTGACGCGTGGCGAGATGGGAACCCGCGGCGATGCCGCGACACGCAAGCGCGAGGCGGAGCGCGCGGCCGAGATCCTCGGCGCGGAGTTTCGCGAGGTGCTGGACTTCGGCGATGGGGGCCTCGAGACGACCCGCGCTCATGAGCTCGAACTGATCGATCTCATCCGCCGCGAGAAGCCGCGGCTCGTCCTGACTTCCTATCCCGAGGACAGGCACCCCGACCACCGCCGTGCGGGAGAACTCGTGTCCGACGCCGCCTACTACGCGGGGCTGCGCCGTCTGGAGACGGCGCACGCGGCGCACCGGCCGCAGCAGACGGTCTACTTCTCCACGGCCTACGTGCACGCGCCGACGTTCGTCGTGGATATCAGCTCGGCCATGGAGAAGCGGCGCGCGGCCATCCTCTCCTACTCGAGCCAGTTCCACGATCCCTCCTCCCGCGAGCCCGAGACCATCCTGTCGCACGAAACCTTCCTGAAGATGGTCGAGGCCCGCGCGCGCCACTTCGGTTTCTTGATCGGCGTCGAGTTCGGAGAGGGCTTCGTTTCGAAGCGCCCTCCACGAATTGATGATCCCGTAGCCGCCTTTGAAGGCTTCGAGCCGGGCTTCTGAAGTCGTGAGCCGTCAGCCGTCAGCCGTCAGCCGAGGCACGTCTGCCGGAGCTTCCTCTCCGGCTCACGGCTCACGGCTCACGGCTTACGAATTCTCATGAGAATCGGCATTACGTGTTACCCCACCTTCGGGGGGAGCGGCGTTGTCGCGACGGAGCTGGGAGTTGCGCTGGCGGAACGGGGCGACGAAGTTCATTTCATTTCCTATGCTCTGCCGTCGAGATTGGGACTTCCGCGGCCACGCGTCTTCTTCCACGAGGTGGTCGCGCCCACATATCCGCTCTTCGTCTCACCGCCCTACACGCTCGCCCTCGCGACGAAGATGGCCGAAGTTGCCGCGCACGCCAAGCTCGACCTGCTGCACGTGCACTATGCGCTGCCGCACGCCATTTCCGCCATCCTGGCCCGCGAGATGAGCGTGGGAAACGGCGTCCGGCTGAAGGTCGTGACCACGCTGCACGGGACCGACATCACGATCGTCGGACAGGACCGTTCGTACCTGCCGATCACGCGTTACGGGATCGAAAAGAGCGACGCGGTGACAGCCGTCTCGCGCTACCTGCGGGACGTGACCGAGCGCGAATTCGGCGTTCGCCGCAGAGTCGAGGTCATCGCCAACTTCGTGGACAGCGATCTCTTCCGCCCGGGAGAAGCGTCCCCGTACGCTCGCTCGCTGTGCCGCGAAGAAGAGTGCGTCCTGGTGCACATTTCGAATTTCCGGCCCGTTAAGCGCATCGCCGACGTGCTCGGAATCTTCGACCGTGTCCGCAGGGAGATCCCGGCGCGACTGCTCTTGATCGGCGATGGGCCCGACCGGTCTCTCGCGGAGCGCCTGGCCCTGGAAGGCGGGTTCGAAGACCGTACGATCTTCCTCGGCAACGTGCCCTCGATCGAAACGATCCTGCCGGTCGGGAAGCTCTTCCTGCTCCCTTCCGACGCCGAGTCTTTCGGGCTGGCCGCTCTGGAAGCCATGGCCTGCGGACTGCCGGTCATCGGCACGGCTGTCGGAGGGCTTCCCGAAGTCGTGGAAGACGAAAAGAGCGGCTACCTGCGTGCCGTCGGAGACGTGGACGGGATGGCCCACGCGGCCCTCTCGCTCCTGCGCGACCCGCAAAAATTTGCCGCTTTCTCGCGCGAAGCTCGCCGCCGCGCCGTCGAGGAGTTTCCGACGGACGCCGCCGTGGCGCGCTACCGCAAACTCTATGAAGACACCCTCGGCCGATGAGCGCACCGTACCGGCCCACGAGGGCCGTGCCGAAGTCCGGGAGCGGGCGTCGAGGTTTGTCGCATTCGCGTATCCGGTTTCGAATCCGGACGAGGCGGCGCCAGCGGTCGCTCGCCTGAAGCGGCAGTATCACGACGCCACGCACGTGGCCTTCGCGTGGAAGATCGGTTCCGGCGACACGGCCGCGCGGCGATCTTCGGATGCCGGCGAACCTTCCGGCACCGCGGGAAAACCCATCGCGGCGGCGATCGAATCGGGCGCGGTCTCCGACGTTCTCGTGGCGGTGGTGCGCTATTTCGGCGGAACGAAGCTCGGAACCGGCGGCCTTTCCCGGGCCTACCGGGAAGCCGCAGAGCAGGCAATTGCGGCCGCCGGCAGGAGGACCATCCGGGAGACGTCACTGGTCGTCGTGACCTGCCCCTACGAAAAGTTGGGAGCGCTCAAGAAACTCGTGCGTCCTCCCCAGGTCATCCTGGCCGGCGAGAACTTCGAGGCGGGGGGCCCCCCCGTCGTGCGGCTCGAAGTTCTCCGGTCCCTCCTGCCCACACTTCGAGCCGCTCTCGAAGAAGTCCGCCTCTCCTACGAAGTCCTCGGAAGCCGGTAGATGCGCCCTGTTATTCCGAGGAGGGTTGCCACGCGGTGAGGGCGGCGATCCCGGCTTCTCGTTGCGGTTTCGAGCAGAAGGCCGCACGCCATGTGTTTTCCGCCAGGCGCCGGAGCTCCAACGCTCCCAAGCCGAGCCGCTCGCGAGCCACGCGATATTCGTTGGCCGTCGTCGTGTCGAAAAGAAGCGGGTCATCGGCGCAGAGTGCCACGCGCACCCCGGCTTGGATCAGGCGCGCTAAGGGATGTTCCTCGAAGCTCTTCACCGCTCCCGTCGCCACGTTTCCGGTCGGCGCTACGCACAGAGTCGTCCGTTCGTCGGCCAGTCGTTCCGCGAGTCTCGCGTCGGCCGCCGCCGCGATGCCGTGATCCACCCGGTCGGGACGAAGGACGTCGAGCGCCTGCTCCAGGGAATCGGGACCGGCCCATTCTCCCGCGTGCACCGAAGTCTTGAGCCCCAGCGCCCGGGCACGCATGTAGACGCCCGCGAATGCCGCGGCCGGCACGGCTTTCTCGTCGCCGCCCATGCCGAACCCGACGACGGACGGCAAGGAATTTCTCTCGTGAAGATCCAGCACGCGATCGGCGGATTCGGGACCCCACTGCCGCACGACGTCGAGGAGGATCCGGCAATCGCATCCGCCCGGCCGCGCGCGGAACACCTCGTCGATCGCCTTGAGGCAGCTCTCCCCGTCCAGAGCCATGCGCGAGAGAATCGCCGGCGACACGTAGATCTCGGCGTAGGCGACTCCCTCCCGGGCGAGCGATTCCCCGATTGCCCGCGCCGCTTCGCCGTAGTCTTCCGGGCGGCGGAAGAGACGGCAGACTTCGGCGTAGAGTGAGAGGAACCCTGCGTCGTCGTGAACGCTCCGGCGTCTGGCTTCGAACGTCTCGAGGTCGGCAAAGGAATGAGCGGCGCGACGAGCCAGACGTTGGAGAACCTCGAGTGGAAGACATCCCTCGAAGTGAAGGTGGCAGTCGGCCAGAAGAGAGGATTTGTGGTTGGTAATCGGTGAATCGTGATCCGGGCTGTTCAAGCGAGACCCCGCAGTATTCAATCACCAATCCGGCCGAACGTGAAACCCGGAACCAGACACCTGGAACCGCCCTTGTTTTGAGAACCTTTCTTGCCGAAATCCGTTAGAGAATTGCGAGACGTCATGCGCAAACTCGCCCTGGCAACTGTCCTCCTGCTCCCCGCCGGCGTCCTCGCGGCCAGCCAGGAGGAAGTATTCGAGAAAGCCTTTTCGATGGAAGGGGTTTCGCGAATCTCGGTCCAGAACGTCAATGGCCGGATCGAGGCCACGGCCTGGGACCGCCCGTACCTGAAAGTCCGCGCGGTCAAGACGGCGAGCGGAGGCGAAGCCGAGGAAACGCTTCGCCTGACGGAGATCCGGGTCCGCAAGATCGGCGAGGAGATCCGGCTCGAGACCGTCAACCCCCGGCGCCACAAGCTCTTTGGCTTCCTCGATTTCGGATGGCACAACGCGCGCGTGGATTACGAGCTTCATTTTCCCGCCGCGACCGCGGCACGCCTGGAAACGTGCAACGGCCAGGTTCAGGCGACCGGCTTCGACAACTCTCTCTCCTGTGATGTCGTCAACGGCTCGATCGAGCTGACGGGGGTCGGAGGACCGGTGCGCGCGAACTCGGTCAACGGAAGCCTGCGCATCGCTTTCCGCGGGCCCTTGAAAAAGTCGGAGCTCGAGACGGTCAATGGTTCCGTCGAGGTCGCCTTCGACCGCGCCTCTTCGGTTCGATATGACCTGCAGACTGTGAACGGGCGGATCGAAGGGGACTTCGAGCTAGCCGTCGAAGGCAAGCACGGTCCCAAGGAAGCCCGGGGCTCCTACAATGGCGGCTCGGAATCTCTCCGCTGCGAGACCGTCAACGGTTCCATCCGCCTCAGAACCCGTTAGCCGGGAGCCGTTAGCCGCTAGCCGAGATCTACGAATCCGCGCCTACGGCTTACCGCTCACGGCTTACGGCTCACGCGTTATATTCTGCCCGGCGAGACGCTGATGCCGGAGACCCGTTCGCAGCCCCCCTGGATGCTCGTTCTGTCCTATCTCGCCTTCTTCGGTTTCATTCCTCTGATTGCCGGGAAGCGCGACCGGGAGGTCCGCTGGCACGCTGCCAACGGCCTGCTCCTGTTCGGCGCTGTCGTGGCAATCGGGATCATCGCAACGGTCATTGGTATTCTCGTTCCGCCTCTCTCCTGTGTCTATCCGATCGTGATGTTCGCGGTCCTCATCGTCTACACGATCATCGCGATCCTGGCGGTGGTCAAGGCGTTGAACGGAGAGCGGTTGATCGTGCCGGTGATCTCGCGGTATGCCCGTCGCTTCTAGGCACGTTGGCCGGCCCGGACGTTTCCCGGGATGGGGATCGGTTTTTCTTGCGGCGGTCCTCGGGCTCGCGGTCGGTGATGCTGTCAAGCCGGCTCGGGAGCAGTTCGGGGCGCGGCTGGCAGTCGGACTCATCGATACTTACCGGGCGACCCTGTCCCCCGCCCTGGAGCGCACCGGACTCATCCGATGCCGCTTCCATCCGACCTGCTCGGCCTACGGCCGTGAAGCGATCCTGCGTTACGGCTTGCCGAAAGGCGGAGCGCTCGCAGCCACCCGGATCCTGCGCTGCAATCCCTTCGCGAAGGGAGGAGAGGACCCGGTCCCCTAGCCGTCGCTCCGCGTTTGCTCGGGACCTGCGCCCTACGGGCGCACCGTCGAGCGGCTCGGCCGGATGCGGC
>WNGB01016722.1_pt1 | contig 13026 bp, 12 predicted proteins | sample 5400681 | NCBI WGS metagenome assembly WNGB01 (sample SAMN13153367, study PRJNA577476) | soil metagenome | isolation source: 115 cm soil or saprolite under grassland replicate 2 | place: USA:California | collected 2016-06-15 | reverse complement strand
AGGATTTCAACCGGATTGGTGAGCCAGTGGAATTCGACGCCCTCCTCTTCGGCATGGTGCACTTCTTCGCTGCGTGCCGGACACTCGGTGCGACTGCGGCGATAGATGCAATAGACCTTCTCCGCGCCGAGCCGCAGGCACACCCGCATCGCATCCATCGCCGTATTGCCGGCGCCAACGACGGCTACACGTTGGCCGAGCGGGAGCGGAGTGTCGTAATTCGGGAACTCCTTCGCGCGCATCAGGTTGCAGCGCGTCAGAAGCTCATTCGCGGAGAGCACGCCGTTCAGCGAGTCGCCCGGAATGCCGAGCATCGCCGGGTAGCCCGCCCCGGTGCCGATGAAGACCGCGTGGAATCCCATCTCGTCGATCATCTGCTCGATGGTGAACAGGCGCCCGACCAGCGTGTTGCATTCGAACTTGACGCCGAGCTTGGAGAGGTTCCGGATCTCGGCGTCGATCACCTCGTTGGGGAGGCGGAAGTCCGGGATACCATACTTGAGCACGCCGCCCGCCTGGTGGAACGCCTCGTATACGGTGACGTCGCAGCCAGCCTTGGCCATGTCGGCGGCGCAGGCCATCCCGGCTGGACCGGAGCCGACGATGCCGATCCTGAAGTCATTGCGCTCGATGTAGGGCAGATTGGTCCAACCTTCGGCGATGGCGCGATCGCCCACGAAACGCTCGAGCCGGCCAATCGCCACCGGCTCCAGCGTTGTGCGGATCGTGCACACGCCTTCGCACTGACTTTCCTGCGGACAGACGCGGCCGCACACTGCCGGCAGCAGATTCGTCGCCGTGATCACGTCGTAGGCGGCGCGGAAGTCTTTCTGACCGATCTTCTCGATGAAGCCGGGGATGTCGATGCCCACCGGGCAGCCGCGTACGCAGGGCTGATCCGGGCAGAGCAGGCAACGCTCGGATTCGACCAGCGCGTCTTCCTGCGTGTAACCGCAGGACACTTCCGAAAAGTTCTTCACGCGTTCCGCGGGCTCCTGCTCGCGCACCGGAGTCCGCTGTTGCGGAATCGTCCGAATGGTCCGTTTCTTGGCCACCTAGCCTCCCTTGACTTCGTCGTAGGGATCGGGCAGCTCGAGCAGGTCGGCCGACGTATTCTCCGTAGCGCGGTCGGACGCCTGGGAGGCGAGCGCACCCAGGCTGGGCTCGGTCTTCATCCGGCAGCTTTCCGACCAGCGCTCGCGCGCGGTCTTCTCCTCCGCGGCGAAGCGCCGCAGCCGCGAAATCAGATCGTCGAAATCGACGAGGTGGCCGTCGAAGTCCGGGCCGTCGACGCAGGCGAATTTCACCTCGCCGCCGACCTTCACGCGGCACCCGCCGCACATCCCCGTCCCGTCGACCATCACCGGATTCAGGCTCACGATCGTCCTGATCTTGTGCGGACGCGTCGCCTCCGCGCAGCCGCGCATCATCACCGGCGGGCCAATCGCCACGACCTCGTCGACATCGGGATGCTTCTCGATGGCGCGCCTGATGCCTTCGGTGACGAGGCCTTTGATTCCGCTGGAGCCGTCGTCGGTGCACACGATAAGCTCGTCGCAACACGCGTTGAACTTGTCCGCCCAGAACATCAAATTCTTGCTGCGGAATCCGAGCACGCCGATCACGTAGGCGCCGTTGTCCTTGAACGCGCGTGCCTGCGGAAAGATGGGCGCCACGCCCAGGCCGCCGCCCACGCAAATCACCTTCTTCGCGCCGCTGACCGGGCTGGGGATGCCCATCGGCCCGACCACAGCGTGCAGCGCTGCTCCGACCTTGCACAGCTGCTGCATTTCCTTCGTCGTCTTGCCGACCGCCTGGATGACGAGCGTAATCGTTCCCCGGTCGCGATCGAAGTCCGCGATGGTGAGCGGGATGCGCTCGCCGTGCTCGTGCGCCATCACGATCACGAACTGGCCAGCGCGGGCCGCCCGAGCCATCAGCGGATGCCGGATCTCGAGCAGATACGTTACGTCCGAGAAATCCTCGCGCGCAACGATTTCGAAAGCTGCCATCGCCACCTGACCTCCAACTGCCCTGGCCGGTCCGGGTGTTCGTGGCGCCGCCACAAGGGCCTCTTCACTACGCAACCCCGGACCAAGGTCATGTCGCGACCATCCTACGGCAGCGCCCTGCCGGCGACCAGCGTTCAAGCGGCGAATTCTTTGATCTGCATCACGATCCGGAGAAAAGAATCTGCACGCAAGTGCGATTGCCCTTGCGGGACGCAGCCCGGACATGCGAATCACTCGAAATATTGATTTTCGTCAAGCCCGACCGGGGCGCGCGACGTGCACTGGCGACGCAGGAATTCCTCCGGCGTCGACACCGGCTACCATGACTGTCGCATTCCGGAACGGCCGGCCGTGGCCCGACGGAGGAAAACGCTTCAGTTTCTGACGGGACGCTTTGCCAGCTTGCGCTAAAGAGTGCGGCAGTACATCGGAAGCACGCCGTCATACCCCCATCGGCAGGTGCGCCTCGGCAGGCACGGCTGAAGCATGCTCGGTGCCGGCCCAAGCGGGTTCAACACCTGTGATCGCGTCGGAGGACGGAGGCATGCGGCGCAATATACCGGCGACCACCGCGGTCCCTGTTGACTCAGATGAAGTCAGACCCGGCGCTACATCGATTCGCTTTCGCCTCTTCCCGCTTGGAATGCATTGCACGCGTCGAACGATATGTGAGCCATGGTGAGGCTTCAGTCGCGCGCCGGGCGCTTGCGCAGCTTGCGCTGCAACGTACGGCGGTGCATCGACAGCGCCCGCGCCGTGGCCGAGATATTGCCGTCGTTATCGCGCATCACGCTGCTGATGTATTCCCACTCGACCCGACGCACCGACATTGGCTTCGTTCCGACGGGGATACTATCGTCGCCGCGATCGCGATAGAACGCCGCGACTATGTCGTCCGCGCTCGCCGGCTTCATCATATAGTAGGTCGCGCCGAGCTTGATGGCTTCTACCGCGGTTCGGATGCTGGGATAGGCGGTCCAGACCACAATCCGCATCTGTGGTTCGAGCGCGAGAACCTTCGACACAAGCTTCAGCCCCGAATCATCGGGCAAATTGAGAGCGATTACGGCATGCTGCGGCGGATCGTCATTGACGAGGCGCGCCGCTTGCTCAGCGGTGCGCGCGAGCTGCACCTGAAACCCACGCGCGGCGAATGCCTCCGCAAGGCTTTCGCACAACGTGATGTCGTCGTCGACGAGCAGCAGGCTCGGGCGGCCATCGAATCTTCGTGGGCCTTGGTTCGTCATGCAATACACCTAACTTTTCCTTTGAACGTGGCACGCTGCAAGCATTGGTCAAGGAATGCAGCTCATGGGAAGATGCTAAGACGTGCTTCCATGCCTCGAATTGATGCACGTCAATCGCGCGCGCGTTGCTCTTGTGCGAAATGTCAGTCGAACGTAGCGCGCCTGCACGACCGCACATGAATCTTTGCTTTACGTCAAACCAGCGGCATAAACCGCCGCCAGAGTTTTCAGCCCCTGCTAATATCGACGGATACGCTCTGATGGGCCACAAGATAGATCGTGCTGACAGCTCTGTTGTCCGACATTCATGGGAATCTGGAAGCCTTGAACGCCTGCCTGGTCCACGCGCGCGGTCGCGGCGCGGAGCGCTTCGCGTTCCTCGGCGATCTCGTCGGCTACGGGGCCGACGCGCGGAGTCGTCGAGGTGATCGCCCGCTACGCCGCGGAGGCCGCCATGGTTGTCAAGGGCAACCACGATAGGGCCATCGAAGGCGGCGGCGGCTATTTCAACGAAGCGTCCCGCGCGGCCCTTCGATGGGCACGCGAGACGCTCACTGAAGAGCAGAAAACCTTCCTCGCCTCGCGGCCGCTCGTCGAACGTGAGGGTGCCGTGTGCTACGTTCACGCCTCGGCGGCGAAACCGGAGCGTTGGGTCTACATCGACAGCTCGGCGGCCGCCAAACGCTGCGCCGATGCAGCAAAGGCCTGCTACACCTTCTGCGGCCACCTCCACGATCAGGTCCTGTACTTCGAGAATGCGCAAGGCCGAATGAGCGAGTTCCGCCCTTTCCCGGCATGGCAATCCCGGTGCGCAGCCACCGTCACTGGGTCGCAATCGTCGGCTCGGTCGGGCAACCGCGTGATCGAAATCCAGCGGCGGCTTATACCCTGTTCGATCTAGAGCGGCAAATCCTGACTTTTTTAGTGTCCCCTACGATGCAATGGCTGCCGCCGCAAAGATCCGCCAGTGCGGCTTGCCCGGCTCGCTGGCGTATCGCGTTGAGCTCGGCAGCTAGGTTCGCAAATCCAAGCGTCCTTGTGCCGACGCCGAATTTCCGTCATGCGCGAGCTGTTGCATCCCGACGCGATCATCGACGGCTTTCGCGTCGGCGAATGCATCCACCAGGGAGGCACGGGCGCCATTTATCGCGCGACCGCAGCGACAGGCGCGGACTCAGGATTCCCCATGATCCTCAAAGCGCCGTATCTCGGGCGTGGCGAATCCACGGTCGGCATCATCAGCCTGGAGATGGAGCAGCTTGTCCTGGACCGGGCCCCACGTTCCACGCTTCGTCGCAGCAGGCGATATCCGCGCAGCGCCCTACATCGTCACGCGCGCTATCCCGATCTGCTTGCCGAAGAGCGGCATTTTGCGGCGGGCTCCTCGGCTTATGTATCACGGGAACAACTGCAAGGCAACCGCAGCGACCTCTTCGCCCTCGGCGTGCTGCTCTACGAGCTCGCCACAGGCAAGCAGCCATTCGGTGATCCCCAGACGTACGCCGGAATGCGTGACAGGCTGTGACGCGCACCGGCGCCGCCGCGCGCCGTCAACCCGGGCGTACCGCCATGGCTGCAAGAGATCATCCTGCGTTGCCTAGAACCTGCGGCCCGCGCACGCTACCAATCGGCTGCGCATGTCGCCTTCGATCTGCGCCATCCGGAGCAGGTCGCGTTAAGCGAGCGCGCGAGCAGAAACCTCGGCCTAAGTGTCGCTGCACAAGTCGGGAGATGGTGGCGCGCGAAACGCCTCAACAACACACTCCAGCGGCCGGGACGATCCGCCGTCAGGCGTGTGCCGGTGATCATGGTGGCGATCGATACCGAGCATCCGGAAGACGAGCGCCATCCAGCGCTGCAGTGGGCAACGCGGCTGCTCGTTTCGCTCTATCCCGAATTGCGCCTCATGTGCGTATCCGTCGTGAGGGCCGCGCCGGTGGGCGAGGGACCGGACACTCTGAACACCACGACAGGCAGACACCTCGAGCACAAGATGCGGTTGCGGCATTGGATAGAACCGCTGGCGTTTTCCCAGGCGCGGATTTCATTGCACGTCGTCGAAGGCGCCAATGCTGGGAGCGCCGGCAGCGTCCCAGCGGGCGCTTGCCTCGTGGTGTTCTGTCGCCTCAAGCGTCACGGCAAACGCAGACTGCAGCGTCCACGTCGTGCGCGTTCCGGAGCGCCGGGAGGAGCATGGGACAGCGTAGACATCAGAAACTCGTGTTCGAGCCGGTCAATCGGCAACCTTTCATTACCGGGTATATTCAAACTGCGCTTGAGTCGTATCCGCCGACCCGGGCCGCCTGATCTGCACGGTGATCTTGTAAGGACCCGCGCCGCCCATTGCGAAATAATTTCCGTAGCTGCGTGAATTCGCGACGCTTACGAGCTCGAGCGTTTTCTCGGGGCCGGCCCCCGCAGCGGTTGCAATGCGTGCCCTCACTGCGGCTTCGTCAATCCGTTGCCCGCTGGCAGTATCAAACAACGCGACCGTCACGTAATACTGCGCCGGTCCGGACGGTGCCACACCGTACGCTTTTTGAGGGTACTCCTTGGGATGCCTGCGGATTACATCGGCGGACACGACTCCGAAGTAAACGGTCGTGCCTCCGGCAATGGCGAAGTCCTGGCCGGTCACGGCACTAGTGACAGGGCTCTTCTGCGCCGCAACCATAACCGGGTTGAACATGTATACGATCGCATTGCGTATTTCGCGATCGGTGAGATTTGCTACTCCACCGCGAGGAGGCATGCCTCCATGCCCATTGATTGCGGAGCGAACGAGGGGATCAACGCCTTGCTTCAGTCGCGGTATCCAGGCGGTCCGATCTCCAATCCTGGGCGCGCCGCCAACGCCGGTTTCGTGACACTTGACGCACTGCCCCTTCACAATCTTCTCGCCGCTGCGCTCGGCAGCAGGGGCGGTCGTGCTGACCGGCTCGGTCCAATGACCGCCCGACTGGTTGACCATATAGGTGATGGCGCGCTCGACTTCGGTATCGGTAAGCGTGAGGTTGCCACCGTGCGGAGGCATCTTGCGGATGCCCTTGAGCGCACTCTGTGAAAGGCCGGTCAGACCCCGCGACGCGAGCTTCGACCATGCCTTCTTATCCCCGATCTTTGGCGCACCATTCGCTCCCGCACCATGGCAGGCAATACACACTGCGTCGACCACTTCCTTGCCGCTGCGCTCGGAGCTCTGCGCCGCGCTGTTTCCAGGTGCGATACACATTGCTAAGGCAAGGATAAGCGGCATTACGAGTTGCTTCGGCGTCGCGTCGCACACCGCATGTCCTTCCACGTTGGATTTCTGCATCATAAGCGTTCTTTCGGCACGCGAACTATGCGAAGTTTCCGATTCTGGTCCTGCCCTTTGACATGAACAACTCGACGCGTGTTTCCCCTGACCAGCCTCGCCTAGCCAACGTTATGAATATCGCCGGCCTCCCTCTGCAGGACCGCTGGAGGCGGTGCGGAGAACCACAGCTGGTACATCGTCGTCACCCACATGAAAGCGAAGGATAACCCCATCAATCCGCCCGCCAACATCACTAACCAAGCAAACGGATGAAATAGCTTGGTAAGGTACCAAGAGCTGATATCCAGGATCACGGCGACGAATGGAAGGGCAACGACGGCGCATTTGAACCAGACCGGCCGCACGTAGGCGTGGCTGTACATCACACCCATGATGAAGAAGATGAAGGTGAGCCCGAACAGGTGAATGTGCGAGACGCGTACCAGCGTGAAGACATCGGCGCCGGTATCCTGCTCGGTTACTTTCTTCAGGTTATCGTATCCGCTCAGGTTTGGAATGTGCGGGTTGCTGCCGTCGTGACAACTCATGCAGCGCTGATCCAGCAGCGGCTTGATGTCCGATTCATATTTCGCACGATCGCTACCATCATGCACCCACGTTATGAGCATGTTTGCCTCATCGCGAGGCAGCATGGTCGACATCGGTCCACGCAGCGCCGATTCAAGGCGCGACCCCTTGCCGCTGCCGGTGTAGGCGGTGAGGATGTCGTTATACGACAACATCATCGGGTTACCGCCCGCCCTCCCGGCATAGGTGTGAAACAAGTAAATCAAGGCGAACAGGTAACCCAGCCCGAGTACGAGAAGCGTCGCCGTATACAACACCCGGAGGCTGTAGGGCAGCTCCGAATAGTGGCGATAAAGCCGGTGCAGTGGGACGTCGCTACTCATGTCGATTCCTCTGATCGTGCCCGCTTTGAGCGTCGCTCAAGCCGCATCAAGCGCGCTTCAGGCTTGGCCGGTTTATGAAACGCTTCAGCGCCTGTTACTTTCCCTTCAGCGAAGCATAATATGCAGCCAGGTTTACCATGTCCTGGTCGCTAAGCGGGATAGCAAATGTCTTCATAATCGCGTTGTCGCGCTTGCCCGACTTGTAGTCCTTCAGCGCTTGTACGAACTCTTTCTCCGCCTTCCCTGCCAACGCGGGGTTGGGCGCTTTGCCTTCGCCGTTTGCGCCATGGCACCCAGCGCAGGCGGCGGCCTTGGTCTTGCCCGCCTGGACGTCTCCAGCCGCTTGCGTGGGGCCGACAATACCGAACAATGCGAAAAATCCCGCGATCAAAAGCGTGCTTTTCATTCTCCAGCTCCTTTGTTGAGTTGGTGATTAGCCGAACTACGAGGATCGGCGCAGCATCAATTTGCTCCGAGTGCTTGGGACGACCAGAAAACTCTCGATATGGACCGGAGCATCCGTGTCGTGGCTGATCGCAAGTGATATGTTACCCGCGGGCCAGCCGTTTTCTTGCATCTGCCGCGAGGCATGTCGACTCGGCCGATTTATTTGGCCGGCAATATGACATACACAACGGCACGCGCCTTCTGGCGCGCATAGTAAGCCGCGAGATTCTCGACGTCCGCCTCCGTCAGCACCTCAGACATCGCCGCCATCTGCGGGCTCTTGCGCTCGCCCGTCCGATAAGCGTGCAACACCTTCTCCAGATAGTCCACGCGCTGCGCTGCCAGAGCCGGCAAGCGCGGGTCCGTACTGTTGCCGTCGACGCCGTGACAGCGGTCGCATCGCTGCGCCCACTCGGCCGTCGTCAGTGGTTTGCGTACCTTGGTCGGCTGCGGCTGCTGATTCGCGTAATAAGCCGCCAGGTTCTTGCTGGCAGCTTCGTCGAGCGGTGCCACCAGTCCTTTCATCGTCTCATCGTTGCGCGAACCTTCCTTGTAAGCCCGAAGCGCCGCCGCCAGGTACTGTGCATCCTGCCCGGCGAGGCTTGGATTCGCCGGATTCGTGCTGACGCCTTTGTCGCCGTGGCATCCGGCACAGGCAGCGGCGGCAGCCTTGCCTGCCGACTGGTCGCCCGCCGCCGGGGTTTGCGCCCGGGCCGGCTTTTGCAGCGCATAGTAGAGCGCGATGTTGCTGAAATCCGCATCCGTGACCGCCGCGAGCGCCGACTTCATCATTTCATTCTTGCGCTGGCCGCTCTTATAGGCCTTCATCGCTGCGGCGAGATACTTCGGGTCGAGCGCGACGAGGCTCGGCATGCCGGGCATCTTGCTGATGCCGGCTTCGCCATGACATCCGGCACAGGCGGCGGCTGCGGTCTTCCCGGCCTGGACCGGATCCAGCTTGGCGGGAGTGGACTTGCCACCGCTCGTCGCAGCGGGTTGCGCGGGATCGAGGCTCGCATAGTACGCAGCCACCTTGACTAGGGCGTCATTGCTAAGCGGCTTGACGGCACCGCCCATCGCGCTGTCGCCACGGGCACCGGATTGGTAGGCCCTGAGCTCGAGGTAAAAGTATCCCGGACGCTGGCCGGCAAGATGGGGCACGCCCTTGGTGTTGCTGATGCCGTTCGCGCCATGGCACCCGGCGCACGTCGTTTCTGCGATGCGCTTGCCTTCCGCAACGTCTGCGGCGTTCGCATAAGCAGCGCGGAGTTCGTCGCTCGTCCCGGTCTGGGCCCGGGTGGCTTGAGCCGCCGCCCCCGCGCCGATCGCGCCTGCAACAAGAGCGCAAGCCACGAGAAGATAAGTCGGCGCGCCTTGGCTCATCGAATTCCCTCGGACATGTTTCAACCTTTCAACCCGTTGAATGGGCTACGACTTCGTTGCTCGCGATGCAGCGGCAAGTGGTGCGGAAAAAATTTCGCGCGCCGGGTTCTCGCACGGCGATCACCGAGGCCGCCGCCAGGACGCCCTCGCGGCCGAAAATAACCGGATGATAAACCAGCAGCCCTTTACCGGTCTTCGCGATCTCCTGTCCGCCGATGACGACATTCCAGCGCATCATCAGCACCGCAAGCAATACGAGCACGGCGCTCGCAGCGACTCCGGTAACAAGCGTCTTGCCAGTGGTGCCGCGCCAGATCATGAACGTAAGCACGAGGAGCGGTAAGAGCGACCCCACGCCGAATTGCAGGATAAAGAAGGGCACTACGAGCGGGCCCTTCACGTATTCCATGATTACGTCGATGCCCTCCCGACCCCTGTAGACAAGACTGGCAAATTCCACTCCCTCCAGCAGCAGGGTAAACAGCATGAAGCCCCATAGCGTATAAGCCATGCCCTTCAGGCAGGGGACATCGACGGTAACTTTTCGCAGCTTGCACGTGATCACGTAGAGCACGATCAACAGCGCGGTTCCGGAGATGATGGCGGAAAACAGGAATACCGCGGGCATGAGATCGGACGACCACCACTCGCGCGACTTCAGCGAGCCGAAAACGAATCCCACGTAGCCATGCAAGCCGTGAGCGGCGGGGATGCCGATCACCGCCAGCGCGAAGATCCATTTCCGGTCATAACGCATCGCCTTTTCGGACAGATCGTATGATCCGAGCGACAGTACGCGATAGAACCACCCGAACGGCCCCTTCCTTCGCTGCGCCTGCTGGACGATGTAAGGCCGAAAGACAAACCAGGTTTCCAGCATCAGCAGAATCGCGTAAAACCCGGCTGCATAGCCAAAAATGGCGAACGCGGAGGTCGGGTGCGGCGTGATCACGGCATTGAACGCGCGCTCCGGATGGCCCAGGTGCAGCAGCAGCGGCGTGGGCACGACGAGCATGCAACACAGCGAAGTGAGCAAAGCCAGGTGTGCCACCGGCTTGAAACGCTGCATGCCGAAGACCTGGTACAGGCTCGAGACGGTAAAGGCGCCTGCCACCAACCCGGTGAGATAGGGATAGACGACGATGAGCACGGACCAGCCGATGACCGTCTCATTGGGGTAGACGTAGCCGGTGAACGGCATGGTGGTAAAGAGGTGTTCCATCAGCCGACGTCCTTGTCGATGCCGACGTAGAAAACGTTCGGCGCATTGCCGGATTCGGGTCTGAGGACGTGCGTCCGATTGTTGCGGATGAACTGGCTGATCGGACTCTCCTTGTCCCTCAGGTCACCGAAGACGCGCGCCTCGACCGGGCAAACCTCGACGCAGGCCGGGAGCAGACCCTTGGTAATGCGGTGATAACACCAGGTGCACTTTTCCGAAACCTGTTTGCGCTCGTTGAAGAAGCGCACGCCATAAGGGCATGCCTGCACGCAATACTGGCAGCCGATGCAATAGCTTTGATCGATGAGCACCACGCCGTCGTCGGTTCGGTAGGTCGCACCGGTGGGACACACCTGTACGCAGGCCGGATGCGTGCAGTGATTGCAGAGCTTGGGCACGAAGAAGGCCTTTTCGACCTTCGAGTCCTTGTAGCGATTGGCGAATCGATATTCTCGTTCCGAGCCCGAGGCTTCGATGTTCACCGGGTCGTGGTGGCTGTCGATGCGCGGTTTGTCTTCGCCCTCCAGATAGACGTACCGTTCCACCCAAGTGCGGAAGTGATGCGCATCCTCGGCGACATCATTCTCCAGCTTGCACGCTTCGACGCATCGCAGGCAGCCGATGCACTTCGTGGCATCGACGCCGAAGGCCCAGCGATGTTGAGTCCAGTCATACCCCGGTATCGCGGGGGCAGGCGGTGAGGCTTGCGCGGCTGCGGCCTCGGCCTCGGGCAATACGGCCTTCGCAGCCATCGCCGTGCCGGCACACACGGCAGCAGCACTTCCGAAGAGGCGAAGAAACTCGCGCCGCCCTTCTTGACACTGATCGGTATGCTCTTTCATTTTGCGGGACCTCCTGGCCGGATACGATTTGATCCGCCTTAATTGCGACTCGCGCTCGAGTAATAGGCCGCGAGCGCATCCATGTCGGCGTCGCTCAGGCCTTTGGCGATTCCGGACATCATCTCGTTCTTCCGGGCGCCCTCCTTATAGGCCTTCAGCGCAGCAACCATATAGTCCTTCTGTTGCCCGGCCAGGCTCGGCCACGCCGGGTTCGTGCTGACGCCGTTCGCGCCGTGGCAAGCCGTGCAAGCGCCGGCGCGCGCTTTATCGACAGCGAGATCCTGGTGGGCCACAGCGGTAGTGCCGCCCTTGATCTTCAGCGTCGCGTAATAACCAGCCAGGGTTTGGATGTCGGCGTCGCTCAAACCTTTGGCGGTTGCGGCCATCATGGCGTTCTCCCGCGCGCCCGTTTTATATGCTCTGAGGGCTTCGACGAGATAGGCGCTCTGTTGTCCGGCGAGGCTGGGCCAGGCGGGATTGGTGCTCACGCCGTCGCCGCCGTGACAGCCGGCGCAACTCGCGGCCTTTCCCGCTGCAGCATTGCCTGGCTGCGCTGCCGGCGCCGCGGCGGCAACGAAGAGCTTGGGTGAATGCGCGTTATGGCAGGTCGTGCATTGTTGCGTTCCAGCATGCGCGGCGATCACGATCTGACGCTGCTCCGCGGGCCTGCCGGACATCTTTTCGTGGCAAAGGGAGCACAGCTTTTGCGTATCGGTGGGAACGGCAAGCTTGCCGCTGGCCGGGTGATCGACGCCGGTGGCCACGTGCTGAAACATCCCGCCGGCATCCCGGCCACCGGCAGCCCCGTGGCAAACCTCGCATTGAACGGACTTGCCTTTCTCCACGCCGTGGTGCACACCTTTGGACCACACTGCGTACTGCTGGGCATGGCATGGCTGGCAGTATTCCGAGCCCTTGTACTTTGGTTTGTCCGAAGCGATCTCCGCCACCGAGTCGCCGCGGTAGTGGCCATAGAGATAGAACGACTCGGGGGTGAAGAAACCCTTGGCTGCATACGCTGCCGCCCCGATCGCCACCATGAGCAGGATGAGCCGGGTAATATGTTTGGGCATGGTTTCGTCTTGCCGACGGCACAGGCCCGGGTCGCGTATCGCCCTTTAGAAATCCATTTTTGACGGCGTCAAGTGGGGCAGTGGCTCTTCATCGACCGACAAGTGGGAGATGACGCTAACTGGTTGATTGCTCCCGTCACCGGTCGAGTGGCAGATCCCACGAATATGTCGCTGTAGGTTTGCTTTTCGGTAAAGGAATGCGGCCCAGTGAGTGGCATGGATTAGATATTGCGATTTTGCCCGTGTGCGGCTACTTTGCTCCACGCCATGGCGCAAGGGCTTGACGCAGATCAAAGCGTGGTACCCGGGCAGATGATTACCGTACCGCAAGGTCCATCACGCGGCTGGCCAAGTGCGTGTTGCGCAAACTCGGCTGGACGTCTGCTTCGGCTGCCAGGTGTTGTACGCGATGTCTCTGCGCTCGTGCGGACGCGGATGGACAATGCCGCTTAATCGGGTAGGGGGCGGGCTCACACCCGCCGCCCTCCCACATACATGGACGCCCCCAGTTTGCCAAGCTCTCAATTCGTGACGGCGAGTAGGGTAGAGATTGCGGCCATACATCCGGACTTTAGCGAGGCGACAGCCTCG
>WNGB01010252.1_pt1 | contig 13026 bp, 4 predicted proteins | sample 5400681 | NCBI WGS metagenome assembly WNGB01 (sample SAMN13153367, study PRJNA577476) | soil metagenome | isolation source: 115 cm soil or saprolite under grassland replicate 2 | place: USA:California | collected 2016-06-15 | reverse complement strand
TACGAGCGCGAGGGCCTGCTGCGCCCGGTGCGCACGGAAGGCAACACGCGACTCTACGACTCCGACACGATCGAAAGACTCGAGATCATTCTGACCCTGACCCGAGACCTGGGCGTCAACCTCGCGGGCGTCGAGGTCATCCTCCACATGAAGGAGAAGATCGAAAGAATGCAGGGGGACGTGCACCACATGCTCTCGGTTCTGCGGGAAGAAGTTGAGGCTCGCCGCGTGGAGCCGGACCGCCGCTACGCCCTCACAACCATCTCGAAGAGCCTCGCTCTCGCGAAGCTCGACAAGCATTAGATTCCAGATTCCACATTCCACATTCCAAATTCCTGGATGTCCTCATTGGAATCTGGCTCCCTGGAATCTGGCTCCCTGGAATCTGGAACCTGGAATCTGGAATCCCCGGAAGAAGCCCTGCCTCGCCTCAGTTTTCCCTATAGAATGCGGCCGGTTTGCACTACTGAGGGAGGAGCCGTGAAGAAAGTCCAATTGATTCTCGCCGGCATCGCGATGACATCGCTGGCGCTGGCGCAGCTTTCCAAGTACAAGGACTGGGCCAAGTCCCCCGAGGCGTACTTCCTGACGCCCGACGAGCGCCAGGAATGGTCCCGGGTCACCAGCGACGCGGACGCCGAGAAGTTCATCGCGACGTACTGGGCCAGACGGGATCCAACCCCTGCGACGCCGCAGAACGAGTTCAAGGACGGCGTGATGCGCCGCATCGCCGCCGCCGACGAGCAGTTCAAGCTGCGGCGCTACAACAGAGGGGCCGAATCGGTTCGCGGCCGCATCTTCGTGATGCTCGGCGCGCCCAACCGGGCTTCGCAGTCGCGTCCGCAGGATCGCGTCGGCGGGCTCGTGGGTGACTCCGGGCTTCCGACCGGGCCGGAAGGCGGCAGCGGGTTCGGTGAAGGTTCGGCGAGTGCCGTGACCGTCAACTGGACCTACGACAAGAACCACTTCGATCCCTCGTGGGGCATCCCGGAGATGCGTATTCGTTTTTCCGTTGATCCGCTGCGCGGCTCCGACGACATGGGCAAAGACGCTGTCGTCGAGCGCGCGATCGCCACCGTCGCGGAGAAGAGCATCGTCAACCCGAGCGGCGCCGGAAGCCCGGCCGCCGCCGCCGCCGCCCCGCCGGCCGCGAGTACCCAACCGGCCGTTCCACCGGCAGCCACTGGTCCGGCGGCCGTCGCACCGCCTCCAGCGCCCGCGACGGCCGCGCTTCCCGCGGCTTCGCGATCGATGCTCGAGGCTCTGACGAAGAAGAAGGACGAGGCCAATCCCGTCTTCTGGGGCGGGAGTTTCAACAGCATCCCGGGGGAAGGTTTCTACGCATTGCAACTCTATGTCCCGGGAGACAAGGCGCCCGCGGGCGCCGTGAAGTTCGGCGGAGTCGTCACGAGCGATTCGGGTCAGGAGGCGGCGACATATTGGGAGGATGCCACGCTCGCCGACATGAAGACCGGGTCGCGCTCGGATAAGGTTTTCGAGCGCTCGGTCGTACTGCCCCCGGGAAGCTATCGCGGGGCGTTTGGTCTTTTTTCCGCCGACGGCGGGACAGCCCTCGCCTCGGCTTCCGCAACGTTCCGAGTCCAGGCAAAGCCGGCCGATTTCTCCGTCTCCCCGCTCATCCTCGCCAATACCCTGACGCCTTTGACCAAGCGTCCCGGTCCGACCGATGCGTTCGTGTTCGGCGTGGAAAAACCGATCCGCGTCGAGCCGAAAGGCAACAGACTCTTCGCCAAGGAAGACAGCCTCTGGTATTTCTACACGGTCTGGAATCCGAAAATGCCCGCCGCCTCCGCCGAGGCCACGGCGCCCAAGGAGGCGGCTGCCGCACCAGCGCCCGCCCCGGCGCCCGGAACGACCCCCGCTCCGGGGGTTCCCGGTACGCCAGCGCCGGCGGAACCCAAGCCGCGAATCCAGGCTCGAATCGGGGTTCTGAAGGACGGACAGCCCGCATTCGCCCCTTTGACCGCTCCGGCCGAGATGCAGGTTCTGGCTCCCAACTACTACGCCACGGGCAGCGAGATTCCTCTGCAGACCTTCGAGCCCGGTTACTACACTTTCACGCTGACGGTGCGTGATCTGAACGCGCCGCGTGATTCCGATGCCTTCAAGGGGATCGACCGGAAAGAGGACTTCGTCGTCCTGAAGCCCGACGGCACGATACCCGAGAAGGCCGCCCCAAAACCCGCCGCCAAGCCCAAGGCTCCGGCCAAGAAGGGATAGGTCCAGGCAGCGAGCCAGAGAGCGGGCGCGCGGCTCCTCAAGGCGCCGCGCGCCTGTCGTCTGACCGCGTTGATGCTCTCTAGATTTCGGCCCTCTGGGGCCCGTCGCACGGCCTGCCCGAGAGCAGAACTTTGGATTTGGATTCAGAAAAGTGAATCCAGCCCTCGTCTGTTGGCCTGCGCGCCTCGCAGATTTCCTTCCGGCCCAGACGCTTAGCTCGATCCCGCGGAGCGGGGGACCTGGCCTTCCGTTTGCTCGCCAGGTTCTACAAGTTCGCGTGACGAGTTCTTCAGAGGAGGGGTGAAGATGAGGAAGCCAAGTGTTTTCCTGGCGGCTCTCGGTCTATTTCTGGCGGCCGGTTGGGCGTGGGCTCAGGGGACGACCTCCGCAGTCACCGGCACGGTGACTTCGAATGGGAAGCCCCTGCAAGGCGTCACCGTGACGGTGTCGTCTCCGTCGCTTCAGGGGACGAGGAACACGACAACCGGCCCCAACGGCGTTTACAATTTCGGGGCTCTCCCACCCGGGGACTACTCGATCACCTTCGAGCATGAGGGGCTTCAGACGGTCACCAGGAAGCAACGGCTTCTGCTGGTCGAAACGAGCCGGGCCGACGTCGATCTGGCCGTCTCCAATGTCAAGGAGGAGGTAACGGTCTCCGGCCAGCCGGTGGCGGCCGCTGTATTCGAGACGACCCAGATCGCTTCGAACCTGACGAGCCAGGAGCTCAGCAAGCTGCCGGTCGCTCGAACGATCCGGGGCGCGGTTCTGGTCATGCCCGGCGTCAACCCAAACGGAGTCAATAACCAGATCACGATCTCCGGAGCTCCCTCCTACGACAACCTCTTTCTCGTGGATGGCGTCGTCGTCGGAGAGAACCTGCGGGGACAGCCCGAAAACCTCTTCATCGAGGACGCGATCCAGGAGATCACGACCCTTTCGGGAGCCATCTCCGCCGAGTACGGACGGTTCACCGGAGGAGTCGTCAGCACGCTGACCAAGTCGGGCTCGAACGAGTTTCACGGGTCCTTCCGCGACAGCCTGTCGAACCCGAAGTGGCTCAGCAAGACCCCATGGCCGACCGAGGCCGACCACGTGGACAAGACCGACAGCATCTACGAGGCGACCCTCGGAGGCCGGATCATTCCCGACCACGTCTGGTTCTTCGGCGGCGGCCGCCTGGCCAAGACCGACATCCAGCGATTCACGGTCTTCACCAACGTCCCCTTCGACAACAGCTTCGATGAAAAACGCTACGAAGGAAAGCTGACCTTGAACGCGACCGCTTCGCAATCCTTCTACGTGTCCTACATCAACATCAAGTTTGACGAGACCAACAACTTCTTCCCCACCATCATGGACGAGGCGAGCATCGTCAAGACCCGGTCCCTGCCCAACACGCTCCTGGCCGTGAACTACAACGGCGTCATCGGGAAGAACTTCGTCGCGGAAGCCCAATACTCCAAGAAGAAATTCGCCTTCGAAGGGAGTGGCGGACTCTTCAAGGACCCGGTCCGGGGGACCTGGATACAGGACTCGGTCCGCGGCGCCCGCTACAACGCGCCGGTCTTCTGCGGGGTGTGCACACCCGAGGAGCGCAACAACGACTCGTATTCCGCCAAGGGCACTTACTTCTGGAACTCCGCCTCCCTGGGCAGCCACTCGGTCGTTCTGGGCGGCGAGAGGTTCCACGACACCCGAATCGCCAACAACTACCAGTCGGCGAGCGACTTCAACATGACCAGCGTATTCACGTATCTCGTCGGCTCGAACGTGTATCCGAGGTTTGACGACTCCTCGCGCATAAACTGGCAGCCCATACTGGTGCTCTCGAACGGAACGGATCTCAAGACGTATTCTGGCTTCATCAACGACAAGTGGGACTTCAACAATCACTTCAGCTTCAACATCGGGCTGCGTTACGACAAGAACGACGCGAACGATGCGGACGGGCATCTTGTCTCGAGCGACAGCGCATGGAGTCCGCGCCTGGGCGCGGCGTGGGACATCATGGGAAACGGTATTCACCGCGTCACGGCCAGCTGGGGCCGTTACGACGCCAAGGTCGTGGACGGATCGAACGTGCTCTCCACGGCGCAGGCCGCCGGCAACCCGGGCAGCTTCCAGTGGAAGTATGGCGGGCCCGTGATCAACCCTGCCGGCACGCCCAGCGACCAGCTTCTCTCGCCCCAGGCCGCCCTGACGCAGCTCTTCGCCTGGTTCGATTCCGTCGGGGGCACGAACAACAAGTCGTTCCTTCTCGGGGCGAGCTACCCGGGACTGGGCTCCCGCTTCGAGAAGTCCCTGACCTCCCCTTCCGTGGATGAGTTCACCGTTGGTTACGGTACCCGGATCGGCCGGACGGCCTTCGCCAAGGTGGATTACATCCATCGCGACTGGGACAACTTCTACTCGAGGCGCCTGACTCTGGAGACCGGGAAGGTGACGGATCCCTTCGGCAACGTGTCCGACCAGTCCCTGACGGAGAACGACGACGGCTCGATCGTGAGGAAATACGAGGGGATCCAGGTCCAAGCGCAGTGGACACCCGGGAGGTTCAACGCCGGCGGCAGCTACACCTACTCGACGCTGAAGGGCAACGATGATGGCGAGGGGGCGGGGACCGCGACGATCCGGAACCTGCCTCTCAAGACCTATTACCCCGAGTACCTGGCCTATGACGCCCGCAAGCCCATCGGTTACCTAGGGCAGGACAACAAGCACCGGGCGCGGGTCTGGGTCGGGTACAACCTTCCGACGGAGCGTTTCGGGGAGTTCAACATCACGGCGCTCCAGGCCATCGACAGCGGGAGACCCTATTCCGCGATCGGCCAGATTGACGCGTCCGGCCGCACCACCGGCACCGCCTATCCCGGGTTGCCGGTCAACCCCGGCTACACGCTCTCCGCGATCGGAACCTCGCACGACTACTACTTCAGCGAACGGGGCGCCTTCCGAACCGATACCGTTTACTCCACCGACGTGGCTCTGGGCTACAGCGCGCCGAAGATCTTCGGGGTCGAGCTCTTCGTGAGGGTCACGCTCACGAATGCCTTCAACCAGTCCGCCTTGGTCAACCCGAACTCAGACGTCATCACGCGGAGGACGGGCGGCGCCTCCTCGAATCTCGTGGCCTTCAACCCGTTCACGGACAAGCCCGTGGAGTGCACGGCGCCCAACGCCGCCGGGACGGCCTGCACGGTCGCCGGCGCCAACTGGATGAAGGGTCCGAACTTCGGCAAGGCGACCGGAGTCGGCTCTTACCAGCTTGCCGGCGCAGGCTCGGCCACGGGAACCTTCGGTCCTCGAACCTACGGCTTCTCCTTCGGATTCCGATTCTGATCCTCTGGCGGGAGGTTTCACGTGCGGGGCCCCGGTTTTTCGGGGCCCTTCCTTTTGTTGTCTCCGGTCGCCGAATCAGAACTTTGGATTTGACTCCAGAAATGTGAAGCGGGGCCCGCATCTCGTTATCGGTTTTCCTTTTCGGTTCAGCAGATTAGCGTCGCTTCACTAAGGCTCGGAGGATGGCGTCCGCTTTGCTTTCTCGCTTCGGGAAGTTCGGAAAACATCTCGAAAGAGGAAAGGAGGAGACACATGAGGCGAACTAGCTTTGCCCTCTTGATTCTAGGCGTAGCGGTTTTTCTGGCCTCGGGAGGTATTGCCCTGGCCCAGGGAGTAACGAACTCCGCCCTGGGGGGCCGTGTGACGACGGAGGGCCAGGGACTCGGGGGCGTCACGGTGGAGCTGACGTCACCGGCTCTGCAGGGAACCCGGACGGCGTACACCACCGCGAACGGTGACTACGTCTTCGTGGCTGTGCCGCCCGGCGACTACACCGTCACTTTCAAGCTCGAGGGGATGCAGACCGTCACGAAGACGGTCGCCCTGACGACCGCCCAGAAGTCGACGCTCGACGCGAGCATGCGCGTGGCCGGTGTCACGGCCGCAGCGACGGTCACGGCCAAGACCGAGACGGTCTCCACGAGCCTGCAGGGCTCCACAACGGTCACGACCGAGCTTACGAACAAGCTGCCGGTCGCCCGCACGGTCGTATCGGCCGTCGCCGCGTCCGCGGGCGTGACCCAGATCACCGGGCTGGGCAACGCGTTCACGATCTCGGGTGGGCCAACGTTCGACAATCTCTTTACGGTGGACGGCGCGGTCATCATCGACAACATCCGCGCCACGCCGAACAACCTGTTCATCGAGGACGCCATCCAGGAGACGACGACAACCGTGTCGTCCGTCTCGGCGGAGTTCGGCCGGTTCACGGGAGGCGTCGTCAACACGATCACGAAATCGGGAGGCAACCTCTTCTCCGGCTCGTTCCGGACGACGCTGACGAATGACGCCTGGTCGGCGGTCTCCCCGGCGAAAGAGAAACGTGTCCAGCATGTGGACCCGCGGTACGAGGCGACCCTGGGCGGATTCCTGTGGAAGGACCACGTCTGGTTCTTCGGCTCGGGGCGCTTTCAGGACACGAGCACCGCGAGCCAGACCTCCGCTCCCGCGGGTGTGACGCCCATTCCCTTCCAGGTCGGCCAGAACGAGAAGCGCTATCAGGGCAAGCTGACTTTCTCGCCAGTCGCGAACCACACATTGGCGGGAAGTTACTTGAACGTAGACACGAAGCAGACGAACAACTCGTTCGGCGTCATTCTCGACACGGACAGCCTCGTTGACCGCACCCTTCCCCAGAAGATCATCACGGCGAGCTACAACGGCGTCATCACGCAGAACTTCTTCGTCGAGGGCCTGTACTCTCAGCGGAAGTTCACGTTCGAGGGCTCGGGCTCGCTCTACACCGACGTCATCAAGGGCACGCTCATGCGGGACCGGGCGTTCGGAAACGCCCGGTACAACTCGCCCACCTTCTGCGGCGTCTGCGATCCGGAGAAGCGCGACAACGAGGACTTCAACTTCAAGGGCACGTACTTCCTTTCGACACCGTCGCTAGGCTCGCACACGATCCAGGCCGGCTACGACCACTTCGCCGGCTCGCGCTTCGCCAACAACTACCAGTCGGGCAGCAACTACCGGGTCTTCACAACCGACGCGATCTTCCGGAACGGCGACATCTTCCCGGTCATCGGCTCGAACTCGTACGTGTACTACACGCCGATCTTCACTCTCTCCAAGAGCACGGACGCCCTGACGCACTCGGCGTTCGTGAACGACTCGTGGCGGTTGAACCGGGTGTCCATCAACCTCGGCGTCCGCTACGACAAGAACGCCGCGTCGAACAGCCTCGGCGTCGTGACGGCCAACGACAGCGCATGGAGTCCCCGCCTCGCGGCGGCGTACGACGTCACGGGGACCGGCAAGGTCAAGGTCGGCGCGAGCTACGCTCACTACGTCGGCGCCATTCAGGACAGCATTCTGGACAGCTCCTCGGCCGGCGGCCAGCCAGGGACCTTCATCTGGTACATCACGGGAGCGGGCGCGCCGGTCATCAACAATCCCCCCGGAGCGACGCTCACCACGCGGGCCCAGGCGCTCCAGCAGGTCTTCGACTGGTTCTTCGCGCAGGGCTGCCCGGACCTCTCGACGTGCAAGCTGCCCCTGGACTATGCCAACTACCCGGGACTCAGCACGAAGATCACGACCACACTCAAATCCCCGTACGCCCGCGAGTACACGTTCGGCGTCAACGGCACGGTTGGCTCGGGCTCCTACCGCATGGACTTCGTCCGGCGCGAGTTCAAGGACTTCTACAACACGGTGCTCAACATCTCGACCGGCCAGGCCAGCGACCCGGCGGGGAACAAGTACGACGTGGGCATCGTCGGCAATTCGAACGATTTCGTTCGTAACTACACCGCCCTCCAGACGCAGTTCCAGTACCGTCTCTTCAAGAATCACCTCAACCTCGGCGGCGCCTGGACTTGGTCGCATACGCTCGGCGACTTCAATGGAGAAGCTGGAAACACCGGTCCCCAAGCCGGCCCGGGCGGCGCCTCGCCCGACCAATATCCCGAGTACAAGGACAGGGCATGGAACCTCCCTTCCGGCGACCTGGCCACGGACCAACGCCACCGGGTGCGCGTGTTCGCGACATATGACCTGCCGTTCATTCCCCAGAGGATCGGCGCCGTCAGCGTCAGCGCGCTCCAGTCCTACGACACCGGGGCTCCCTATGGGGCCGTCGGCACCGTGAGGTCACGGAACTTTGTGACGAATCCGGGCTACATCACACCTCCCTCTTCTGTGACTTACTACTTCACGGCTCGCGACGCTTTCCGGACGGATGACATCAAGAGGACGGACGTCGCCATCAATTTCGCGAAAACGATCGGGAGTCATGTCGAGGTCTTCATCCAGCCGCAGGTGTTGAACCTCTTCAACAACCAGGGCGTCATCGCGGTGGATACGACTGTCAACACGGTCCTCAACCGTGGAGCCGCCAGCAACACGTTCGTCGCGTTCAACCCGTTCACGACCGTTCCGGTCCAGCGGCCGCACCTGGACACCACGGTCAAGACCGCGAACTGGGACTACGGCCCGAATTTCGGCAAGCCGACCAGCGTCAACAGCTACCAGATTCCGCGGCAGTTCCAGGTCACGATGGGCGTGCGGTTCTAAGGCTCATTCCATTTCTAACCCGGAGCCGGGGAGGACTCCCCGGCTCCTTTTTCTTTGGCGAGCCAGGGGGCTCGGGGGACCGGAAGGTCCCCCGCTAAGATTATTTGGGCACATTTCTAGATTACCCTTCGTCCGTGAATCGATCGCTCTCCGCAGTTCTCTCGGCTCTCCTCTTCGCGTCTCTCGCCACGGGCTGCGGCCGCGGTTCGCGCGGTCCGCGCGCGGGCGAGACGTTTCCGAAGGCGCCGGTCGTCCTGATCAGCGTGGACACCCTGCGTTCGGACCATCTGCCGTTCTACGGCTATGGGGGAGTCGAGACACCGGCTCTCTCGGCCTTGAGGAAGGACTCGATCCTCTTCGAGAAGGCGTACTCCCATGCCCCGCTCACGGTCCCTTCGCATGCGTCGATGCTGACGGGGCGCGTGCCCGCCGACCACGGCATCCACGACAACCTCGGCTACCACCTGCGCAAGGACATTCCGACGCTGGCCGAGGCGCTGAAGAAGGAGGGCTACGCCACCGGCGGGGCTGTGTCCTGCTTCGTCTTGAAGGCGGTCAGCGGCATCTCGCGCGGCTTCGACTTCTACGACGACAACGTGGACCCGGCCGAGGGGCGTGCCGCTCTCGGGCAGGTCCAGCGGCTGGGCGACGAGACCGAAAAGCAACTCGCTGCGTGGCTGCAACGGGTACCAAGCGACAAGCCGGTCTTCGCCTTCCTGCACCTCTACGAACCGCACACTCCGTACGAGCCGCCGGAGCCGTTCAAGAGCCGCTACAAGGATCAGCCCTACGACGGCGAGATCGCGACCGCCGATGCCATCGTCGGACGTTTCCTTTCGCTGCTGAAAGAGAAGGGTCTCTACGACAGCGCGCTGATCGTGTTCCTGTCGGATCACGGCGAGGGCCTCGGCGAGCACGGAGAGGCGGAGCACGGCATGTTCCTCTACCGCGAGGCCCTGCAGGTTCCGCTCCTCGTCAAGCTCCCCGGCGGCCGCCGCGCGGGCACGTCGGTGACGTCGCCCGTGGCGCTCACGGACGTCTTCACGACGGTGGGCCAGGGTGTGGCGCTGCCGGGCTTCGAGCCGCCGGCCGGGACCGTGTCGCTTCTGGACCTCGCGGCCGCAGCCCAGGCGCCCGCTCGGCGCATCCTGTCGGAGACCTTCTTCCCGCGCATCCACTTCGGCTGGAGTGAGCTCGCCTCGCTGCTGGAGGGGCGATGGCATTACATCGAGGCCCCGAAGCCCGAGATCTACGACATCGAGACGGACCCCGCCGAAAAGAACAACCGCATCGCGGAGAAGCCGGACGCGCTGCGCGCTCTGCGCGCGGACCTGCTGAACCGCCGCCCGTCGTATGAGACCCCCGCGGACGTGGACCTCGAGGCCCGCAAGAAGCTCACGTCGCTCGGCTATCTCAGCGCGGGACCGCCTTCGGCCGCCGGCACGCTCGACGATCCCAAGGACCGCATCGCCACGTTCGAGCAACTGCGGCGCGGGCTCGGAGAGTTCACCGTGGGGAACGCGTGGAAGGCCCACGAGGTCTTCTCGAAGCTCCTCGCGGAGAACCCGCGGATGCTGGACGTCTGGGAGATGGAATCGAAAGTCCTGCTGCAACTCGGACGCTCGGAAGAGGCGCTCGCCGCCCTGAAGAAGACCGTGGACCTTGTGCCGGAAGCCGCCCGCGCCCCGTACGTCACCGAAGTCGCAAACCTCTGCCTCCAGCTCGGGAAATGGGAGGAGGGGATGAAGCACGCCGAGGCGCTCCGCGCCCTCGGCGATCCTGTCGCGGAGGACATCGCCGCGCGCGCCGCGCTCGGGAAGGGCGATCTTGCCGCGGCGGAGACGGCGGCCCGCGCGGGGCTCGAGCGAGGAACCGGCAAGGCGCGAGTCCGCGCCTGCCTCGTGCTGGGGCGTGCCGCCGTCGTCCGGGGCGACCTCGAGACCGCGCGCTCGTTCGCGGACAAGGCGCAGGAGCTCTCGGCGGGCGACAAGCTTCCTCAATCGGGTCTCCACATGCTGCGCGGCGACGTGCTGGCGCGGGAGGGCCGCGCCGCGGAAGCCGAGAGAGAGTTCCTCGAGGAACTCCGGCTCTATCCCGACAGAACGGACGCGCGCGTTTCGCTCTCCGCCCTCTACGCCTCCGTGAACCGGCGAACCGATGCCCGGCGGGTCGTGATCGATCTCGTCTCGCGCCAGCCCACGCCGGAAGCGTTTCTTCTCGGTATCCACACGTTCCACGCCACCCAGGATCGAGAAGGGGAGATCGAGTTGCGCCGCGAAGCTCGGCGGCGCTTTCCGTCCGATCCCCGCTTCGCGCCGGGAGGTTGAGCGGACAACTGTCTCGAGCAGGCTCACGCTTTCGAATCTAACCGGATCAGGCGCGCACGGCAGCCGTAATTCACCCGCAGGTCCTTCCCCGTCATCGAAATCCGAATGGGCGGGCTTAGGCGCCCGCCCTTCTCCCTTTTTCTTCGACATGTGCTTCCGTGCCACCACCCCCGCCCTCAGTGCGGGTCTTCCGGGCGTAGCCGGGAGGCGCTCTGAAGCCATAGCGATGCTGGAGGGGCGGCGGGTGGCGCCGGCCAAAGCTCTCGCGGCCGCGGCGGAGGGCCGGCGAAGGAATTTGATGAAGAGTCCGGCGGCAACCCGGCCCGGAGTCGCGCCCGCGAGATGGCCGGCGACAGGACCCGCCGCCCCGTCTATACAGCCGCAGACCGGCGGTGACGTTCTCCGGCTATTCGACCCGGACGTCCGCCTTGGCGGTTCCCATGCGCCCCGTCGTCCTGTCCTGCACGTTGACGACGATCCTTTGGTTCCCCTTGCGCGTCTGGAGCGTCACGACGGCGTTCAAGGGGGCATCCGCAGGAGCGTTCTTCGGCAGATTGAACGTCGCTTCTTCCCGCCCGACGTCGCTCATGTTGCCGCTGTCGTCCATCACGCCGATGTAGACGTCGGCTCTGGCTTCAGAAGCGTCGCCCCGGGGAACGAGCGTCAGTGAAGACGCCGGCACCGTCACGGAGATCGGCAAGGTGTAGTACTTCTTTTCCTTCCTGGCGGGCGCCAGCCGCAGTGTCACGGGAATGCCGCGGTACTCGACGTTCGTCCGCAGAGCGGCCTGGGTTACGTCTCTTGCCCTCTGTTCCCCGGAGCGCGCGGCAAAACCGCGGCGGGCCCGGACCGTCAGGCCCGGCCGCGAGACTTCCACGCGCACGTCGCGGTACCCGGCGGCCGGGAGCTTCGAGAGGTTGATCCCGATCGAGTAGTAGGTCGACGTGTCCTGGTAGATGCGGCCGAGCCCCTTGTCGAAGTCGTTGCTGTTGATGAGAGCGAGCCCGCCCGTTTCGCGGGCGAGAAGCTGCATCCCCGCCTGGCTGTCCTCCCGCGCGAAAAACGCGACGCCGGGACGGTTGGCGAGCGGGTCGTCGTTGGAAGCTGTCGTCCCCTCGGCGACCAAGCCCCGCGCGTCCACGGCGTAGAAGGTCACGCCCGATGCGTTCGCTCTCTTGACCACGGCGTCGATCTCCGAGGCCAGATTCCGCGTGTCGAAGGCCTGCAGGGACATGTTGAACCGGCCGGTGGCGTACTGCGTCATGGCGAACCCGGGCTGTGTCTCGAAGCCGCCGGAGACGAAGAGGAACGCCTTCTTTCCCGGGAGCGCCGTCAGCGTCGTGACCTCCGAGCCCATGTCGTTCAACATCTGGCGGACTTCGGCCCGCTCCTGCTGCGCGTAGTTGCGGGCGGCGGTGATTCGGCTCTGCGCCGAGCGCGTGGAATCGATTTCACGCAGCGTCTGCTGCTCCGTCATCAATCGCGACATCCCCACGCCGGACTCCATCCTCGACAGGGCGGACAGCAGGGTTTCCTTGCTCGCCGTCCAGGGCGTCAGGTCCTTGGCGCGGCGGTCGAAGAGGACGACCCGGCCCGTGTCGCTGGGGCCCAGGCGCGTGACGAAATCCCGGAGCGCCTCGAGCGCCCTGCCGCGGTAACCCGGCGAGAGGTGTCCCACATCGACATAGATCAGGAAGTGACGGGGGACGTAGGCCTCCTCGCCCTTCCGGTATTCCGCGAGCACGCGCTCGGGCGGCGCGGAGGCGAGGTCCGGGGCATGGATCGTTCCTTCCTCCACCCGGGCGAAGTAATCGAGGGGCACGGGTTTGCCGTCCACCTTGACGCTGAACTCCCGCTCTGCGAGGTCCGGCACGGG
>WNGB01010248.1_pt1 | contig 13027 bp, 6 predicted proteins | sample 5400681 | NCBI WGS metagenome assembly WNGB01 (sample SAMN13153367, study PRJNA577476) | soil metagenome | isolation source: 115 cm soil or saprolite under grassland replicate 2 | place: USA:California | collected 2016-06-15 | reverse complement strand
CCTCCGTTACGCGATGCAGCTTCCGGCAGGATTCCGCTGCTGTGCCAAGGCGCCGGCAGCGGTCACGGCCGCGGAGCTTGCAGGGCAACGCGCCGCGAATCCAGATTTCCTGCGGCCGGAGCGTTTCGTCGAGGAGATGATCGAGCCGTTCCGCGCCGTGTTCGCGGATCACGCGGGGCCGTTCCTGCTGCAGTTCCCGCCGGCAGGGGCGGGAAGCCGGGATCGGTCGGGTTCCTTCGCCGCTAAGCTCGGCCGGTTTCTCGCGGCGCTGCCGCGGGATTTTCGCTACGCGGTTGAGCTTCGCGACCGGTCTCTTCTGACGGAGGAGTACCGCGCGGCGCTCGCCGAAGCCGGGGTGGCCCACGTCTACAACTACGCGACCGCGATGCCGATGCCGCAGGAACAGGCGGCGGTGGTTTCTCTCCAGACGGCATCTGTCGCCGTGATCCGCCTTCTGCTCGCCCCGGGAACCCGCTACAACGACCGCCGCGACGAGTTCGAGCCGTTCGACCGGATCGTCGCGCCCGATCTCGAGATGCGGCGGCAGGTCGTCTCGCTCGCCCGGCAAGCCTCCTCGCTCGGCCGGGACGTCTTCGTCCTCGTCAACAACAAGGCCGAGGGCTGTTCCCCTCTGACGATCCGCGCCCTCGCTGAGATGCTCGCCTCCGAATCAGCCTGATTCAGTCGTCCAGGCGCGCCCCTGAGAAGAGCGGCCGACCCGCGGTGGCGATGCGGAAGCCGTAGGCGGCGAGCGCCGCGAGAACGATGAGGAGAAAGAGAGACGTCCCCGCGTACCAGGCCGAGGAGTCGGTCGTCAGAGGAAACTCCAGGAAGTGTCCGAAATAAAGTCCGAAGACGAGCGCGAGAAGCCCGAAGCGGAGAAAGACGAGGATCATGGCGGCGGCCAGGACGAGGCCGAAGGCCGTGGCGATCGACCCGCCCTGTCCCAGATTCTCTCTCGCGACGCCCGAGAGCGGCACCGCCATGATCAGAGCGAAGGCCCCGACGGCCAGCCATTCCTTTCGAAGGACAGCCCGCAGAAGAAAGAAGAGCAGGGCGAACGCGAGAGCAAGCAGCATGCTCACCGCCGACCCTTCGACGAGGTGGCCGGCGACGAAGCGCGGTCCGAGCAGCGTGTCATCCCACGAGAAGGGAGGAATTGGCGGCGCCGCTTGGAAGGCGCGGAGCGTGAGCTGCCCGACCTCGCTCCAGACACCCTCGAAAACGCCGAGCAGCGCGCCGGCCAGCAGAGCCCGCCCCACCAGAGGATCGGTGAAGCGTCCCGAGAGCAGGCGTGTCCAGGTGATCAGCGAGTCCGGCCAGCGCCGCCGGATGAGAGGCTCCATAGCGATGTAGATCAGCCAACTCAAGCCGGCGAAGAAGAGAGACGAGCCCAACCCCTGGATGAAGAGCGGGTACTCCGAGATGTTGCCCACGTGGCTCGCAACGAGCGCCCAGGAGAGCATGAAACTAAGGAAGATGAAGGCCGCCACGCGCATCGCTCCCCGCCGGTCTCCGCGGGAGAGGCGCAGGTTTCGGCGGGCGAGCAGGGCGCCGCCGACGAGCAGAACCGTGAAGAGGCTCGCGAGGAAGATCTGGAAGGCATTCGACCGGGATCTCGACTCACCCGGCGGCACTCGGGGCGGGCGGCTCCACGGTCCTACGAGTTCGAAATACACCGGCCGGCCGCGGTACGCGGCGGCCTCGACGCGCAGAGGGCGATCGGCGCGTTCGGGCTTCCCTTCCGCCCAGGCCATCCGGGCGTCGGCGTAGAAGGGAGGGAGCCACCGGGGCTCACTGGACGCGAAGGCCGCGCGGTCGAGCCCGGCTTCGGCAAAGAGATCTTCCCAGTCCGGCGGCCGGTCGGCGGCCGCCGGGATAGTCGCCGCAGAAGGCACGGCCTCGAAGCGGATCAGGCGGCCGAGAGGGTCGAGCTTCATGCCGACCATTCCCGCCATCGAGGGCGGCGGATCAGTCTCCCTCACCAATATCTGGCCGGCGCCGTCGCCGCGGAATCGCTCCGCGATGAGCGGGGCGGGACTCTGCCGGTACCAGAAGTAAATCGCGGCCGGACGTCCCGACTCGATCCCTTTCCATCGGTCTTTCGATTGGTCGTGCTCCTCGACCCAGCGGCGGTATTCGCCGTTGCCGGAAAAGCCCCAAGCGATGTCGGCGGGCTTGTCGGTGTAGCCGAGCCTTCGGGCGATCTCCCTCGACTTCTCGATGAGCGCGTCCGGAGGTTTCTCCAGCGGCACGTGTCCGTGGCGGTAGGCCCGCGGCGAGAGATAGGCGGCGAGCGCGAGTCCCGCGAGGATCGAGACCAGGCAAGCCCACGCCGTGCCGGGTTTCATGCTTTCGTCGCTGCCGGCCGCGGCGACCATCTCGGGAGAGGGGGTCTCTCCGGCGGCGATCGCGGCGGCGAGCGGATCGGCTCCGGGCAGCGCCGCGGCCACGGCGGCGGCAGAGCGGGGCCGCTGGCCCGGCTCCTTCTCCAGGCAGCGCAGGATCGCGCGCTCGACGGCCGGATCGAGCTCCTTCGTGACGGTCGAGGGAGCGGTGGGCTGCTCCTGCGAGTGCTTGCGCCGCCATTCAGCCACGGTCGCCGCCTCGAAGGCTTTCCTTCCCGTGAAGAGCTCGTAGAGGACCAGGCCCAGGGCGTAGAGATCGCTCTGCACCGAGGCGCCCTTGCCGGCGAGCTGCTCGGGCGCCATGTAGGCGGGAGTGCCTCCGACTTCGGCGCCGCCCTCCTCGTCGTCCGCGCGAACGGCGAGGCCAAAGTCTGTGATCCGCGCCCGGCCCCGCCCGTCCAGCATGACGTTGCCGGGCTTCAGGTCCCGGTGCAGAACGCCCTGATCGTGCGCCGCCGCCAGTCCCGCGCAGAGCTGCCGCGCGATCTCGACCGCCTTGTCGCCCGGGAGCCTCCCTATCCGCCGCAGGAGCGAGGCGAGGTCCTCCCCGTCCACGTACTCCATCGAGAGGAAGTGCCGCCCCTGGATCTCGCCCACGTCGTAGACCCGGCACACGTTGGGGTGGGAGATCTGGCGCGCGTGGCGCACTTCGGCGTAGAAGCGATCGATCCACGTTTTCTCTGAGGCGAGCTTTCCCGGGAGAAACTTCAACGCGACCGGCTGTCCGAGCTTCAGGTCGTCGGCCCGGTAGACTTCGCCCATGCCGCCGCGGCCGATGAGGCCGAGGATGCGGTAGCGCTCGATGAGCACGGCTCCCGGCGCAAAGCCCCCCGTTTCGATCGATTCAGAGGAGACGAAACGGCCGACCGGATCGGACGGGGAGGCGCGCCGCCGCGCCGCCTCGATCTCCGATGGCGTCGCGAGCCCGGTCGGGAGCTGGGAGACGGAGCTGATCGGCCGTCCGCATGCGGAGCAGTACCGTCCGCTCTCGGAAACCTCGGCCGAGCAGGAGGGACACTTCATCGCGGCGATCGTTATCCCTTCACTCCGTCCCTCTCCCAGGTGGGAGAGGAAGAAAGCAGGTTAGGGCGAAACCTGGGCCAACGCCTTGTCCGTCTCGGCGAGGAGGGCTTCGGGGCCGACGGGGGCGCCGGTCGCGTGGTTTATCCACATGTCGGGAGTGACGTTACCCATCTTCGCCATCCGCTCGAACTCGGGGCCGATCGCGCCCGTCTTCTCGATCTGGCGGTCGATCTGAAAGGCGATCATGTGGCCGAGCGGGTAGTCCGGCAGGTAGAGAAACGAGTTGATCATGTGCGAGTAGATCGCGAGGAGCGTGACGTCCTTCTCCTGGAAGATCGGCGCGTAGTAGCGGTTCCAGACGTCGCGCGCGATTCTCAGCGTGGCTTCCTTCAGCTGCGCCGCCGTGGCATCCGGTTGCTCGTACATCCAGTGCCAGGCTCCCATGTCCACGAGCGCGACGCCGGCGATCTCGAAAGTGCCCCAGAAGTCGTTCAAGATCGTCAGCGCGCGGCTCTTCGGGTCGGGCTTCGAGAGCCCGAGCAACTCCAGATCTCTGGCCTGAAAGACGAAGGCGAGGGCCTCGGTGAAGGCCGTGTTGGGGACACCCGCGAGCAGAGTATGGTCGATTTCGTTCAGCGAGAGGGTCTGCTCGACGTTGTGCCCCATTTCGTGAACGGCGATGTTGAAGCCCTTGTAGTTCATCCCCTCCTTTTCCACGCGCGTGCGCAGATGCGCCTGGTCGCCGCGGCGGGCGGCGCCCATGGCGTGTCCGGAGCCGCGGGCGGGGTCCACGACGATGTTTCCAGCCAGGAACTCCGCCTTCTCCTTCGAGAAGCCCAGCTTGACCAGAAGATTCGGGATGTCCTTCTTGTAGGCCTCCGCCGTCGGATACTTCTTGCGCACGATCTCGTCGAGCTCGACCTCGGTATAAGCACCGCGCGGTTTGAAGCCCGCGTACCAGATGTCGAAGGGCTCGAGCTTACGGTTCAAACGCTTGGCGACGAGCCGCGCCACGCGGGGCGCCAGCGGCGAGGAGAGCACGTCCTCGAGCATCTTGCGGAAGCGCGCTTCGGGGATCTGGCGGTTCTCATCGAAGCGGCGCGCGATCATCGTGGGAGCGGTCGGCGAGTAGGGATCGGCCAGCCGAACCGCCTGGAAGGCCTTGAGCAGCATCGCGTAGCGCGTGTCCGGCTCGGGGGCGTTGCCGGCCCTGCGTCCCGCGGGAACCGGCGCGTCGGAGTCTTTCTCGGCCGCCGGCCGCACCTCGTTGGTGAAAGGATTCCAGTCCACCTGGGGGTTGTTCACGACCGAGTCGGGGATCGTCTGGGTGACGATCCGTTCCACGACCTTGGTGATTGTCCGCTGCTTGGCGAGGCCCGCCGCGGCGTCCGAGTAGTCCGCCTTGATCTCGTCCCGCAGGTTCCAGTGCGAGAGCAGCCGCAGCTTGGGCGGGAAGAGCCGCTGTCCCTTTGCGTCCACGAGGTGGTGCATCCAGACGTTGTATTCGGAGATGTACTGCTCGGCCTGCCCGGCGGCCCGTCCGATCGCGAGGTTGACTTCGGCCGGGATGCGCTTGGAGAACCGCTCCGCCAGTCGCGTCTCGGCCCATTGCCGGCGCGACCACTTCTCTCCTTCGGCCAGTCTCTGCTGGAGGGTCGTCAGCGGGAAGTTCAAGAGCACCGAGAAGGCGAGCTTGTTGGAGAAGAAGTCGTCGGTGACGTGTGCCGAAGGATCGTAGCCCGCCAGAGTCTCGTCGAAGGGGTAGATCTTGCCCAGGTCCAGGTCCGATTGCTTGCGGAAGTCGCGGCCGATCTCGAGCATGTGTCCGTCCAGAGACTCGAGAGCGAACTCCATCCGGTCAAACAGCGCGTCCAGCGTCTTCGAATCGCCGGCGAAGTTTGTCCGGACAAACTCTTCGAAGGCCGCCGCGTCGCCGTCCTCCGACCGCCAGAACTCGGCGATCTGCTTCAATCCCCGCGCCACCCTTGGACGAGCTTCCTCGCCGTGCTTGCCGGCAAGCTCCTTCTCCAGCCGGCCACTCGCCTCCTTCATCCAGGCAGGGGCGTTCGCGGCGCTCCTGGGTGGCCCCTCGGCTGCTGCGGCGGACATGGCGGCCAAGAGAATAACCGCGAACGGGAATGTCTTTTTCATCATCGTCCTCGCATGAGTTCAGGCTTGTCGAAAACCGCCGGAGTGTTCGGTCAGAGCCTGGCCGCCGGCGCCTTCGCGAGCGAGGCGAGGAGGGCATCGAACTCCGCCTGCGCCTTGCCGATCGTCGCCGTGGGGCCCGTGCACTTGAAGAAGACCAGGCCTTGGGGCGCCTCGACGATCGCGCCGAGGAGCCGGAAGCCGGGCTGCTTCTTCCCCTGCGAGTGCATCATCGGACCGCCCGACGCCAGGTACGTTCCCGAGACATCGATGGTGTGGGCGCGCAACCCGTGGACCGTCCTTTCCGCCTTCTTCGGCGGGGCTGCGCCCTCGAACTGCTTCGCCCAGCGCTCGAAGTTCTCTTCGACTCCCCCGCCCTGCCCCTCTCCGAAGTAGAAGACGCCGCACTCGCCAGGCTCCGCCCCGGGCGCAGCCGGGATGTCGTAAGTCGCGACACGCATCTGCCGCGCGGCCTGGAGCTTCCAGGAAGCCGGAGCGGTCCACTTCACGCCCCCCGCGGTTCCCTCCACGGCCGCGCCGGCGGCCGCCGCCGCAACAGCCACGAAAACAAGAAGCACCCCATTGCTGATTGATCTCATGAGGTAAAGCATATCGCCCGGCCGGGTTTTCGAAACCCGAAATTCGAAATCCGAAACTCGAAACAAATCCGAAGGACCAAAATCCAAATGATCCAAACGAGCGGCTCGTTCAGCCTAGTTTTGAACATTCGGATTTCGGATTTGTTTCGGATTTCGTGCTTCGGATTTCGGATTTCACTCCCACTACGGCCGGAGGAGGACCTTCCTGATGCCGGGCCGCGCCGCCTGCGCGAGGGCCCGGCAAGCGCGGGCGAGCGGAAACTCGGCGTCGAGGAGCCTCCGGACATCGAGCTTGCGGCCGCGCAGGAGCTCGAGCGCCGGCTCGAAGCGGCCGCAGCGGCTTCCGACCACGGTCACCTCGTTGACGACGAGAGGCGCCGCGTCGAACCGCGCCGGCCGGTGATGAGTGGACTTCCACACGATCGTGCCGCGGGGGCGCACGAGCTCGAGTGCGCGCGGCATGCCCGAAGGCTCACCGGTGGCTTCGACAACGAGATCGAAGGAGCGCTGCCGCACTCGGCTCCCGCGCCTGACGAGCGCGACCTCCGCGCCCGCGTTCTCGAGCACGCCCGCGCAGAGCATTCCGAGCTTTCCCGCGCCGATCACGGCGGCGCGCGTCCCGGCGTCCACCGCGACCTGGTCCAGGATTTCGCAGGCGGCGGCCAGCGGCTCGGTGAAGACGGCCTCCTCGTCGCGAATCCCCCCGGGCACCTCGTGAAGATTCTTTTCGGGAAGAGTCAGGTATTGCGCGTGCGCGCCCGGATGTCCGAGGATGCCGAGCACCCGGCGCTTGCCGCAATGGCGCCCGAGGCCACGGCGGCAAGCGTCGCAGCGTCCGCAGGAGAGGTTGATCTCTCCCACCACACGCTTTCCGAGCCACGGAGAGCCTGCGGGCCCCTCGACGCGGCCGACGAACTCGTGGCCGGGAATGCCCGAGAAGTCGTGGTAGCCGCGGCGCAGCTCGAGATCGGTGTTGCAGATTCCCGACGCGATGACTCGCACGAGCGCGAAGCCGCGCCGGGGCTGCGGCCGTGGCATCTCCCGCACGCGGGCGCTCCCCTCTTCGAAGAACAGCGCCAGCACGGCCCGGATGTTACGACGTCCCCGGCTCTGGCTAGTCATTCTGCGAGCCGAGCGACGAAGAATCTGCGCTCGACAGGCCAGGGCAGATCCTTCGCTGCGCTCAGGATGACAAAGCGGAGTGCTCTCTCCTGCTCCGGTCGCGGCGCGAGGAGTCTCCCAGAGGGGAGGAGCCTCGCGCCGCGGGAGCGTAGCGTTTGCGCGGGGTCAGGCGAGCGGTCGAGGCCGCACCCGGCCGAGCCGCTCGCCGGTGCGCCGAAGGCGCAGATCCCGCGCAAACGCGGAGCGACGTTTACATCTGCATGGCGTAGGAGAGCTTCAGGAAGAATTGCCGGCCGGCCTTCGCGTAGCGGTCGCCCTCGACGAGGGTCCGGTTGTCGCCGTAGCCCAGGAACATCACCGTTTGCCAGTTGAGCTTATAAGCGAAGAGGGCGGAGGCGGAAAAATCCGCATTCTTAGCGTCGACAGGGGAGAGATAGAGCGTGGGGTCTCGTTTGGTCTCGACGTACTGGCCGATGACGCGCAGGAAGGTGCGGGCGGTGAACGTATGGGTCGAGCGCAGCCTCGCCACGGTCGCGGCGAAGAGCCGGCCCTTGCCGAGCGGACCGGAGTCCACGGTCAACCAGCGCCGGCTCGCGTTGGCGGCGAACTCCAGGTGGGCTGTCGGCCGGATGGTGGCGTTCAGGTTGATGTTGGCTCCTGTCCCCGGCCGGGAGTTGGCGAAATCGACCTCTTCTCCGATCCAACCGTCGAGCGAGATCTGCGAGATCTCGCGCGAAGGGCTGATCTGGACGGTGAAGAGAAACTGACGCCTCGGGAAAGTCTCGCTGCCGCTGCGCACGCGATCAAACGCGCCCCGGAACTGGAAAGAGGAATTCCGCTGTCCGTCCATCCCGGTGCCAATGGAAACCCGCCGGGAAATCAGCGAGCCGTCGCGCTCTGCCTGGTAGTCCGCGGTCGAGAAGATCCTCAGCCTGTTGATCAGACCCGTGGGGCGGAACGTGTAGCCGACCTCGTCGTAGTTTTCGCGGTAGCCAACCTGAGGCACGAAGCCGTCTTCCGCGCGGAACCCGTCCCCGAAATCCTTGTATTCCGTGAACCAGTCCCAGGTCGCGGTGCTGTGGGAGTACCACAGGTCGGCGGCGTGGGAGTTTCGCGTCTGCCCCGTCCACTCTCCGGAGAGGTCCGGCCGGTTCGGGTTGCGCGTGTTGGAGACGAGGAACTGCCCGGTCACCGTGTCGTGCTCCGTCACCCACTGAAAATCCGGGCCGTAGACGCGGTTGTATCCGCCGCCGCGGACCTCCCGGTCGGTGCCGAGGAAGCTGACGAAGGAACGCCCGATGTTGTGGCGGATCCGCCCGATGCCGACGAAGGAGTCGAAGTCCTGCGGCGCGAAGTCCGATCCGTTCGGCCCCGGGAGGATGACGCTGCCGCCGCCGCGGTCGGTGCCGACGAGCGCGGTGTACTCGTTCGAATCGATCTTGCCGGTCGCGCGCACCCCCCACCGCGGCGAGGTGATGCTCCGCGTGTAGACCGCCTGGATCGGCGTCGAGAAGAGCTGGAGTCCTTCGAGGAAGAAGGGGCGCTTCTCCGGAAAGAAGAGGGCGAACCGCTCGTTGGTGGCGATCTGCGCGACGTCGGATTCGATCTGGGAGAAGTCGGGGTTCAAAGTGGCGTCGAGCGCGGTGCTTTGGTTGGGCGTCCATTTCGCGTCCACGCCTCCGTCCCCCCGGATCGGCTTGTTGACGAGCGGCGTGCCGATGTCTCCGCGGGGGACGCCTTCCTCCTTGGCCGTGACGTAGGGCGCGACGATGAGGTGGCCGCCGGGCGGAAGGTTCTCCAGTCCCGTCAGCTTCGCCGAGCGGCAGATGAAGCAGTTGCCGCCGCGGGGCAGCTTCGAGGTGAACATCTGGTAGCGAAACTCACGCGGGTAGTTGCGGTAAAGCAGGATGCCCCAGGTCTGCGGATTGGCGTGCGAGTAGCGCAGCGTCGAGAACGGGATCCGGATCTCGAGGACCCACCGGTCCTTCTCGATCTTCGTTGCCGATTCCCAATAGTAGTCGGGGGAGGAGTCCTCTCCCGAGGTATCGTCCTGGACCGCGTCGTACTGGATGTTGCGCGGGTTCACCAGGTACTCGATCGCGGTTCGGTTGGCGCCCTGCGTGTCGAGGATCACTCCGCCGTAATCGGTATAGCTCGCCACGTTGTCCCGGTCCCCGAAGGGCGCGCGCAGCTTGGAGATGTCCGGGTCAAAGAACTCGAAGGCCGCGTAGAAGAACTTGTCGTCATACGTCACATAGGCGACGGTCCTGACCTTGGGCGGGACGTTGTCGCCCGGGTTGGTCTCGTAGAACGTGTCTACTCTTGTAGCACCCTGCCAGCCCGCGTCGGAGAGGTCTCCGTCAATGACGATCGGGCCCGCTGTCCGCGCGATTTGGATCTCGGGCGCAGAGCCCTGCGCGTTCTGAGCTTTCAACGGGGAGGCCGTCAAAAGCAGTAGGGAAAGGAGGATCGGGGAGACGAGCCCGCGCCTGACCGCCGCCATACAGGATTCTTAGACGTAACCCGAAACCAAAAGTTAGGCTATCTACGAAACCTTTCGTCTTTTTCTTTCCGCGGGAGTGGGCGGGGGGGTAGGGAAGTCGCTATTCCGGCATACAATCTCCCCCTGTTTTTTGAAGGAAGGAGAGTTCGATGAGATTCACCAGGTTTGCGGTTTTCGTCTCGGTTCTGCTCTCGATGGCGGTTGTCGCTTCGGCCCAGGAGAAGAAGGCGGAGAAGAAAGCAGCCGCCAAAATGGAGATGCCCAAGCCCGGTCCCGAGGTCAAGAAACTCGCCACCTTCGCGGGCACGTGGACGAGTGAGGGGGAAATGAAGGAGAACGCCTTCGGAATGCCCGCCGGCAAGTTCACCTCCACGGACAAGTGCGAGTGGTTCTCGGGCGGCTACCAGGTCGTCTGCCATTCGACCGGCAAGGGTCCCATGGGTGCCGTGCATGGCATGGGCATCCTCGCCTACAACGCCGAGGAGAAGGTCTACACCTACTACGGCATCGACAACATGGGCATGGCGGAGCAGAGCAAGGGGACCGTGGAAGGGAACAACTGGGTCTACACCAACGAGGGGAAGATGGGCGGAAAGGCCTACCACGGCCGCTACTCCATGGTGGTCTCATCTCCTGACGCCTACACCTTCAAGTATGAGACGTCGGAAGACGGTCAGAAGTGGGCGACGATGATGGAAGGCAAGTCGACGAAGGCGTCCTCCAAGGCCATGCCGGCGGAAAAGAAATAATCTCGTTCATGGGGCGCGGGCGGGGCTTGTCCCCGCCCGCGTCCTGGTGGCGGGAGCAGGACTTCCTTTCCGATAAGATTCTCGGGCTTGATCCGCTGCCCCGCTTGCTCCACCGAGGCGCCGGAGACGGCGCGGTTCTGCCCATCCTGCGGCGAGGCTATCTCCTCGATCTCGCAGATGCCGACGGGACTGGCGACTCCCTCGGCTGTCGAGGCGGCGATGAGGCGGAGCCCCTCCTCGGTGCCGGTCGGGCGGCTCGTCTCCTCCGACGCAATCCAAGCGGGCGGTTTCACGCCGGGAACCGTGCTCGCCGAGCGCTACCGCATCATCGGGCTCCTGGGGCATGGGGGAATGGGCGAGGTCTACCGCGCCGATGACCTCAAGCTGGGGCAGCCGGTCGCGCTGAAGTTCCTACCGCGCGGCCTCGCCGGGGATCCGGCCCGCCTCGAGCGCTTCTACGCGGAAGTTCGCATCGCCCGCCAGGTCTCCCATCCGAATGTCTGCCGCGTCTACGACGTGGGCGAGATCGATGGACAGAACTATCTCTCCATGGAGTTCGTGGACGGGGAAGATCTGGCTTCGCTCTTGAAGCGCATCGGCCGGCTTCCCGCCGACAAGGCGCTCGACATCTCGCGCGAGCTCTGCGCGGGTCTGGCGGCGGCGCACGACAAGGGCGTGCTGCACCGGGACTTGAAGCCGGCCAACGTCATGGTCGACGGCCGGGGCCGCGCGCGCATCACGGACTTCGGGCTCGCGGTCGCGGCGGGCGAGGTTGTTGAGGGAGAGGTTTCCGGCACTCCCGCCTACATGGCGCCCGAGCAGCTCGAGGGCAAAGGCGCCTCGGTCCGGAGCGACATCTACGCGCTCGGGCTCGTGCTCTACGAGCTCTACACGGGAAGGAAGACCTTCGAGGGAGCGAGTCTTCAGGAGCTGAAGCGAAAGCACTCGAAGGAAGCCCCGGTCTCCCCCTCGACGGTCTCGCCCGGGTTCGATCCCGTCGTCGAGCGGGTGATCCTGCGCTGCCTCGAAAAGGATCCGGCCCGGCGCCCGGCCTCGGTGCCCCAGGTGGCCGCGGCGCTTCCCGGCGGGGATCCTCTCGCGGCGGCGCTCGCGGCCGGAGAGACGCCATCGCCCGAGATGGTCGCGGCGGCCGGAGAGGAGGGCGCGCTTGCGCCCGGCCGCGCCTGGGCTTTGCTCGGCGCGGTCTCCGTCACGGTCCTCATCGTGCTGCTTCTCACTCCTTTCTCGACGGATCTCGGCCTGGCGCCCCTGCCGAAGAGCCCCGATGCGCTCTTCGACCGCGCAAGCGAGGTCGCGCAGAAGCTCGGCTACGCGCCGGCCGCGGCCGACACCGCCTTCTGGTGGGACCGCCAGTACGACTTGCTGCTGTACCGCGCCAATCACATTCCCTCACCCAAACGTGTTCGAGAGCTCGCGACTCTCGAGCCGCACCCGTGGTGGTTCTGGTACCGGCAGAGTCCGCGCCCGATGGTGGCGACGAACATGGACCAAGTCGTGCGCCGCGACGACCCGCCACTCGAAATCTCCGGCATGGTCGGCCTCGCGGTCGACGCGCGCGGCAATCTCGTGAGCTTCCGCGCCGTCCCGCCGCAGATCGATGAATCGAAGGGAGCGTCTCCCGCCCCCGACTGGGACGCGCTCTTTCACGAGGCGGGACTGGATCCGAAGCGCTTCGTTCCCTCGGGCCCGAAATGGCTCCCGCCGACATTCTCGGACGCGCGAGCCGAGTGGGATGGCAGCTTCGAGCGGCAGCCCGACCTGCCGATCCACGTCACCGCCGCGGCCCATCGCGGCAAGCCGGTCTATTTCGAGGTTCTCGGTCCCTGGGACAGGCCGTTGCGGATGCCGGCGGTACGGCAAGCGCGCAGGCCGCTCGTGGCGCAGGCGGCCTTCATCTTCCTGGTTCTGGGGGTCCTGGTCGCGGGGCTGATCTTCGCGAGACGGAATCTCCGCCTGGGCCGCGGTGACCCGCGGGGAGCGTTTCGCGTCTCGACCTTCGTGCTCGTCCTTTCGATCCTCGCGTGGCTTCTCTCTGCCCATCACGTGACCGATCTGCAGGGAGAGTTCGACATGCTCCTGAAGGCCCTGGGTTTCGCGCTCTTGAATGGGGCGTTCGTGTGGCTGGCCTATATGGCGCTCGAGCCCTACGTCCGCCGGAGGTGGCCAGACCTGCTGATCTCCTGGACGCGACTTCTTTCCGGGAGGTTCCGGGATCCGCTGGTGGGGCGCGACGTGCTGATCGGGTTGTTCTTCGGTGGCCTGTGCACGATCGTCGTTTTGATCGCCAACGGTCTGGCTTCGTTCTGGAACGTTCCCGGTATGACGCCGATGCCGCCCGGACGGGGCGAGACGCTCTCCGGTCCGAACCGCCTGGCGGGCTGGCTGCTCGACCAGTTCGGTCTCTCGACGATCCAGGCGCTGGCGGTCACATCGCTCCTCATCCTCTCCTGGGTC
>WNGB01015931.1_pt1 | contig 13030 bp, 10 predicted proteins | sample 5400681 | NCBI WGS metagenome assembly WNGB01 (sample SAMN13153367, study PRJNA577476) | soil metagenome | isolation source: 115 cm soil or saprolite under grassland replicate 2 | place: USA:California | collected 2016-06-15 | reverse complement strand
ACGCCGTCGCCGCTGAGCTCGTAGCGCTCGACCTGCTTCCCCTTCCGGCTGGCGACGTAGAGCGCGCCGTCGGCGTCGAAGGCGAGGCCCGAGGGATGATCGAGGCTCACGCCACCTACGTGTTCCTTGACCACGACCTGGACCGGGACGTCGGGGGTGATGAGGTCCAGAGCGAGCACCTGGTTGTTGGTCTCGTCGGTCACGTACAGGATCCCGTTGTGGACGGCGACGCCCACCGGCTGCGCCAGTCCGTCCGAGCTCTTGATGACCTTGCCCTTGAACGCGCCGGTCGTGCCGTCGTACGCCTTGACCGACGCGTCGGTGCTGTCGGCGACGTACACGGTGTTGTTCCCGCTGACGTAGGCGACGCCGCGGGGTGCCTTGAGGCCGCCGCTGGCTGGACCGACCGTGGAAGGCGGCGGCGCCGGCTGGTCGGGCGCGTCGGCGCCGGGCACGAGCGTCCCGGGATAGAAGCCGCACTCGCTGGTCTGGCACCAGTTCGATGCCGTGGCGGTCGGCGTACCCGGCGCCCCCGATGACGCGACGGGACCGTTGAGGCGCGTCACCACCTGACTGTCCTGGCTCGACACGAGCACGTTGCCGCTCACGTCGAACGCGAGTCCGAAGGGATGCTGGATGCCGGGGTTGTTCCCGTCGGTCGGATACCCGTGCGAGAACTCGCCCAACAGCGCGCGCGTCCCGTCCGGACCCACGGCGCCACCGAACGCGAGGATCTTGCTGTCGTCCTTGAAGGAGTTGACGACATAGAACGTCCCGTCGTTGCCAAAGGCCATGCCGCGCAGCTCGCGCAGGTCGAGCGGGAGCCCGGTGGTTCCCGGTGTCAGCACCGGGCTCGGATACGGCGTGCCGCCGGCGTCGTACGCCAGGACGTTGTCGACGTTGAGCTCGTCGGTCGGGTCACCGCCGTCGAAGCTCACGTACCAGGTCGACGTCGGTAGGGGCGCGTCGGGTGGCGCGGCGTCGGCGGGTGGCGCGGCGTCGGCGGGTGGCGCGACAGGCGCGGGAGGCGCGGCATCGGCAGCCGCCGTGGCCTCCCCGACGGGAGCAGGGGGCACCGCCACCTGCTGCGCGGTGGCGTCCGAGCCGTCCGGCGTGACCTGCTCCGCTTGCCCGGCGCCCTCCGGCGCCGCGGGAGGCGAGGCCGCGCCGATGGGCACGCCGCCAGTCGAAGCACCCGCCGGGATGCTCGACGCCGGTGCCGTCGTGGGGAGAGGAGTCGTGGTGGCAGACGGGGCCGCCGTCGCGCGACTCCCGTGCGCGGCATCGCCTCCTGCCTCGGTACCAAGCCCCTGGCGCGCCAACAGGACCAGTCCAACGACGACCAGCAAGAGGGTCACGAGCACCAGGGCGCGCTGGGCGGCCGAGAGCCCTTCGCGATCGGCACCGACGGCAACTCTCGCGGCTCGTGCCACGCAGTCACGACCTCCGCCCGCCCTGACGTGCTCGGGAAGTCTACGGAGCGCGCGCCGGGTGGAGTCGAGTGTCGGGCGCGACACCGCCTCTGACCAGCGCAGAAGGCAGCCTGTGACTGGGTCGGCCGGGCTGCGTACGCTACCGACGGCATGAGGCGCGCCGGTGTCGGCTTCCGCGAACACACGGGATGGGCGGCGATGGTCGCCCTCGGTGGCGACGTCCAGGCGCCCGTCGTGCTCGCGCGGAGCCGGTTCGAGCTGTCCGACGATGACCTGCCCCGCGCCGTGTACCACGCGGCCCGCGAGCTGAAGCTCGACGCCGCCAAGCGGCTCGTGCGCCAGGTCCAGCTGGCCGCGCGGACGGCGGCGGAGTGGCAGCTCCAGCGGACGGTCACAGAGCTCGAGGCCAGCGGGTACGAGGTCGTGGGCACCGGCGTCGCCGCCGCGTCCCGGCGCGTGCCGGACGACCTGTCCGAGATCCTCGCCTCGCACCCGCTCGTCCACACCGCTGAGGGCCAGCTGTTCCGGGAAGCGCTCGCCGAGGCCAGCGACCTCCGCAACCTCCCCGTGACGCGCTTCGTGCAGCAGGACCTGTTCGAGGAGGCTGCGGGCCAGATCGGCACCAGCGACGAGTCGCTGCGCGCGCAGCTGACGGGGCTGGGGCGCGCCCTCGGTCCGCCGTGGCAGCGCGACCAGAAGGAGGCAGCAGCTGCCGCGTGGCTCGCGCTGGCTTGCTCGCGCCGCCGGAAAGTCGCGGCGTTCAAGCGACAGGACTAGTTGCTCATCACGCCGTCGCGTGGTGGTGGCTCACGTAGGCGCGTAAGTCCCCCGTCGTTCGCGGGCCGAACGTCTCGTTCCCGGTCGGGAGCGTCTGCCGGATCTGCTCGAGCTCGTCGCGCGTGAACTGGCACTTGGCCGTGATCGGGTCGACATCGTGCAGACGGAGCGCGTTGAGGCCCAGAACCTTGCGCTTGATCTCGTCGGTAAGTGCGGGGTATCCGAACCGCTCCTGGTACTCCTCGGAGATCTGGAACGCGCGGAACGCCTGGATCTGGTCCTGCGGCGCGCCGTAGAAGAGCGCGTCGGTGCCCCACAGCACGTTGTTCTCGCCGACGTACTTGAGCAGCTTGCCGATCACGTGCGCGGCCTGGTCGGGCAAGCCCATCACCGACCACCACGTCGTGCCCAACTCCGCGTACACGTTCTGGTTGGGGCCGATGCCGCTGGCGATCATGCTCGAGATCAGGCGGTTGATGCCGACGTCGGCGGTGCCAGGCTCGAACGGGCCTTCGGGGGTCTCGGCCTCGTAGCCGGAGTGGTACGCGACGAAGCGAACGTCGGGGTGGGCGCGGGCGGCGGGACCGAAGTCGACCGGCGTTGCGTAGTCGGAGCTGTACCCGAGGGTTCTCGAGAGACCCTTGTGCGCGGTGATCGTCGGCACACCGAGCTTCAGCGCCTGCGCCACGAACGCCTCACCGACCCGGGCGAGGCCGGCGTCGCCGTCGTCGAGCCGCCAGGCGTTGCCCGAGCCGTCGTAGAGATCGGGGTAGTTCGTGAAGACCTTCCAGGCGACGATGCGATAGCGCTGAGCCGCCGCGGCCATGGCGTCGAGGTTGGCGGAGAGGTCGCCGACATTCGGGAAGGCTTGCCCGTGCAGCAGGACGCGCTTGTCGTGGCACAGCGCCTCGGAGAGGCGGCGCGACGCGCTTGTCGTGGCACAGCGCCTCGGAGAGGCGGCGCGTCTCGTCCATGAGGTCGGCCGACATCGGGCTGCCTTCGGGCGCGATCGGCAAGGTCGACAGGATCACCATCGACGTGTCGCTCTTGAGGAACACCTCTTCCATGAAGTGCGTGATCGAGAAGCACAGCCGCTGGTCCTGCTCACCGCAGCCGCGCTGGGGAAACCCGGTCCAGAAATCACGGCCCTGGCGCGTGGCCGGGTTCACCCGGTACTCGAGGAAATGGCCCTGAATGTCGAAGACGAACTCGTTTCCGGCCAGCGCGGCGCGGGCGGCGTCGCGGTCGGTGCCCGCGGTCGGCGGAACGTCGTAGTGGCCCCCGGGCTTGCCGCGGCCCTTGGCCTTGGACTCCTCACTCGAACAGGCGTTGAGCATCAGCAGCGTCGTCGCTGCGCCGCACACCGAGAGGAGGAACCGCCGTCGCGACATTCCCGTGAGCCGAGCGTTGCGGTCGCAGGCGTCGCGCGCTCGACGGATCGTTTCTTCGACGACGGGCGTGAGCGGAACGGGGTCGTACTCGCCGTTCGAGCACGGCCCGAACTTGATCGGGAGTCCCGGGTCGCGCTCATCCCACCGGTCCACGCCGCACCCTCCGGTCGACGAAGCACATGAAGTGTGCGCCGTCGGCTGTGTGACCGCAACGGTGTGATAGGGGTGGCCGGGTGACGGCCGATCCGCCGCGTGAGCAGCGGCTCGTCTTCGGCGAGGTCGCCGAGACGTACGACCGCGCCCGCCCCGGCTACCCGTCGCAGCTCGTCGACGACGTCCTCACATTCGCCGACCTGGGCGCGCACGACCGGGTGCTCGAGGTCGGCTGCGGCACGGGGAAGGCGACGGTGCAGTTCGCGCCGCATGGGCTCGACATGCTGTGCGTCGAGCTGAACGAGAACATGGCCGCTGTCGCGCGCCGCAACTGCGAGCGCTTCCCTCGCGTCACGATCGTCACGACGTCGTTCGAGGACTGGCCCGTCGAGCCGGGCGAGTTCCGGCTGCTCATGTCGGCACAGGCGTGGCACTGGGTGTCGTCGGAGGTGCGCGTGTCCAAGGCACATCGAGCGCTGGCTCCCGACGGGGCGCTCGCCGTCTTCTGGAACACGGTCCGGTGGCCGGACGAGCAGATGCGCGCCGCGGTCGACGACCTCTACGAGCGAGTCGCGCCCGGCCTGATCGCGAGCCGGCCGGGGTTCCCCGGAACGCGGTCGGCGCGAAACGTGAGCGTCCAAGAGCTGGAGGAGTCATCGCTCTTCGCGCCGGTCACACTGCGCGAATACCCGTGGAGCGAGACGTATTCGACGGCGCGCTACGTCGAGCTCCTGACGACGCACTCCGACCACCGCATGCTCGCCCCCGACGTGTTCGATCGCCTCGCCGAGGGCATTGCTGCGCTCGTCGACGACGCCGGCGGCGCACTGCACATCGAGTATGTCGCCCGCCTGCACATGGCTCGCCCCGTCAGCGGCGCCGGACCGGGGCGCGAGGTGGGGCGCCGGTAGGCTTTGCCGTCATGCTGTGGTTCGAGCGCGAGGTCGTCGCGACGCTCGTCAGCCCGTCCCTCGACGACCGCCAGCGGTCGGCGGTCGAGATGTACGTCGACGAGTCGCTGCGATCGATGCCCGAGCACCTGCGGGCCGGCGTCGCCGCCGAGTCGCTGCTCTTCGGGTCACTCCCCCGGCTCCAGGGTCTGCTCGGGCGCTACGACCGGCGATCCTTACGAGCCCGGGTCGAGCGGTGGAGGGCAAGCCGCTTCGACGTGGTCCGCCAGTACGTACGCCTGCTGCACTCGCTCGTCCTCTTCGCCGAGCACGAGCTCACGCCACGAGCCGCCCGATGAAGCCCGCGAGCGTGACGCTCGACGCCGACGTGGTCGTCATCGGGTCGGGGGCGGGCGGCGCGGTGACCGCTGCGAAGCTCGCCGCCGCCGGGCGCGACGTGACCGTCCTCGAGGAAGGCCCATGGATCGACGCTGACGCGGTCGAGCCGTTCTCGCTCGAGGAGATGGCGGCGAAGTACCGGCACCGCCCGGCTGCCGCGCTCGGCACGCCGTCGATCGCGTATGCGGAAGGCCGCTGCGTCGGTGGCAGCACCGAGATCAACAGCGGTCTCTACCACCGTCTGCCCGGCCATCTGGTCGAGTCGTGGCGCGACGAGTACAGCATCGACGAGTTCGACCCCGACACCCTCGACGCCTACGCGCAGCAGATCGAGGAGAACCTCGCAGTTTCGCGATTGCCCGGCGCGCCCCCACCGTCGTCGGCGCTCCTCGAGCGCGGCGCCACCAAGTTGGGGTGGCGGTCGGTCGAGTACTCGCGTGTTTTCCGCTACGACACCGCGGGCCGCGGAGTGAAGCAGACCATGAGCCGCACACTCCTGCCTCAGGCCGTCGACGCCGGCGCGACCGTGATCCCGGACTGCCGCGTCCATCGCTTGGTCCGCCGCAACGGGCGGGTAGTCGGCGTGCGCTGCCAGCGCACGGTCGACGGCCGCGTCGAGGACCTCACGATCCGCGCCGGTCACGTCTTCGTGTGCGGGGGCGCCGTCCAGACCCCGGCGATCCTGCACCGCAGCGGCATCCGCGGCCGCGTCGGCACCGGGCTCAAGGTGCACCCGATGATCAAGATCGCGGCGCGGTTCCCGCACCCGGTCGACCACGGCGGCGTCCCGATGCAAGTCGTCACCGAGTTCGGGCCGAACCTCTCCATCGGCGGTTCGGCCAGTCGTCGCGGCCAGGTGGCGATGGCGCTGGCCGAGGCGTCCGACAGCATCGAGGACGCGCTCGCCGACTGGGAGCGCGTCAGCATCTATTACGCCGCGATCCGTGCCGAAGGCAGCGGGCGTGTCGTCGGCGTGCCCGGGCTGCGGTCGCCGATCGTCACCTACCGGCTCACGGAGGCCGACATGAGCCGGCTCGCTCGCGGGCTCGTGCACCTGGGCGAGGTGCTCCTCGCCTCCGGCGCCACCGAGCTGTACCCGTCGGTGGCCGACGGGCCCGTCGTGCGCCGCCATGACGAGCTCGGCGCGTGGTGGGACTCCGTCACGCGCAGCCGCTCCAGCCTCATGACCGTGCACCTCACGTCGAGCGTGCGGATGGGCGAGGACCGTGCCCGCACGGGTGCCGACAGCTTCGGGCGCGTGTGGGGCTACGAGAACCTGCGGATCAACGACGCGTCGCTCGTTCCGGACGCGCCGGGCGTGAACCCCCAAGGCACGATCATGGCCATCGCGGCGCGCAACACCGACCAGTTCCTCGCCGACACCTGATCGCCGACCCCGTCACGACCCGTCGCGGGGCGTCGCCTTCGCGATCGAGCGCCTCACCTTCAGCAGATCCCGGAACGTCGACAACGCCCCGGTCACGGCGACGTTCGTAAACGTCCCGCCCGCGATGTCCTGCCAGTCGTCGATCGGGATCGTGTCGATCCGGTAGCCGAGCCGGACGGCGAGCGCCAGGATCTCGATGTCGAAGCCCCAGCCGAGAATCGTCTGCCGGCCGAACACGGCGTCGGCAACAGGAGCCCGGAACGCCTTGAACCCGCACTGCGTGTCGTGGATGTCGAGATGCAGCAGGCGACGGACGAGCCGGTTCCCGAAGTTCGAGATGACCTTGCGCAGCCCGCGGTGGCTCTGCTCGAGGTCTCGCACCCCGATGACGACGTCGGCGTCCTGACGCATCAGCTTGGCGACCGACTCCAAGTGGTGCAGCGGCGTCGCGAGGTCGGCGTCCATGAACAGTCGGTAGCGACCGTGCGCGGCCTGCATGCCGAGCCGGACGTCCCGCCCCTTGCCGGCGGGCGTGCCGGCGTCGATGACGCGAAACGTGTCGAACTCGTCCGCGGCGGCGCGCGCCAGATCCGCTGTCCGGTCGTGACCGCGCGCCACGACGACGAGCACCTCGACCGTCCCGAGATCGTGGGCCTTCAAGTGGTCGGACAACGTGGCGAGCGAGACGCCGATGCGGCGCGCCTCGTTGTACGCGGGGATGACGATGCTCAGATCGATCGGCGGCGAGGTCATCGGTGGGCTACGGGCTCGCCGATGAGCTGAGCGGCTTGACGAACAGCGCGACCGTCTCCTGGTCCCAGTGGTGCTGGAGGTCCACGTACCGCTCCATTCGGCGCGCCGCTGCGCCGTCGATGTCGAGCAGGTGCTGCTTGATCATCACGTCGAGCTCGCGGGAGTCGAGCAGCACCTGCGGATCGGCACCCTGGTCCTGCACCTCGGCGAGCTTGGGCAGATCGCCCCGAGACAGCGCCGCTTCCCCGTCCCGGTTGAGTCGCAGGCGGCCGGCCTCGAGGTACTCGAGGATCTGACCCTTGAGCCCGTCCAGCTCCCGATCCTCGGCGCGGGACAGGCCCTCACCGCGAGCGACCTCGCGACTCCCCGGCGGCGCCTCCAGCGTCGCGTCGCCCTGGCGGAACAGGAGCGCGGCCTTGGCGTTGCGGCCGTTGTACCGGCGGGCAGGCCCGAACTGGCGAACGAGCATCGGATCGCGGGCGACGAACGGAATGCCTCGTCGCTGGAGCTCGGCGACCGCGGTACCGCCGTACGGGTCCGCGAACGCTCCGTGGAAGAGGTCGTCGACGAGCAGCGGGCCCTCGTCCTCGAGTGAACCCATGTGACGACCGAGGTCTTTCGCCGCCGGGATCGCGTACTCCTGTGAGTTGGGGCCCAGGCCTTCGTCGGCGTACGGCAGGTTGAGCGCGGCGACAACGAGCGTCGCGACGGCGAACACGCCAACCAGCGACACCGAGAGGGTGGACGCGTTGGCGCGGTGCACGAACTTGCGGCAGATCGTGATGACGATCGCCACGAAGATGAACGCGCCGAGCGGCCACAGCCAACGGAACGTGTGCGGCGTCACCTTGCCGAAGACCGTGACGGGTCCGCGCCCCGCAGTGACGAGCGCGACGACCAGGCCCAGGATCGCAGTCGCGACCGCCCACGACGAGACCCGGTCCCGGCGCCGAAACGCGAGCCATGCGCACCCAACGAGCACGACTGCCAACACACCCAGCGTGAGGAGGGCGCCGGCCAGCGGAGGAGCGACCCAGCCCGACGAGAAGTTGTTGCGGAGCGACGGGCGGAACCACCACGGCGGCAGCGACAGGACCGTGGCAACGATCCGCGCGCCGTAGCCGAAGCCGATCGTGTCGGACGGACTACGGGCGCTGTCGACCAGTCGAGTCAGGTTCCCGGAGCCGTCGCTCGTGAACTGCTCGATGAGCGGCTGGATCCAGCACACGACGAGCACCACACCTGCGAGGATGCCGAATCGGAGTGCGCGGGTGAGCCGTTCGGTCCGGCCGCCGGGCTCGAGGCGACGCTCGCGCCGGAGCGCGAGGACGAGACCGACGATCCCCCACGCGCCGAGCAGCGGCACCAACAGCGCGTAGCTCAGGTGGTCCTGCATGACGAGGCTGCCGACGCCGGCGGCGAACGGGAGGGCCAGGAGGTCCCCGCACGTCAGCGACCAGATCAGCACGAGGAAGAAGAGGAACGGCAACATCGCGCTGTGCGGGTTCCAGGGCTCGAACAGCAGCTCGCTGCCCATCGCCCAGCACAAGGCGGCCGTCGCCGCCAGCGTCACCGTCCCCACGAGGGCGCCGCCGCGCCGGTAGGCGAAGACGGCGATTCCGACGATGCACAACGAGTTGATCAACGCCACGGCGAACGCAACTCCCGCGCCGCTGTCGAACAGGCGCGCCGGTACCGCGAGGAGGTCGAAGTAGAGCGGCCCGGGGTGGTTGACCTGCGTGGTGAGGTTCAACGACGCGGACGACCACGTCCCGATGAGGGGCAGGTGCGTGTACGAGAAGAGGTCACGAGCGCGGATTTGCTGGAGCGCGTTGTCCTCGGTCGGGATCCAGCCGGTAGAGATCGCACGGGTCGTGGCGACGGCGACGGGGACGATCGCGACGAAGATCGACGCGAGGAACAGCCGGAACGCGACGCGCGACTCGCGACGCGGTGGCTGGTCCGTGCCGGCGGTGGTTTGACTTTCCGTGCGCTCCGCGGCGGCGTCGACACTCGTCCCCGGCGCCGGTGTCGGGGTCACGTCTCGCTCACGGCCTGGCGTGGACCCACGAATACGGCGGCCGGCAGCCCGAGGTCCATCATGCGGACGACGCGTCGCCGCGTCGATTCCGGCACCCGCGTGTCGAGACCGAGCCGGAAGAGGTTCTCGTCGACGGCGGGGACGAGGTCGAAGAGCTTGGCAGCGTTCAGCCCGTCGATCACCTCCCCGTGGAGCCGGTCGTACTCCGCCCGCTGCCTCGGGGTCCGCGGGTCGATGAACGCGACCTGGCGGACGCCGGGCTTCGCCTGCCACGTCGCGATGTCCTCGGGACCGATCGCCAGGTGCACGATGCCGGTCGCGTCGGCGGACGGAAGCACGCGGTAGCGCGTCGCTCCCGGCCCGTACCCCTCGATGACGCCGACGTCAAAGCCGCGGCGCTCGAGCTCGTTGACGAGCCCATAGCCCATGGCACCGATGTCGACGGGATCGCGCAGCGTCACGAGGTAGCGCCCGTCGCGGCCGCCGCCCGGCGCCGACCTGCTGTCGAGCGCGGCAGCGGTCTTTCGGGTGAGCACGCCGAGTGTGTGGGAGAGGCGAGGCGCGGGGACGTCGACCGACACCGCGTTGTAGGTGAACGCGGCGGTGACGAGCACGAGCACCGCCGCCAGGCCGACCGTGCCGATGCGGCCTGCCTTGGCCGCCGACGCACGGTCCAGGCGCCGGCCGACGAGCACCGCCGCCGTCCACACCACCGCCAGGATCATCAGCGCGGTGATGCCCCAGGCCCAGAGGACGAGGTAGTACCAAACGAGGCCGAAGATGCGGCTCATCGACACGAGCGCGAGGACGAGCGCGACGCCGAGCACGACGTCGAGGCGCAGGAGCGCGCGGTGTCGGAGTCGCCACGCGGCCACGGCCGACGCAACCCACACGCCGAGGAACAGCACGCCGGGCACCGCCGAACCGGTTTCGACCTGCGTGCGGTCGGTCGTCAGCTCCTGCACCAAGTGGAACGGGTTCAGGTGGACGAACAGCACGTCGATCGCGCGGCGGAGCCCGACGGGCGACTCGGGCGGGTTCCGGAAGTAGTCCGAAAGCACCGACAAGTTGCCCGGGTCGTGGACGATCTGGTCGATGACCGGCGGCGTCCAGACGACGATGGCGACCCCCGCCGCGATCGCCAACCACACGGCGTAACGGCGCAACGCGGCACGGTTCTTTCTGCGCCGGTACGCCGACCAGGACGCGAGCGCGACGGTCAACGCGCCGAGGCCGCCGACGAGCCCGAGGTACGGGACGTGCGTCTGCGCGCAGAAGGAACCGGCGACCACCGCGACCGGCAGCATCGGCAGGTCGTCGGCGATCACGGACCACAGCGCGAGCAGGAACACGATGAAGGCCAGCAGCGGGAGGTACGGGTTCCACGGCTGCGTCAGCGTGAGCGCGCCATACGCGTGCGTGAGGACGGCGAGCACCGCGGCCACGGCAATCATCAGCCGGACACCGGCTCGCCGGAACGCGATCCACAGCGCCGTGCCCATCGCGAGCAGGTGCAACGCCACCGTGGAGACCTGCATCGCCCACGACGACGCGCCGAACAAGCGGTACACCGGCCAGAGCGCCCAGAAGCTGATCGGCCCCGGGTGGCTGCCCTGGCGGCCAAGGGGGCCGATGCGGCCGACGAGCCCGATGAGCGGCGGATGGCTGCTGCTCACGTCGCGCACTCGCAGCTCGGTCATGGCGAGGTCGAGGATCGGGTACCAGCGCTTCTGCGCGAGCACCGCCAGCGCGACGATCAGCGGGAGGGCGAGCAGGGCGAGGAGACCGGCTCCGATCCACAGTGCGCGGGAGCGGTCGCCGGTCGGCAGGCGCAGTCGACGGCGCGGCGTGGTATGGGCGGGGGCGGTCTCAGTGTCGCGATTCGTGCGATCGCCCTGCGCGGTCTCGGCAACGTCCTGGAGCGCCGTGCCGGGTCTCCGGTCCGGGTTCACGAGGCCCGAAGTATACGAAGCACGTTCGTATCAGCCCTCGCGAGGCTCGGCTCGTGCGCCTCGCTCGGTGATTCGGCGCCGCCTTCGCGGCGCTCACGCACCAGGCGACGGGCTCTGCGGATCACGACGTCGACGCCCACCGCGCCCAGCAGGACGAGCGGCACTTCCGCCGGGGCGCGGAATCGCGTCGTGCCGTAGACGAACGCGACCGTGAGGATCACCGCGATGATGACCGCGAGCAACGGTGTCAGCAGCACCTTCCTCCGACGAAGCGCGATCGCTCCGACGACACTCAGCGCCAAGAGCGCGTAGAACATCCCGAGCGCGACCCGCGAGACGTTGAGCTCCTTCCCTTCGATCTGGTCGATCGTGATCTGCTGGTTCGCGTTGAAGAACCCCCACGTCCGTCCCTCGCGGGCGATCATGACGATCGGGACACGCGACTTGTTGTTGCTCACGTAGTCGCGCACCTTGTCGCGGTAGAAGAGCTCTTGCACCGACGCGTCGCCCTTGGGTGGCGTGAACCTCGTCCCGCACGCGAGCGACCAGTAGCCCATGTTGGGCCCGTAGTACGTGTTGTCGCAGTTCGCCGACAGGAGCGTGAGCTCGAGGTTGCTCGAAAGAAAGACCGGGTGCTCGAAGCGCACAAGGTTGTAGATGACGTACGGCGCGATCGTGACCACGGTGGCCGCGACGGCCACGCCGAGGAGCTGCAGCCGCCGTTTCATGGCCGCGCTGCGCAGGAGAAAGACGAGCGGGACGAGGAGCAGCGGGACGAGCAGGATCGACTCGGCTCGGGTGAGCGCGGCGATGCCGACCGCCACCCCCAGGCCGATCGCGAGTCCGAGGCTCGGCCGCCGCGCGAACCGGTAGGCGAGCAGAATCGTCAGCGCGGTGGTGAAGAGGATCAGCGTCTCGGACATGACGACCGAGTCGACGAACCAGAAGTTGGGGTAGACGGCCGCGACGACCGCCGCGATCAGCCCGACGCGCCGCCCCGCGATCTCCCTGCCGGTGATGCCGACGAGCACCACGGTTCCGGCGCCGATGATGCAGGACCAGATCTGGTGGTCGAGCACGCTCCGGAACCGGAACAGCGACGGAATCGCCAGGGCGACGATGTACCCGGGTGGGTGCTTGGCCCCCGGTGTCGTGCGGTGCTCCTTCAGGAGCGCGATCGGGTCCAGGAAGCCGCGGCCGTCCGCGAGAAGGTTGGCGCCGTGGTGGTAGTAGAAGTCGTCGCCGCCGAGGAACCTCGGGTTCTTCGTGACGAGCACGTACCCGATGCGCAGCGCGAGTCCCGCCGCCGCGATGACCGCAAGCCAGATGGCCCACTTCCGATCGCGCATCGTCGGCTCTCTACGGCAATCGCTTCAGCACGCGCAACAGTCCTGGCCGGGCCGGGGATTGGTGGTGCGAACGCGAAGCCGTCTCGAGCTCGTGCCGGTGCGCAAGGAACCACTCGTACGACTCGATGACCATCGACGCGTTGGAATGCTTCGGCTCCCAGTCGAGCTCCGTGCGGGCGCGCGTGACGTCGAACCACAACGACTCGCTGTACAGCAGCCAGTGGTACGGCGCGAACGGCGCCAGCCCGAGCCCGGCGAGGGCACGCATCGCGATGCGCGCCGGCTCGACCGGGAGTGACCGCACTCGGGACCCGGTGCCGGCGTGGTCGACGAGGGCTTGCAACGTCTCGCGCATCGTCCCGAACTCGGTCGCGCCGATGTTGTAGACGCACGGACCTTCGCGCGCGGCAGCGCGCAGGCACGCGTCGCCGAGGTCGGAGGCGTGGACGAGCTGGTAGCGGTTGTGGCCGCCGCCGAGGACGTACACGGGGGCGCCGTCGGCGAC
>WNGB01034892.1_pt1 | contig 13032 bp, 9 predicted proteins | sample 5400681 | NCBI WGS metagenome assembly WNGB01 (sample SAMN13153367, study PRJNA577476) | soil metagenome | isolation source: 115 cm soil or saprolite under grassland replicate 2 | place: USA:California | collected 2016-06-15 | reverse complement strand
TTACCCCGCGCGCGACCGACGGATGGTCGGCTTCGCCGGCGGCGAGCAGGCCGAGCAGCGCCCACGCGGTCTGCGACGCGGTGCTCGGAGCGGGCTCATGGCCGCGGTACGCGAGCTTGTAGCTTAAGCCGTCCTCGCCCCACCCGCCGTCGGGATTTTGGATCGAGATCAGCCAATCGGCCGCCTTGCGCACCTCCCGCGACATCCGATCGACGCCGGCCGCGTTGAGCGCGGCGAGCGCCGACCAGGTCCCATAGATGTAGTTCATGCCCCAGCGGCCGTACCAGCTGCCGTCGGGCCGCTGGTCGCGACGCAGCCACTCGATCGAAGCTTTCACCGCCGGGTTCGTGTCCGCTTTGGCGCCGAGTTGCGCCAGCATGGAGAGGCAGCGTGCGGTCAAGTCGGCCGTCGGCGGATCGAGCAGGGCACCGTGATCGGCGAAAGGGATGTTGTTGAGATAATAGTAGGCGTTGTCGGCATCGAACGCGCCCCAGCCGCCGTCGCGGCTCTGCAGTCCCGCCACCCACTCCCGGCCTCGTTCCATGGCCGCACGGAAGCGCTCCGTGCCCGCGAGCCCGGCCGCACGGTCCATCGCCATGACGACCACGGCGGTGTCGTCGAGGTCGGGGTAGTGTGCGTTGGCGTACTGGAAGGCCCATCCGCCGGGCCGGACGTTCGGCCGCGCATCGGCCCAATCGCCGACGGTGTCCAGCACCTGCAGCGGCTTTAGCCACTCCAGGCCCTTGATCGCCTGTCTGTTCGCGTGTTCGCCGCCGACCTCCAGCAGCGAATGGCAGGTGAGCGCGGTATCCCAGACCGGCGAAAAGCACGGCTGGCAATAGGCTTCGTCGTCCTTGACGACCAGGAGTTTCTCGATCGCCTTTCGCGCGACGACCAGATGCGGATGATCGTTCGGATAGCCGAGCAAGTCGAACATCAGGACGGCGTTGGCCATGGGCGGATAGATGGCGCCGAGACCATCCTCGCCGTTGAGCCGTTCGGTGACGAAGTCGACCGCCTTGCCGATCGCACGCTTGCGCATGCGCGCCGGGAAGAACGGCTCGACCGCGCGCAGGATGATGTCGATCAGGCGGAACAGGATGAACCAAGACCACTTCTGGTGCGGCGCCTTGGATTTCCCGCCGATGCTCTTCGGGTCCCGCGTGAACAGCTCGTCGACCCTCACGCCTTTGGGGTTCTTTGCCGTGGGCTTGAGCGCCTGCAGGACCAGCAATGGTACGATCGTCGTTCGCGCCCAATAGGAAATCTTGGAGAGGTGGAACGGGAACCATTTCGGCAGCAGCATGATCTCGACCGGCATCACCGGAACGGCGCGCCAGGCGACGATGTCGTAAAGCGCGAGCAGGACGCGCGTGAATACGTTGCAATGGACGGCGCCGCCGCGCTTGAGGATGGCGGCGCGCGCGCGCCGCATGTGTTCGGCGTCCGGGGAATCTCCCATCATCTTGAGCGCGAAATAGGCCTTCACGCTCGCGCTCATGTCGAAGTCGCCGTCGTGGAACAGCGGCCATCCCCCGTCCGCACGCTGGATGCGGCGGAGATAGTTGGCGATCTTTCGCTCCAGCTCGGCGTCGACCGGCTCGGCGCGATAGTGACGAAACAGCACGTACTCGGAGGTTACGGTGGCGTCGGCCTCGAGCTCGAACACCCAGTGACCGTCCGCCTGCTGGCGATCGAGCAGCGCCTTGGCGGCCGCGTGAATGCGCTCATCGAGCACCGGATCCGTCCGAGACGGCCGCGCCGGGGGTGCGATGATGGTGGCGTCGTTCATCATGGCTTTGTGCGGCCGCGCACGCGCGGGTTCAACAGTTCGGCAGCGCGGTTGCCCGAGCGGATTGCCCCTTCGATTGTTGCCGGAAGGCCGGTCGCCGTCCAATCGCCAGCGAGCACAAGGTTGTCCCACTCCGTTTTCGCGCCCGGCCGCTTGGCATTCTGCTCCGGGAGCGCGGCAAAAGTGGCCCGCCGCTCCCGGACGATCTGCCACGGCGGCATCTTGTCCGCAATGCCCCCAACCGCGGCGACCTCGCGCCATATTGTATAGGCCAGCGTCTCACGGGGAATGGCGAGCAGCCGGTCGGCGCCGCTGATGGTGACCGACAGCCGTCCGGGAATGAAAGGGGGGGTCGCCAGCACCACGGCGTCGTCGGGCGCGAGGGAAACGACGTCCTGGCCGAAGTCGAGCGCGCTGACACGCGGCCCGTCGAAACGAAACGCATGCAGGTTATGCTCCAACCGGACCGCGGCGCCGCGTGCCTCGAGATAGCGGATCGCCGGATCGACCAACGTGGCCGACAATCCATCGCGTGCGATAAGAGGCCGGCAGGCGCGGCCGCCGACCAGCAGTGTCTCGCGAATGACGGCGGCGGCCAAGCCGGCGTCGGCCTCCGCGGGATCGGTATTGAGCGCCGCCAGCAGGATCGGCCGCCACAGCCGGTCATATGCCGCGCCCGTGCACGCCATTGCGGCACCGATGGGCGAACCGGACGGCGCCCACAGCAGGCGCGCAATCCCGAGGTGGGAGAATGCGGTTGTGCCCGGCGCGCGGCGGCGGGGATCGAAGATCCACCACGGCAGGCGCCCGGCGTTCGGCCGCAGGCGCCAGCGCTCCTTGGCGGCAAGATCGACGAAGGGAAACTCCGTGGTCGCGGGTCCGCTCAGCCCATGCGCGCCGCCGATCGTCCGGAGAAACGCAAGCGCGGCGTGATTGCCGGAAAGAAGCAGGTGGTTGCCATTGTCGATGACCATCCCGACGGCGTGGTCGTAATACGATCGGCAGCGTCCGCCGGCTTGCGCGGCGGCCTCGTGCACCACGACCTTGGCGCCGGCCGCGGTGAGCCGCACCGCCGCCGCAAGGCCGGCGAGCCCTGCGCCGATGACGTGGATCGCGCTGTTCCGCATCAAAAGATGGCGTGCCGCAGCACAATCCACGCGAGGCGCGGACGACCGATGCGCACCGGATGCCGGGGAGGGGACCAGCCGCGCGCGGTCAGCCCGTCGAGGATCAACTGATAGGCCTCCCGCATCACGCGCGGCGTCCGCACCGCCCAACGCGGGCAGCTCTGCATGATGGAATCGGCCTCGCGAAAATGGCCCCGCGCGCGCTCGACCACGACGGCGCAGGCCTTGTCCAGGCTCGGGCTTGCCAGCGCGGCGCGCGGATCGGTTGCCGTGATGCCGGCGTCGCGCAGCGCCTCGCGCGGCAGATAGAGCCGGCCGATTGCGGCATCCTCGTCGAGGTCGCGCAGAATGTTCGTGAGCTGCAGCGCGCGGCCCAAGTGATGAGCAAGGGCGACGCCCGGCGCCGCATCCATGCCGAAGACCCGCACGCACAGGCGCCCGACCGCGCTGGCGACGCGGTCGCAATAGAGGTCGAGCGTCGCAAAGTCGGGTGCGCGGATATCGGACTTGACGTCCATTTCCATGCCGTCGATGACGGCGAGGAAGTCCTCGCGCCGGAGCGCGAACGTCCGCATCGGTCCGGCAAGGCCGCGCAGGCGGGGCGGCGGCGTGCCGGCGTAGGCGGTATTCACCTCCGATCGCCATTCCGCCAGTTGCTTGAGACGCAGGTCGCGCGGGCCGCCGTCGTCGGCGATGTCGTCCACCGCCCGGCAAAAGCTGTAGATCTCGAAGATGGCCTCGCGGCGCTCGCGCGGCAGGATGCGCATCGCGGTGTAGAACGAGCTGCCGGAGGCCCGTCGGGCCGCCATGCCGGTCGTGGATTCGCTGATCGCCACGCCACTCACTCACGCATCCTGGGCCCGGTGACCGCCCACGCCGATCCGTCGAGCGGCGCGCCGGCCGATGCCCTGCAAAACCCCCATCAGGCCCGCGCCGGCGAAGCCGGCGGCGCCCAGATGGACACGCTCGCTCAGCGGATCGCGCCGCTTGAGCGTGTGCGTCAGCGTCTGCGCGACCCGGCAAATCACCGCAACCTCCAAGGCGAGCCGCCAATCATTGATGAGCGTCGAGAACGGTTCGGCATGACGCAGCAATCCGGCCGTTCGCTCGGCCAGATCGCGCACGCAGCTTAGCAGCTGCGGCGATGCCTTGGGTTCACCGAGCGCCTCCACCGTCGTGCCGTGGCGGGCGAATGCATCCTGCGGAATATAGACCCGATCGAGGTTGCGGTAATCGGCCCCACAGTCCTGCAGGTGATTGATGACCTGCAGCGCCGCGCACAAGGCATCATTGGCGGGCCAGGTGCTGCGGCTCTCGCCGTGCACGTCGAGTACGAAGCGCCCGACCGGCATCGCCGAGTAGCTGCAGTAGTGGATCAGGTCGTCCCAATCGCGGTAGCGCAGCTTGGTGACGTCCATGCGGAAGGCGGTGAGGAGATCCTGGGGATGCCGCGGCGTCAATCCGCGCTCGGCAAGCGCCGCACGCAGGCGCGAAGCCACCGGCTCGGGTTCGCCTTTGCCGGTGAGGCCGTCTTCCAGGCGATCAAGCAGCGCGAGCTTCTCGTCTGCGGGCAGCGCGGCATGATCGGCGATGTCATCGGCCACGCGCACGAACTCGTAGAAGGCCAGAATGGGCGCGCGATGGCGCGGATGGATCAACCACGAGGCGACCGGAAAATTCTCGTCGTGATGGCCCTTGCCGGAGCGCAGTTCGGCAGCACCGGTCATCGTAGCTCCGATACGTTGGCGTGCACGCGCCCCTTCCAAAGTCCGCCGCGTCCCCGCGCGTGTTGATAAGCGGAATCGAGCGTAAACGCCATATAGGCGGCCGCGATCCCGGGCAGGGCAAGCGCCCACAGGGGCGACAGGCCATAGAACCGCAGCGTCGGCTGGAACGCCAGAATCATCAGCGCCCAGGCGGCCGCTGCGACCATTTGTGCCGGGCCGGTGGCGAACAACGCGAGCAACGGCGGTGCCAGGTAGGTCAGCGCCAGCCCGGCGATGGTTCCCGCGAGCAGGAGCGGCGAGTAGCCGAGCTGGTCGTAGGCGGTGCGCGCCACCATGCGCCTGATGTCGTTCACGTGCGGATAGGGACGCAGGCTGCGCACGCGCTCGGTCAGGCCGAGCCAGACCGGCCCGACCGCCTTCAGGTTCCGGCCCAACGCGCAGTCGTCGATGAGCGCGCCGCGGATCGCTTCGATGCCGCCGGCGGCGCGCAGCGAATCGTGGCGCACCAACATGCATCCGCCCGCGGCGCCGGCCGTTCTGCGGTCGGGCCTGTTCACCCATGCGAACGGATAGAGCATCTGGAAGAAGAAGACGAAGGCCGGAATGAACAGCCGCTCGCACAGGGTCTCGCAGCGGAGCTTCACCATCAATGTGGTCAACGCGAGCCGGCCGGATTCGGCGCGGGCGACCAGCCGGCGCAGCGCATCGCGCGCATAGACGATATCGGCGTCCGTGAACATGAGATAGCGGGGCGGCTCGGCCATGCGGTCGACCTGATAGGCGCCCTGCTTCATCGCCCAGACTTTGCCCGCCCAACCGGACGGCGGCGTTCGCCCCGACACGATCGTCAACCGTCCGGCGGCGCCGGCGGCGCCGGCCGCAGCCTGCCGGGCGGCCGCCGCGGTGCCGTCACGGCTCTGGTCGTCCACCAGGAGCACGGCGAAGGCGCCGGGATAGTCCTGGCCGAGCAGCGAGGCGAGGCTTTGCCCGATCACATCCGCCTCGTCACGCGCCGGAACCACCGCGATGACGTCGGGCCAGCGCGCCGGCTCGGCGGGCAAATCCCGATCGTCGCGCACCGAAGCGCGCCAAAAGCCGCCGCGTCCGCCGATGAGGTAGAGCCAGACCGCGAGGGCGGCCGATGCGATCAAGACGCCTGCCGTCATTTAAGTCCCACGATCGACAAATGTCGTGCCATCCGGCAGGGCAGCCGCCGGCCCAATGCCATATCGAAACTCATATCCGTCGTCCTTGCGGAGAGGCCGCTTCGCTCGGCAGGTTGGCACAACGTCTCCGCAGTTCCAATCGCCATGGCATTCGCATATCTGTGGGCGGTCGCCGCGCATCGAACTGTGGCAGTCGCGTGGCAGCTCGGAGCAAATTTGCAGATCCGGCTTGACGCCGCCGATCTATTCCGACCACAGGTTAGGGATCTCGGTCATACGGAGAACGACATGCGAAAAACTACCCTCGCAGCAGCAATCATGGTGGCCTGCGCGAGCGTCCCAGCCTCCGCGGCAGAACCGACCGGAGACTGGTTCACCGCCGAGAAGACGGCCGTGGTCCGGGTGGCGCCTTGCGGAGCGCAACTGTGCGGCAACATCGCTTGGACGGCCAAACCCGGTTTTGATTCCCACAACCCCGACCCGGCCAAGCGCACTCGCAGCGTTCTCGGCATGCAGATCTTCAGCATGAAGCCGGCGGGCCCGAACCGGTGGGAGGGCGAGATCTACAACGGGCAGGACGGCAAGACCTATTCCGGTAACATTGGGCTGACGAGCGCCAACGTGCTCAAGATCGAAGGCTGCGTCATGGGGTTTCTCTGCGGCGGCGAAAGCTGGGCACGCGCAAAATGCGATGAGGCACCAGCGGCAGGGGCTTCGGGCAAGCCTACGCTGACCGCTTGTCGCGCGGTGGCCCCATAAGGGCCGGCTGGAACAGCACCGCGGCGGCGAGCGTGCAGATCAGCGACAGCGCGAGCAATTTCCCCATGCTGGACGTCCCCGGGTGGTTCGACATCCACAGGCTGCCGAACGCCGTCGCCGTCGTCATGGCGCTGAAGAACACCGCGCGGGTCAGGCTCGACTGCAGCAGATTGGTTATGCCCGCCCGCCACGCCATGATGTAGTAGATCTTGAAGGCGACCCCGACGCCGAGCAGCAGCGGCAGGGCGATGATGTTGGCGAAGTTGAGCGGAAGCCCGATCAGGACGCATAGTTCCAGCGTGACCACGCCGGCGAGCAGCAGCGGCACCAGCGTCAAGAGCACGTCGCCGAACCGCCGCAACGTGATCCACAGCAGGATCGAGATCGACGCGAGCGCCCAGAATCCGGCTTCGATGAAGGCGCGAACGACGGTGTGTCCGGATTCCTGAAGCGAGACCGGCGCGCCCGTGGCGGTCGGCTCGACGGCGAGCACCGCGGTGGCGAATTTGCGCAGGGTCTCGTTGTCGTTGGGGTCGCCCTTGGGCGAGACTTCGACGCGGGCGCGGCGGTCTTGAGCGATGGAATGAGCGCCGCTTCCGTCCTGCCACGAACCGCGGCATCCGCTTTGGCGAGCTGCGAGAGGAGCAAAGACAGCCGGCGCGCCGCGCTCGCGCCCGGTCCCTTTTCCTCGTTGGCAGCCTGCTTGAGGCCGTCCGCTGCGGTGTTGAGCGCACGCACGTTCTCGGCATCGCTCGGCGCCGGCTTCGTTCGCTGCGGATTGATCGTGGGACCGAGCTCCGCGGAGGCCTTGCGGATGAGCGCAAGCTTCTCGTCCTGCTGCTCCGGCACGAAGTCGCTCAATGTCGTGGTGCGCGACACCTCGGGCAGCTTTGCCACCCGTTTGGCGACGGCGTCCGCGTCGCTGAGCGAAGGCGCGAGAATCTGGATGGCGTTGATTCCCGTGTCGGGGTCCCGCTTCAGCTCGAGAAAGGTTGCGACCGATTCGACGTTCGGATTGCGCAGATTGAGCGGATTGAAGTCGAAGCGGAGAAAGTAGAGCAGGGGCAGTCCGCCGAGCGCGACGAGACCGGTGAGGACGATGATCGCGATCCGGTGCCGCTCCATGAACCGGTCGACCGGCGCCAGCGCGGCAAAACCGAGCGGCTTCGGCTCCGGCGGCGGATTGAGCAGGCTGAGCAGCGCCGGCAACAGCGTGATGCTGGTGGTGAACGCGATGATCATGCCCGATCCGGCGATGATGCCGAGCTCCGACAGGCCTCGATAGTCGGTCGGCGTGAAGGAGAAGAAGGCGGCCGTCACGGCCGCCGCGGCGAGCGTCAGCTGCGCCCCGACATTGGCGCCGGTCGTGCGCAAGGCCGCCAGCAGCTCATCGTGCTGGTGGCGCTCGTCGCGGTAGCGCACGCTGAACTGGATGCCGAAATCGACGCCGAGGCCGATGAACAGCACGGCGAAAGCGACCGAGATGGGGTTGAGCGCGCCGACCGTGATCAGGCCGAGCGCGGCAGTCGCCGCAAACCCGACCACCAAGGCAAGAAATACGGCGAGGATGATCCGCCACGACCGAAGGGCCAGGAACAGGATGACCAGGACGGCGGCCACCGTGATCAATATGTCGGTGAATGTGCCTTCCCGGATGGTGGCGAACTCCTCGTCGGAAAGCGGGATGTCGCCGGTGAGCCGTACCGTCGCGCCCAATTCCGACGCAAGCTTCAAGTCCGCCGCAGCCTGCCTGATTGCGTCCGTGGCCGCCTTGCCCGGTTCCAGCGCGCTGAAATCGAGAACCGGGTGCACGTCGATCAGCCGGCGCACCTCTTTGGTATCCGCCGGCTTGCCCTTCACGAGAACCCGCCAGGAAAAGCTCGCGGGATGTCCGGCCAAGACCACGTCCAGCGTGTCGCCGAGCATGGTCAGCGGGCGCGTCAGGTCGTCGAGCTTCAACTGGCCGCCTTGCACGCCCATGGTGCCGAACGAGAGCCCGTCCATCACGCCCCTGAGACTTGGATCGGCCGCCAGGGTGCCGAGCAGCGGCTGCGCCGACGTGAGCTGCTTCGTCGTGCGCGCCAGCTCATCGGACGAGGTGTAGAGCAGTCCGTTCTTGTCGAAGAATTCGCCGCCGCCGGGCTGGCGAATGGAGCGAATGACGTCGCTGCGTTGAGCGATGCGCGCCGCCAGCGCTTCGCTCGCTTGTCCGGCATTTTCCGGGGTGCGCGCCTGGACGACCACGAGAATCTGTTCCGCGCGCTGCGGGAAGGCTTTCTCGTAGGCCATTTCGTGCTGGCGCCAGAGCGGCTTGCTCGAGAGCAGGTGATTGATATTGGTGTCGATCGCGAAGTGCCGGACCGCGTAGACGGAGGAGAGAACCGCCACCAGGACGGCCACGGCAATCACCGGCCAGCGGTGGCGCGTGCAGGAATTCACAATTCGCGCAATAGTCGATCGCAGCATGATGTTGCTTGCCCAAACCGGGTAACGCGACGTCCTTAACCTAGTGTCCTGATTCCGAAGTTCGCAAACGCTGGCGGCACACTCTCATGCGAACTTCGGAATCAAAGGGACACTAGCAAGTATATGATTCTAGTGCCCCTTTTGAACCCGAAGTTCGCAATCGGACTCCCGGCACGGCTGTGCGAACTTCGGGTTCGGGGCACGGGGGTGACTCGCAAGAATGCGGCCGCTCTGGCCGCACGCAAATGGACGCTGAATGTGGCCTCAACAAGCTCCTTGCATCGCTCGGTTCTACGTTAATTTCCCGCCGGGGGTATGGTTGCAGTCTAGGATATCCCGGCGCCACTTTCCTGCCCTGAATCTGGACAATCCGCCGCACGCGAAGGCATGTGATACGTAATCCCACTGATTGCCTCGTCAGGCGCGACCGCCCGCGATGGCATTAACGTCGCGTCGATCTCATGGGGCCAAGCGCCTTGGCCTCATTGCCATGGGATTGCTATCGTGTCCGCCATGGCGACGGAATCCCTCAAGGGCAATCGCGGTCCCGGCGCGACGGCGAGCGCGAGCGTGGAAAAATCGTTCCTGGCGCGTCTCAATGGCGTTGCGGCGGACCTCGAGGCCCTGCTCGACCGGCTGCTCAAGCCGCCGCCGGCCGACGGCGAGGTCGCCCGTCCGGAGCGGCTGCTTGCTGCCATGCGCTATGCCAGCCTGGGCGGGGGCAAGCGCCTGCGGCCGTTCCTGGTGGTCGAGACCGCGGCCCTGTTCGACGTGCCGCGCGAGCGTGCGCTGATGGTGGGTGCGGCGCTCGAATGCGTGCACTGCTACTCGCTCGCCCACGACGATCTGCCGGCCATGGACGACGATGCGCTGCGGCGCGGTCAGCCGACCGTCCACAAGGCGTTCGACGAGGCGACCGCGATCCTCGCCGGCGACGGGCTCCTCACCTACGCCTTCGACATCCTGTCGCGCCCCGAGACCCATCCGAGCGCATCGGTGCGGATCGCGCTGGTCGCCGCACTGGCACGCGCGGCCGGTCTCGGCGGCATGGCCGGGGGGCAGATGCTCGATCTGGCGGCGGAGGGCCGGTTCGCCGACGGTCCGCTTCCGCTCGATGAAGCCGAGATCACCACCCTGCAGGCGATGAAGACCGGCGCGCTCCTGCGCTTCGCCTGCCTCGCCGGCGCCATTCTCGGCGAGGCGGCCGGGGCGAAGCGGGAGGCGCTCGAACGCTACGGCGGGGCGCTCGGCCGCGCGTTCCAGATTGCCGACGATCTGCTCGATGTCGAAGGGGACGCGGCCCTGGTCGGCAAGTCGACCGGCAAGGATGCCGCCGCCGGCAAGGCGACGCTGGTCGGCGTGCTCGGTCCGGCGAGCGCGAAGGCCCGGCTGAAGAGCCTGGTCGCCGAGGCCGAGGCAGCCCTTGCCCCGTTCGGCGTTGCCGCTGCCGTGCTCAAGGCCGCCGCCCGGTTCGTCGCCGAACGCCGCGCGTGACGTCGCTACGCCGTTGCCGCGATCGGCACGGAGCTTATGATCGCCGATGCGTGGCGGCACCATGAGGATCGTCCGTTGAGAACACCGATGCTGGCTCTCGTTTTGGCGGCGGCTGCGGCCTCGGCGACCTCGGCACAGGCCCAGTCGCTGCAGGTCGCCGGGAAAGCCGGCTATCTCCAGGAATGGGAGCTGGCTGCGACCGTGATCCCCAGGACGTCGCGCGGCAAAACGGAGTTTTCCGGGCCCTTAACCCTCAGGCACGTCGGCGTGTGCAGCACCGGCGGAATCGAGGAAAAGTCCGGCGAGATCCGATTCGAGAAGCTCGGTGCAGCATCCAGGATCAGGGCGAAGCTGGTCGTTGACGGCGCCGAATGCGCCTTCAGCGGGACCCTGTCCGAAGCCGCGACGGGCGTCATGGAGTGCCCCGGCACGCAAGGCGTGCCGCTGAGCCTGTCGACGAAGTGACCAGATGGCGCTGCCGCAAATCTTCGGGATTAACCTTAACCGGTATTTACGCAGCGCATGCTGCGAGGTTTGACGCACAATTGCCTTCGAATTGCCCTAAATCTTTAGCGATGTGGTGAACCTATTGTAAACGCCGGGCGACCAATGAAGGTCAGACCGGAATCTGCCTGGGTTGGGTTCAGGGTGCCAGGCAGTCGGGGCCGGTCGTGGTCCGTCATGACGAGGGGGGACTCCAACGCAATCGCGGACGTAGCCCGCACTGAGCAAAGCGAAATGCGGGGGTGACTTGGCGAGAGCGCAGCCCTGGATTTCGCTGCGCTCAATCCAGGCTACGATTCTTTCGCGAACCCTTTTCGTCGAAGTTGGGGAGAAATCTCATGCGGCTTCCATTAACGGCCATCGTGTCCGTCCTGGGGTTGGTTGCCGGTCTGGAGCAGGCTTACGCCGCCGACCTGGAATGGGAGGTCGAGAGCCCGTTCCGCTTCTACAAGGTCGGCTCTTCGTTCATCCTGCATGAGAAAGCCTTCGCCGCCGTGCGCGGCGATGCTGAGAGCCCGGTTCCGGCCGACATCGTGCTGCGCACGGAGCGCCGCCTCAACGATCCCGACTGCCGCGATCGGACGACGCCGGCGGCCTGCGGCAATACGGCGGGCCGGGGTTACGAGCAGTCGCGCCTCGGCTGGGCGGCAAAGACCAATTCCACCCTCTGCTACGACAGCGAGCGCCGGCCGCGCGGCTATCTTGCCCAGTGCGAGCGGAAATATTCGTGGGGCGCCGCCAAGGAGGACTTCGTTCTTCCCGAAGCCCACACCGTGACGGTCTGGCTCGGCGCCGAGCACGTGCAGGCCGCCGGCAACGGCAAATGCACGTGGATCTGGCAACCGCACGCGCCGGGCGCAAAAGCCGAAACGCGCACGCTCTCCTGCGCCGAGAAGCTGACGATCCCCCGCGTCCCCTATTCCGTCGACCGCAGCCGGTCCGGCGTGACCGTGACGGTGAAGCTGCCCGACGGCCGCGGGTTCGCCGACCCCAACGTGACCGTCGAGGACCTCCTCATCGTCGGTCTCGGCGACTCCTTCGCGTCGGGGGAAAGCAATCCCGACCGGCCGGTCACCTTCAGCGCCACCCGGCAATTGACCTATGATCCGGTCGCCGTCCGCGACGAGGTCGCGACGCGCTCCCTCAAGCCGAAGAAGGGCGAGGAGGAGGATGCGCCGGCCTACGGCCTGGCGTCGGGCGATTCCGCCCTGGATTGGAAGACGCTTCCCCGCCGCCGCCTCGAGGACGAGGAAAAGGGCCTCCAGTTCCGGCTGGGCTCGCGCGATTTCGCCGAGGCCTACGACCGCCGCATGGCCCAGTGGGTGAGCGCCGACTGCCATCGCTCGCAATACGGCTATCCGTTCCGCGTCGCCATGCAGCTCGCCCTGGAAAACCGCCACCGCGCGGTGACGCTGGTGCACCTCGCCTGCAGTGGCGCCGAAGTCGCGGCCGGACTGTTCCTGGAAAAGGATGCGCGCGAGCAATTCGACAAGCCCAATTCGAAAACGGTGCCGGCGCAATTCGACCAGCTGAGCGATCTCCTCTGCCGCGGCGGCAGCGCCGCGCGCACCAGAGCCGCCACGTATACGTTGCCGTTCTATTCCCACGGCAGCACCGGCATCGGCGCGCGCAGCGTGCCCATGCGCTGGTGCCCGCCGGAGCAGCGCAAGCGGGGAATCGACGTCGTGCTCCTGTCGATCGGCGGCAACGACGTCGGCTTCAGCGCGCTCGCCTACTACACGATCAGCGAAAGCGCATCGGCCGTGGCGCCGATCGCCGCCTTGATCGGAAGCTCCATCCGCTTCGGCGCCGATGTCACGCGCGTCTATCTGGGCGTGCTCGACCAGCGCCTGAAGGCGGTCAAGGACGCCCTCCATGACGGCTTCGGCGTCACGCCGGCGCAGGTGGTTCAGACCTCCTACGAGCCGCTGCAATACGACGAGACCGGCGCGCTGTGCGGCATGCGGCCGACGCTCGGCGTCGATGTGCATCCCAAG
>WNGB01025633.1_pt1 | contig 13037 bp, 9 predicted proteins | sample 5400681 | NCBI WGS metagenome assembly WNGB01 (sample SAMN13153367, study PRJNA577476) | soil metagenome | isolation source: 115 cm soil or saprolite under grassland replicate 2 | place: USA:California | collected 2016-06-15 | reverse complement strand
GCCGACCGAGCCCGCGGTGCCGTCGCAGGTCTCCCCGTGCGAGGCCTGCAGCACCCCGTCACCGCAGGAGGTGCAGTCCGTGCGGCAGCCCGTGCCGACCGACCCCGCCGTGCCGTCGCAGGTCTCGTTGTGGGCGGCCTGCAGCACCCCGTCACCACAGGAGGTGCAGTCCGTGCGGCAGCCCGTGCCGACCGACCCCGCCGTGCCATCGCAGGTCTCGCCCGAGGTGGGCTGCATGACCCCGTCACCGCACGAGGTGCACTCATCCGTGGTGCCAGCCGCGCGACAGCCATTCCCGACCGTGCCCGCCGTGCCATCGCAGGTCTCGCCCGCGCCCGCCTGGAGGACGCCGTCCCCACACCGCGTGCAGGCGAACGGCCCGGAGGTGCGGCAGCCCGCCGACGTCCCCGCGTCATTGGGATCGCAGGTCTCGCCGGCCGCGGCATTCACGATCCCGTCGCCGCAGAACCCGGGGTAGAACAGGGGCGCGCTGCCCCCGGCCGACCCGTTCGCCGCCGCGGTTTGCACGTTGCCGTCGCCGGTGTTCCCCAGCATGAAGAACTGGCCCTCGCCGGCGACGTGGAGGTTGGCCGTCGAGCCATTGAGGACCTCTTGGCCAGGTTCGAAGTGCGCGGTGATCGTCGCGACCAGGGTCCCCCCCGGCGCAAACGAGACCGACTTCCCGCCGGCCACGTAGGTAATCAGCACGTGGTTGGAGTTGCCAGGATCCACGGCGCACGACGCCACCCCCGCCTGGGCCGCGCAGGAATCGAAGGTCAGCGCCCCGTTCTCCGTGGCGCAGGTCGTGGTGCTCGCGGAACTCGAGCACCCGAGGATGATCGTCGTGGTCCCCACCACCGTCGCATTCACGAACACGCCGCCGATCTGGCTGGTGCTCTGGATGGCGACCCCGATGTGAACCGTCTCGTTCGGATGCCCGACGTCATCGCCCACCTGCGAGGGTGAGTGGGAGATCTGACAGCAGTCCGGACCCAGCAGGATCGACCCGCTGGTCTGCGTCTGCGCCTCGGCGCTCGGCGCCCACAGGAGGGCCGCCCCCAAGACCAAGAGCACGGCCAGAGCCAGAGCCACTCGGCCCCCGATCCTCGAGAACGGGCGTCTACAGGAATCTGAGCTATCCATCTGGGCTTTCTCCGTTGGTGCTTGTGGAAACAAGTTTCGAGCGGTAGAAGCCAACGCCAACCCTGCCGGAGTAGTGTCACCTCCCTCTGCGACGATTCCGTAGATCGTCTCGGCTCATACGCCGACCGAGGTGGAAGCGGTCGAGGACGATGGTGCGGCGGAGGGGTGCGAAGGAACGTCGAAGAGGGCCACCCCCACGCCCCGTCCCGCACCCGAGCGATTCGCTCTACATGGCGGATGCATCGCGCGCTCCTTCTCGGGCTCGCTCTCTCGATCCGCCCCCGTGCAGGTCTGGGAATGAACCACGTGTCCGGAAAATGCCCGCGGTCACTGTCGCCGTGCCGCGGCGTGGCTCCTCCCGGTCAGCGATTTCGGAGCACCTCCCTGCCTTCACTGCATCGGCTGCTTCTAGAGTAAAACAAAACGCAGCAGCGGTCGCTAGTAGTTTGTTGCGGCTCTGCTAGTAGTTTGGCGCGGTGCTCTGCTAGTAGTTTGGCGCGGTGCTCTGCTAGTAGTTTGTTGCGGCTCCGCCAGTAGTTTGTTGCGGTTCTGCTAGTAGTTTGTTGTAGCGGCGGCCAGGTCATTTTCAGCACTCCGGACATGCGCGCAAGAATCCATTGAACCGCAGGGCGCCTGGTAGCAAATCATGCGGCGCGGGCTACGGCGTTTCCGCGCGGCCGGTGATCACCCACTGCTGCGCAAGCTGAAGCCGCGAGCTGAGTCAGGAGGCGGGCCGCCGTCGGGCTCCCGGCTTGGCTCCGTCGATGCGGCTGGCACCGAGCAGATCGACGAAGGCCCGCGCGCTCGCGCTGAGGGTGCGCGCCTCGTTGTGGATCACGTGGAAGTGCCGGCGGATCCTCAACCCCTTGAGCCGGACGCCGCGGAGCCGGCCGCTCGCGACCTCTCCTCGCGCGGCGTGAACCGACACGAACGCCACACCCAGCCCGGCCATGACGGCCTGCTTGATGGCCTCGGTGTGGCCGAGCTCCATGGACGCGGCGAATCTCACCCCCGCCTGGTGCAGGGCGCGCTCCGTGACCTGGCGGGTCGCGGACCCCTCCTCACGCACCAGGAGCCGCTGGTCAGCGAGGAGGGCCGGAGCGATCTCTCGCCGCTGAGCCCAGCGGTGCCCCGGCGGCACGATGAGGATCAGCTCGTCGAGGAGCCCGGCGGCCAGACACTCCTCGCCGGGGCGGAGGGCGTGTCCACCGACCACGCCGAGATCGAGCTCGTTCCCCCGGATGCGCTCCTCGATCACCGCGGAGTTCGCGATCCGGAGGTTCAACGCGATCCCCGGATAGCGCTGCTGGAATGACGCGACGACGGAGGGCAGCACATAGATCCCCGGCGTGGTGCTCGCCCCGACGAGCAGCGACCCGCGCTTGAGCCCGCCGAGCTCGCCGACGGCCTCGCGGGCGCTGGTGAGCGTGGCGAAGAGGCGGAGGGCGTGGTCCTCGAGGATCCGCCCCGCCTCGGTCGGCGTCACGCTCCGGCCGAGACGGTCGAAGAGCCGGGCCCCGAGCTCCCGCTCCAGCTCGGCGACGTGCTGGGAGAGCGCCGGCTGGCTGAGATGCAGGGCCTCGGCGGCGCGCCGGAAGCTCTTGGCGCGGGCCACGGCCAGGAAGACCTCGAACTGGCGGAGGCTGAGCTGCATAAGCCCTGGCTTATCGAAGCTATAAGAACACGGTATTGGACCTTATACAAGCCGCTCGGCTAGCGTAGCACCCAGTTCCAACCAAGGAGGGCCGTCCATGATCTTCCGCCAGTTCCTGGTACCCAAGACCGGTTGCGCCAGCTACCTGTTCGGCTGAGGGGGCGCAGCCCGCTGCGCTGTGGTGGATCCACAGCCCGACATCGAACCGTACCTCGAGGCGGCCGCGGACAAGGGGATGCGGGTCACCCACATCCTCGAGACCCACGTCCAGGCCGACCACGTCTCCGGCGCGCGCCGCCTCGCCGCCGCCACGGGAGCGCCGGTCTTCTACCATGAGTCGGCGACGGTTCGCTTCCCGCACGTGGATGTCCAGGATGGCGACGAGCACGAGATGGGCAACGTGCGCATGGCCATCCTCCACACCCCGGGGCACACCCCGGAGAGCGTCTCGATCCTCGTGACGGACCGGAGCCGCGCTCTCGAGCCATGGTTCGTCCTCACCGGCGACACCCTCTTCTCCGGAGGGGTGGGCCGCCCCGACCTCCTCGGCGCCGGCGCCGAGTCCGCGCTGGCCGAGCAGCTCTACGAGAGCCTCTTCGGCACGCTCCTCAAGCTCCCCGACCACATCGAGGTCTACCCGGCCCACTTCGGCGGCGCCGCCTGCGGCAAGGGGCTGAGCGGCAAGCCCGGGTCGACCATCGGCTTCGAGCGCCGTTTCAACCCCGCGCTCCAGCTCGGGTCCAAGGACGAGTTCGTCCGGTTCGTGCTCGCAGATCTGCCGCCGCAGCCGGCGGCCTTCGCCGAGAACCGCCGGAAGAACCTCGGCGAGGCGTGACCGGCGCGCGGCTGGGCCTGCGGGAAAACCTCCCGCAGTTCACGCTCCTGGTCTTCCTCAACGCCTTCGTGGGCGCGATGGTCGGTCTGGAGCGGACCGTCCTCCCGCTCCTCGGGGAGCAGGAGTTCGGCCTCAGCTCGAAGACCGCCATCACGTCCTTCATCGTGAGCTTCGGCGTCACCAAGGCGATCCTCAACCTGGTCGCCGCCCGCGTCTCCGATCGCATCGGGCGGAAGCCGGTCCTCGTCACGGGCTGGCTCTTCGCCCTCCCGGTCCCCTTCCTGATCATCTACGCTCCCGTGTGGTGGTGGATCGACCTCGCGAATGTCCTGCTCGGGGCGAACCAGGCCCTGGCGTGGTCGATGACGGTCGTCATGAAGGTCGACCTGGTCGGGCCTCGGCGCCGCGGCCTCGCCCTCGGCCTCAACGAGTTTGCGGGGTACTTTGCCGTCGGCGTGACCTCGTGGGCGACCGGATACATCGCCGCGCACTGGGCGCTGCGGCCCCAGCCCTTCTACCTGGGCATCGGCATCGCCCTCATCGGGCTCGGCCTGTCCCTGCTCTTCGTCAGGGAGACAAGGGGCCATGCCCAGCTCGAAGCGGCGACCGCCGCGCGGCCGTCGGCCGGCGGCGCCCCCTCGCTCGGAGGCATCTTCTACGCGACCAGCCTCGGCAACGTGAGTCTCTTCGCCGTGTGCCAGGCGGGCCTCGTCAACAACCTCAACGATGGCATGTCGTGGGGGATCTATCCGCTGTTCTTCGCGGCCTACGGGCTGGGCGTCCAGCAGATCGGCGTCGTCAAGGCCGTCTACCCGGGGGTCTGGGGAATCCTCCAGGTCGTCACCGGACCGCTGTCCGATCGCCTCGGGCGCAAGGGCCTGATCGCCGGCGGCATGGTCGTCCAGGCCGGTGGGATCTGGCTAACGGTGCTCGTCCCCGCGTATCCCGCCTGGCTTCTCGGCGCCGGCCTCCAGGGAGTGGGCACCGCCATGGTGTATCCCACCTTGCTCGCGGCCGTCACCGACCACGCCCACCCGGCCTGGCGCGCGAGCAGCCTCGGTGTCTACCGGTTCTGGCGAGACCTCGGCTATGCGGTGGGCGCCCTCATCTCCGGCGTCGTGGCCGATCTCTTCGGGTTCGGCGCGGCGATCCACCTGGTCGCGGGGCTCACGTTGCTGTCGGGCCTCGTCGTGGCGTGGGCGATGGAACAGCCCGCGGCGCAGGCGGTGGTCGTGCGGGCGTGAGCCACCGCGCGGCACCACGACCACCGCATTCCTCCCGCGCGCGCCGATACGCCGAGACCTGTGTGAGGCCTTGGATCACACCTGTAGCGGTTACTTGAACTGGTAGCCGACCGTCGCCAGCAGGATATGCGCGGTGTAGTTCCGCAGGTCGTTGCCCATCCAGATGGAGTTGCCGGCGGCCGGCAGGAACGGGTTGAGCCGGTCCGTCCGCCAGTCGTGCTTCGTGAAGGACTCGAAGGCGTAAGTGAACTTCGCCGTCCAGTTCTTGAGGAAGTGGTACGCCAGCGCGGTCTCCAGCCGGATCAGCTCGTCGTCGAACGCAGGCATGGGCTTGGCCTGGGCGGTGAAGTTCTGGGCCGCGGTGCCGCTCGTCGGCGCGACGGGGTTCCAGTTCTTCACGGTTCCGAGCGCGTAGGCGTAGCTGCCGTTGAAGCTCCAGTCGAGCACCTCCGGGATGATCGTCGCCTTGACCCCCGCGTAGATCGTATCGACCGTATCCGTCGCGTCGGAGATCCAGTCGAAGTCGGCGAAGTCCACGGCGGCGGTCCCCGCCACCGGGCGGCTCCGCGAGCGCATCTTCTGGAAGTTCTGCTCGTGCATGTAGCCGGCGGAGAGCGAGACGCGCTGGAAGGGAGTCCAGCCGAAATCGACCCCGACCGTCCAGCTGTCCGACTGCTGGAGGCCGAGAGGTGAGTCGCTGTAATCGGTGTTCGCGTAACTCAGCGTCGGGGTCACCGACAGGGTCTCGAGGGGCGTGATCTGGAACATCAGCTCCGCCTTGTTCCGGTTGAACGCGCCCTCGTAGAACTTCGTGAGGAGCGACGACTGTCCGGTCGTGACGGTCACGTCCTCGACCACGGCATGCGACGCATGGGCCTCGGTGTTGTATTCGTTGATCCGACGCCAGGACGGGACATAGCTGGCGCGGACGAGCAGCCAGTCCCACGGGGTCACGTCGAGGGCCGCCTTGCCGGAGTACTCGTTGCTGATGGGGACTTCCGACACCTCGTTGCGCCGCCACTGATCCCAGCCCGCGCCGAGGGTGAGCGCCACGGGCTGGCCGAACTGCCACCGGCCGTCCAGCCCGGCGCCCTGGCGCAGGTACTCGTGGCGGTTGGCTCGTCGCGACGGGGAGATCGAGCGGTCGTTCACGACGACACCGGGGAAGGTGATCGCGTCGCTCGAGTCCTCCAGCGCGAAGAGCCGGTAGCGGAGGCTCATGGTGAGGGGCGTGATCGGGCGGCTCGTCGCCGACAGGTTGACCAAGAAGGTCTGCACGACGCCGTTCAGGCTGTTCTGCGGGAGCACGAGCTCGGGCGCCCCCGCCAGCGCCGGGTTGATCGTGTGCGGCAGGAAATCGTCGTTCTGGAGCATGAGCGTGTAGGAGAAATTGCCGTTCAGGCGCGTCCGCATGGGCAGGTTCACGCCCCCTCCGAGCGTGAAGCTGTTGGCCATGTTGTCGGGTGGCAACGCGGTCTGGCCGGTGGCCGGGGCGGCCGGGTCGGCGGCGCCGCAGCCGGCGGGCGAACCGAAGCAGGGGTTGTCGGCCCTCACCGCGCTGAGGTCGTTCTGGAAGATGGACAGCGTGTAGCCGAACTGCAGCTGCCAGTTCTCCTTGGCCCACGTCCCCCTGATCCGGAAGTCGTGGATGGTCTGGTCGATCGGCTCCAGGATCTCGTAGAAGTTGTTACCGGGGCTGCCGAACGCCATCCCGAAAGGGCGGTCACCGTGCTTGTTGGTCCGCTTGTACTCGGCGCTCAGATCCAGGTCAGGGGTCGGCGTCACCTTGAAGAAGATGCGCGCGCTGTCCCAGCGCGTGCTGATCTCGTCGAGGGTCGGGGCCGAGTTGTGGAGGACCAGCGCGGGCCGGGGGCTCGGCAGCGTGAACACCCCGCGGGACGTCTCGGTGGCGAGGAACCTCGCGTCGGTGGAATAGATGTGCGGCGTCTGGTCCCAATCGAAGCCGAATTCCCAGAGCCCGAGGCGGGTGGACCTCAGCGAGAACTCCTGGTCCTGCTGGCCCCACTTGGAGCCCGAGAACTCGGCCGAGTAGCTCTCGTCGGGCCGGAAGATCCTGAGCTGCAGATCCTCGAGGAACGCGCTGCCCGGGAAGTCGCGGTACTCCTCCCACTTGGCCCGCCGGCTCTTGGCCGGCTCATCGATGAAGAAGCGCCATCCGGCCGCCACGTTGCCTTCGATTCCGAGCCCGCCGATCTCGGTCTGGGCGGGCGCCGGGCCCGCGACGGCGAAGAGCGAGACGAGCGCCGGAAGGACGCCGAGGACCAGCAGCCGCACCACCGTTCCCGTGCTTCTCATGGCGGCCTCCTATCGGGTGAACGCGAAGCCCGACGGATGGTTGGAGCCGTGAAGGTTGACGTGGCAGTTGGTGCACGACTTCCCCAGCACGAACTTGAGCGAGGCGGGGTCGGTCCCGTAGGGACTCGTCGGATGACGCGACTCGATGTGGCACTGCTGGCAGAGGCGGGGCTTGGCGAGCTTCAGCATCTTCTCGTGGTTGGAGCCGTGCGGGTCGTGGCAGTTGGCGCAGCTCTCCTGGACCGGCGGATGCGTCCAGAGGAAGGGGCCACGCTTCTCGGCGTGGCAGGTGTAGCAGGTATCGTTGAGCGAGTTCTCCTTGAGGAGGGCCGGGGTCACCGTGCCGTGCGGGTTGTGGCACGAGGTGCAGGTCATCTTGCCCTCGCGGAGCGGCATGTGCGAGGAGCGCAGGGTCGCCGCCCGCTTCTGGACGTGGCAGGTCCCGCACGTCTCGATCTCGGTCTCCTTGGCCAGCTGCGCCTTCGACGAGACGTTCTCCATGATCCTGTGACAGTTCGTGCAGGCGACATCGCGCGACTGGTGGGCGCTCCCCGTCCAGAACACCCGGTTGCCCTTGGTGTGGCACGTGAGGCACACGCCGTTGCGCTTCTCGACCGGCGTCGTGTCGTTCTTGGCGAAGGTGATCAGCCCCCCCACGCCCTTGCCCCCGCCGGCGTCGGCGTGGGCCTTGCCGGGCCCGTGGCAGTTCTCGCAGCCGAGACTTTCCGTGGTATTGCGCGGCTGGTGCAGGAAGAGCCGGCCCATCTTGGTGTGGGAGAACTTCTCGTACTGCTCGGCGTGGCACCCCTTGCACGTGTCGGCGCCGGCGTACCCGGCCGGAGGCTCGGCGGCCGCGGCGGGCGCGGCCTTCTGGGCGGGCGCGGGCGAGGGCAGAGCGAGCAGGATCACGACGGCCAGCACGACAGCGGCGCCGGCGATCACGCCGAGCACCGTCGACAGCCTCCGGCTCATGGGACGCCTCCTCGTTGCAACCGCGAGGTGACTGCCGTCACTCAGTTGGCTAGGACGCTCGGAACTGTACCCCTCTTCCCGTAATGGAGCCGGTGCGCCATTTCCGCGTGCGCGAGGAACCGGCCGGGACGGATCTGCCCCCGGGGGGCCGGATCGTGGGCGCTTGAGGCGGAACCTAGAGCCTCGGGCGCCCTCCTGTCAAGCGAATTCGCTCGGGGCCCCGCCCCGAGGTGACGAATCAGGGCACCCGCCCAGAAGCGCCACGAGGACCGTGAACCCCGCGAGACCTTCTCGTGGTGCCTTCCTGATCGGCAGCACGCGCACCAGGAAAGTCCGCGCCAGTTACTGTCGGAGAAGGGCTCGCGCGACGTCATCGCCGCTCGAGCGCCGGCTTTGCCAGCCCGCTCTTCGAGATGCTCGCCTCGGACACGCGGGGCCCAGCCCGGGGCCGTCCGGCGCCGGGCGCAGTGGGACCCCCGAGTCCCGTCCGCAGCTCGAAGAGCTGCGTTCGGGCGAGTGGGTGACGGAGCCCGGACGTCCGGGGGCGCACACGACGACAGGACCCGCAGCCGCTACGCCAACCGGGTGCAGTCGCTCCGAATCGTGGGGCGCTATTTAGGGGGAGGCCTCAGGGGGGCAATGCCCCCTCCGAGCTTGCTACCGCTGCGCGGCGCGGGCGAGCGCCGCCTCGGCCTTCTCGCGCGCGGTCTGCAGCAGCGCTTCGGCCGCCGGCGGGTTGTGGACGGCGCGCGCCTTCTGCACCAGCGCCAGCGCCGCCCGCGCTTCCTTCACGAGCGCCTCGGCCTCGGGCGCCGTGCGTCCGGAGCGGCGGTCCCGCGCCACCGAGGCCTCGGCGCGCTTGAGCGCCAGCGCCGCCTGCGCTGCCGTCTTGTCGAGGCCCCCGGTCCACTCGCCGAGAAAGCTCGTGTAGGCCTTGTCGTGGCAGCCCACGCATTTCTCCGCGACGGCCTGGCGGGAGTGCTTCCTCGACCAGTCGTGGCAGCCGGTGCAGCCGACGGCGTTGGCCATCACGTTGGGCTCGAGCTTCGCGAGCGGGGTCTCGAGCGCGCCCCGGTAGAACGCGCTCTGCGCCCGGTGACAGGACTCGCAGCGCTCGTTCTGCGGGCCGTGATGACAGGAGACGCACGTGGCGGAGGTGGCGGTGACCGCCTTGTGCACCTCCGCCGAGTGGCACGCGGTGCAGACGGCCCCGAACTCGGTGACGTGACGGACGTGGGGCACCTTCTGCTTCCCGAACGTCACCGTCTCGGGTTGCTTGACGCCCGCGATCTGGTGGCAGAGGACGCCGCAATAGCCGCCCCGGACCAGCGTGTCGTCGCCCTTGCCCGGCGGCTTCCCGAGCAGGGCCAGCGCTTCGTCCAGCCAGGAGTTCGAGAGCTTGAGGAGGTCGGCGGCGTAGAAGACGTTGTGCACGCCCTTGCCCAGCGTCACGAACTGCACGTTGTACTCCGCGTCGTTCACCAGCAGCCGGGCCCGCGCGAGCTTGCGATCCTTGTCGTCGGCGGGGGGCAGCCCGGCGCGGGCCGCCGCCAGCTTCGGGGCCACGACCTCCTGCATCTTCCCGAGCGTGTCGACCCACCGCTGGAGCATGCCGCGGTACTTGTCGCCGTGACAGTTGAGGCACGCCTGCTCGCTCGGCCGGAACGTCTGCCCCACGAGTCCCGCCGTCGCCTCGGACTCCTTCGGCACGATGTGACACGCCACGCACTCCACCCGCACCTGGAACATGTGACTGGGGATCATGGACGTCCCGCGTCCGCCCATGCCGAGATACATGCGGAGGACGCCCTGATGCTTGCCCTGATGGCAGCCGCGGCAGTCGAGCTCGCCCGGGCGCTGCGGCTGACCGCGGCGGGACTCCTCCGGGGGAACCGTGGGCAAGGGGTGGAGGCCGGGGGCCTGCGCGACGTGCGGCGCCGATGCCGGTCTCTCGCTCGCCTTCTCCTGGGCGGCGGCGGCGCCCGCGCCCAGGGCGACCGCGAGGGCGAGCGCCGTGACGGCCAGAGCACGCCGGCTCACGGGGCGCCCAGGGCCGCGAGCCGGAGGGTGTCCGGCCTGTGCTGCGCCGCCGGCAGCCCGATCGGCGGCGGCAGCCGATGCTTGATGATCGTGTGGCAGCGGGCGCACTCGATGTTCTTCCCGGCCACGTGGAAGTCGTGGATGAAGGGCGTGTCCGTGTAGCGCTCGAGCTTCTCCGGCTGGTTGTGGCAGGTGAAGCAGCGCTCGCGCGGCGCCTCGCCGTCACCCTCGACGACGTTCAGGTGGCACCGCTGGCAGGCCACGCCCCGGCCCACCACGTCCTGGTGATTGAACCGGATCGATCCCACGCTGATGTCGCCCTTGGGCGCCTGGTGGCAGCCGGTGCACCCGCCGATGGGCTGGAACTCCCGTGCCGTCTTGAAGCCCTTGAAGTGGCAGAGGAAGCAGGTCGACTCGGTGACCTCGATGTGCGTCCCCACGACGATCTGGGAATGGCAGCTCGTGCACCGGAGCTGGCGACCGCGCCGCGGCTGCACGAGGTGCGGCTTGTGGTCGAAGATGATGCCGCGCTTGAAGACCACCTTGCCCTCGAGGAGGCGGCGATCGTGGCAACCGGAACGCAGGCAGCTCCCGTCCTCGACCTCGGCGAAGGGCTTGGAGCTGTAGGTCTGGGTGGCCCATTTCACCACCTGGGTGATCGCCTGGTACTTGACCCAGATCGTGTCCCGCAGCCCCGGCGGGTAGTGGCATTGCACGCAGGCGACCTTGTTGTGCTTGGAGGTCTTCCAGGCCGCCACGTAGGGCTTCATGATGTGGCAGGAGTTGCACAGCATGGGGCTCGAGCTGACCTCCCAGAGCCCCACGCCGGCGGCGCCGGCCACCACCAGCGCCGCCGCGACCACGATCAGGATGATCGACCACCGGCGCCGGCGCGGGCGTTCGGGCGGCGACGGCTCGGCCACGGGCTCGTCAGGCGTCATCGAAGCGCCGTCGCGATGATGAGCCAGATCAGGACGAGGCCGGTGCCGAGCCCGCAGAAGCCGACCGCCCAGGCGAAGTTCCGGAGCCAGCGCGGCGGCGCGTCGGCCCGGAGGCGCTCGAGCCGGCCCTCGTCCCTGAGACGCTCGTACTCGGCGGGGTGATCGCGCTGGAACTCCTCCTCGTCGATCCGCCCGGTGAAGATGACGGGATCCATGGGGAACTTCTCGGGCCGCAGGTTGGCGTTGAAGAAATGGAACATGAAGATGAAGCCCACCGCCAGCAGCGCCTCGTCGCTGTGCACGATGATGGCGAGGTTGAACACCTGCCCGGGCAGGAAGCGCGCGAAGAACGTGGGGAACCAGAGCAGCAAGCCGGAGGCGCCGATGATGGCGATCCCCCAGAACACCGCCCAGTAGTCGAACTTCTCCCAGTACGCCCAGCGGTCGAAGCGCGGCCGCGGGCCGAGCCCGAGGAAGTAGCGCACGTGCTGGGAGAGCTGCCGCAGGTCGCGCGGCTGCGGGACCATGGAGTCCGGGCCCCACAAGATCCCGGGCCGGCGGAGCAGGATCAGCCGGGCCACGTAGCCCAGGTGGAGCGCGAAGTAGGTGAAGGTGACGATGGCGAAGACCCGGTGGAGGTAGCCGGTCGTGAAGGGCCCGCCGAGGGCGAGCGAGAGCCGCCGCCCCCACGCGGCGTCCGCGTACTTGAGCGGCAGCCCCGTCACCGCGAGCCCCAGAAAGCTCGCGATCACCATGCCGTGGAGGATGCGGTGATAGAGGTTGAGGCGGAAGTAATAGGGACCGCCCTCGCTCATGGCGTCTCGCTCTCGGCTGACCGCTGCCGACCCCGGCGGAGGCGCTCGACCAGCGAGCGGGGGAACCAGAGCAGGGTGTGCAGCCCGAAGAAGCCGAAGGTCCCCACCAGGAGGCCGGTCATGAGGGCGGTCGCCAGGTGGAGCCCCGGGAACCGCGCCTTGTCCGCGGGATCGGGGTGCGGGTGGAACTGGGCGAACGCGGGCGTCGCCTTGACGTGGCACGGGCGGCAGGTCTCCACCAGCCGCCCCGCGGAGACCGTGGAGCGGGGATCGGAGGCGGGCAGGATGGCGTGGGAGCCGTGGCAGTCGGCGCACTTGGCGACGCGGGTGAAGCCGAGTCCGGTGACCTTGCCGTGGAAGGTCTCGCGATACGTCTTGAGCTTGTCCTGGTGGCAGGTGCCGCACTCGCGGATCGCGTCGAGCTGCCAGGGCGCCGCCTCCACCCGTCGGATCTGATGCGCGCTATGGCAGTCGGTACAGACCGCGGCCGGCCCCGGGCTCCCGGTCGCCTTGGCGTGGACGGACTCGGCGCAGATCTTCTGGACCCCCGCGTGGCAGGCGCCGCACGTCTGCGGGACATTGGCCCGGAACACCCGCGAGGTCGGATCGGTCCGCGGCTTGATGTCGTGGGCGCCGTGACAGTCCGAGCAGTTGGCCGAGACCAGCAGTCCGCTCCGGGTCACCGCCCGTCCGTGGATCGAATCCATGTAGAGCTGGTAGACGTTGCCGACGCGGATGTTGTGGCGCTTGGCGAGCTCGACATCGGCGTGGCACTGGGCGCAGGTCCGCGGCAGGTTCAGGTGGTAGACGGGCGATCCGGGATTCGAGTTGGCGACCACCGTATGGGCCGGGCTGTGGCAGGAGCGGCAGGTCGCCGCCTCAGTGCCGCCGCCCTGGCGCGAGCGGCCGTGGACGCTCCCCTTGTAGGCCTGCACCTCGGCCCCGTGGCAGGTCGCGCACGTGTCGATGGTCAGCGAGGCGGCCGGCGCGATCCGATGGGTGCCGTGGCAGGACGAGCACGCAACGGCCCGCGTTCCCCCCCGGGCGTTGGCCCCGCCATGGATTCCCGTCCCGAGC
>WNGB01010233.1_pt1 | contig 13039 bp, 18 predicted proteins | sample 5400681 | NCBI WGS metagenome assembly WNGB01 (sample SAMN13153367, study PRJNA577476) | soil metagenome | isolation source: 115 cm soil or saprolite under grassland replicate 2 | place: USA:California | collected 2016-06-15 | reverse complement strand
ATGGAGACAGTGGAATAAGAACATAATAGAAGTTGTTACGAACCGAATAAGCGGGCCGCGGCTCATTGGAAACGAGCCGCGGAATACTCCGTGGGTGCGGTTGCCAGGCAACGTGACCAAATGTAACGGTACGTTACAGCAGTGCCCTGTATATGTCAAATTAGATCATTAAGCGGTACACAGAATAAAGTTATACCAATGATATGAGGGACATTGGCAACCTTCTTTTGTTGTACGAGTTTTTGAGGATGGTCCGTAAGGAAAACGCCACCCGCTCGAGGGAGCCATGGCATATTCATGGACTGATAACAAATTTTCCATCAGGGTTAGATAATCGCCGTTCACCTGATAAGAGAACAGATCAGGAGACTTGTTGATTGCGGCTTTCAACTTGGGGTAGGGAACATCTCGCAAACACGCAAGGGTATCATTGGCATATGAACAGCCGGTGTATTCAACGAGGGCGTCGTAATATTTTTGTCCCAACGTGATGTCTCCGACAGCTATGAGACCACCGGACATCATAAAGGCTGCACGGAATCGGCCATCCGTATTTCCACAAGCATTTGCAGTGAAATGGACATTGCTCCAGCTGATTGACCTAACTCTCTTCCTTCTCGAATGCAGGGCGCATTCGAGGGAACGGAGTATTAAGCTCCCAGTCGAAGTCTTTCGTATGATTGTACACCCCCTCCTAACCCACAGTGTAGACTTGCAAACCTTCGTGAGTATTAGGACTACCATCTTCTTCTGTCGTGGGGCCGCGATTCGAACTGGGGTTGAACCCTTGTTGAGGCAACGAATCCAACATTAGAACCAGTTGACCAGAAATCAGTGATGCCCATGGATCGGGCACCGTAGTCTGCGGTTTTGGCGACGTCTGAGCAACAGATGAGGATGACGGGCATCTGCTGCGATTGCTCAATGTAGCCATCCAATCGGTCAACTCCACCTTCCATGTCGTCTCTAGCAAGAAAATTGCTATCACTCTGCCGCCCTTGCCTGCCTCTTCGTTCTTCAAGAGTCTCAGGAACGCCAGTTCGCATGCTGATAGAAGAATCACCCCTAGCTATGGATACATTAAAACCAACCCGCTCTTTGTCTTCGCTCATGGACCTCTTCGTGGCGAACCCATTGCAGTCGGCACCACTCATGCTGGGCACACCGTTGATATTCTCCCTGGGTTGTTCAGGTCCCAAAGCAGACTCGTCACCCTGCACTAATTGCACAGTCTGGTGCCGCCGTTCTTGGCCAGAACCAGCAGCAGAAAAGTCCATCTCGCTCCACAAATTTCCATCCCCTCCATTCGCAGCAGCCCTCCGACTCAACTCATTCATCTGCAGCAAACTCGCTTTACCTAATTCACTGCCATTTGGAGGGAAATGCGCCGCAGGCGTTGCCGATCCAATAATATGTTGGACAGCCTGGGGGTGTAAGAACGGGTTGGCGTCCAATATCGGGAGACCGTATCGCGATGTGTCAATCATCGACCTCAAGCTCGAATTCGTAGTTGAATGCTGAGGTTGCGTAGGTTCTGATGATTGCGAAAGAAACGGTTGGGGGTCCTGCGATTGAGACATCATCGGACTGGTCGGTCGATCTTGCAGGTGCACTGATTCGTGTCTCTTTATTTCCCTGGTCACTTGGTTGAGCTGCGTTTCCAATGCGGGGTGTGCCCGTTCACGCTGGCTTTGTTGCTGCCTTAGCTGGGCCTGAAACTGGTGTACAGCCGAACGTGGCGGTAGGTCGCGGGGCATGGAAGAAGAAGGAGCCGATGGGGGTGGTGCGTCCGTTGATGGTGGAAAAAGCCCTGAGCTTCGGCATCGTCGACTGGGTGGGAAGTCTTGCCTTTGCGACAACCAATTTGATTTTTCCATGTGGTTGTATGACAATTGTCATTCGGAGGCGAAGTTGGGGTGGAATTCAAGGAAGGAGGGAAATTCCAGAGCGGACAGGTTGAGGGGGTACATGTAAGAAATTGCTGGTCAGCAAGCGTACTTCTTCGAATTCACCACAGAGGAAGACAAAAGAGATGGTTTCAGTCAAGAGGAGTAACGCGTGCATGGGCATGATCTTCTTCGTTTCGTGCTACGACGATTGTGAGGAATAAACATAATGTACAATATGGTATAACAAATACCCCAAAAGAAAATTCCCGAAAGTCCCACAAAATGACCCAAAAGATTAGAAGGGGGGGTAGCGGATGGGGAGTAGAATATCTATCCTATGAATGATTTAGATCTACAAGTAATTTAGATATTCTCCGTGAGAGGAGGGAGAACGCGTCGTTACCATGCCCAAAACAAGCGCAGACCTCCCAGACCAGAAGCGAGAAAGAAAGGGCAAGCGCCGTGGAGAAAAGGGGGATCCCCTTACTCACCGCTCTGGTTGCCGCTCAAAAAGTAGGAGAGGAAATTTTGCGTCAGGCCGTCTTGTCGAAATGGTCGCCTTCCAATGTGGAATGGCACAACAAGGATGCCTTCGTTCGAGGTTCCGTATCTGGCCTCGCAAGTCATCCCCTTCTTCCCTGAGCCGATGAATCTCGGCTTGGAGCACTGGAGAACTTGGGTATGGATTGCCATAGAACGCGGCAAGGTGGGGTGGGAGAGCCCCAAGTGACGAGGGTGACGCAGACCGACCGCGACTGGAGGAATAAGGATGTGAGGAGAGTGGAAGGGTGGAAGTTGCTTGCTGGGATTTCCGTGCAGCGGGGACTTTTCGTTTGATATTTTCCAGTGCGTCTTGTCCATCGGTGTGGAAGTCTGGATGTCGAAAGGTCCAACTCTATTCGATGATGACTACAAGTCGGTATGGAGCGAAAGGCAAGACGTACATGCTCTCCAAACTGATTGTCGTCGGTATTTTTGACCTTGTGGAAATCGTACTTGTTCAATTGTCGGATGAAACTGGCAAAGTTGGAATGCTTGAACATTCGAGGTAGAACAGACTTGGTGAACTCATTCATGTCCTACGGAATAAGGGTAAGAGTCGAGGTGCTGGTATCTCCGTCATGGACATGCCTTTACGACAAAGCAGTCACCTTGTGGACCCCAGGAGATGACAGATTGGAACCCAGGATCCTCGAGCATTCTGGGAGATGAGTAGGTTGGTAAATTGTAAAGAAAGCTAGGGAGAGACGAGACGTACTTGTACAACTTCTTGACTAAATCGCTTGTAGAAGGCATCGGGTCGTCCGAGGACCTAGTGGTGTTGAGTGTGTCGGGCATGGTGGGGTGTGCACGTGGGAGATAGGTTGGAAATGTATTGGGCCAATCCGAGTCTCTGCTGCTGCTCCATGCAACGGATATCTATGTAAGATGGCAGAATGAGACTACGAATGCAATGTAGCAGTGAGAGCTCACGTCGGCCTGGTCTTAGCCCAAAGGAAAGGAGAATTTGCCTTGTGACGCCATTTGTGACAACAGCGGTCCGTTCGCCTGCTTCCCGCTCCCCCATGTCGATCCCCGGAGAGTTGTTCTACGCTAAGCTAGCCGCAAGTTCAAGCTCAAAGTTGAAAATGCCAACGCCACCGCCGTCTAACACTCTTCCTATACCACATACACCCATATCTCTAAAGACCTCAGGCTGCGATACATATGATTCGGGCTCGCACCTTCGTCACAAGCTACTCGCGATGGAGACAGAAGGTCACTATTTGGGCAGCATGCCCGCACTCCAATTCATCAACTTTTTCCCCACCGCCGGGTTGGTCCCAGTGGAATCCGGAACAACCACTTTCGCCGCAGTCATATCCAATGTGGTAAAATGCGAAGCCGATATGTATGACCCATTTGTGAGCTGTCCACTTCTAATCATTTGCACAACGCTCAATAAAAAATCTTACTCACAGATCACGGCTGCCAAACAGTTTTCTCCATCCTTGACTTTTGCCAACACACATTCCAACGGTGATCCTGAGTGCGATGATCTCGCAACAGATGTCAGTGGCTACAAATCAACGGACCTGCCTTCGAATCCCGGCAAAGCAGATTTCGCAAAGATGGATTTATTTGCCGAGTTCAAGTTCGATGCCAATGCGGACCCCCTTCATTGATTCAGAGGGTCACACACCCAACAAGGAGTTTGAACGGGACACGGACGCAGCTCGCTTATTGAGAGGTCAGCTTTCGTCCTACGTGGCGGCTCTCTCTGGATCCCAGTTTCGGGTTCATGTGTTCACCATCCTGATATTCGGCCACTTGGCCCGTCTCATGTTCTGGGACCGGAACGGCGCTGTAGTCTCTCGCGCCTTCGACTACACTAGATTCAACTACATTGGCTTATTCCTACAACAATACGATCAAAGTATCGATCGGCGTAGACACGATCCTAGTGTCACTATTTCCAGCCAAAAGCAATTTTCTAATTACGACCTGTCCGAATTGAAGAAGGACAACAATCGTCACCGTGAATTCCGGATAATGCTGATTCCTGACCGTGATGATGCGAGAAAGAACTCACGGTTTTTCATATCCTATCCCCCAAAGTACACCAGTCGTTCACCATTTGGACGTGCAACCAGGCCGATGCTCGCGTTCGATGTGGATGAGTCACGCGTTGTGTTCGTGAAGGATTATTGGAGGCCTGTCGGATCGGACAAGGAAGGCGATATTTACCGTATCCTGGTAGAACACAAGGTGCCCCACTTTGAAAAGGGAAACGACGTTGTAAGCAACTTCACCACTATCGAACAGCTCAGGACGGCAAGTTGGGCATGTTCGACAACCGACATGGCGGCCCTTCAAAACTACAGGATGTCGCTGAAGGAAGTTGGCCGTCCCGATACCATCTTTGCCAATCCGACGTAATTTTTTCCTCCCCATCAGATTGCCAACAATACAGTGCGGCGGTTCCTGCGGCCCGTTCGCACGAACAGAAAGTGTGGTGGGTACTCGAATCACACCCGTGAGTAACAAGTACCTAGTATTCAAAAGGCAATTGAGTAACTTTTTGGCTAGCTTGTGCATAAAGACTCATTTCAATGCGAAATTGACTGCCGATATTGACCATTTCGTTGTAGAGTAATCACGTTGAGGGAGAGGCTACGCAGAAACGATCTTGGTAAGTCGCCATTGTTTTTGTGATTGGTATGCGTACTGAGACAACCAAAGGACTCCTTCATCGCGCAAAAGACTGTTATCGAATCGTTTCAGAGTAGTCATAGTGAACGGGTGAAGGAAATATTGATTTCAGTAAGTACATACGTAGCTAAGAATGTATATTGTCGTTTCGAATGCTACAGCATTGCCTATCTATATGGGTTGGGCGCCCGACCCGGAAAAGAATAGAAGTAGGTTGGAAAGAGGTGTCGATTCCACGAACGGTGGGATCTGCGTGCAACAGTCGCCAAGGTAGGTCTATAAGGCTTTCCACAAAATAAAATAAAATGCGAAGCTAAGATCATGAACAAACATAATCTACTAAAGCTTGTAAACCAGACATCTCCAAGGAGACGTTGCGCGAGATAGGGCCTTCAAAATGTGCACGAGTGACAACGTCAGGGTGTGCCACTTTGTCGCCTCGCAGCCGAATGGAAGACCTTGCTTCGACAACCAACCTCAGTCCGTCGGGTGAGGCAATAAACGTTTGTGTGGGTTGATCGAGTTCGATCCCAGGCTGACGCAAGAGATTACGCGCTATCGCCAACCTTGTGGACAAGTCATCTGAAGGTCCAAGAGCCTCCCTCCAGGCCAGCGATGCTCCATGGTTGGAATCCGTCAATACGGTAGCAATCGCAAGCTTTTCTTGAGCTCTGCTCAGAAGGTGACGTAGCTTGATCCTGTCAAGCAATTTCGTGTCCTATTTTTCAGAAAATCAGATATCATGTGAAAAGTTACAGAGCAATGACACACGTTATTCGTTATCCATCCTGCAGTATCCAAAGTGGTTTCTTCAACTTCCAATAGATGGCTCCTCAGACATTCGTACTTCTGATTTGCATCTGCCTTCTCTGATTCCCACTTCTCCTTCTCCACCTTCAATGCCTCTTCCCACTTCTCTCGCTCTGCCTTCAGCGCCTCCTCTCGCTTCTCTCGCTCTGCCTTCAGTGCCCTTTTCAGTTCGTCCTCTCGCTTCTCCCGTTCTGCCTTTAATGCCTTGTTCAGTTCATCCTCTCGCTTCTCCCTTTCTGCCCTTAAGGCCTCATCTCTGTTCTCCCTCTCCAACGACACTACCTCCTGGACACGTTCCATGAACTTCGCATTAATGGCTTCAACGTGCTGTTGAAAAATGGAGCTGAGATGATCCTGGATGGGATTGGTCAAGGTAGGAGACATAATATTGTTGTTGCCGTTATTTGATGGGGCGGGGACTGTTGCTATGATAAAATCATTGGCTCCGCAAAGAGACGAAACGACGGTAGAGGGGCCAAAGTCAAGTTGACCATGCGAGCCTGAAATAATGACACATGAGTGACAACACTGGAAAATCTGGATAACGGATTTATACCTGAACTTAGGACTATGGATCCGATGTCACCGCAGGGAAAGCCATTCGTGAATCCGTATCGTTGAGCCGTGTTTGCCAACTCCGAACAAGCGCGTTGTTTAAGATCAAGAACACTAGCTTGTGCGCCGATGGAAAATCTGGCAACTGTGGATTCTTCTGCATACACAGCAGTCACTTGACGACTCATGTTGCAGAGCTGAGACTCGATGGTATCGGGATAAGGCAGGTGCTCGCGTGGGAGAGTTATGTGACATTACTCGTGATGTGATTTCCTCAATATTTGAGTCTCTCCGTCTATTGAATATTCTGCCCCACCCCATTCTATCGTTCTAGCTAACCAGTTTGAAGCCTTTTTAAACCCCTTGCCTTTCGATTTTGTGGGGGACAAGTGGCTAAAATTGTGTATGGGCTTTAGGATTTGACAGGAGGTCAATGAATGGACACTAGGTATTGTCACTCAATATTCAATATTCAGCAATACCGTCTAACAGCAAATCAAGAAGCTTCCTGAATTACCCTCCTCCCTTCCAATCCCTCTGTACAGCTCCTTGTCCCCTCTACCAACATTCTTATGTCGTCGGCTTGACCCCTCCCGGCCCTTCGTCTCCCGATCACTCTCAACCACAAGCGCCTTCAACTACCTCCGGATGTCCCCAGGACCTTCATGGCCAACCACTGGAGACACAATTGTTGCTTGCCTCGCTTAAGGAGGAGATTCGGACGCTCGAGGCAGTTCTGGCTGAACGAGAGATCTTCTTCTCCATTCACGTCCTCCGACTTCTTCGACTTTAATCCCGAAATCAGTTCCATTTCCTGGCGCTTTCGCTTCTTCAAATTGGCTTCACGGTTATTCTTTGCCACATCGTCGGTCAGCCACACCAGATCTGGATCGTCGAGGTATTTCATTATGGTTTTGACGAGCCATCCCCGTTCTTGAAGCCAATTCTGACGTGCTTCATAAAGAGCGGCTGGGTGATATAGAAGGGCACCGGCAAGAACGTTGGGATTGAGTTTCAAGTTCTCATAATTTGCAAGAACAGCCTCCGATGGCGGCTTCTCGTAGCGAACGGAAAAGGTATTTTGGAGATCCTTGATAAGATCGTTCTAACACTCCGTTCCCTCGAATGCGCCCTGCATTCGAGAAGGAAGAGAGTTAAGATTTAAAGGGACGACCGGCAGCCATTGAACTACCTCTCACTCGTATCAGAACTGTTCCCTGGGACCTTGTTGTCGTAGGCAATCATCGTTGAAGTTCCAGCAAACAGTGAGCTCTTTAGGTCGTTTTAATGGTGCTCCAGATTGACTTTTTTTTCAGACAGCCAGGTCATGAAGGACAGAGAAGAGACGAGATTGGCGCTTTGCATCAAAGTCTGTCTTTTATTTATTTTTTGGCTTCTGTTACTGATCGAATCAGGGTTTGAAAATGTCATCTCGCGCGTTTTGAAAGTGCAGGCTCCCGCTGATGCAGCGAAGTCCAAAATCCCGGTTCGCGTACTCCATCTGTGACGGTCGCCATAAGGTCGATGCTCCCAGAACGAGTGTCTCCCTGCAGTTATTCCACCCTGCCTTCGGTCATTTCTTGAATAACATAAAAATGGCAATTTCCCTGTTCCAGATGACGTCGTCCGTCAAACTGCGGAGTACATGATAGCCGCAACCGTGATTTATCCAAATGAAAATGCTCGCCGAGATGCCTTGACGCCGCTTCTTCGCGATATTCTCGATGCGGACATGGTAACAATGCTGAATGGTGTTGTGGAACGACACCAGTGACCCGTTCGATTACGGTCTCCCAAGTTTGCGCGAACGTCCTTTGTCTGAAGATATTTCTAGCATATCAATGTCCATAACCATTGACGATACTTTTGCCTTTATCCATAACCAACCCCGCCGAAGAGTCGATAGCGATGCGGGCCAAGGACCTTGTACGTCTGCTATACTTATTCCACACCTTATTCTCACTGCAAGAGCAGTCTCGGGGAGTCCTAACCCACCCATCAATCCTGTTGCTCGTAAGTGGGTCCTTTGATCATTGCCATCATATCTCAATCTCTCCGTTCGTCATGCATATTCATCTGGTATGGCGCTCACGATCTACTAGTTCTCGACCTGTCCCAATTTCGAGCTGAACCTACTTCAACGTCAGGTGAGCTCACTCTCCAATCTCTTGCCGCTCGATCTTCGCTCCAAATCTTCGCTCATCGCTACATTGGCTCAATTCTACAGGATCTCCTGAGCCTTCTTTCAAACGCGTCAGACTGGGAGTCCCTCAGACCTTTCTTAACAAAGCGCCCAATACGTTCACTCTCGAGCTTCCTGGTGGTTTCGAACTTCGAGGCGAAGAGTGAGTGACCGATACCTTTACTTCTACGAGCGCTTGCTGATGCTTATTGGAAGTCGCGCCATCGATACAATTCGTGACGACGAGCTTGTCACTGCAAGAGAAATCTCGATCAGCCCATTCGGAATCATCACGCATCCCTCTGCGTCACGGATTCTACTACTTTTCTGTCGCACAGGGTGTTAAACCCGATACAGCGGACGCTGGATATAGTTGGCAAGATACTGAGCCCAAGGAAGTGCGGTATGTTCAGATCGACCGTTGGGATTGAAGTTACTGAATATGACAATAGCACCGGTCCCCACCAAACAAACGTTCTCCTCATCGATTTCAACAATGCTGAACGACTTGACCGGAACCGTGAGTTACCTCAATACCTATGAACTACCCTCGCTTAACATCGTCACCAGGGTACGCCTGTCTTCATCGCGCGTGCTGTTCAGCAACTTGAAGGAGATGCTCTGCCGCTTCCAAAACACGGCGCAGTCCCCCCTCCCCCCCCGGTACCCAGTAGTCCTGAACGTTATACGCAGCACCACCCGGATCGAATCAAGGCATTCCCATCCAAGGGGAGGTTGTTGGTCGAAAGCGCCTCGCTGGATAGCGTCAATCGCCAACGGAGGCACGAACTTGATCTTTTCAACTTACAGATCATGTATTGACGTCGAGGAGAGACGGCCCTCTCGTCACGTCGAAAATACAATACCCATGCGTTCGACGTGGCAAGGAGCGCGGGTTCTCTTCTTGTCACGTCGCAAACACAATGCTTACACGTTCGACCACACAATCTTCGATGTGGCAAGGAGGATGGCGGTGGAAAACACCACGCAATGCGTTCGGCATGGCAGAGGCCGTTGGTTATAAGGCGAGGTAGGGTCAGGGGGAAGATTTTTTTTTTCAGATGCTTTTTCGTGTTTTTGTCCTTCTAAAAAGGACGTCATGGGGAGCGGTCATAGGATTTTCTTTTAAATCCTGTTCTGCCCTTGCAAGTTGACTCAACTTGGGCCATAACGGACTCGACTTCATTTCCAAGGGGAGTGTTAGTTTGACTACCTCCTCTCCTTCCTTCATTCGAGTATTGGACCATTTCCTACTTCAATTGTCCATCGCGACCCGGAAGCAAATGAGGATAGGAAAGAATTTTCTCTCCTAATTAATTACAATCTTTATTATTCACGTTCAAAGTGTATCAGTTTTTGTTCTGAGCCTTAAAACTTTGAACAATTATACTTTGCCATTCAGGCTTAAATTATCTTGAGACGAAGATGTCGTTAGGCAATGAGTAGTGTGAACAGGAAACAGGTTGCAGTGAGTGTAGGGTAAACTTGTTCACAAAGAAAGTTACTATTCTGGATCATACAAAAGAGCTAACTTTGAGGAAAGATAGAAGATTCAGCCGTGGGCAGGGGCAAAGTGTGACTGATAAGATCAATGAGTACGAAATGCTGCAGCAAATGAAATGGAACTACTACTAACGTTCGCAAAGCATCACCGAGTAGTCTCTCCTGGTGACGGAAGGAACCTTTCAACACATCATTCAATGCGTCAAGCTTTGTATTCATCTCCACAAGATTAGAAGTAACCTATTCATATTTGCGTCCAGGTTCACTAGCGAACCCGAGAAGTAGTAAAGATAGGTTGAATGCCATAGGACCGGTCAGGGTACAATCGATTAATGAATAGCTTCATCACTGTGACACTGTCCTCTTCTTCAACACATAGTCAGGGATCAATTTCAGGTTAGAATTAAGCAAGGTACTTGAAGTAGCAATGAAAGCATAGAAAAGTTGTGCAAAAATTTAATAAACTTTAAAAACAATCCATAATAGCAAGAATACGGAGCGGTGTGTTAGTGGAGCATTTTCAACACAGCGAGATAGGGGGGAGGAGTTGTGATATCGAGGCAATATCAAGGGACAAGGTTGATAAGGGCGCACAACATCTGGAAAATCCAGAAATGATAATTTTAGATAATTGAGACAGAATTACCAGATAATATCCCAAATTATACATAATAAGCTCAATTATACTAGTTAGTCAAATTAGGCATTCTTAGAGAGGTGTCAAGATAATTCAGGTTTAATTCATGTCAAATTTTCACTTATTCCACAGCTCTGAGCAACTCTTATACACTGGTTATTCCCACTTTATACCAATCAGACATAAATACCATTGACTTAGTTTGCACAATAAGACACAATTAAGACAAATAAAACCAGAGATATTATTAGTATTACTTTTGGTGCATAGCAACAGGGCTTATCAAAATGAGCTGGGATGTTATATGGACATAAAGGTCTAAGTCTTCTATCTAGTCAAAATCAATAATATCGTAAGCAGCACTCTTTTTAGAAACCATAACTTCCACAGAGTCATTACTAGGTGGACAAATATTAACCAGTGTCAATGACATCCAAAATAGACACATACGTCACCAGTTTGTAGAGCACATGCATTCGGTTATGAAATTCAACCGGCTTTGATTCTCGGAGGCTCTCTAAAAGTTCGAAGATCTCCTTGTTGGGCGCAAGAAAGACATTACCATTGAAACTGGTTTTTTCATGATCCCCATTGCGGAATTCACGAAGGGAAGCATAAACCTAGAGTTACAGAATGTTACTTATAATCCAAAGATCTTTGTAGTGAATAACTTACGCCAGTCATAATAAGTGCAAGGAGTGCCAAGGGCAACTCCTTCTCCTGCTTCTTCGAAGGGATGCTTGATGAAAATTTATTGACATGGCACCAACCCAGTGCTTTGGGGTTTGAGAAGCAAGCGGCACGTAAAGTATTGATAATTATGGGGTTGAGAAAAGCCTCCTTGCGATTGGGTTGCCAGACCTATGTAAATCCAGGTCATATCAGCCCTTACTAATAACGAAATGAGAAAGAATTGCCCACATTACCATTCTCACCACCCCACGAACCAGGGAAGTGAAAAGACAAATTCAACATCAGTGACTTAACGCGCTCCTTGCAGTCTTCTCCAAGGCCCAACTTAAAGTATGGAATGAATCTTGCTGCCTCAACCTTAGCGGGTGACCAAACAGATGCAAGTCGATCGACAACCTATTTTACTAAGTTCCAAATGAGGAAAGCGAAGGAAACAGAGTGCAACGCACAACATCACTCAATGCCTTTGCAAACTTGACATTGTATTTGAGGAGCTTCTTCGTATCCGAGAGTTTGTTCCCGTACTTCTTCGACAACTCTTCATTGCCGCAGACCCCAAGAAGAACACATTTACCATACTGAGTTCGCAAGTTCTCCTCAGGTCAGCTCTTGACAAAAATAACAGTTTCGGTAACCATTGCAATTCCAAGGTGGAGGATCTCTTGAATAACTGCAGGTTGGTCCGTGAGTTTGATCTTTCTTTTGTTGCTGGGGACTAGGGGTGACATGTCCAAGTCGCTATCAGCTTGGACTTTTGCTTTCTTGCGGCCTGGCTTTTCTGACAGCGCATTCTTTGACGACTTGATAACAGGGCGCTAGAAAGAGATGCAGAGTAGATTATAGAAGTTAAAGTCACAATATTTGCGACGTACCTCAGCCAAGAAAGCGTCATTCTGATTAGCCTAAGAGTTGGTCAGTAAATCGAATACCATGATATTGAAATCCAACCTTCGCCCTCTTTAACGGCTTCTTGACAACTCTCACTGCCTGCTCTTCTTCACTAGAAGAATCATTTGAGGGTACAACACTACGTCCACGTTTGCGGGATACAGCCTTCGGAGAAGGGGACTCGGAGTCGTCAACACGGTTGCCAAGATTGTAAGTAATGTTGTAGCCGGAACTATTGGCAACATCGGACGTTAGCGGTACAGAGGTTGCACGAGAAGCCATTTCAACATCATTGTCGTCAACGTTGAAAAGGTCTGCAGCATCCTGTGGGACTTTCTTCGAGTCACCGTCTTCTGAGTCAAGGTGATGTGGCCAGGATTTTGAGCGTTCATTCATCCGACGGGGAGAATCAACAAAGTGTGAGCGCTATACAAAGAAGCCACTAGTACACATACTCCAGTCAAAATAAAGGAACGTACCCCAGCTTCAAAACCTTTCTCGCTGATATCGCCCGCAGAATCGCTATCATCAGTACTTGTACCACTATCCGAGTCTGATGAATCAGAATCTGACTCAGCTGACTCAGCTTTGTTGTCATCCGATCTGGATAAGCCTTTCTTTGTCTTCTTCATTGACCCTTTCTTGTTGACGACGCTCTACAAAGGTGCATAAGGTATTTACGAGATTCAA
>WNGB01010232.1_pt1 | contig 13040 bp, 9 predicted proteins | sample 5400681 | NCBI WGS metagenome assembly WNGB01 (sample SAMN13153367, study PRJNA577476) | soil metagenome | isolation source: 115 cm soil or saprolite under grassland replicate 2 | place: USA:California | collected 2016-06-15 | reverse complement strand
GTTCCGGGCGAGGAATCGGTAGATCCGTTGCTGGTACAGGGCTTCGAGTACCACTTCGCCGGGTGCGGTGCCCCTCGAGGGATCTCCCTGCTCCGTCCACGTATCGATCGAACGGTACAGAGCCTCGGTCGTCTCGACGAGGGTGTCGGCCAGGGTGGCAGGATCCCGAGAGATAGGGGCGTCGGGGGAGGCCGGGGTGACGGCGGACGTGGGCAAGACGCCTGGCGACTCCATCGCGGTCGGGGAGTCTGTTGATGCCATCGCTTCACGCGACGAGGCTCTGCGCTCTACGGGGGCCCGGCCCGAACCGGACGAGCACGCCACCAATACCATCGCCAAGGTAAGCCACCCGAGGCCGGGCTTCATCCGAACCATTTTCCCCCTCTCCGTCCACCTGAGGGCCCCGGACGCTGACGACATGCGTCGCCGCATTTTCGTGGCCGTGACGCCATGACTCTGTCTCGCTAGGCCTTTTGTCGGAATCTCGATAGCCCGGTCCATCACCGACGCGGGTTCGTCCACGGCGGGCCGCCTTCCTTTGACTTCCTCTCCCGTCACGTGCTTGCGCACTGACGTCACCGGGGTCATCTCGACCTCTCCGCGTGGCATTTCGAAGGGCCATATTGATATTGGGCCTTCTTGACTAGTCTCCCGTCGTGTTTCTCCCGGTGGGCCTGCTTAAAGTCTAGATTGCTTGCCTTGCTCATAACATGGGCCACGCCCGCCGATGACTTGACTTGTCCGGGAGGTGTCCGGTTAGGTGCGCCGCAGTCCGCTCAGGACGCTTCCCCATCAGCACCCATGATGAAGACACAGCGCCTCGTGTTGGGTCTGGCCCTGGTGGCCACGGGAGTCTTCGGCTCCCTCTCTCCGCAGCACCTCTCCAGCAGGTCCGCGTCGGATGCGTCTGGGGGGGGCGGCCCTGAGGGAGTCCACTCGTCGGCCTCCTCTGCCGGATCCGGGGCGGCGGACGACGCCCAGTTCGAACTGCAGAGTGCGTGCACCGACGGCGCCTACCAGGCGACCGGAAACCGGTGGACCACCCGGCTCTACTGGCGCTTCAAGGCAAGTTCAAGGCCGAAGGGGTGGTCCTCTTCCGGCACAGCCGCCGTTCTGGCCCGAGCGGCGAACAACATCACCAACGGACGCAACGACTGCGGCCTCCCCGACGCCATCAGCGCCACGAACTTGTATAGGGGGACGACCAGAAGAGCGCCCAACATCGGCTCCGGGGGTGGATGCCGGGGGCGGGACGGGTACAACGTTGTCGGGTTCGGAACCCTCCCGTCTGGCTATCTCGGACTGACCTGCTGGTGGACGTACAACGGTCGCATCGTCGAGGCCGACATCAAGCTGAACAAGGCTTATTACCACTGGTACATCAAGCGTCCCTCGGGCTGCACCCGCAAGTGGAGCGTTGAGGCGGCGGCCACCCACGAATTCGGCCACGCCTTCGGCATGGCCCACGTCTCCGAGAACCTCCATCCATCACTCACGATGAGCCCAGTAATCAAGGCCTGTCAGTCTTCCGAAAGGACGCTTGGGTGGGGAGACCTGAGGGGACTCCAGTCCCTCTACTGATCCGATCAACGGCGCGAGCCGTTACTCGCTTCGAGAGCTAGGCACTACCCCCCGTTGCAGACCTGTTTCATCGCGGCCAGGTCGGCGTCGAGTCTGGCGGCCTCTCCCCCAGCGACCATGACCGTCGCGTCGGCAATGAAGGGCGGTCGTGGGGGCGCGTTTGACACCCTCCGTGGTCGAGGAGCAAAGTCTCTGCCCAGAGTCGCGCCGAGGCGATCGCCAGCGCCCTCGATCCCCGGCCCAACCGTCCAGCCGATCGCAGGAGGTGGGGCATGAAGGTTCGGTTTCTCTGCTTTATCGCCACGCTCGCTCTGGTTGGTCTGATGGCCACCCCGGCCCACGCAGCAGGAGACTCCCGAGTCACCAGGGACGACACACCGGGAAGCTATCTGCGCTACGACGGATCGAGTGACGACACCACGGAGGCGTGTAGCACAGGCAAGAGGTCTCAGAATGAACCGGCTATCGCGGTGGATCCTCGCGACACGACCGTCCTGGTGGCTGGATCCAACGATTACTGCGCCGCCATCGTGAACGGCGATGTGTGGGCAGGGTACTACCGTTCGACCGATGGAGGCGCCAGCTGGCAAGACAGCCTGGTTCCTGGATACCCCGCGGACGTGTCACCGGCCGGGCTGGCATCTCCAGCGCACGGGAAGTGCGGGGCGGCGGGCGACCCCACCCAGTCCTTCGACAGGGAGGGACGCCTGTTCTACGGGTTCATCTGCTTCAACAGGGTCAAGCCGATCAATGGCTCGATCTATGTCGCGACCTACGACCAGGATGGAGCCAACTATGTTCGGACCAGCCTCGTCGCCCGGGGAACGCCGTCCGGTCTGTTCGGCGTGGGTCTGTTCCAGGACAAGGTGAATCTCGCGGTGGACCAGACCAATGGGCCCCACGCGGGCAACATCTACGTGGCCTGGGCACGTTTCACCGCCACCAATCCCAACAACTTCATCCAGTTCTCCCGGTCCACCGCCCATGGAGTCAGCTTCTCCAAGGCAGTCAACATCAGTCGAGGGGTTCTCGGTGGTAAGCAGTTCGCGGACGTCGCGGTGGGGCCGGATGGAGCTGTCTACGTGACATTCCTCTCTTACCAGATCAACCCGCAGTCGGTCACGGGGGTTTGGGTAGTGAAGTCCACGAACGGCGGCCGGACTTTCGGCACGCCTGTGCTGGTGTCACGGATCGTCCTCTTCGACAGCGATCAGTTCAGCGGCGGAAGCGGCCAGGTCGACTGCGGAGACGGCATTTTCTTCGCCTGCCCAAGCGGGCTGACTTTCTCGCGGTTCGGTAGCCTGGGGGCGGTGGCTGCAGACGAGACCGGGGTCCACGTCGTCTGGAGCGGGCGCGACGCCGATCGCCAGGCGAAGATCTTCGCCAGCAATTCACCGAACGGAGGGACCTGGAGCCACCCGGAGCCACTGGACTCCGTCCCAGTGGGGCATCAGTGGTTCCCTGACATCGCCTCGGCAGACGGGGTGATGAGTGTTGTGTTCTACGACTCCCGTAACGATGCGGCCTACTCGCCGGACCTCCCGCCGGGGAACACGGCGTCGGGTGTGAACTCGGGCGACGTCGTGCAAACCTTCGCTGCCCAATCGACTGACGGCGGAGTCACCTGGACCGAGAACCAGATCACCTCGGCCGGAAGCAACTTCGGCTGGGAGACGCATGGTTCCCGCCGGGTGGGATTTTGGGGGGACTACAATTACGTCTCGGCTGTCCCTGGGGCCGTCGTGGCGGCGTGGACCGACTCCCGCGATCTGGTTCCGGGGGTCGACCCCCGCGAGACCGGTGAGGACGATGACCACGACGGGTTCGACGTGCTTCAGCCGTGTCAGTACATCCCCAACGACATCGACGCCCCCTCGTATAGCTCCCCCCTGGTAAACGATCCCTGTTTGAGCATGGGAGGGCTGGACCAGAACATCTACGCGGGGCAGATCTAGCTCGCCGGCACGGCGTCGGTGAGTGAGGAGGGGTGGGCCGGCTCAACTCCGGCCCACCCCGGCTTCGACCTCACGGAGCCAGCCGTTCTACGGCCCAGCGGTCTTTTTCTCGCCGGTACCGCACCCGATCGTGCAGGCGGTTCTCCCGTCCCTCCCAGAACTCCACGGACTCCGGGATGACTCGGAAGCCGCCCCAGAACGGAGGAAGCGGGACGTCGTTTCCGGGGAATCTGGCCCTGACTTCCTCGAAGGCCCGCTCCAACGGGCCGCGACCATCGATCACCCTGCTCTGTGGAGAGGCCCACGCACCGAGCCTGTGGCCGGGAGGTCGGGTCCGAAAGTAGGCTTCCGACTCCTCTCTCGCCACACGCTCGACGCGGCCGGCGACCCGAACCTGGCGGTGGACCTCCGGCCACACGAACACCAGGACACCGACGGGGTTGGCTTCCAGGTCTCTGGCCTTCGGGCTCTCGAAGTTGGTGAAGAACACGAATCCACGCCGATCGATACCCCGCAGGATCACAGCCCGTGCAGAGGGAACCCTGTCGGGCGAGGACGTGGCAAGGATCGTGATGTCGGCCATCCCCGAGCCTGCGGCCTGCGCCTGTTCGGCCCAGCGATGGAATCGCTCCAGGGGATCGGGGTCCGCTCCCGCTGGATCAAAGCTCTCCGCGGGATCGCGCGGAGCCGTTTCCCCCTGGGCCTTCTTCTCGTCCCCACCCACGCGCCAAAGAGTACGCGAGCCGGCGACTGGTTCCGAGACTGCTTTTAGTCGAGAAGCTCGTAGGCGGGGATGGTCAGGAACTCGACGAAGTCGTCGCCCAGGGCCACCTCCTCGAACACGGCCCGGGCGTCCTCGAATCGGCCCATCGCGTACTCGTCGTGGCCGATCGCCTGGCGGATCCTGTCGAGCTCCTCGTCCTCGATCTTGCGGACCAGCTCATGGGTGACCTCCGGACCCTCCTTCAACGTGGCCCCGTGGTGGACCCACTGCCATACCTGCGAGCGGGCGATCTCCGAGGTTGCCGCGTCCTCCATCAGGTTGGCGATCGCGGCGGCGCCGGTCCCTCGGAGCCAGGACGCGATGTACCGGATCCCGACGCTGACGTCGCCCCGCAGCCCCTGCTCGGTGATCTCTGCGCCTGGGACCTCGAAGCGAAGGAGGTCCTCGGCGGTCACGCTGACGTCCTCGCGTAGCCGGTCGCATTGGTTGGGCTTCCCCTGCAAGATGCCGTCGAACGGCTCGCGAGCCGTGGGGACCAGATCGGGATGGGCCACCCAGGTCCCGTCGAAGCCGTCGCCTGACTCCCGGACCTTGTCGTCGCGAACCTTTGCCAGCGCCTGCTCGTTGACGTCGGGATCCTTGCGACTGGGGATGAACGCGGCCATCCCCCCGATGGCATGCGCCCCCCGCCTGTGGCACGTGCGAACCAAGAGCTCCGTATAGGCCCGCATGAAGGGCGCGGTCATGGTGATCGAGTTGCGGTCGGGCAGGAGAACGTCCTTCCGGCCGCGGAACTTCTTCATGATCGAGAACAGATAGTCCCACCGGCCGGCGTTCAGGCCACTCGAGTGCTCGCGCAGCTCGTACAGTATCTCCTCCATCTCGAACGCGGCCAGGACCGTCTCGATGAGGACCGTGGCCCGGATGGTCCCCCGAGGGATCGCCAGGCCGTCCTGGGCGAAGTTGAACACGTCGTTCCACAGCCGAGCCTCGAGGTGACTCTCCAGCTTGGGAATGTAGAAGTACGGGGCGGTCCCCCGGTCGAGGAGCCGGCGACCACAGTGGAACAGGTAGAGACCAAAGTCGAAAAGGCTCCCCGACACGGTCTCCCCGTCCACCAGCATGTGGCGCTCCACCAGGTGCCACCCACGGGGTCGCACCACCAGCGTGGCCACCTCGTCGGTTAGCCGGTACGTCTTGTCGGGCGTCTCCAGGGAGATCGTGCGCTCGACGGCGTCGATGAGATTGGCCTGCCCCTCGACCATGTTGTTCCAGGTCGGGGCGTTGGCGTCCTCGAAATCCGCCATGAACACCTTCGCCCCGGAGTTCAGCGCGTTGATCACCATCTTCCGATCGGTGGGCCCGGTGATCTCGACGCGGCGGTCCTGGAGGTCGGCGGGCGGCTCCGCCACCCGCCACGAGAGATCGTCGCGGATGTCACGTGTCCCCCGCAGGAAGTCCGGCCGCTCCCCGGCGTCCAGGGCGAGCTGGCGCTCGGCGCGCTTCGCCAGAAGCTCCTCGCGCCGTGGGTTGAACTCTCGCTGGAGCGAGGCCACGAACGCCAGGGCAGGGGGAGTCAGGATCTCGGCCACTCGGCCTTCGACCGGTCCGATGATCTCGACGCCCGGTGCGCCAGAGGAGCTCATGATCGGCATCGACCCGTCAAATGGAGTAGGACACCCAATCCTGCCTGGTCGCGCCCATCCGCTCGAAGAACCCCTGAGCCTGTTCGTTCTCCTTGGTCACCTGCCAGGTCAGATAGGCGAACCCATTCTCCTTGGCATAGGCGCGGCATGCATCGAAGAGCTCGGAGCCGGCGCCCGTTCGGCGCAGCTCCTCGACCACGTGGATGTCGTTCAACACCGCGATCTTGTCTGCGTGCTCCGTGCTGAAGGTGAAGTACAGGACGGCGAACCCCGCCAGCGTGCCCTCCTGCTCGGCCAGCAACACCACCCCCTCCTTCTCGTAGAACAGGGTGCCCAGGAGAGCGCGAACCCTTTCGGCCGAAGGCTCCGGCCGCGTGTAGTAGTCGCGCACATGGGCCTGAACGAGCTGCGCCAGCGGTTCCAGGTCCTCGGGCCGAGCATGCCTCACCGTCACGCCCGACATGTCACCGGCCTCGCAGAGTGAACTGCTCTTCTTCGGTCGAGCCTTTCATGGCCAGGGTAGAAGCATCGTCGCCGACGATCGCCATGGCCACTTCGTCGAAGTAGCCGGCGCCGACCTCACGCTGGTGCTTCACCGCGGTGTACCCGAGCTTCTCCAGTTCGAATTCACGCTCCTGCAACCGCACGTACGCCGTCATCCCTTCGGTGGCGTATCCCTGGGCCAGATCGAACATGGAGGCATTGACGGCGTGGAACCCGGCCAGGGTGACGAACTGGAACCGGTAGCCCATCGCTCCAAGCTCTTTCTGGAACCGTGCGATGGCGTCGTCGTCGAGGTGCCGTCTCCAGTTGAAAGAGGGCGAGCAGTTGTAGGCCATCATCTTGCCGGGGAACTGTTCGTGGATGGCGTCGGCGAACGTCCGGGCCTGGTCGAGATCGGGAGTCGAGGTCTCGAACCACAGGAGGTCGACATAAGGCGCGAACGCGAGCCCCCGCTTGATCACCGGATCCATCCCCGAACGCACCCTGAAGTAGCCCTCGGCCGTCCGCTCGCCCGTCAGGAACTCGCGATCTGTGGGGTCGGCATCGCTCGTGATGATGGTCGCGGAAAGCGAGTCAGTCCGGGCGATGAGGACCGTGGGAACGCTGCTCACGTCTGCGGCCAGCCTGGCCGCCACCAGCGTGCGGATGAACTGGTTCGTCGGGATCAAGACCTTGCCGCCCAGATGGCCGCACTTCTTTTCCGAGGAGAGCTGATCCTCGAAGTGCACCCCGGCCGCCCCGGCCTCGATCATCGCCTTCATCAGTTCGAATGCGTTGAGCGGCCCGCCGAACCCGGCTTCTGCGTCGGCCACGATCGGGGCCAGCCAGTGCCGTTCGTCGTCTCCCTCGGCCCAGTGGATCTGGTCGGCTCTGAGCAGGGCGTTGTTCAGACGCCTGATGACCGCCGGAACGCTGTTGGCAGGATAGAGGCTCTGGTCGGGGTAGGTCTCTGCGGCCAGGTTCGCGTCGGCTGCCACCTGCCAGCCCGAAAGGTACACCGCCTTCAGGCCGGCCTTGACCATCTGAACCGCTTGCCCGCCGGTCAGGGCCCCCAGGGCAGCGACGTAGTCCTCCTCGGCCAGCAGCCGCCACAGGCGCTCCGCACCCAGCCGGGCCAGCGTGTGCTCCGGGGCGATCGAGCCCCGAAGCCGGACCACCGCAGCCGGCGAATACGGGCGAACTATACCGGTCCACCGGGGATCTTCCGCCCACTCCCGATCCAGTACCTTGGCTTCCTCGGTGATGCGTTGCTGCACGCCTACCACGCCTACCTGGCCGTTGGTCTGGCTCATCGAGTCCCTCCAACGCTGCGGACCGGGAGTGGCGACGCGGGAAGACGGAACTTCGGCCGGCGAGGCCACCTACCGCTCGGTAACTTAGCCTCCTCATACCCCGAGAAGAGTTGTGCCAAACTATAACCTACCGAAAGGTAGGTTGTCCAATCGGCATCCTGCAAGTCAAGGGGGCGACCGGGACAGCCTCGAGATCTGTGTACGATCCACCCGGACCGCCGGACATCTGTCTTACGTAAGAGTACGTACCGGAATTCCGGGAAAGCGGGCTTCTCGGTATCGATCGGGGGACCGTAGATTCGCAGGTCTTCCCCATGCTCGCTCGTCGATCCCTGTCAAGGATGTACCTGCCGCTCTCGCGGAGTCGGCGATCGTTGGCCATCGCGGTCATCTGTCTGTCACTGATTGCGCTGCTCGATCCACTCATCACCAGCCGGCCCGCCCGCGCGGACATGCGAAGACAGGTGCGGGCGGACCTTCACCGTGTGCACCGGGTCTCCAAGGTGCTCGTGAGGATTCGCAAGCTCGCCGAGGGCCTCAGGACAGAGGAGCGAGCGCTCAAGGCAGCGATCGATTGGAGCCAGAGTTCCGTTCGAGGGGTCGAGAGTGACTCGATGGTCCGTCTGTGGATGAGGATGGCCAGCCTCCGTTATCGCATGTGGGTGGTGAGACGAGCAGCGGCTCGACTACGAAGGGTTCGCCACGAGCTCGAGGATCGGATCCACTTTCTTCGGATCGCCCTGACGCATCTGTTCCGCGTCTGCCCGGTCGATGAGCCGCGCTCGTATGTCGACGACTTCGGTGTCTGGGTGAGGCGCGACGAGAAAGGCTTGCCCACCAAGGACAAGAAGAAGTGGCACCATCACCAGGGCATAGACATCTTCAGCGTCCCGGGAACCCCTGTACGGGCGCCGTTCCCTGGCTGGGCGCGGGTGGCAACCAACCCTGTGGGGGGGCTCGCAGTCAAGGTTTTCGGTGCACAGGGGTTCGTCTACAACGCGCACCTCCTCACCTATGGTCATCTCGGCCACGTCGAGGAGGGCACGATCATCGGCTACATAGGGAACACGGGCGATGCCCGAGACACCAGTGCGCACGATCATTTCGAATGGCATCCCTTCAATGGCCCGGCCGTCGATGCCTATCCATACTTGAACGAAGCATGCGGACCCCGAGGCCTCGACCGGTGAGCGGCTGAGCTAGGGCGTCGGCTCCTCCTCTTCGTCCTCAGGGCAGCACTGCGAGGCCGGGCGGCTCTCGGCCAACGACGATGGAGCGAGCGACACGTCGGGTGCTGGTGGAGATGACCGACACCCTGTCGCCGAATCTGTTCGACGCCCAGAGCTAGCCACGGAATGGAGTCCTTTGGTGCAAAGGGGGCTTCCCTCCAGGCATCGGGCGCATGCCACTCAATCGGGCGGAGTAGGAAGCCGGCCCCCATCGAGCCAGGGCCTTTGGACCGAACCAGCCGACCTAGCGCTTCGGGAACAGCCTGCGTCGGCGGGGCCCCGAGGGGAGTTCAGCGTCCGGAAGTTCCCCATCATGCGGGTACTGTCGCCTGATTCGCTCGGCCAGGGCGCCGATGCTCGTGGATACGTTCGATTTCGGCGCGTCGAGATAGACGGGCAGGCCCTTGTTGACTGAGAGCGGCACCAGCCGGCTGGACGGGATCAGCGCGTCCGCCTGGAAGCGGAGCACGTGTTCCACGTCGGAGGCAGAGAGCCTTACCTTGCTGTCTGCCCGGTTCAGCACCACGAGGAAGCGAGCGGGAGCGATCCCCAGGGACAGCAGGGTATTGAAGGCCGAGGACAGATGACGGACGGACACCACATCGAGGGCGTTGACCAGGCAGATCACGTCCGCGAGGTCGAGCGCCGCCAAGGACCGCTCGTTGTAGGCGGGCGCAGTGTCGACCACGACGTAGGCGAAGTTGCGCTGGAGCGCCCTCAGGATCTTGGCCACGGCTTCGCCGGGCAGGCTGTTGGAAGGAACTGAATCGGGCTTGGCTGCGAACGCCCAGAGGTGGTTTCCAACTTGGAGGCCCGCTCGGCGCATGGGCACCCGGTCACTTCGCTCGGATAGCCTGGCGAAGCTGTCGAAGTCGAGGGGCGCCTCCGCGCCGAAGTAGGAAAGGGAGTCCCCCATGGCGAGGTCAAGATCGAAGAGGGCGGTGTCGACATGCGACTTGGCGGCCAGGGCCACCGCCAAATTGGCGGCGATGAACGTCTTGCCGATGCCTCCCTTGGAGGAAAACAGGGAGATGATCGTGCCACCTCCCTGGCCCGGTTCCAGCAGTGTTGTCCCCCGCGTCGATCGGATCCTCGCCGAGCCGTCCATGACCCGTTCCAGGGTCTGGCGCAGCTCGGAGACAGGGGCGGTCGGCTCGACAACCTCACGGATCCCGGCGCGCAAGGCGGCCAGCAAGAACTTTTCGTCCGAGCGATCTCCCAGAAAGATGATCCCGGTCGCAGGATCGAGGCGTCCCACGTACTCGGCCATCCCAACGGCGTCTCCTCGCTTGATCGCGGGCGTCAGAAGCAGGACGAACGTCGAGCCGCGGCCATCAGCGAGGAACGCTTCCGCGGCAGTCGCGCTCGGGAGCCATCGAACGCGCTCCGGTTCCACCCCGAGCGCCTCCGCCACACGATCTCGATGCGAGAGCGGCATTCCGACAACCAACAGCCCAACCCCGGCCCGTTCGAAGAATTCGGCCTCCTTTCCGACAGGAACGACGGGTCGCGGCTCAGATACAGGCTGGGGCTCCTCCAGGACCGGCTGGGGCTCCTCCAGGACCGGCTCCGGTTCCGGTTCGGGCGAGGGCTGCTCGACATCGGCCTCGAGCGCAGGTTCTGTCTCGAGAAGGGGTTCTGGCTCCCGTGCCTGTTCCGATCGCATGGTCTGCTTCACCCAAGCTCGAGTCGGGCGGTCCGATTGGACCGCGGCCTCGTCTACACGCGCCTCCGAGGCTGGCGCAGACAATGAATCGATCTGTGGGCTGGGCTGCGGGTGCTCTTCTAGTTCGACTGTAGGGACCGGCTCGGCTGGAATCGCGTCGGGTCGCGACTGGAGCTTTTCCGCTGGTGAACGTTGCCGGCGTTTCTCCGCACGTTGCCGCCCCTTTCGCCCCGGGCGAAGGAGCAGCTGACGGTCCCGCTCGCGGAACTCAAACTGGAAGGCCGGCTCCGAACGCCGGCCGCGCTGGGGCTCAGGTACGATCGTTTGTCCCTCGGGCTCCCCGCGCGTCGGGGGCCCCCCTTCATGAGGTCTCGCGGGTGTTTCGGCTTGGGGGCTCGGTTCCGTACGGTTGAGGGGATGAGGTGGTTGTGAGGCCATCTCGGGGGCTTTTGGAAGTCCCGGCAGCAGAATGGCCCCGTCGGCCGGTTCCACGAATTCGGCGGGTTCAAGTTCCCGCTTGGCACGCCGCTTCGCTCCCTCATCCCGCGACTGAGGCCTGAAGATCCAAGGTTGGGCGGGAGGAAGAAGCTGGCCCGGGGGTGAGGGCGGCTCGAAGGGCCTGACCGGCTCGGGGGGAGGCGCGGGCGGTGGGACCGGCTCGGGAGGTCGGACCGGCTCGGGGGGAGGCGCGGGCCCTGGGACCGGGTCGGGGGGTCGGACCGGCTCGGGGGAAAGTGGTGTGGGTTCTGGCAGAGGCTCCGGGACAACCGCTGGCTCCGGTGGAAGCTCCGGGAGCAGGGGCGATTCCGGCTCCAAGACCGTTTCGACCTCGGCAAGGGCCGATTCCGCCAGAGGACTCTCCACCAGGACGATCTCGCGGGTGTCCTGACGGACCGCCTCTGCCAGCCGAGTCGGACCGGCCGTCGTGTCGAGGTATCCGTCGGCCCCCGCGAAGAAGGCGTTCTCGATCATGACCTGGCCGACGGTCGTCCCGTAGGCAAGGATCCTGAAGCTCGGGAAGTACTGACGGATCGTGCGGATCAGCCCCAGAGCATCCTCGTCACCCGCCATCTCGAGCGAGATCAGCGCGGTGAGGCCGATGTGAGTGGGCAGCTCCCGCAGTGCGCGGGGCACGTCACGGGCCGAGGCGACGCGCGCAAGTACATTGAGGTCCGGATTAGCAGCCAGAAGGTCGTCCAGCGGGCCCGGACCTTCGCGCGCTGGCTCGACCAAGACGAGGTTCAAGAATCCCGCCTTCGAGGTGCGCGTTCCCGTCGATTATCGGATGTTTCCGACATAGCTCCTTAAGAGCCTAGGGTGTCGCCTGTGAGATGACTAGTGAGCGAGGTTGTTACGCGGGGGCGCCCAGGATACTCGTCATCTTGAAGCCGACCCGTGGAAAGGGTTCCAGTCGCGGTCGACATCAGAGCAAGCAATCCCCCAGGCGGAACGTGATCAAGGAATATCGGCCCGATCGCGCTGCCCGTTTCCCTCGCGCCAGGCGCGGGACCCTGACAGTGGCTTTCCAGCTGAACCAGACCATCCCAGCCCTGACGATCCGCGATCAGCTGGCTCCGAGCCGCTCGAACCCGCCGGCGAGCTCGTGAACGGTCAGCCCTCCCGCCCCAAGCATCAGAGCCTTCTGGCGCATCTGCTCCCGTAACTCGTCACTCGGCGCGCCGTAGACGTCCATCGATGACATCTTGATCAGCTCCACGAACCTGGTGAACACCGGCCCGGCCAGCTTCATGTGGTACTCCATCGACGCCGAATCGGGATGGGCCTGGATGACGGTCATCCGTGTGCCGTCCTCCGATAGGTACACGTTGTAGAGGATCGGGCGAGGCTCGTTCACCCGGACGAACTCAGCCAGATCCTTGATGACCGTCTTGAGCTCCTCGAGCTTCCCCTCGCGGACCTCGGACGTGTCGACGAACACGAGAGGCTCCGACATCGCGTCGCTCCTTTCGCTAGGCGCGGCGCCACCGCGGCCGCTCCGTGCCCCATTGCCAATTCTGGCTATGCATCAGCCCGAGCGCACGCTCGAACCCGCGTCAGCGAGGGCTCTCATGCGAGCCCTCTTTCCTTGGGGGGCGGAAGCCGTTAGCCAGACTTCCGAGCCCGGAGGACCTGGAGGTACTCGTCAAGACGGTCCATGGCCTCGGCCGCCCCGGACTCCATCCCAGACTCGAGCATCCCGTCGCGCTCCTCGCGCGAGTCGAACACGGCGGTGCTCGTGAGCGTGGTCTTGCCGTCGTGCTCCTCGAACATCGCGGTCTGGACCGAGACGTGACCCGGCATCCTTTCGTACTCGAACGTCCACACGATGCGCTCCGGACGGACGATCTCCCGGAACTCGCCGCGGAAACCGTGCTCGTCGCCGTCGGCTCCCCGGTGCACGATCCGCCACGCGCCGCCCGGACGGAAGTCCATCTCGCAGCTG
>WNGB01020172.1_pt1 | contig 13041 bp, 16 predicted proteins | sample 5400681 | NCBI WGS metagenome assembly WNGB01 (sample SAMN13153367, study PRJNA577476) | soil metagenome | isolation source: 115 cm soil or saprolite under grassland replicate 2 | place: USA:California | collected 2016-06-15 | reverse complement strand
GTGCCGATGCTGTTCGCCTACGACGCCCACTATCTCTACAGCATTTCCACCGAGGGCCAGAAGATCGACTGGATGCGCGCCAATCCCCGGGTCTGCGTCGAAGTGGACGATCTGGTGACGACGCAGCAATGGGAAACTGTCATCGTTCTCGGACAATACGAAGACCTGCCGCATACGGAAGAACACGAGGCGTCGCGGGCCCACGCCCACGCCCTGCTCCAAAGTAGTCGCCCGACGTGGTGGGAACCCGGCTATGTGAAGACCATCGTGGACGGCAAGGAGCGCCCGCTCGAAGTCCTGTATTTTCGCATCCGCATCGACCAGATCAGCGGCCGCCGTGGACTGCCGGGGTGAGATCCCCTACTTCGCCCGGGTCGCTTTGAGTCAGTTTGACACTAACCACTGATCCGGCGACATGACCTCTCTACCCTTGGGAGCGGAAGCCCCTCCGGGCCCAAGTAGCGTCGGCTTGGTGCCGAACTGTCGAAGGAGCCCGCCTGGCGGGCAGCAAAATCTGACCAGCAGCACCATGCGCGGAGAGAGTGTGCAAGCTGTGGCAATGCTTGCAATCAACGATCGCCTACGGAGGGTGAAATAGATGCGAAGAACACTGACGATGTTATTGGCCTTGGCGCTGCTGGCGTTTCCGGCGGCCGCGCAGGATCCCTCGGTCGGCGGCAGGCTCGCCGTCCGCTGGTGCATGGCGTGCCACGTCGTCGAACCCAACCAGAGCACGGCTACCGACAACGCGCCGAGCTTCCGGGCAATCGCCGCCCGGCCGAGCACGACGGCGGCCTCGCTCGACCGCTACCTCTCCGCAGCGCACACGCTCATGCCCGACTTCTTGCTCAGCTCCCAAGAGCGCAACGCGCTGGTCGCCTACATCTTGAGCCTGCGCTAGCGCGCGATCACCCACCGCTGCCTTGGTCCCGCCCGGATGCCGGCGAAGAAAAAGGGCAGGCCGTCGGCGCGCGACCCGGCGATCCAGAGCTGCCGCAATTTGGCGGAGCGAATGGCCGGCTTGGTGAAGCTCGGCAAGCCGGCAGCGCTCTTCCAGGCTGAATTGGCCGTAGTGCTTCCCCATGGCAACACCCTAAGCTGGTGTTGCACTTCGTTTGTGAACTCAAGGGGACCTTTTGCGGTGCCGATCACAGGCCCCTCGCTTCGCTCGGGGTGACAGGTATGACTCACCTTTCAGCGATACTCGGTACTAGGATATGGAAGAACAGGATCAGGAACGCGATCATTGCGGCTCAGCCTACCTGATCTCGCTCCTCACACCAGCGCGGACGGAGTTTTCGGTAAGGACAGGCCCTTTGGCTGTTCGCGTATCGCGCCAAGGCTGTCGCCTGGGGTGATGGCGGCCACGGCTAATCGTCGTCTTTCGCCGCCATTCTCAACGGTGGATCCTTTGCCTTTTCCTCAGCGAGCAGCTTCAGAATTAGCACACGCTCGGCATCGCCCAGCTTTCCGGTCAATAGCCTGCGATAGTTTTCGAGGTTCTTTTGGTGAATAAAGTCCTGCATGCGCAGTACCATGGGCACCCAGGCCCCGTGCACTCGTAGGCCTATCGCGAGAGCCCGTCGAGTCTGTTCAATTTTGAACATTCCCGAACAACCGCTGGAGTGATGCGGGCCAAGGGGCTCCCCAGGCAGCTGGGGCGGCACCGTCGATCGAGGTGTGGGGAGCCTCAAATGCACCGGAAATTCGCGAGCTTTATCACAACGTGGCAATGACCGCCCCGCGACCTCCGTAATGATCAATTGACCAGTTGTCGGTTCCCAAGATCATGTCCGGTTGTACTCTGATAGCCGCAGTTCTAGAGAAGCCTGCGTCGGCGTCCGTCTCTTAGGTCCGATGGTGCATCAGCGCTTTGATGAGGTGAGGTCTTCCATGATCTCAAGTTGGATTTGCTGGATTTCAGCCAGTCGTTCCCACTGCCGGTTGATCAAATGGTCGAGTTTCTCATGCAGATGCCTTATCTCGAATTCGGCCTTGAGATTGACCCGATAGTCATTCTCAGACCGTAGCCGGTCCTTCGACTCTTGCCGCTTCTGGCTCATCATGATGATCGGAGCTTGAATCGCTGCGATGCAGGAAAGTACCAGGTTAAGCAGAATGAATGGGTAGGGATCGAAGAGCGCCCGACTTGCAGCCCACACGTTAAAGCTGATCCATATGAGAAGAATGATGAAAAAGATGATGATGAAGTTCCAGCTGCCGCCAAAATCCGCGACAAAGTCGGAAACCCGCTCACCGAAAGTACGCCTCCCCTCCCACGCCCTTTCAACGTCCCGGGCTACTGTCTCTTCCCTAGCCAAGCTTTCAACCACTTGGCGCTCAAGCGCCGAAATCTCGCCGCGCTCTCTTTCGAGCAGCTGCTCGACATAGCGCGTGCGCTGCTCTGTCAGGTGCTTACGGCAAATCACATCTTCAGCCGTGAGGGTGGGATTTTCAGCAGCGAGTCCATTGGCCAGAGACGGCCGAACCATCCCGAAAACGATTCGCTCGCGCACAACCTCACCACAAATTGGGCAATGCGGACGCCCGACCTGCCGTCGTCGGGTCGCAGGCGTGGACATAGGCGGAGGCTGCGGCTCGCTCATGGCGCCTTCCTTTTCGACTCAACATCACGGAAGTTCGCAAATAACGCACCGAACCGAGTTGAACGACTGTGATTTGCTGAATTGCTCGGCAGCCAAGAACCAACGCTCGGCCCCCTTGCAGCCCCTGTACCGGCCGGAAGAAGCATTGCAATCTCACCAACCTGCCCCTGGTGAATTCACTCCACCAATAGGCCCCAATGGCTTAATGGTAGGGACATCGTATCGTCCGGAGTATTGACCGCGATAGCCTTCGAAACTTCTTCAGGGCAAGGGCAGTCTAGCCGGTGTCACCATCAACCGTTCGGCTGCCTTGCGATGTGTCTGCCAAGTCGCGGCGACAACATCCATAATCATTACAAGATGCTCCTTTACTGCTCCTCAAACAATCCCCGCCACGACCAATTGATCCAAGTTGGCGAGCCTCGCGAATATCGTTTCTGGTCCTTAACTACTTCCTCCACACACCCCATATCGCTGAGTGTTGCGACCTGAGGACACGCGCGGCACGCATGGTGGCGCATCCCGTTTGGGCAATCGCGCCCCATTCTGGGAGGGGGACAAGCCATGACAATCGAACGGAATCGCCTGGCCTTTGGCCGGCGAATATTGCCCCCTGGGGCCAAGACCGGTTTCGCCCGCGACGCCGAGCGCATCGGGGACAGCGTCGAAATATCCGAGACACCAGCCGATTCAATGACATCTGGGAAGAATCGGTAAAGCGCGCGAGGCTGCATTGCATTTGGCCGACGGGTCTCATGGAAGACATCCGACCGGCGGTCGTGCCGTGGGGCTAGCGATGGAGCGTGGACCCATGCCGGCCAGCATCATGAAGTATGTCGTCCGTTTCACCGGCGCGCACCAGATCGGGCTCGCGCTGTTGTCGGTGGCAGTCTTCCTGCTAAGCGCGGTGCCCCTCGAATTGCAGCGCCGCATCGTCAACGACGTGATCGGCAAGAGCGCTTTCCGGACGTTGTTCTGGCTGGCGGCAACCTACGGGTTCGTGGCGCTCGCCGAGCAAACCCTCAAGCTGGTCCTCAATGTCTATCGCGGTTGGGTCGCCGAAGACGCTGTCCGCCGGCTACGAAATGGAGTCCGCGGCAAAGGCGTCGTGTCGGACACGGCCTCCCACTCGCACGATGGGACAGGCGTGGAGATCGCCATGATCCTGGAGGAGGCCGAACCGATCGGCGGCTTTGTCGGAGTAAGCATCTCCGAGCCGTTGCTTCAGGGCGGAATCCTGGTGAGCGTGATCAGTTACATGTTCTTTCTCGAGCCCCGCCTGGCATTGCTCGGGTTGGCGTTCTTCGTTCCCCAGATGGTGTTCGTTCCGCTCCTGCAGCTGGCGATCAACCGGCGTGCCGAGGCGCGCATTCTCACCAAGCGCGGGATCAGCGGGACGATCGTGGACGGCGCTTTTCCGGAGAGCCTCGGCAGGGTGCTGGACGGCGAGCCGATCCAGCGTGTATTCGTCTTCAACATGGGCATCTACAAGTTCAAATTCACGATGAACTTCCTGATGAACCTGATGCACCATTTCGCGGTCGCCGCGGCGCTGTGCGTCGGCGGCTGGCTCGCTGTCGAGGGGCGCATCGAAGTTGGAACCGTCGTGGCGATGGTCGGCGGGCTGGGGAAGCTTAACGACCCATGGGGCGACATCGTGAACTGGGCGCGCGAATTCTCGGTCATAGGCGTGAAGTATCGCCTGTTCGCCGACGCCGCCAACCGGTTGACCGTGCTTCCCTAACCGACTGCAGCGACCGACCAAAGTCCGGCTTGCGGCGCCCAAGTCTCCCTGCCTACACAGACCCGTCCAATGCCTGTCTCTACCACTCAAACATCCGCCCGTATCGGTGATAGAGACTGCCGAGCGATGGCCTCGCTCGCGGCGGACCGCGGCAGCAGCTGCAGATTTTCGCCTCGAGATTGGCCGCCGCGAAGTGCGCGCCCGCTTCGAACAGCGCTTCATCGCGAGCCGGATGGCCGAGGATTACGTTCGTCACTATGAGGCCCTGGTGGCCGGAAAGCCCGTATTGCGCGCCGCCTTCGCCCCGATCCATTCGCCTTCAACGACGTGAGCCAAAGCCCGAGCCGGCGATGTACTCCGGGGCGGCGTGGTGCGCGAATCCCGCATAGGCGGTCGCACCGATGATTGCCGCGGTCGCATGGATCTCACGACTCAGGATCGTTGGACGCGACGGGGTCAAGACATCCCGGATGACGCCGCCCAGCGCCGTCAACATGCCCAGAAAGGCCGCGACGACCATCGGCACGTGGACTTCATCGCTCATTTGCGACGCCGTCGGGCTTGCGATGCCGCTGCTCTGGTGCCTTCCATTCGGCGCTCTCATCGGCCCGACCAACCCGGTGGCGGTGCTGGGCATCCTGAAACAGGGCACGTGTGCCGCCTCGCTGGAAGCGACCGTTGCCGGTGAAAGCCCGTTCAACGATGACGTTGGCGTCGTGGTCTTCACAATCTTGCTGCAGATGGTCTCGGGCGGAGAAGCCACTCTTTCGGAGGCCAGCCGTCTATTCGTGATGGAAGCGCTCGGCGGTGCTGCCCTCGGCGCAGTCACCGGACGGATCGCCTTCCTGGCGTTGCGCTCTAACGATGAGCACAATCCGCATTGTCTCGCCGTCTGGCCTTGACCTGCGCTCGCGGAGCGACTCTAGCAAGTGCGAACAGGAGCGAGTCCGACAGGAGCCTGTGATGCGGGGATGTTCCCGTTGCTGGGGTCCACGGCCCTGGTTGCCAACTTTTCCGCGAAGGCTGTCAACCGATCCGGCCTGTTAGTGTTGCTCGTTGGCAACGGTCCGGTCTCCGCTCGTCTGCACTTGATCCAGGTCAACGGTGCCGGCGCCAGCCCCTGTCACAGCTTCAACCGCTGGAAACTGACCGGCGTCACCACAAGAGGAGAAAATCCGTGAAAATAGCCGTTATGGGTGCTGCCGCACTCGCGCTGTTGCCGTTCGCTGTCCAGGCTCAATCCGCGCAAAACCAGGGCTTCTACATTGGCGCCGAGGGTGGCCTGAACTGGATGTTCAACACCACCGCCAATGTTCCAGGTTTTGGCGGCGCCGTGAACATCTACCCCGCCACGGGTTGGGCGGCCGGTGGCATGATCGGCTACGATTTCGGCGGTCCGAGAGTCGAGCTGGAAGGCATCTATCGCAGCAACCAGGCGACCTTGCAGGCCGCTCCCGTCGGCTTTCAACAGTTCACCGCGGGCGCCAACATCAATCAGACGGCCATCATGGCCAACATCATGTACGACTTCCGCTTCGGCAGCCCGATCGTTCCCTATATCGGCGCCGGCGCCGGCATTGCTTTCGTCAATGCCTCAGCCCTGAACGGAAGCACCTCGAGCACGCAGTTCGCCTATCAGGGCATCATCGGCGTGGGCTACGAAATAGACCCGAACTGGCGCATCAATATTGACGGCCGCTACTACGGCACGACCAACCCGACCATCAACAATCCGCTGATCGGCGGCGTCACCTACAACAACAACAACATCACTCTGATGGCGAGCGTGCAGTTCAAGTTCGGCGCGCCGGCTGCGGCTGCGCCCCCCCCGCCGCCGCCGGCCGTGGCGCCGCCGTCCTTCATGGTGTTCTTCGACTGGGTCGCTACGCCGTGCCAACGCCGTCAAGGACGCCTTGGTGCGCGATGGCGTGCCGGCCCAGGCGATCACTGTCACCGGCGTGGGCGAGAAGGGCCTGCTGGTACCCACCGCCGATGGCGTGCGCGAGCCGCAGAACCGCCGCGTCGAGATCGTCATTCAGTAGGACTGCACATCATCGCAAGGAGAAGGCGGCCCGCTGGGCCGCTTTTTTTGCGAGCGCTGCGGATGGCTGGGGAGGTTGTCCAAGATCACCACGTCGCCCTGCTGCAGCGTCGGAGCGAGCTGGGTCTCGACATAGGTGTCGAAGATCTGGCGGTTCATGGGTTGGTCGCAAGCCCGCTGGCTGGTTCGGCCGTGATCGTGTCCGCAAGCGCCTCTACGCCAAGGGCTTCCCGCATCGTTTTGAACGTGGGCTGGGGGTTCGCCGAGGCTGTGGCCGACTGGCTGGCGAGCACACCATGACGCTGGCGTTCCACGTGAGCTGATCCGCGCCATCGCGGGCTACGAGCTCGACACGATCGACCAAGTCCTGAAATGCTACGCGGCCGTAACGGCCGATCAGGCTGCGGCGGCCCTCAATATCCGACTGGCCTACGAGGCTGAGGGGCGGAGCGCATGAGTCGCACGTCTCAGCGCGTGCGACCGATTTCGTCTGTCCGTTCTCTCTGTGGATCGCAGCAGAGCAGCCCTAAAACGTTGACCGGCTTGAAACGAACGAGCTGAGGTAAGTGGCGCGCCCGAAGAGATTCGAACTCCTAACCTTCTGATCCGTAGTCAGATGCTCTATCCAGTTGAGCTACGGGCGCATGGCCGGGCGACCTCGTCGAGGGGGCCGGCAAAGAGGGGCGCACCCTAGTGAAAGCGGCCCGCGGATGCAAGCCGCGAGACGGCCGCGACAGGCCGCCGCGCGGGAGCCCGCCGGAGGTCTGCCGACGTTCGCCAAGCCCTTCTCGCGGCTCGGAAATCGCCGGCTTGGACCTCTTCCAGGCTTTCCAGTAGCATGACCGTCTTCTGACTTTCGGGATGCGCCGGGCGATGTTCGCCACCAGGCCGGTGACGGCCTTTTCCCTTTTCGCTCTGGTCGGACTGATTCTCGGTCTGGCGGCGCCTGTCTTCGCGCAGGACCTGTCGGCGGCCGACCGCTCGGCCATCCGCGACGCCATCCAGGGCCAGGTCGACGCCTTCCGCCGCGACGACGGCGAGGGCGCCTTCGGCTACGCCTCGCCCTCGATCCGCGGCATGTTCGGCACCTCCGAGGTATTCATGGACATGGTCCGGCAGGGCTATCAGCCGGTCTATCGCCCGCGCGTGTTCGACTTCCGCGAGATCGTGACCCTGCACGGCCAGGTCACGCAGAAGGTCCATGTCGTCGGGCCCGACGGGCGGCCGGTCACCGCCTTCTATCCGATGGTGCAGCTGCCCGACGGCACGTGGCGCATCAACGGCTGCTATCTGCAGGCGCCGGAAGAACACCAGGCCTGATCCCCCGTCGTGGACCGCGTCTCTCCCAAGGTGCTGGCGCTGCTGGCCCTGCTCACCGTCATTTGGGGCACCAACTGGCCTCTGTTCAAGATCGCGCTCGACGAACTGCCGGTGCTGACCTTCCGCAGCCTCGTGCTGATCACGGCGGTCATCGTGCTTGCGACGATCCTGCCGATGCGCGGTGAAAGCTTCGCCGTACCCAAAGGCAAGTGGCCGGCGCTGATCGCGGCCTCGGCGATGAACATCTTCATCTGGCACATCGCGACGTCGCTTGCCGTGCTCTACATCCCGTCGGGCCACGCCTCGGTGCTGGCCTACACCATGCCCCTGTGGGTGGCGCTGATCGGCTTTGTAGCCTTCGGCCAGCGCCTGACCGGCCGACTGCTCGCCGCCCTCCTGATCGGCGCGACGGCGGTGCTGGCGTTGATGCTGCCCAATTTCGCGAGCTACGAGCGGGCGCCGGCCGGCCTGTTCTGGGGCCTGTTCGCGGGCTTCTGCTGGGCCATCGGCACCTTCATCGTCAAGCGCACGGCGTGGCCGGGCATGGGCCTGTCGCTCACCTTCTGGCAGGCCCTCATCAGCCTGCCGCCGATCCTGCTGGGTGCGCTGGTGTTCGACGGCCTGCCCGACCACTGGCCCTCGGCCAAGGCGCTCACCGCCACGATCTACACCGGCGCCGTTCCCATGGCGCTGGGCACCGCCACCTGGTTCGCCCTGGTGAAGCTGTTGCCGGCGCAGGTCGCCGCTCTCTCCTCGATCGCCATCCCGATCGTGGCCATCGTGAGCGGCGTGCTGCTGCTCAAGGAGCCGCTGTCACCGCTGCAGACAGTGGCCATCGCCTCCACCGTCGTGGCGCTGTGGCTCGCCCTGGTGCCGGGAAGACAACGGTAACGTTCCCGTCGCCCTCAAAGGGCACGCCTGTTGCATAGCCACTGTCGGCTTCGGGGATCGAGCAGATCAGGGAGGCGACACATGCGCAGTGTGAAATGGGCGGCTCACGCCGCTGCGGCGGCCATGCTGGCGCTGCTGCCGGTCATGGCGTCGGCACAGACCCTCAAAGTGGTCATGCACTCCGACGTCAAGATCATCGATCCGTTCTGGACGACCGCCTACATCGTGCGCAACTACGGCTACATGGTCTACGACACGCTGCTGGCGGTCGACGACAAACTACAGATCAAGCCGCAGATGCTGGACGGGTGGACGGTGAGCGACGACAAGCTCACCTACACCTTCACCCTGCGCGACGGGCTGAAATTCCACAACGGCCAGCCGGTGACGGCCGAAGACTGCGTGGCGTCGCTCAATCGCTGGGCACCCAAGGACGCGATGGGGCAGAAGCTGATGTCCTTCGCCAAGGAGCTGAGGGCAGTCGACGACAAGACCTTCACCCTGGTCCTGAAGGAGCCCTATGGCCTGGTGCTGGAGACGCTCGGCAAGCCCTCCTCGCTCGTGCCGTTCATCATGCCCAAGCGGATCGCCGAGACGCCGGGCAATGTGCAGATCAGCGAGCCCATCGGCTCGGGCCCGTTCGTCTTCCGCAAGGACCTGTGGCGGCCGGGCGAGCGCACGATCTACGACAGGTTCAAGGATTATAAGCCTCGATCGGAGCCGCCTTCGGGCCTCTCCGGCGGCAAAGTCGTGCATCTCGACCGTGTCGAATGGATCAACATCACCGACCCGCAGACCACCATCAACGCGCTGGCCAACGGCGAGATCGACATGATCGACCAGCCGGTGATCGAGCTGCTCTCGCTCCTGGAGGGCGACAAGAATGTCGAAGTCGTCGATCTCAATCCGTTGGGCAGCCAGCTCTCCTTCCGCTTCAACACCCTGCACAAGCCGTTCGACAACCCGCGCATCCGCCAGGCGGTGGCCTACGCGCTGAACCAGAAGGACTTCCTGGTGGCCGGCTACACCAACCCGAAGTTCTACAAGGAGTGCAAGGCGCTGTTCGTCTGCGGCACGCCGCTGGCCACCGACAAGGGCTTCGAGGACAAGCTCGAAGGCAACGTCGCCAAGGCCAAGGCGATCCTCAAGGAAGAAGGCTACGACGGCTCGCCGGTCGTGCTGCTCTATGCCACCGACACCAACACCGGCCGCCTGACGCCCATCCTCAAGGCGTTGCTCGAGCGCGCCGGCTTCACCGTCGACATGCAGGCGATGGACTGGAACACGGTCGTGGCGCGCCGCACGCGCAAGGAACCGCCATCGGCCGGCGGCTGGAGCGGCTTTTTGACGACCTGGGTCTCGGCCGACGTGCTCGATCCCGTGATGAGCGCCTTCGTCGGCGCGAGCTGCGAGAAGGCGGCCATCGGCTGGCCGTGCGATGCCAGGATCGAGGAGCTGCGCGATGCCTTCGCCCGGACGACCGATCCGGCCAAGCGCAAGGAGATCGCCGAGGCCGTGCAGGTGCGTGTGTCGGAGTACCCGACCCACATCCAGCTCGGCCAGTTCAACATCCCGTCGGCGATCCGCACCAGCGTCACGGGCCATCTCCAGGCGCCGGCGCCGGTGTTCTGGAACGTCAGGAAGAAATAGCCATCAGCCGAGCTCGAGGCTGCCGATGCCGAAGAGGCCGGCATAGTCGAGGTCGGGATTGGCGCCGGTGTACATGCGCGCCGTCTCGAACGACGGCTTCAGCCCGGCGTGGTCGGCGAAGGTGACGGCGGGCTTGTTGATGTCCGGCATGTCGATCGCCACGGCCTTGGCGCCCATCTTCTGCGCCAGCGCCGACACGAGTGCTGCGGCCGTGTCGGCCGACTCGGCAAACAATGGCCCGACGCGCGAGGCGGCCTGGCAGTTGCGCATGACGGCGAAGCCCACGATCTTGCCGTCGCTGAGCGCGACCAGCGAGGCGCGCTCAGGGAGCGAGATCCACGCCGCCAGGAACGAATCGCGCGCTTCGGGGAAGAAGCGGCGATCATAGGCCGCCAACCGGTCGAACGGCACGCTGCGGCCATCGACCAGGCTGACGCCAGCGGGCGTCTTGGCGTCGAAGGCCGGGCCTTCGTAGCGGATGTTGTTCCAGGCGTTGCGGAAGCCCGACTTGCGGTAGTTCGCCTGCTGCGCCACGACGCCGTCGAGCCCGACATTGCGGCCGGCCAGCCGCGCCATGCCGGCGCGCCAGTTCTGGATGCCGTAGCCCTTTCCGCGTACCACCGGCCGGGCGATGTAGAAGCCGAGGAAGCCGAAGGTCTGGCCGTACTTCACGACCGAGATGCAAGTGACCGGTTCGCCATCGAGCCGGCCAATCAGGAAGGCGCCGGGATCGGTGGCGTGGAAGGCGTAGGCGTCGGTGTTGCCCGGGTTCCACCCTTCGTCGCCGGCCCAGCGGGCCATGCGCTGCACGTCGTCGACACTGGCGACGGTAATCTTGTATTCCGGCATGTCTCCATATCCTCAGCGCTTGTCCTGCACCGCTCGTTCCAGGGCAATGCGAATGAACCGCTGATAGGGGACGCCGGCCTTCTTTGCCTGCGAGCGCACGGCTCTCAGCAATTCATCGGGCAGCCGAACGCTGATTGCCCGATTCTTTGGCTTCAATTCGTAGCGCACCAATCTCAGTCCCGAAAGGTCGTAGGTCGACAGGTCGGCCTCCGCGACGAAGGCCTCGGCTGCGCGATCACTCTTCAGTGCCGGCAATCGCTTTTTCATAAGCCCTGACCTCCTTCGCATGCATGTAGCGAGCGCTGATCGGCCGAATCAAACGGTGACCGCGCCGCCGCCGCACGGTGAATATCAAGAAGGCCGCCCGCCCTTCCGCCGTGAAACCAATCGCCTTCAGGCGCTTCTCCCGAGCAGAATGCTGCGGATCGGGCAGTATGGCGATCGACTTGGCGAACAGGCTTTCTATGGCCGCGATCTAAACACCATGCCTCTGGCACTTCGCCCAGTTTCCGGCATCCCAATCGAAGCCATCGAAGACCTCGGCCATCGAGGTCTTGTATCACAAATGTATATACAAATACAGACGGCGGTCTACTCCGCAGCCTTCGCCGTCGGCGAGAAGAACCGGTTCTCCGGCCGCGGCAGGCCGAGATTCTCGCGCAACGTCTTGCCCTCGTACTCGGTGCGGAAGATGCCGCGCCGCTGCAGCTCGGGCACGACGAGATTGACGAAGTCGTCGAGCCCACCCGGCAGGTAGGGGAACATCACGTTGAAGCCGTCGGAGGCGCCGGTGGTGAGCCACTCCTCCATCTGGTCGGCGATCATCTGGGGCGTACCCATCATGGCGAGCCCGCCATAGCCGCCCAGGCGGCCGGCGATCTGGCGCACCGTCAGGTTCTCGCGCTTGGCGAGCGCGATGACCCGCTCGCGGCCGCTCTTGCTCTGGTTGGTCTCGGGGATCTCGGGCAACGGCCCATCGGGATCAAACTTGCGCGCATCCTGGCCGACGGCGATCGACAGCGCGGCGATGCCGCTCTCATAGCTCACCAGGCTGTCGAGCCTGGCGCGCTTCTCACGCGCCTCGTCGAGCGAGGAGCCGATGATGGTGAAGGCGCCGGGCAGGATCTTTAGGTGATCGGGGTTGCGGCCGACCTTCGCCGCGCGACCCTTCACGTCGGCATAGAAGGCACGGCCGGCTTCGATCGGCCCGCCGGCCGCGAACACCACCTCGGCGGTCTCGGCGGCGAGCTGGCGGCCGTCATCCGAGGCGCCGGCCTGCACCATCACCGGCCAGCCTTGGATGGGGCGCGCGATGTTCAGGGGCCCGCGCACCTTCAGGTACTTGCCCTTGTGGTTCAGCACATGGAGCTTGGCGGGATCGAAGTAGATGCCCGCTTCGACGTCGCGGGTGAAGGCGTCGTCAGCCCATGAATCCCAGAGGCCGGTGACGACATCGAAGAACTCGCGGGCGCGGGCGTAGCGCTCGGCGTGCTCCATCTGCTCGTCCATGCCGAAGTTAAGCGCCGCATCGGGATTGGAGGTCGTCACCAGGTTCCAGCCGGCGCGGCCCTCGGAGATATGGTCGAGCGAGGCGAAGCGTCGGGCGATGGTGTAGGCGGGCTCGAAGGTGGTCGAGGCGGTGGCGATCAGGCCCAGCCGCTCGGTGTGCTGGGCGAGCGCCGGCAGGAGCGTCAGCGGATCGAACGAGGTCACCGTGGCGCTGCGCTTCAGGGCCTCCATGGGCATGTTCAGCACGGCCAGGTGATCGGCCATGAAGAAGGCGTCGAACTTGCCGCGCTCCAGGGTCTGGGCGTAGCGGATCAGCGCCTTGAGATTGAAGTTGGCGTCCGGCGTGCCGCCGGGATAGCGCCAGGCGGCGGTGTGGATGCTGACCGGGCGCATGAAGGCGCCGAGCCGCAGTTGGCGTTTGGAGCTCATGG
>WNGB01010230.1_pt1 | contig 13041 bp, 13 predicted proteins | sample 5400681 | NCBI WGS metagenome assembly WNGB01 (sample SAMN13153367, study PRJNA577476) | soil metagenome | isolation source: 115 cm soil or saprolite under grassland replicate 2 | place: USA:California | collected 2016-06-15 | reverse complement strand
TGAAGCGGACCTTGTGCTCCTCGGTGAGATGGGACTCGTACTGGCGCCAGTTCTCCTGCGGGATGGTCGGGAAGAAGTTGCACAGGTCGAACTCGAGCATGCCGTCCGACAGCGACATGATCTCCACGTTCCCCACGCGGATGACATTGCTGGCCATGATGCCTGCTCCTCCTTGCCTCGATCGTGGGTGTCAGCGCATGTTCCCGGTGTGGCCGAGCGAGTAGCGGCCGGGCTGGGGCCAGACCGCGAGGCCGTGGGGCTCCTTGCCCACGGCGATGCTCGTCACCTGGCCGGTCGCGGTGTCGATGGCGTAGACGACGTTGTCGTAGCGCCCGGAGAGCCAGAGCACCTTCCCGTCGACGCTCACGTTGCCCATGTCGGGGCTGCCGCCCTTGGGGATGGGCCAGGTGGCCACGATCCGGCGGGTGGCGAAGTCGATGACGGTGACGCTGCCCTTGCCGCGCGGCGGGCCGCTGATGCGGGACGAGCCGCGGTTGGCCACGTAGAGCTTCGTGCCGTCGCGGCTCGGGTAGAGCCCGTGCGTCCCGACCCCGGTCTTGATGAAGCCGGTCTCGGTGAAGCGCTCGCCGTCGACCACGAACACCCCGCCGGCCTTCATGTCCGCCACGAAGAAGACCTTGCCGTCCGGGGACACGCGGATGTCCTGGGGCATGCCGCCCTTCGAGAGCCGGAGATAGCCCACGACCTTGCGGGCCACCAGGTCGATCTTCGCGAGACTCCCCTGGAACTCGCAGGTGAAGATCGCGAAGCGGCCGTCGATCGAGAAGTCGGCGTGGTTGATCCCGGCGCACTGCGGCGCCTCGAGCGAGCTCTGAAGCGTCATCGTCTGCGGCTCGCGGAAGTCGAGCCGCTTGAGCGCCTCCGCCACCACGATGGCGGAGCGCCCGTCGGGCGTGAAGTACATGTTGTACGGATCATCGACGGCGATGGCCTTGCCCGGCTTGCCCGTCGTCGGGTCGATGGGGGTGAGGCTTCCGTCGGTGCGCCCCTCCGCGTTGTTGGTCACCCAGAGCGTCTTGAGATCGTACGACGGGACGACGTGCTGCGGGTTGACGCCCACGCGGAAGCGGTCGACGACCTTGCGCGTCGCCGGGTCGATCACGTACACGTCGTTGGACTTCAAATTGGGCACGTAGACCCGCGGCAGCGCGCCGGCGACGGCGGGACTCAGCTTGTCGGACCGGGTCTCGCTGTAGAGATTGCCCGGATCCACCACCGGCGGCATGCCCGGCACCGTCTCGACGGCGCGCGCTCCCGGTTGCGCCGGCGCGGGATACGGGCAGAGCGCGATGCCGAGGGCTGCGCTCGCGAGCGCAAGACGGCAGGCACGGGTCAGAGGCCGCACGGTCACCTCCCGGGGTACATTGTTCACCACACGATGCTCGGGGCCGACTCAACGGTGGGCGGTCGATTTCCTGATCGCGTCGACGGCCCGGGCCACGATGAGCTCCTCGCCCAGCCGGCCCAGCTCGGCGGTCGCCCGGCTCGGATCGCCGGCAACGCCGTCCCGATCCCGCAGCGCGGGTCCGAGCCGCTCCTTGCGGACCAGGCGCGGGTCGACGGCCAGCATGAGGGACGTGTCGGTGAGCCCGGCGTGGGCGCCCACCTCATCCTCCCGGTAGCCCCGCGTCCTGAGAAGCTGGCGGAACTCGACGTCGCCCGCCCGGTAGTATTCCTCGACGGCGTGGACCCGGACGGGCGCCGCCGCCCACTCGCGATTGAGCCGCGCGGCGACCGCCTTCTGGTCCGTCTGGGCCGCTCCGTGGTCGCTCAGGAACACGACGTCGCGGAATCCATGGAGCCTGAAGCTCCGCGCGGCCGACTCGAGGACCTTCTGGAAGACCTCACCGGGGGTCGTGATCGTTCCCGGGAACCGCATGTGTCCGGTGGGTGGGGCGATCCCGCCTTCCGGCACGTACGCGAGCACCGGGGCCACCAGCGCGTTGCCCAGGCCGCGCGCGATCTTCTCCGCGAGCGCCTTCACCCGCGCATTGTGCTTGCCCAGGGCCATATGGGGCCCGTTCTGCTCGGTTCCCCCCGTCGGGAGAATGATCGTCGTCTTGCCCGACCGGATCAGGTCGCGCAGCTCCGTCCAGGTCAACTCTTCCAGGAAGACGGTGTCCGGAGCCTGACCGGAGGTTCCCGACACCCACGTCAGGACCAGACACGCGACGGCCACCAGGGCTCTCGATCTCATCGGCCTCGCCTACCCTTGGCGTGCATGATAATCGATCGTGTGGACGAAGAGCCCGCTCGCGAGCTTCGGCTCGAACCACGTGCTCTTCGGCGGCATCACCTCGCCGGCGTCCGAGACGGCCATGAGCTGCTCGACCGTCGTCGGGTACAGCGACACCGCCAGCGCCGCCGCTCCGGAGTCGACGCGGGCCTCGAGCTCGCCGGCGCCCCGGAGGCCCCCGACGAAGTCGATCCGCGTGTCCGTCCGGGGATCGCCGATGCCGAGTACGGGCGCGAGCACGCGCTCCTGCAGGAGGGCGACGTCGAGCGAGCGCAGGGCGTCCCGGCGGTCGATCGAGGACTCGGCCAGCTCGAGCAGGCGCCAGCGGCGCTCGAGGTAGACGCAGAAGCCCCCGGGGCGGGGCGGCGTCGGGCTGCCCGCGGTGGACAGCCGCCCGATCCTCTCGAGCTTCCCCAGCACCTCGCCGGGCGTCTGCCCGCCGAGGTCGGCGATCACGCGGTTGTACGGCAGGATCCGGAGCTGCCCCGCCGGGAAGAGCGCCGCGAGGAACCACTCGTGCTCCTCGCTTCCCCGACGGCCTGGATCCTCGGCGCGGCGCTGGCGGGCGGCCCGCCCGGCGCTCGCCGAGCGGTGGTGCCCGTCGGCGACATAGGCGCACACCACCGCGCCGAACGCGTCGACGTAACGCGAGGGATCCGGCAGGGACCACACCGTGTGGCGCACACCGCCGGCGGCGGTGAAGTCGTAGAGCGGCGGCGTCTCCATCCCTGCCGTGGTGAGCCGGTCGATCTCCGCGCTCCCGCGGTGGGCGAGCAGCACGGGCTCGGCGTGGGCGTCGAGCGCCAGGATGTGGCGCGTGCGGTCGTCCTCCTTGTCCGGGCGCGTGGTCTCGTGCTTCTTGATCACGCCGCCCTCGTAGTCGCCGACGTGCACGCACCCGACCACGCCCACCTGCGCCCGCCCGTCCATGATCAGCCGGTAGAGGTAGAGGGACGGCCGCGGGTCGCGCAGGAGCGCCCCCCGCCGGACGAGCCGGTCGAGGTTCTCGCGGGCCTTCAGGTAGACGCGGGCGTCATGAGGCTCGACGTCCTCGGGCAGGTCGATGTCGGACCGGACCACGTGGAGGAAGCTCAGCGGGTTGTCATTGGCCAGCTCCGCGGCTTCGCCCCGGCTCACGACATCGTACGGAGGCGACGCGACCCGAGCGGCAACCTTCGGATCCGGGCGCAGGGCCCTGAACGGATTCAGTCGCACCGCCACGCCCCGGGGTCAGCGTCCGGCGAGCAGCCTGAGCGCCTCGGCATGGAGCCGCCCGTTGGTCGCGAGCACGGTGCCGCCGTAGATGGTGGGCCTCCCGGAGAAGTCCGTGAGGCGCCCGCCCGCCTCCTCGACGAGGATCTTGACCGGCGCCACATCCCACGGCTTGAGGTCCACCTCGACGTAGATCTCGGCCTTGCCCTCGGCCACGAGCCCGTAGCCGTAGTAGTCGCCGAAGCCGCGCGTGCGGGATCCGGCGTCGAAGAGCCGCACGAAGCCGTCCCAGTGCCCGGTCTCGCGCACGAGGCGCAGTCCCGAGTGGAGCACCGTGGCGTCCTTCATCGCCTCGCACTCGGAGACGCGGAGCCGCTCGCCGTTCTTGTACGCGCCCTCGCCCCGTCGCGCCGTGAACAGCTCGCCGGTCACCGGATTCAGCACGACTCCGGTCGTGATCTCCCCGCGCTCCTCCAGCGCGATCAGCACCGCCCAGATGGGGATCCGGCGGATGAAGTTCTTGGTGCCGTCGATCGGGTCGATGATCCAGCGGATCTCCCGCGAGCCCCGCTCGCCGAACTCCTCGCCGAGGAACCCCCAGTCGGGAAAGGCCCGGCCGAGCATGCGCGTGATGGCCTGCTCGGCCTCACGGTCGGCCTGGGTGACGGGAGTCTGGTCGGGCTTGATGGTGACGTCGAAGCCGCCGCGGTAGTACTTCATCGCGATCTCGCCGGCGGCGCGGGCCGCCTCGACGGCCGCCGCCAGGACCGGGTGCGCGGGAGGAACGCTCACGCCTCCCATTCCCCCCGCTCCTCGAGGACCTGCTTGAGCACCTCGAGCGCCTCGACCACGACGGGCATGCCGCCGTAGGTCACCTGCTGGAAGATGACCTCGGCCACCTCCTGGCGGGTGGCGCCCACGTTGAGGGCGGCGTGGACGTGGGCGCGGACCTCGTTCCGGCGGTTCAGCACGGTCAGCGACGCCACCGCGCACAGCTCGCGCTGCTTCTGGGAGATGACCTCTCGGCTGTAGAGCTTGCCGGTGAAGAACATGGAGAGCTCGCGGGCGAGCTCCTTGTCGAACTTCTTCCACGTCTCGAAGCCGGTCCCGCCCTTGAGGGTATGGAAGAGCATCCGGGCCGTGTTCTTCGTGGTGTCCCTGAGCGCCTGGTCCATGGGCGGTCCCTCCTATCAGATGCCACGAGATCCTCGTCCGGGGGTTGACTGTCGGGCCCGACACCACTAGCGTAGGACATCTATACTAACCCAAGTTCGAAAGGAGAGCTGTGCATGCCGACGATCGAGCGGTACTGCGCCAAGGGGGTCTTCGATCCCCCGACCTATTCCCAGGCCGTGAAGGTGACGGGCGCCCAGACCATCCTCTTCCTGGCCGGCCAGGTGGCCTATGACGACAAGGGCAATGCGGCTCACCGGGGCGACTTCGCGGCCCAGGCCCGCGCCGTCTTCCAGGCGGTCAAGGCGCAGGTGGAGGCCGGTGGCGGCACCATGCAGAGCATCGTCAAGCTCAACACCTATCTGACCGACATCCGCCACCGCGCCGATCTCGTCCCCGTGCGCGAGGAGTTCTTCGGCAAGAAGACGCCCGCCTCGACCCTCGTGGCCGTCGCCGCCCTCGCCCAGCCCGACTGGCTGATCGAGGTCGAGGCGATCGCGGTGGTGTGAGCCAGCATGAACGTCAACCCGTTCATCTTCCGCGCCTACGACGTCCGCGGCAAGGTCGGCATCGACATCACGCCCGAGGTGTTCGAGCTGGTCGGCCGCGCCTACGGCACCCTCGTGCGCAGAAAGGGGGGCCGCCGCGTCGCCCTCGGGATGGACAACCGCGCCACCTCGCCGCCGTTCAAGGAGGGTTTCGGCGAGGGCGTGCTCTCGACCGGCCTGGAGGTGGTGGACATCGGCGTCAATCACACGCCGCTCCTCTACTTCGCCACCGCCCACTGGAAGCTCGACGGCGGCGCCACCGTCACCGGCAGCCACAACCCGGTCTCGGACAACGGCGTCAAGATGGTCCACGCGGGCGCGGCGCCGCTCACCGAGGACGAGATCCAGGGGCTCGTCGCCACCATCCGCGCCGCCGACTTCGAGCGGGGTCGGGGGACCCGGACCTTCCGCGACCCGCGCGAGGAGTACTTCGGAGCGATCACGAGCGGCGTGAAGCTCGCGCGGCCGCTCAAGGTGGTGGTGGACGCCGGCAACGGCATCGCCGGCAGCTTCGCCCCCGAGCTGCTCCGCCGGCTCGGGTGCGAGGTGGTGGAGCTCTACTGCGAGCCGGACGGGACCTTTCCGAACCACCTGCCTGATCCGGAGATGGAAGAGAACGTGCGCGACCTCATCGCCAGGGTGCGCGAGGTCCGCGCCGACACCGGCATCGCCTTCGACGGCGACGCCGACCGGATGGGGGTGGTGGACGAGCGCGGGCGGCGGCACGAGGCCGACCTCGTCCTGGCGCTCCTGGCCCGCGACCTCCTCCAGCGCCACCCCGGCGCCAAGATCCTGTTCGACGTGAAGTGCTCGCAGGTGCTGGTGGACGACATCCGCGCCCACGGCGGCGAGCCCATCATGTGGAAGACCGGCCACTCGCATCTCAAGCGCAAGATGCGGGAGGACGGCATCCTGCTGGGCGGCGAGGTCTCCGGCCACCTGTTCTTCGCCGAGAACTGGTACGGCGTGGACGATGGGATCCTGGCCGCGTGCAAGTTCATCGAGCTCTGCTCGCGGAGCGCCGCGCCGGTCTCGAGCCACTTCGACACCCTGCCTCATCTGTACAACACGCCCGAGCTGAAGGCGCCGTGCGCCGACGACCGGAAGTTCGAGCTGGTCGCGGAGCTCGCGCGCCATTTCAAGGGGCGGTACGAGACGGTCGACATCGACGGGGCGCGGATCCTCTTCCCCGACGGGTGGGGCCTGGTCCGGGCCTCGAACACCAACCCCTACCTCACCCTGCGCTTCGAGGGGCGCAGCCAGGCGGCGGTGGACGAGATGAAGCGGGTGGTCTACGACGCGCTCCGCCGCTACCCCTTCGTGACCCTGCCGAGCTAGCACGGGGGTTAGCGCATGGAGTTCGGCTTCACCGCCGAGGAGCAGGCATTCGCCGAGGAGGTCCGCACGTTCCTGCGCGCCCATCCGGTGGAGAGCTTCCCCGAGGACGGCATGGACGCCGGCTACGGCTCCGGCCCGCACTCGCGCGCCTTCCTGCAAGCCCTGGCATCCCGCGGCTGGCTGTCCATGTGCTGGCCGCGGCAGCACGGCGGCCAGGAGCGCCCCATGATCAGGAAGCTCATCCTCCTCGAGGAGCTGGCCGCCGGCGGGGCGCCCTTCGGCCCGCTCGCCGGCTGCGATCAGGTGGCCGACGCCATCATCGGCTACGGCTCCGAGACGCTGCGCCGCGAGCTCCTGCCTCGCATCGCCCGCGGCGACGCCACCTTCTGGCAGGGCTTCAGCGAGCCCGATGCCGGCTCCGATCTGCTCGCGCTGAAGACGCGGGCGCGCCGGGACGGCGATCACTACGTGGTCGACGGACACAAGATCTGGTCGAGCCATGCCGGCATCGCGGACTACGGCCTCGTCCTCGCGCGGACGGATCCGACGGCGGCGCGCCACCGGGGGCTGAGCATGCTCGTCACGGACAACCGGCTGCCCGGCATGGACATCCGGCCCATCCGTAACATGACCGGCAAGGTGTACCACTACGAGGTCTTCCTCGACGCCGTGCGCGTGCCGGCGGACTATCTGCTCGGCCGCGAGCACGAAGGCTTCGCCCAGCTCCTCAGGGGGCTCGACACCGACCGGTTCTGGGGCCGCTTCTACAAGCCGCCGTGGATGCGCCGCATCCTCGGGCAGCTCGTCGACTATGCCAATGCCACCACGGTGCGCGGCGCGCCCCTGGCCCGAGATCCCGCGATCAGGCGGCGGCTCGCCGAGCTCGCCACCGACATCGCCGCCCTGCGCCTCCTCTTCTATCGCGCGGGATGGATGATCGAGCGGGGCATGCCGGTGACCGCGGAGTCGCCCCTCGCCAAGGTCATGGCCGACGAGACGGGGCAGAAGCTCCTGGCCCTCGCCATGGAGATGCTCGGCGTCTACGGCCCGCTGCGCGAGGGATCGCGCTGGGCCAAGCTCGGCGGGGAGATCCAGCATCTCTACCAGACGAGCCTCGGTCAGACCATCGCCGGCGGCACCTCCGAGGTCCTGCGCACGACCATCGCCACGCGCGGCCTCGGGCTTCCCTCCGACAGGGCGCGCCTAGCTTAGCTTAGACTAGTCACCCGTGGACTTCGCCCCCACCCTCCAGCAGCAGCTCCTCACCCAGACGGCGCGCGTCTTTTTCCAGCAGCATTGCCCGCCCGAGCGCGTCCAGGCGCTCGCCCTCGAGCCGGGCGGCTTCGCCCATGACCTCTGGAAGGCGATGGCCACCCTCGGCTGGCCGGGGCTCCTCATCCCTCCCGCGCTCGGCGGGAGCGGTGGCTCCGTGCTCGACGTGATGGCGCTGGTGGAGCAGATGGGACGGGCCTGCCTGCCGAGCCCGTTCATCCCGAGCGCGGTGGTGGCGACCTCCATGCTCCTGGCCGCGTCCGAGTCGGGCCCCGCCCGCCGGCTCCTCCCCGCCCTGGCCCTCGGCGACCGCATCGCCACGGTGGCCGTCGTGGAGGAGCGTGGCAGCTACGAGCCCGAGGCCATCGCCTTGCGCGCAGAGGCGCCGGGCCGGCTGTCCGGACGCAAGCTCTTCGTCAAGGACGCGCATGTCGCGAGCGACGTCATCGTGATCGCGCGGGGCGGGGACGAGCTGAACGCGCTCCTCCTCCCGCTGGACCGAGCCGGCATCACGGTCCTGCATCTCGACGCCATGGGAGACGAGAAACTCTTCGAGGTGAGCTTCGCCGACGTCGAGGTGCGCGGCGAGGACCTCCTCGGCCCCGCGGGTGGCGCCGGCGATCTCCTGGCGCCGGCCGTGCAGCTCGGCGCGCTCGCGCGGAGCGCCGAGATGGTGGGCTGCGCGGCGCGCATCCTCGACCTCTGCGTCGAGCACGCGCGGGTGCGCGTGCAGTCGGGGCGGCCCATCGGCGCCTTCCAGGCCATCCAGCACCACTGCGCCGACCTGCTGCGCGACGTGGAGGCCTCGCGCTGGCTCGTCTATGACGCCGCGTGGCGGGTCGCCGAGGGCCTCGACGCGTCGCCCGCCGCGGCGACGGCGAAGGCGTTCTGCGCCGAGGCCTGCCTGCGCGTCGCGCGGCGCGGCCATCAGATCATGGGCGCCATCGGCTACTGCGAAGAACATCCGCTGCACCTCCTGCACAAGCGGATCATGAGCGGTCAGCTCGACTGGGGTGACGCGGCGCTACACCTGGAGACCGTCGCCCGGTCCATCGGCCTCTTGTAGGGCCTCGCGGAACCGAGCCGAGGGACATTCCCGGAAAGGATGGTGTCATGGAGCAGTTCTTGCGGGCGGCAATCGAGGAAGCCGAGCTCGGCCTGGCCGAGGGCGGCATTCCCATCGGCTCCGTGCTGGTGCACCACGGACGCATTCTCGGGGAAGGTCGCAATCGGCGGGTCCAACGAGGGAGTGCCATCCTGCACGGCGAGATGGACGCCCTGGAACATGCCGGTCGCCGGCCGGCGCACGTCTATCGCGAGTGCACGCTGTACACCACCCTGTCGCCGTGCGCGATGTGCAGCGGCGCCATTCTGCTCTACGGCATCCCGCGGGTGGTCGTTGGCGAGAACCGGACGTTCGTCGGGGAGGAAGACCTGCTTCGCGCCCGTGGGGTCGTGGTGGAGGTTGTTCAGGATCCCCGGTGCCAGGACCTGATGGCGCGGTTCATCCAGGCCCAACCGACCTTGTGGGCGGAAGATATCGGGCAATGAGCTGATGCTCCATTGTGGGGCCCGGCGTGGTGGGCAACCGCCTCTCCGCAGGAGAACGGGAAGGGTGCATTGAAGCGTCGAGCCGTGCCGCCGAATGGGCCTTTTCTCCTATCGGTTTCGCTTCTGCGGGAACGGGTCAGCACTACGAGGTGACGCGCGGCTTTCTGGAGAACCGGGCTGACTACCTCCGCCGTCTCTTTGCCGAGGACGGAGAGACCTCAGCCTAGCCGAGACGTCGCGTCGTTCGGAAGCCGGCTCGTTCACCTCATTCGCCCGACGCGTCCGCGATCACGACGTAGCGCAGCGGTCCCCCCGGCGCGAGGGCGCGGAACGGGTAGCACGTCAGCAGCGCCAGACCGGCGAACGGCTCCGCGCTCGCGATGAGCGCGGTCCGCGAATCGACCACGGACATCTCTCTCACCCGGAACCGTGACGGCAGCCGGCCCGGGACCTCCACGACGACCTCATCGCCGGGCTTGACGCGCTCGAGGAAGCGGAAGTGCGTGTCCCGATGACCCGTGACGATCGCCGTGCCCGGCTCTCCCGGTACGGCGCTCGCGGCGGCGTGACCGGGGCCGAACGCCAGTGTGCGGCCGCTCACGCCGGCGAGCACGACGAGGTCGACGCCGTGGGCCGGCGCCCGGAGCCTCGCCACCGGCCACGTGTCGGCCCACGGCCACGGCTTCACCTGCGACTCGCCCGCGAGCGTGCGCGCCCAGGCCCGGTGGAGCAGATGCTGGGCAAGCCGGGCCTTGACCGGGATCCACGCCCCGTGCCCGACCTGCCACACCCCGACACCGAGGAGCACCGCCACGACGAGCGACGCTCTTCTCTTCATTGCCGGCGGCCCCCCGGCCCGGCAAGCGCGCGATCCAGCTTCCCAAGCGCGTAGAGCCCGGCCGCGAGCGTCAAGGCGCAGAGCCCGAGCGCGATGTGGAGCGGTCCGGCCGTCGCCCCCTGCCCCAGCCCGGAGACCGTCGTGGGGTCCCAGCCGTGCGGCAGGTTCGTCTCGAGCGCGTGGCTGTAAAGACGCTCGTCCCCGGGTCGGATCGGGGTGACGTCGACGGCGACGAGGCTCGTGTACGGGCTCACCAGGTGATGCCTGAGGGCCACGTCGATCACGGCCTGGCGGATGTCGTCCTCATGGGAACCGTCACGGCGCGTTTCGAGCAGCGCGGCGATCTTGGCCCGTGCCCAGTGCACCGACAGCCCGGCGCCGTCGGCCGCCTCGTGCAGCGGCAGCTCCAGCTCCCACGCCTCGGGCCCGAACCGGCCGCGGAGCACGACGCGCGCCGGTAGCGTGTGGGTCCTCAGCGTGACCATGACGGGCTCACCGAGGTAGAGATCCGGGATCTCCGCGGGCAGGATCTCGGCGTCGGCCGCGCCCGCGAGCTCGAGCCGCACGTCGGTCAGCGCGGGCGATTCGAGCTTGTGGAAGAGGGCGACCATCTTCGCCTCCACCTCGGTCGGGCTCCCGATGTAGGTGAAGGTGCCGCGGCCGAGCCGGGCAGCCTCGCGCATGAAGTGGCTGTTGGGCGCCGAGCCGATGCCGATGGTGAACAGGCGGCTCTGCCCGAGGCGGTCGCGGATCGCGGTGAAGAGCTGCGCCTCGTTGCCGACGGCGCCATCGGTGAGGAAAACCACCTGGCGCAGCTGCCCCCGGCGCTCCTGCCCCTCGAGGGCGCGGAGCAACGCAGGCAGCATCTCGGTGCCGCCCTCCGCCCGGAGCGCGCCGACGTACCGGTCGGCCGCCTGGAGGTTGGGCGGCGTCGCCCGCTGCGCGCTCGCGAAGAGGCTGTCGGTCAGATGGTTGAAGCGGATGACGTTGAAGCTGTCGGCCGGCCCGAGGCGCGCGAGGGCGAGCCCGAGCGCGGCCTTGGCCTGATCGATGGACGCGCCGTGCATGGAGCCCGAGACATCGATCACGAAGATCACCTCGCGCGGCACGCGGAGGGTCTGGACCGCTTCGGACACGGGCGGCATGACCATGAGGAGCGCGAACACATCGTCCCCGTCCTGCTCGGTGAGCAGCGCCGCCGCCGGCGCGGCGTCGGCCGCCGGCTCCCAGACGAGCTCGAAGTCGCGGTCGGCGGGGACGCTTCCCTCGCCCAGCTCGATCCGGTACGTCCCGTCCTCCAGCGGCGTGACCTGGATCGTGTGGTAGGGGGCCTCGATCTGAGCCAGCGGCACCCCGGGATCGAGCTCGATCGTGAGGCTCACGGGATTGATGGGACCGAGAGCGGGGTGCCTGACCGGCGGCGTGATCCGCGACGCGTCCGGCACCTCGTCGGTGTCCGGCTCGCATCCCGAGCCGGCGGGCGCCGTCGCCAGCGAGACGCCCGGGATGTAGCGCGGACCGACCACCATCGGGAAGCGCAGCCGGAACTCCCCGGCATCGTACCGGGCGGTCTGCTGGTACTCGATCTCGATCTCGATGGAGGCGCTCGGCGGGATGTTGGCGACCGAGGTCGTGAAGACGTTGGGTCGCTCCTGCTCGACGAGGCTCGCGCGCTTGCCCTCCTGCTTCGCCTGCTCGTAGGTCGTCTTCGCCGCGGCGCGCTCCTGGACCACGCCCTCGATCATCCGGTCGTCGACCCGCATGTGCAGGTGGTCCACCGCGGCATCCTCCGGCAGGGGGAAGACGTAGATGCCCTCCGCCCAGGCGGCGGCCGGATTGGTGAACTCCTGGCGCACGGTGGCCCGGACGACCATCCCGGTCACTCGCATCTCGACATCGGTCTTGAGCACGGGCGCTGGCACGAGCGGCCCGTCGGCGGCCGTCCGCCAGAGCAGGGTCCCTTCCGTCACGCGGCGTGCGCCCACGCCCGCCTCAGCCTTCGGGCCCTCCGCCTTGGCGACCGCCGGCGATATCAGGGCGCAGAGCAGGATCACGAGCATCCAGAGCTTGCTGGTCGATCTCATGGGGCTGGCCTCACTGGCCGGGCACGGGCGAGACGTCGCCGTCAGCGAGCGGCCGGACGGGCGCGGCGGCGCCGGCGAGCCTGCGCATCTCGATGTGCACGCGCCGGTTGAGCTGCAGGCACTCCCGGGTGGGCTCGTCGCAGAGCGCCGCGTCCGGTCCGAGCGTGACCGTCTTCACCGAGGGTTCCGGGACCCCGAGCTCGACGAGAAACTGCTTGACCGCCTCCGCCCGGCGCTGGGCCAGCGCCTTGTTGTACTCGACCGGCCCCTGGCGGTCGGCATAGCCCTGGACCAGCACCCCCCAGGTGCTCGTCCGATCCATGAGGGCCGCGTGCTGCTGGAGGACGCGGACGGCCTCGGCCTTGAGGCGGATGCTCTTGAAGTCGAAATAGACGTCAGCGTGAACGGCCTCGCCGGCGACGGGCGCTGCGGCCACGACCCGGGCCCGTGCCGGCGTCTCGGCGGGTGCCGGCGTGGCGGCGTCGACGTCGGGCTCCACGCCGGCCCAGCGCATCCGGTGCGTCGCGATCGTTGCCGTGACGACCGCCAGGATGATCCCGACGATCACCACCGCCTTCACCCTTCGGCTCTTCGTCCCGGCTTCCTGCTGCGCGTTGACCATGGTCGCTCTCTCCTCGGTTCGGTGTCATCGGGCGCCGGTTGCCCGCCCCTGCGGATCGGCCCCAGGTCAAACGTGGAGAGCAACGCGCAGGCCAGTTCGGGTCGACAGCGAAGACCGGAAGAAATCGAGTCGCGGTGCGGACTTGG
>WNGB01010229.1_pt1 | contig 13042 bp, 18 predicted proteins | sample 5400681 | NCBI WGS metagenome assembly WNGB01 (sample SAMN13153367, study PRJNA577476) | soil metagenome | isolation source: 115 cm soil or saprolite under grassland replicate 2 | place: USA:California | collected 2016-06-15 | reverse complement strand
CTCGGTCTGAACTTCCTCGTCTCGGCGGCGTCGACCTCGGCGGCGCTGCTCGTCCTGCTCGCCGGGCGCCGGTGGCGCGCCACCGCCGGCGTGGCCGCCCTCAAGCGGTTCGATGCCTGGGTGCTCGTCCTGGAGCTGGTCGCCCTCATCGGCCTGCTGGTGTCGCTGGGATCGATGCTCCAGGCCTGGCTCAACGCGTGGGGGGTGCTGCTGGTGGTCGGCGTGATCATCGTCGGCATCGTCGTGCCCTTGCTCCTGTACTGGCGGCCTCGGCTGATGGGCCCGGACCTGAGCCCCACGGTCGCCGCGTTTCTCGTCCTCGTCGGCGGCTTCATCTTCCGTGTGGTGGTCATCCTCTCCTCCGAGGGCGTCCGGAGGCCGATGTGAGGCGCGCCACGCTGCTGGCCCTGCCGCTGATCGCCGTGCTCGCGGGATGCACGAGCCCCGAGGCGACGCGCGCTCGCGCGCAGGGGCGTGGAGGCGACGTCGGCAACGTCGGCCCCGTCGTCAAGATGCACGAAGGGTCGGATCCGTACTGGCGGACGCGGCGCGCCCCGGGCATCGCCGGACCGTCCCTCGAGCCCGCGCGGCAAGCGGCGCAGCTGAGCCGGTGAGCCCGTCCGCCCCCGCCTCCGCGCTGGACGGGTTGGGCCGCCAGAATCCGGAGTGGCGGCCCTGGCTCGATCTGCTCGCCGCCGCGCGCGGTGAGATGGCCGCGCGGGCGTGGGACGAGGCCGTCCCGGACACGCCGTCGTCGCCGGCCGACACGCCGCTCCTCGACGGCGGCGAGCTGACGCTCGAGCGCGGCGTCGCCGATCGCTGGTTGCGCCACCTCCTCACGACGGCGGCCCGACATGGAGGGCCGGCCGCCTCCCTCGCCGAGATGGCGCGGGCCTCCACCCTCGACGCCTTCGCCGCGCTGGAGGCGTCGATCGGCGCTGATCGTGAGCGTCTCGACGCGATGGCGCGCGCGATCGCCGCCGATCCCGGGGCGCTCGCGGCCGTCGCCTCGATCGCGGCGATGCCGTTGCTCCAGGCCTGCGCGCGACGGTGGTCGTCGCGGATACCGGCGACGTGGACCCACGGCTACTGTCCGATCTGCGGCGCGTGGCCGGCCTTCGCGGAGGCGCGCGGGCTGGAGCGGGCGCGTCGCCTGCGCTGCGCCCGCTGCGGCGCCGACTGGTGGATCGAGTGGCTCAGATGCCCGCACTGCGGCATCCGCGATCACACGCGGCTCGGGGCCCTCGCGCCCGAGGGGGCGGGCGAGAGGCGGAAGGTCGAGACGTGCACCGTGTGCCGACACTACGTCAAGACGCTGACCACGCTCACGGCGACGCCCGCCGCCGACGTCGCGGTCGAGGATCTCGCGACCGTCGATCTCGATCTCGTCGCCCTCGCGCAGGGCTACGCGGGCGCGGACGGCCTCGGCCACGCGCCGACGGCGCGCGTCATACCGCGGCGGCGGCGCGGGCTGTTCGCCGCCAGACGATGAGACGGTCCGGCGCGCGCGAGACGTCCGTCCCGCGTCCCGCCGCTCTGTGCCGGGAGCTGCTCACCGCCCTCGCGGCCTCCGACGGCCGCCGACGGCGTCGCATGCGGGACACCACACCCGATGCGATCGGTCTCGGCATCAAGCGTGGCCTGCTCGATCGAGCGATCGCCGACGATCCCGAGCCCGAGGCCTTCGAGGCCTGGTTGCTGGAGCGATGTCTCGAGAGCGCGACCTCGGTGTCGGTCGGCGCCACGCGCGCCATGGCCCTCGAGATCCTGGCCGAATGGCGACTCGTGACCGCCGACCCGGCCTTCAAGGCCTGGCTCGCGGCGGGGGCTCGGTCGGAGGACCGCGCGTGAGCTCGCCGATCACGGCCACGACGAGTCGTCGGAGGCGCTGTCCCTGCTCGTCGACGGCGGCATCCAGTTCGTCCGGCTCCTCACGGCCGGGAACTCGCTGCAGCCATCGGTCCTCGATCTGCTGGACCGCCTGCTGCTGATCCTGATGATCGTCGAGGTCAATGTACACGGTCCAGGTCTCGTTCCGTGAGCACGCGCCGGTGCCGGAGCCGTTTCTCATCGTCGGGCTCGTCGCCGTCACCCGACGGATCCTGGTCATCACCGCGGAGTTCGCCGAGCTGATGGACAAGGGGGAAGACGCGTTCCGCAACGCGATGGTCGAGCTCGGTCTGCTCACGCTGATGATCCTGGTGCTGGTGGCGTCGATTCGAGTATTGAAGACCCGCCGCGTCCGCGCGGCCGCGTGTGAGTGCCAGCGCCTAACGGGATCTCGGTGCCGACTCCGGGAGCTCGTCGAGCTTGACCTCGAGCGTCCGCTGATCATCGCGGCGAGCGATGGCCACCTTCGCGGTCGTGCCCGGCGGCGTGCCGGCGACCCGCCGGGTGAGATCCCTCGGGGTGTTGACGTCCTCGCCCTGGAATCCCGTGATCACGTCGCCCGACCTGATGCCGGCTCGCGCCGCCGGTGATCCCGGCGTCACCTCGGCCACGAGGGCTCCGCGAGGTGCCGGCAGCTTCAGCTCGCGCGCCGCCTCCGGCGTCACCGGGGCGGCCGCGATCCCGAGATACCCGCGGACGACCTTGCCGCGCTCGCGGAGCTGCGGCAGGACCTGCTTGGCGAGGCTGACCGGAATCGCGAAGCTGATGCCGGCCCAGCCCCCGGTCTGCGAGAAGATGGCCGAGTTGATCCCGATGAGCGCGCCGCGGGCGTCGACGAGCGGACCGCCGGAGTTGCCGGGGTTCACGGACGCATCGGTCTGGATGAAGTCGTCGTATGGGCCGGCGCCGATGAACCGCTCCTTGGCGCTCACGATTCCGGTGGTGACCGTCTGTTCGAGACCAAACGGGTTGCCGACCGCCATCACCGGCTCGCCCACCTCCAGCCGGTCCGAATCGCCGAAGAGGAGCGTCGGCAGATCGGCGCTCTCGATCTTCAGGAGCGCCAGGTCGGTCTTGGCGTCACTGCCGACGAGGTGGGCCACCCGTTCACTCTGATCGGCCAGGCGCACGACGATCTGCGCCGCTTCCCGCACGACGTGAAAGTTGGTCACGATGTAGCCGTCCGGCGAGATGATGAACCCGGAGCCGAGCGCCGTCCGGGGCTTGGCCGCCGGTCCCTCGAAGAAGCGGCGCAGCACGTCGTCACCGAGCGGGCTACGCACCTTCTCGGTCGTGCTGACGTTGACCACGGCCGGACGCACCGCGCGCGCGATCTCGACCCAGATTCCCAGCGCGTCCGGCAAGGCCGCCGTCCCCGCCTTCTCGCGCCAGAAGGGCTTGGCCTCCGCGCCGCTCGGAGGACGAACGTCGACGTGAACGCGGATCACTCCGCTCGCGACCAGTCCGACGACGATCACGAGCGCGAGGATCAAGACGAGACCCAGGCGACGCATCGCTCTTCAGGGCTGCACGCGACATGCCGGCGAAATGGCGCCGGCATCCGCGTTGCACCGAACCCGGTGCGGAGGAGCCTGATCGCAGCGGAATCGAAGACCGCCGTCGTCGCGGCATTGCTCGGCAACGCCGCGCTCGCGATCCTCAAGGGCATTGCGACCGCCGTGACGGGCAGCGCCGCCATGCTCGCGGAGACCTTTCACTCCATCGCCGACACCGGCAACCAGGCGCTCCTCATGCTGGGCATGCGGTTGAGCCGACGCCCGCCCGACGCTCTGCATCCGTTCGGGCACGGGCGTGACGTCTACTTCTGGGCGTTCGTCGTGGCGATGATGCTGTTCAGTGTCGGGGGCGCCTTCTCGCTCTGGGAGGCGGTCGGCAAGCTGCGTCACCCCACGGCGCACGGCAGCTTCCTCATGGGTTACGCCGTCCTCGGCGTCGCGTTCGTCTTCGAGGCGATGTCGCTCGGCGTCGCCCTGCACTCGCTCCGCAAGGAAATGCGGGCGCGCTCGGTGTGGCGCTATTTTCGCCAGACGCGGGATCCGACGCTCACGACGGTGGTCCTCGAGGACACGGCCGCGATGGCGTCCATCGTGATCGCCGCCGGTGGGCTCGCGCTGTCCCAGGCGACGGGCGTCTCCGCCTGGGACGCCGCCGCCTCCGGCCTCATCGGCCTCGTCCTGATCGGCGTCGCGATCTTCCTCGCGTTCGAGAACTACTCACTGCTGATCGGTGAGGCCGCGGCGCCCGAGGTGCAGGCGCGCCTGCGCGAGGTCGTCGAGGCCGATCCCGCGGTGGCCAGGCTCGTCGGGCTCCATACCGTGCACCTGGGGCCCGACAGCATCGTGGTGGTCGCCGAGACGGCGTTCCGCGATCTGCGGGGCGACGCGATCGCCGAGGCCGTTCAGCGTCTCGAGGCGCGGATCGCCGACGCGTTGAAAGGCCGGACGTCGCCGCGGCTCATCGTCGTGGAGCCGCGGCCCCGCGAGGCGGACGCGGGCGGTGTGGAGACATAGCGGCGCCCGGACCGCTCACGACTGGCGGCCGAGCTCGATGATGGTGCCGATCCTGCCGCCGCGGTACAGGGCGTCGGTGTTGCCGTAGAGGGCCTCGCCCCTCTGCTGCAGGGTCGCGACGAACGGCTCACCCTTCCGCGTGTCCGGCGCGACGATGTGGCCATCGAGAACGATCCGCCCGCGGGCCATTCGCGCGGTCCCGGTCGCGCGCATCGTGTTGAGCCCCTGCATGTTGCTGAACGTCTGGTCCAGCGTGAACGTGCCGTCCGGGGCGATCGTGAGCTGGGCGGCGCCCAGCTCGTCCCCCTGGGCGTCGCCGGTGTCGCGACCGCCCAGCGTGCCGTGCCACGATCCGGTCGGCATCGCGCGCTCGGATCTCACGGCGGCGGACGGCATGAAAGACGTCGGACGATGCGCACAGCCGACCGTCGCGGCCAGCACGGCGAGCCCGGCGAAACTCAGTATCGAGACTTGGCGCTTCATGGCTCTGATACCTCCAATACCTCGAATCTGCTGCAAAAAACCCACCATCGTGACGAGCCCAGGCGCCGTACAATGGGGCGCTCCCGGGCGCTCTGCGCTCCGGGACCAATCGGGCGGGGGAGGTGGAGCGTGAGGCGACTCGGCGTGGTGATCGGTCTGGTGGGGGTGCTGGCCTGCTTCGCGACGTCGAGGGCTCCTGCCCAATCACCAGACGACCTTCGCCCCTTCGCCGGCACATGGGCGGGAACGATGACGGCGTCGGGCGGGTCGGCATCCTCCGAGGGAGGCCCCGTCTCCGCGCCGGCCCGCTTCACCCTGGCCGAGGACGGCAAGTGGACGCTGAGCTGTTCGGGGACGGCGTCCGGCACGGCTCGCCGCATCGGTCAGCGCCTCATCCTGGAGGGCAAGATGACGGAGGGCGACCCCATGTCGGTCGGCCGCACCGTGTCGCTGATCATGAAGCTGCAGGGCGCCGACTTCCTCTACGGCTATGGCGACAGCTTCATCGCCGGCGCCAGGACCGGCGGCGGCATCTCGCTCCGCAAGGTGGGCGGGAGCGGCTAGGACGGATCGGCGAGGAGCGCTTCGATCCGGGCGCGGAAGATCTCGTCGGTGACGGCGCCGACATGCTTGTGCCGGATCCGGCCCCGGCGGTCGATGAAGAACGTCTCCGGGACCCCGTAGACGCCGTAGTCGATGGAGACCTTCCCCGAGGTGTCCCTCAGGTTTGGAAACGTCAGGCTGAAGTCGCGAACGAATCGCTGGGCGGCCTCGACCGTGTCCTGGATGTCGACGCCCACGACGGTGACGCCGCGGTCTCGCCACGCGCGCCATCCCCGCTCCAGCACCGGCGCCTCCTCGTAGCAGGCGGGGTGGCACCACGAGGCCCAGAAGTTCATGACGACCACCTTGCCCCGCAGCGCCTCGAGGCTCATCGGCTGCCCGTCGAGCGTCGTGAGCGTGAACGGCGCGGCGGGTCGATCGATGAGCGGCGAGGGGACGTCACGGGGATTGAGACGGAAGCCGTACGCCAGCAGAACGAGGACCGGGAGCGCCGAGAGCGGAATGAGCCAGCGCCAGGCTCTGCTCACGCGAACCTCCGGCGCTCCGGCAGGATCGCCAGCGCCGCGCCCAGGGTGAGGATCAGGCCGCCGATCCAGATCCAGCTCACCAGTCGGTTGACCTGGACCTTGATCGTCGCCTGCGAGCCGTCGCGCGCGAAGTCACCGAGGACGACGTAGAGGTCCTCGCGCAGCCCCAGGTGGTAATCGACGCCCGCGATCGGTGAGGACTCCTGCGGATAGAACTTCTTGGCCGGGCGCATCACCGCCGGCGTCGCCCGCCCGTTCGTCACCGTGAAGTGGCCGACGACGCGGAAGTGGTTGGACTCCTGGCTGCCGGCGAGGCCGTCGAAGCGAATCCGATAGCCGGCGAGCTGCGCGACCTCGCCCTGGCGCAGCGTCGTCTCCGTCTGGACCGACCAGGCCTGAGAGCCCGTGATCCCGAGCGCGATCACCAGGATCCCGAGATGGACGATGAAGCCTCCGTAGCGCCGGTTGTGGCGGACGAGTAGGCCGGCCATGGCCCGCGGGGCGGATTCGCCCGAGCGGAGCCGCGCCCGGGTGGCGCGCACGAGGTCGAGCGCGATCGTCGCCGTCACGAACACGGCGAGGGCGAGCGACAGGGTGGCGAGGGCCGAGCGCACGCCGAGGGCGAAGAACAGCGCGGCGGCGGCGACGCCGACGAGGATGGGCCCGACGAAGTTTCGCCGGAGGTTCTCCGTGGAGGCCCGGCGCCAGGCGATGAGGGGACCCACGCCCATGAGGAAGATCAGCGACAGGAAGAGCGGGACGTTGACCTGGTTGAAAAATGGCGCGCCGACGCTGACCTTGACCCCGCGCACCGCCTCGGACAGCAACGGAAACACCGTGCCGAAGAACACGGTGAAGGCCGCGGCCACGAGCAGCACGTTGTTGAGGAGGAACGCCGACTCCCGAGAGACGACGGAGTCGAGCTGCCCCACGCCGCGCAGCGCCTCCCAGCGCCAGGCGAGCAAGGCCAGCGAGCCCAGCACCACGAGGGCCAGGAAGCCGAGGAAGAACGCCCCGATGGCGCCCTGGGTGAACGCGTGCACCGACGCGATGATCCCGGAGCGGGTGAGAAACGTGCCGAACAGGGTGAGGCTGAAGGTGAGGATCACCAGCGCGAGGTTCCAGAGCTTCAGCATCCGGCGGCGCTCCTGGATCATCACGGAATGCAGGAGCGCAGTGCCGGTGAGCCACGGCATGAAGGCGGCGTTCTCCACCGGATCCCACGCCCAGTAGCCGCCCCATCCCAGCACGTGGTAGCTCCACCAGCCGCCGATCAGCAGGCCGAGCGACAGGAAGTACCACGCGATGATCGTCCAGCGGCGCGTCAGGGTGATCCATGCCTCGCCGACGCGTCCGGTCACGAGCGCGGCGATCGCGAACGCGAACGGCACGGTGAATCCCGTGAAGCCCAGATAGAGGGCCACGGGGTGGGTGATCATGCCCGTGTCCTCCAGCAACGGATTGAGCCCCCGGCCGTCGGCGGGCACCGGCGACAGGCGCTGGAACGGCGGCGCCGCGATCGTCATGACCAGGAGGAAGAACGCCAGCACCCCGAGCATGACGGCGAGCACCCACGGATAGAACTGCCGGGCCCGCTCCCGCTGGGTGAGGATGACGATCACCGTGTAGAGCGCGAGCATCGACCCCCACAGGATGATCGAGCCCTCGAGCGCACCCCACACCGCGGTGATCCGGTAGTAGAAGGGCGTGCCGAGGTTCGTGTTGCTGGCGACGTAGCGCACCGAGAAGTCGAAGGTGAGGAAGGCGTAGGCCAGGAGCGCCAGCGCGCCGCCGAGCAGCGCGAACACGCCGACGGCCGCGTGCTGTGCCGACTGCAGGAGCATCGCCCGCCCCCGCGCGCCGGCGACACCGGCCGCGGCGCTGCCGTAGAGCGCGAGCCCGAGGGCGACGACGAGCGCGGCCTGTCCGAGCTCCGGGATCACGAGCGGGGCTTCTGGAGCGACTTGATCAGGTCGCGGTACCCGGCGTCGCCGCCGTCGTGAGGCGCCTTGTACTCCTCGGAGTGCTTGGCGAGGATCAGCGTCGCCTTGAAGTGCCCGTCGGGAGTCCAGGTGCCCTCCACGACGGCGCCCCGGCCCTCACCGAACAGATCGGGCGGTGTGCCCTTGTGACGGACGGGGATGCTGGCCTTGCCGTCGGTCAACGTGAAGGTGAGATCGAGGGTGCGCGGCTCCCAGCGCAGCGATCCCGGGGCCACGAGGCCGCCCAGCCGATAGGATTTGCCCCTGATCGGCGCGGCCTGGATCTCCGAGGGCGTGACGAAGTACACCGCCGACTGGGTGACGCCCGCATAGATCATGTACGCGAGGGCCACCGCGATGACGGCGCCCCCGACGAGGAACTTGGCGTGTTTGTTCATGCGTGCCTTTGTGCGCGCGCCGTGCCCTGGCGCGCGATCTCCGTTAACTCGCGCTCGCGGCGGCAGAGGTGGCGCCAGTAGGCGCCGAGGGCGACCGCGGCGATGCCGTAGGCGGCGAGCACGAAGCCCCAGTGGTCCGCCGTCATGCCAGCGCCTCCTCCTCGCGGCGAAGCACCGCCGTCCGCTTGGCCACGAAGTACACATAGAGCAGCGCGAAGGCCACGATGTTGACGAGCAGGGCGGCCAGGATGCCCTGGGACATCGTGGCCGGTCCGGGCTTGAGCAGGGACGGCGGCTGGTGCAGCGTCCGCCACCAGTACACCGAGAAGTGCACGAGAGGGATGTCGAGCGCGGCGACGATGCCCAGCACGGCGGCGTAACGGGCGGCGCGCTCGCGCTCCTCGATCATTCCCCGTAGCAGCAAGTAGCCGAGATACATGACGAACAGGATGGCCACGCTGGTGAGGCGCGCGTCCCACGTCCACCACGTCCCCCACGTCGGCTTTCCCCAGATCGCGCCGGCGCAGATCGTGAGCCCCGTGAAGAGGACGCCGACCTCGGCCGAGGCGTGGGCGAGACGGTCGGCGGCAGGATCGCGACGCCACAGGTAGGCGATCGAGGCCACCAGCACGACGGCGAAGGCCAGGTACGCGACGAGCACCGTGGGCACGTGCAGGTACATGATCCGCTGGACGTTGCCCTGCGTGATCTCGCGTGGCGCGACGGCGAAGGCCATGACGAGGCCGCCGGCGAGCGCGATCGCGGCCAGCCAGCCCAGGGCGCGACTCACCGTCTGCTCACCCCTCATCCCTCGAGCAAGGCATCGAAGGTCAGGAGCCCGGCGACGAGGTAGACGACGTCGGCCGCGGCGAGGAGGTGGAGCCAGTGCCCGACGGCGCCGAGCGGCGCGCCGGCGAGCGCCGCCTCCGTCGCCTTGACGGCGCCCAGGAGCACCGGCACCTGAACGGGCAGGAGCAGCACGGGGAAGAGCACCTCGCGCGCGCGCACGTGGGCCGTCATGGCGGCGAACAGCGTGCCCACCGCGGCGAAGCCGATCGTCGCCAGCGGCAGGACCAGCCCGAGCGCCGGCAGGGCACGGCCGATGTCGACGTTGAAGAAGACCGCGAACAGCGCGAGCAGGATCACCTCGACGATCAGCATGAGGATCAGGTTGCCCGCGACCTTGCCCAGATAGATGGCCGACTTGTCCCCGGGGGCCAGGAGCAGCCCGTCCCAGCAGTCGTTCTCCCGCTCCACGAGGAAGGCGCGTCCGAGTCCGACGAGCCCGGTCAGGACGAAGCTGAGCCAGAGCAGGCCGGGCAGCGCCGCCACGAGCCGCTCGCGATCGGCGCCGAGCGTGAACTGAAAGACGAAGAGCAGGAGGAGCGAGAAGAAGAGCAGCGCGTTGAGCGTGGCCTTGGCGCGCCGCTCGGTGACGGCGTCCTTCCACAGGACGATCCAGGCGCGCCGCGCGTAGGTCACGTCCCCTCCTCGACGGCGAGGTCGTAGAGGCGCCGCACCCCGTCGGCGCCGAGCGGCGCCACCGCGACGTCGGCGGCGAGGCGACCGCCCGCCAGGATGGCGGCCCGATCGGCGACGCCGAACCCGCGGCCGAAGCTATGCGTCGACATGACCACGGCGCCGCCCGCGCTCTTGAACAGCTGCAGATGCTCCTCGAGCCACTTCGAGCCGTGCCGGTCGAGACCGCTGAACGGCTCGTCCAGCAGCAACACCCGGGGCCGCGCGACGACGAGGCGGGCGAGCGCGAGCCGGCGCTTCATGCCCGCCGAGAACGTCCGCACGCGCTCGTCGCTCCAGCGATCGAGCTCCACGGCCGCGAGCGCCGCGCGCAGGCCGGAGGTGGCCGTCTCGTGGCCGCCCAGCGTGGACCAGAAGCGCAGGTTCTCCAGCGCGGTCAGGTCTTCGTAGAGCCACGAGCCATGGCCCAGGAAGCCCAGCCCGCGACGGGCGGTTTCCGGATCACGGGCGGAGTCGGCTCCGGCCACGACCACGCGGCCGCTCGTGGGACGCACGAGCGTGGCGGCGATCCGCAGAAACGTCGTCTTGCCGGCGCCGTTGGCGCCGAGCAGAGCCACCGCCTCTCCGCGACGGACATCGAGGTCGATCCCGTCGAGAACGAGATGCCGTCCGTACGCCTTGCGGAGGCCGCGCGCCGAGAGGAGGCAGTCGAGTGAAGCCTTGGGGTCAACGTCGACGGTCATGGATGAAACCGGTCAATTTTCGCGCATGAGCGAGGATGGGTCAAGGAAGCCCCGCGCCCGCGCTCGTTCACCAGCCGCCAGGAACTTCCACACGAGCGCCATCACGACCGCCATGTCGACGACGCCGCTGACCGCCCACATCAGGATTCCGCCCCACGCCTGATCGTCGAGCGCGCCCGCCCCCGGCCCCGCGTAGGGCGTGTAGAGCACGCTCGGCCACAGCATGAGACCCAGGCCGAGCCCGGCGCTCTGGAACCCGGCGAGCACGACGTACACGACGGCGGCGCCCGGGTGTGCCGTCGGTCGGACGTGAGGCGCGGGAGCGAGCAGGGGCCACCAGAAGACGAGCGCGGCGCCGAACAGCGTCGTGTGCTCGAGCGCGTGGATGACGTCGTTGCCCAGGGCGCGTTCGTAGAGCGCGGGCACGTGCCAGAGCCAGATCGTGAGCGCGAAGAGGGCCCACGCCAGCGGCATGTCCGTCAGCGCCCGCAGCCACCCCCGGAGCGTGCCGCCGCGCGCCAGGAGCGGGCGGAGCGCGATGCGCGCGCGTCCGGGCAGCGCCCACATCACGACGGGAAAGGGATTCGCCAGCAACCCGAGCGGCGCCGCGACCGTGAGCAGGAGGAGGTGCTGCACCATGTGGGCCGAGAATCGCTCGTGGGCCAGCCCATCGAGCGGAGAGACGAGCGCGATGGCGATGGTCGCGAGCGCCGCCATCGCGGCGGCCAGGCGCCACGTCGCGACCGGCCGGTCGGCGCGGCGCCCGAGGCGCCACCAGCCCGCGACGTACACCACGGCCGCCCCCACGAGGATGGCGAGGACGAGGGCGGTCATTTGCGCAGCGCGAGCACGGCCAGCCAGACGAAGAACAGCACGGTGCCGGTGAGGAAGAGACCGAGCGCGAGCTTCTCGATCCCGCTCATCTCAGGAGAGCCCGAGGACGGCGGCCACGACGCTGTAGGCCAGCTCCAGGCCGAGGATGGCCAGGTTGAGGACGGCGAGGGCGATCAGGATGCTCTCCGCGCGCACCGCGGAGCTAGCGCGCCAGGCCGGGGCCGAGGCCGCCCCAGTCGGCGAAGAGATAGTAGATCCCCCACACGAAGAGGAGGAGGTAGACGACGAGGAGCCAGCGGTTGACGATGCCGCGGCGGACCCGGATCTCGCCGCCGGCATACTCCTCGACCCGCTCACTCGCTGGCTCGGGATCAGGATCGGGGCGGCTCATCCCCGTCGCCCTCGACCTCGAGCACGCGATGCTTGACGGCCTCCACGTCGCTGAGGGCGCCGCTCGCGGCGCCCCACAGGAACGCGCACAGGGCCGCCAGTCCCATGAGCACGGCAATCACGAACTGCCCAAGGGTGAGATATTCGATCATCGGTCAGTCATTTTCGATCATTGAAGCGTCGGCTCGCCGTGCGGCGCGGCTCACCTCCTACTGCCATGCGTCAGATATTCGATCATCGATTCACCGGATCTCCAGCTTCTCGCCGGTCAGGGGATCGGCCCATGCGGAGAGCGAGAGGACGTAGTACGCGATGGCCCAGCGCTCCGCGTCGGTCAGCGCGTCGCCGAACGACGGCATCGGCGTGCCGTCGAGCCCCAGCGTGAGCGCGCGGAAGACGTCGCCGACGGTGGCCCCGGCCTTGAACTGACCGCGGGTGAAGTCCGTCGGCCGAATCGGCTGCTCGAAGTCGTCGCGGAGCTGCGCGGCGGACGGTCCGTCGCCCTTGCCGCCGTCGCCGTGACACTCGTAGCACTTGGCCGAGCGGTAGAGCGTCTGGCCCCGTGTCACGAGCCCGGCGCTCGGCCGCGGTGGCGGCGGGAGCGCGGCGGCGGCCGGACGCGGCTCCTCACGCCAGCGCGGCGAGAACGTCTTGATGTAGGCGATCACCGCGCGGCGGTCCGGATCCGACACTTCATGCCACGTGGGCATCGCCGTCCAGCGGACCCCGCGCGTGATCGTGCGGTACAGATCGCCATCGGTCGGCAGCGTGCCCGAGGGCGTCGTGCGGAACTTGAACACCGCCGTCGTGAAATCGCGAGGGCGCGGGGAGAGAAACGTGGCCGCCTTGCCGTTGCCGTCGCCCCGGGCGCCGTGGCAGCCGATGCAGCGGCGCTCGTACACGGCGCGGCCCCGGGCCACGGCCTCCGGTCCCCCGGAGATCTGGACGGCGGTGACGGCCGGATTCTGGGGCGGAAAGACGTCGCGCCAGATCCCGCGGCTCGTGCCGAGCTTCTGGAGATACCGCACGAGCCCGACCGTCTCGCGCGCGGGAACGACGAGACGGAGGGTGGCGGGAGCCGTCGCGCGTGCCCCGAGGTGGGCGAGGTCGAGCACGGGCATGCCGTCGATCGGCAACCCGCCGTCGGGCCCCGGCATCACGAAGGTCAGTCCGGACTCGTCGGGGAACAGGACCAGGGGCTTGCCACGATCCATGGTGAAG
>WNGB01001859.1_pt1 | contig 13046 bp, 7 predicted proteins | sample 5400681 | NCBI WGS metagenome assembly WNGB01 (sample SAMN13153367, study PRJNA577476) | soil metagenome | isolation source: 115 cm soil or saprolite under grassland replicate 2 | place: USA:California | collected 2016-06-15 | reverse complement strand
GATCCTTGGAGGGCTTGCGCCCTCCAAACCTCCGCTTTCAGCCTGCGGAAACGCAGATCCTTGGAGGGCTTGCGCCCTCCAAACCTCCGCTTTCAGCTACCTGCGTCCAATTCAGCTGGCGATCAGCGCCGCTGGCGCACCCACAGACCCAGCAGCAGCAGCGCGAACGCAGCGACGGCTAGCGCCGACGGCAGGCTGGTGGTGTCGCCGCCGGTGGTCGGCAGGGCGGCCGGGGCGCTCGGCGCGCCGGTGACGGGCGCCGCATCGTTGGAGTAGACTTTGACGTTGTCGAAGTGCATATGCGACCCGACGGCGTCGACATTGCTGGCGATCAGGCCGATTCCGCCCTGCTTATAGGCCGCATCGCTAAAGCTGGTCAGCGACTCGCCGTTCAAGTAGACGGTGAACGTGTCGCCCTTGGCGTCGACACGCAGGTGATTGACGTCGGCCTGTTGCTTGACCAACGGCGAGGCTTTGAACGCCACCAGATCGCTCCATTTACCCGCGCCATCCTGCTTGCGCACGCTGTACCCGCCCGTGCGCGGATCGACCAGCACAGCGTAGAAGTGCGCATCGTCCTTTGCGCGCACAATCAGCCCCTGCGCAATATCGCCGGTGAAAGCATCGCTGCTGTCAAACAGATCAATCTCGATCTCGAAATCGCCATAGGCCTGGTTGGGGAACATCGACCAGTGCGTCTCGCCCTTTTTGATATCTTTCAAATGATAGACGCCGGGCGCGTGGAAGCCGCGCGAGTAATCGGTGGCGGCCTTGTTCTCTTCAAGCCCGCTCTTTTTGCCTGAATCGTTGAAATCATCCTGGTAGACCAGCTTGCCCGCGGGTTTGGGCGGCTCTGCCGCACTGGCAAGCGCTGGCCAGAGCGCCAGGCAAAGCGCGACGAGTAGGCCACGAGCGAACATGCGCTTGACGGTCATAGCGGCACTCCTTTCGATAAGCTTATTCAGGTTTCGGAGAGTTGTGACGAATAGTAAACGTGCCAGGGAGTGTTTTTCGACGACTAGACGACTAATAGATGCCAAAAAGACGTTGGTATGCCATGCTGAGCCGCAGCGAAGCATCTCTGTGGCGTCCGGGCGGTATTTCCCCTCACCCCGCCGCTGCCCCAACCCCCTCTCCCGGCGGGAGAGGGGGTTGGGGGTGAGGGCGAATGGCGATCTGCAAAACAAGTGACCTGCTTGTAGAGCCTCGCGGAAGTTGATTTCAGGTTGGCGATTGACCGACGACCTACAGCTGGCCACTGTGTCTTGGATTACGGCGTGGCGGCGCAGCGGAACCCGAGCTCGTTGAACGCCGATTCTGGAGGCGCCGGCTGGCGCCAGATCGCGAGCGCCTTGCCTTGTGTCTGCGCCCAGGATCCACCGCGGTATGCGCGCGGGCCAGGCGTCTTGGGATCCTCGCGGCCATCGGCTTCATTGTACGGGTAGGCGCGAAAGAGTGAGTTGGTCCACTCCGAGACATTGCCAGCCATATCCACGGTTCCATTCAGCTCGGGCGGGAACGTGCCGACAGCGGTGGTATCCTCGATCTTGGACTCCTCAGAATTCAGCAGCTTCACATCAAACGCGTCGCCCCATGGCCAAGCCAATTTCGCGCGCGTGGCGTTGTTCCAGCTGGCTGCTTTCTCCCATTCGGCCTCAGTCGGCAGGCGCTTGCCGGCCCAGCCGCAGAATGTGTTGGCCTGCTGCCAAGAGACAAAGACAGCCGGGAAGGCATCGTATTTCGGCTGGTTGGCGTAATCGGGGTGCGAGCGCGAATCAGGCGATTGCAGCGGCGTGCAGATATCGGCTGCGATACAGGCGCGATACAGCGCATTGGTCACCTCAGCCCGATCGATGTAGAAATCAGGCAGCTGGAACATCTGTGGCGGCTCGTCGCGATTGACATTGCTGCCGAGGATGAACTCGCCGCCTGAGATCAGCACCATGTCGCCTTTGGGATCCTTGAGTACCGGCTTCAGGCTGGACGCCTGCGGTGGCGCATCACTACTCCAGATCGCCAGGTTGTCGAAGTGCATGTGCGGCTTATCAGCATCGACGTTGTCAACGACAAAGCCGATCATGCCCTGATCATAGATCTTGTCGTCAAAGACGGCCAGCTTCGCATCGTTGAGATAAACGGTAAACGTCGCGTCGGCGGCATCCACGCGCAGCTTATTCACATCCTTCTGCAGCTTGATCAGCGATGACTCAGTCCACGGGATCAGCTCTTCCAGCTTGTCGCCATCCTGCCGGCGCAGGCGGTATTTGCCTGCGCGTGGGTCGATCATCAGGGCGTAGTAGTGCTGGCGATCACGCGCGCGGAACACCAGGCCTTGCGACACCGAGCCATTCAGATCGTCGCTATTGTCGTTCAGATCGACCTGGGCGCTAAAGTTCTGGTAGGCCTGACGCGCAAAGAGCTCGACACGGGTCTCGTTGGGTAGCAGCACCAGCATATGGTAGACGCCAGGCGAATGGATACCGCGCTGGAAGTCGGTCGCCTTGACCAGATTTTCCATTCCGCTCTTCTTGGGGTCAGCAAAGTCGTCGGTATAAACCTGCTTGCCGGCCGGTCTGGGCGGCGCCTCGGTGGCAGGCGCTGCGGTGGCGGGCGCCTCGGTGGCCGCCTGGCCAACCCCAGCCCCACCAGCAGTGGGCGCGCCAGCTGGGGTGTTTTGGGCCGCAGTCGTTGGCGTGCCGCTCGTATTTGGCTGCCCGCCGCCGCGCAGGATGAAAAACAGCGCCAGCAGTAGCACAAGCGCCACCGCTGCAGCGACGATCCAGGCGATCGGCAGCCGCCGGCGGGATGTAGCAGGTGGTACAACTGGGGCAGCGATGTTGGTGGCCGCCACATCCACCAGTGGCCGTGTGCTAGCCGCGGCGGGGGCTTCAGCCGCCGAACGCGCCGACGCTTCCAGCGGGCGAGTCGCGAGCGGCGGAGCAGTGGGCAGCGGCGGCTCATCGAGCGATGGTAGCTTAACGGTCGCCGGCGCGGGAGTTCGCAGCGCGGGCGTCGCAGGCGCTATCCTGGTCGCATCCGTCGCGGGCGATCCGGCCACCGCATCCGCTGCCGGCGACGCCATGCTCGATTCGGTCGCGGGGCGGATCTGCTGCTGAATACCGCTCTGGCGACGCTGGCGCACCATCTCGATCTGCTGGCGCGCTTCGGTTCTGGCGCGCTCCTGAGCCTCGCGGGCGGCATCGAGGAGTTCGCTGGCATCTTCGTAGCCTGGGTCGAGCGCAACCAGCTTGCCGAGCCGATCGACCGCCTGCTCCCACTGGCCCTGCTCGAACGCCTGCACGCCAACCTCATACAAGCCGGTGATCTGGCTGCGATTCTTATCGTGATCTAGATCGATCGCGATCCGGCTTAGCTCAGCCGCCATCTCGGCGGCGGTCTGATAGCGCGCGCTAGGATCTTTTTGCAGCGCTTTTTGCAGCACCTGCTCGACAGCCAGGGACAGATCAGGGTTGAGCGTGCGCGCGGGCGGTGGCGCCTCGTAGACATGCTTGGTCAGCACGGCCATGGGCGTATCTGAATCGAATGGCACACGGCCAGTCACCAGCTCGTACAGCACCACGCCGGCGGCGTAGAGATCGGTGCGCGCGTCGATCGGGCGGCCGGTGGCCTGCTCGGGCGCCATATATGCGGCCGTGCCGATGATCTGGTTGGCCAAGGTCAGGCGCTGCTGATTGTCGTTCATCAGCTTGGCGATCCCAAAATCAGCCAGCATCGGCCAGTTGGGCGAGGGCATCAGCACATTCGCGGGCTTGATATCGCGATGGATCACGCCGCGCTTGTGCGCGTAGTCGAGCGCATCCAGCACATGGCTGGTCAGCCGCAGTGCGGTAATCGAGGCCATTGGTTTGCCAAGCATGTCGCCCAGGCTATTGCCGTTTTCGACGTACTGCATGACCAGGAAAATCAGGCCCTCCTGCTCGCCGTAGTCGTAGACCGGCAGGATGTTGTGGTGCTGCAGAGCGGCGATCGCGCGGGCCTCGCGCTTGAACCGTGCGGTGAACTGCGGGTCACGATTAGTGAACAGCACCTTTACTGCTACAAAGCGATCCAGTGAATCCTGGTACGCTTTATAGACTGTGGCCATACCCCCGCGGCGAACGATCTCGGTCAGCTCGTATTGGTTCAGGCGCGTGCCGATCAGGTCAGTCATTGTGGCGCCCCTCTAGGCCAAAATATCACGCTCATGCCGCAAGGCTAGCTGGTCACGGCGCGGCGCGCACGGAAGATCACCTTATAAACGTCTCAGGGCAGCATTTTCGACAGAAATGCCGCGCAAAATCGCTTGCCAGGCGGCGAGCGATTGGACAAACCGGTAAACACTTGCGCGAGCACGCACTTTAGTAATACGTATCGCATAGTCGATCCGCATCTGATGGGTGACCGAGGATGAAGGACAGCGGCGTGTGTCTTCCAGCGCCGGTCTTCCGCCCAGAAAAAGCGGATCGCATGTAATGCTTGCCTGTACTTTAGATCACATTTAGATCACAATTGGATCACTTGTATTCTATCATGCAGCTCCCCGTTGTCAATCGGCCTTAAGCATGATACAATGCGTCTCGAAGCCGAAAGTGACACGAATCGAGATCGCAATGGCTCGCGCAACGCCAGGGATTCTGACGTATCGCCGTGCCGATGGCGCGGAAGAGCGTATTAAGCTGCGTCAAGATGTAACCACGCTTGGGCGTTCGGACTCATGCGCGGTTGTGATCGCGCTGCCCGTGATTTCGCGGCTGCACGCGCGGATCGAGCTGCAGCACGACCGCTACCTGCTGTTCGACGCCGGCAGCGCCAATGGCACATTTGTGAACGGCAAACGGATCGAGCAGGGCACGCAGCTGAGCACCGGCGATCAGATCTGGCTTGGTTCCAGCGATGTCGTGCTCACCTTCGCCGATCCGGAAGAGACGCTGGTGATGCAGCCGAACTTCTTACCGGCCGCGCTGTTTATCGATGAGGACGCGCGCACAGTCAAGGCGTATGGCCAGCCGGTGCAGCTGAGCCCACTTGAGTACGGCCTGCTGCTGCATCTGGCCCATAACCCAGGCACCGTCTGCACCCGCGAAGGCAGCTTTCTGGCCGTCTGGGGCCAGCCTTACGATCACGCTACATGCGAAGATGCGCTCAACGCCTGTATCGCTAAGCTACGCCGCAACTTGCGCGCGGCCGCCGAAAGCGCCGGCCAGGAGCCGCCGCAGATCACCACCGTCCAGCGTGTCGGCTTCCGGCTTGACTCCGATGTTGTATTCGCGCCAAATACCAGCACAGCCAGCCTCGCTCGCGCACACAGCGCCGAATGATGCTGGTCGCCATCCATCGTGGCGTGCTGTTGGCGATAGCGCCAGTTCTGACAGCCAGTGGAAGCGGGCCACCCCACGTTCATTCCATAATTCCTGCTAACACGGCCCGGCCGACGGTAAATCGACAACTCTCGGATAGCAATTCAACTACACGCTCTCATTCAGATCTGGCCGTTCATGCGCTATGTTGGTGACCAAATCCCTTATGGCTATCCAAATTCGCGGCGGCCCGCGTTCAGTGATCAGCAATTCCGACCTCAGCCTGTATACGATGGAAGCGGTGAACAGCGCTTCGCCGCGTTCGCGCGAGAGCCGGGACGCAACCGGCTCGCCAGCAAGAAATCGGAAAGCAATGTCAGACGAGCAGAAAAAGCCCGATGCCCCAGCCGGCGGCGATATGCGTGAGACCGGCGTCGTCAGTGTGATGACATCGACCAGCATCCACAAGCACCCGACCGCATTCTTTAATACGCGCCTGCCGGTGCTGGAGGTGGCGCTGGATCCAGCGCAGATGACGACGCAGCTGGAGCCGCTGCTGGCGGCCCTGGCGCGCGCTGGGCAGACACCCGGCGTGACCTATGCGAAGCTGATCGCCTACAAGCAAGGCAACCGCGGCCTGATCAGCTACGAGGTTTCCGGCACTGAGTATGGTGATAGTTGCGTCGTCTTCGGCAAGCTGTACCCCGAGCTCAATCAGGCCGAGCGCGTCTGCCAGACGATGCAGACGCTGCACGACGCCTGTTTTGCCGCAGCGGCCAGCCTGGGGGTGCCGCGCGCGCTCGGCTGCATTCCCGATCTGTCGATGCTGGTGTATGTTCCAGCCGATGGGCAGCTGCTTGGCGACGCATTGGGCAGCGACCGGGCGCTGGAGTATATGGATATGTCGGGCGAGTGGCTGGGCACGCTGCACCGCTTTCCGCTGCCGGTCGAGAAGCACTTTCGGCTCGCCACCGAGCTGGTGAACTGCCAGGCCTGGGCGGTGTTGGTTGGGCACAAGTACCCCGATCAGGCCGAGGCGGCCCAGAAGATTGCCAAGCATTTGCAGGATCACGCCAGCGAGATGGCCTTCGATACGCAGTCGCCGATCCATAAAGACTTCCACTACGGCCATATCGTGGTCGACGGCGGGCTGAAAGTGATCGATTTCGATGAGATGCGCCTGGGCGACCCCAACTTCGATCTGGCGCACTTCTGCGCGAACCTGCACCTGCTGGCCTACCGGCTGAACAACTCGCCATTCCAGTTCAATGCCTTGCAGAGCGCGTTCCTACGCGGCTACTCGCGCGTCACCGGCTGGGAGCCCAACGAGCGCTTCATCTATTTCTACGCCTATACTAGCCTGAAGATCGCCAAGCAGCTGGCCAGTATGCGCGGCCTGCGGCCCCGCCCCGATGGCGAAGAGCAACAGCGCCAGGTCAGGCTCATGCTCGATCAAGGGATCGGCTCGCTGCCGAATGCCACCAGGCAGAAGCTTTCCAGCAAGTTCGCGACGGCGATTATGGAAGACCCAAATCGTTAAGGGTTAGGGGTTAAGGGTTAAAGATTCAGCTACACATAACCCTAACCCCTAACCCCTAACCCCTAACATCTATGAGCCGTATCGCCTACATCCTGCGCAGCTACCCGCGTCTCTCGCAGACGTTTATCGTGAATGAGATTCTGTCGCTGGAGCAGCTGGGCCTGAACTTACACCTATTCGCGATCACCAACCCGCACGAGCCAATTGTGCAGGCGCAGGTGGCGCAGGTGCGCGCCCCGGTGGAATACCTGGAGGATGCCGCCAATCGCGATCGCTCGGCGGTGCTTGCCGAGCACGCTTGGGCCGAACAGCAGGCGCCGGAGCGCTATGCCGCGGCACGCAGTTATGTCGAGCAGAGAGCCGACCTTGACGATGGGTATACCAGCGCCTCGCGCTACGAGTGCTTCGATTATGCCGTGCATCTGGCTGGGCTGCTGGAGCGTGAGCGGCTCGCGGGGCGGCCAATCGATCACCTGCACGCGCATTTCGCCCACGATCCAACGCTGATCGCGCTGCTGGTACATATGCTGACTGGCATCCCGTTCAGCTTCACCGCCCACGCGCGCGACCTGGTGCAGATCCCGCCGCGCGCGCTGATCGAGCGGATCGCGCAGGCGACGATCATGCTAACCTGCTCGGGTACGAATATCGATTATGTCAATAAAGTGGTGCCGGAGCCGCTGCGCGCCAAGGTGCGCCTGATCCATCATGGTGTCAACCTGGATGGGTTCGCACCCAGCCCTCACCCTCCGACATCCGCTCCCATGCGAGGGAAAGGGGGGGAAGCTTCTCCCCCGCTCCCGTTCTGGGAGCAGGGGTCGGGGGGTGAGGGAATTCCGCTGATCCTATCAGTCGGCCGGCTGGTCGAGAAGAAAGGATTCCCCGACCTGATCGTGGCCTGCGCGCGGCTGAAGCAGGCTGGCCAGCGGTTCGTTTGCGCGATCTATGGCGAAGGCCCGCTGCACAGCCAGCTATCGGCGCTGATCGAGCGGCTGGATCTGGCCGACTGCGTGACGCTTGCGGGCGAGCGCGAGCAAGCCGAGCTCATCCCGATCTTTCAGCGCGCTGCTATCTTCGCGCTGGCGCCGTTTGTGACCGAGGATAACGACCGCGACGGCATCCCGAATGTGCTGGTCGAGGCGATGGCCTGCGGCCTGCCAGTGGTCAGCACGGCGGTGGCTGGCATTCCCGAGCTGGTGCGACACGGCGAAAACGGCCTGATGGTGTCGCCGCGCGATGTGCCGGCGCTGGCCGGCGCGCTGGCGGTACTGCTGGGCGACCAGCCGCGCCGCGAACGAATGGGTGCTTGTGCGCGGGCAACTGTGGTGGCAGATTTCGATCTGCGCGCCGCGGCGCGCCAGATTGCGACTCTGTTTCGAGCAGGCAACCCTAGCCGATTCCGAACCTAGGCAAAGCTCAAGTGAGCTTTTCAATAAAGCCGGAAGGATCCGATCTGAACCATGCGTTAGGCGGCCAACCTGAAATTGAAATGCTGTACCTGCCCGTATGAGGAGCACCATGCGCTTGCCCCATGAAAAACGAGCCTTCGCTCACTCGCGCCAACGTCTGGCGGCACTGGCGCTGATCGCGCTGCTCCTCAGCGCCTGCTCACTCTCGCTGAACCCAGCCAGCCTGCCAACGACGATCATTAAGCTGCCCGGCAGCGCCGGCGCAATCGGCTTCGACGACATGGCCTACGATGCCGCACTGGGCAAGGTGATCGTGCCGGCTGGTGCCACCGGCAACCTTGATCTGATCGATCCCGATACGATGAACATCAAAGCAATCCCCGGCTTCAGCACGGCCACGCCCGACCCAGCCGGCGGGCACGGCGACGGCACGACTTCGGCTATCGCACATAAGGGCCTGCTGTTCGCGATCGATCGCACCAATCTGCGGCTCGATGTGGTCGACCCAGCGGCTGGTGAGATCATCAAATCGACGGCGCTGATCACATCGCCGGATTATATTCGCTATGTGCCGCCGACCAACGAGCTGTGGGTTACTGAAAAAGGCGCCAGCCAGATCGAGGTCTTCGCGCTCTCGAATGAGCCGGTACCGCAGCCAACCTCGACAATGACGATCACGTTCGCCAAAGGCCCCGAGGCGCTGGTGATCGACTCGACGCGCGGCATGGCCTATACCAACTTCGCCAAGACCGGCCAGACGATACCGATCGATATCAAGACTCATCAGCCGCAGGATCCGTGGCCGAACGGCTGCACCGCTACGCGTGGGATGGTGCTGGACGAAGCGCGCGGGATTCTGTTTGTGGCTTGCAAGGAAGGCAAGATCGCCGTGCTCAACGTGAGCGATGGCGGCCGGCTGCTCGCGAATACCACCTTTGGATCCAGCCTGGATTTCCTGGGCTACAACCCGCACCTCGCACATCTCTACATCCCCAGCGGCGCGAGCGCAGTCATGGCCGTGGTGGGTGTGACGGTCGAGCAGGCGCCGCCGCCCGCCACGACCGGGCAGCTGAGCATGACCCTGACATTGCTTGGCACCGCCGATACCGGGCTTGGCGCCAAGTGTATGATTGCCGACGACCGTGACAGCGTGTGGGTCTGTGATCCCACGACTGGGCAGCTATTCCACATCAAGGACACGTTCCCATCCAATTGAGTAGAGGAAACGACATGAGCAACCTGGCCCGTGCCGAAAAAATATCCAGCAAGCCGGCGGTTCAAAAAGCAGCGCCGCAGCAGAGCGAGATTCGTCGCGCCGCGCGATTAGCTGGCCGCTTCACATCCGGTCAGCGCCGCAACTTTGTGATGGCCGGCATCATGCTCATCCTGGAAGCCTGGAGCGCCGTACAGATCCCGCTGGTGATCGCCTACCTGATCGACAGCTACCTCGGTCCACGGCTGGCGCAGCTGAGTGGAAAGTCGGTGCCGCCGCCACTCAGCCCACTGATGTATTTTGGGCTGCCAACACTGATCGACCGCGATGTCGACACGATCTTGATCGTTACGATCGGCATTGTGCTGCTCACCCTGATCAACAGCGCCACCGACTCGATCGCCGAGATCTACCTGGCGAAGGGCGGGCGCCTGCTGGGATTGAATATGCGCGTGGCGCTCTACTCGCATCTCCAGCGGCTGTCGCTGGCGTTCTACGGCCAGCAGCGCACCGGCGATTTGCTGACACGCGTCACCAGCGATGTCACCGCACTGGAGGATTTCGTCACCGTGTCGCTGTCGGATATCGTCGGCAGCATTCTATTGATCGGCTTCATTCTGTACACAATCACCATCAACGCCTGGCAGGTGGCGCTGATGGCGCTGGTGATTATTCCGATCATGGCGCTGGTGTCGAACTACTTTTCGCAGCGGATCAAATCGGCCTCGAAGAAGCAGCGCGCGCGCGAGGGCGATCTGGCCGCCAGCGCGCAGGAGATGCTGACCTCTATTCGGGTAATCCAGACCTACGGCCGCGGAGGCGATCAGACCAAGCGTTTCGCGGCCCAGAGCGGTAAGACCATGGAGTCGGCGCTGGAGGCGGCCAGGTTGCAGGCGCTCTTCAGCGGCGTGGTGAGCGTGCTCGAGTCGGTTGCGGTGGCAGTGGTGATCTGGCTGGGGGTGTGGCTGATCTTTCGATCGAGCATCGGCTTCGGCATCGGCCTGTTGTATGCGTTCATTAAATATATCCAGGACATGTTCAAGCCGACCAAGAAGATCATCAAAGAGTGGAACACCTTTGGCAAAATCTACGCCAGCGTCGAGCGGATCGGCGAGATCTTCGATCGTCAGCCGGCCGTGCAGGATGAGCCAGGCGCGACCGAGGCGCCGCCGCTAAAAGGCCAGATCGAGTACCAGCATGTCAGCTTTGCGTATCAGGTCGAAGATGAGAAATCGGGCGAATCCCAGCTGCGGCTGGCCTTGCGCGGGATCAATCTCAGTGTCGCGCCGGGCGAGGTGGTGGCGCTGGTGGGCGGAAGCGGCGCGGGCAAGAGCACGGTGGCACAGCTGCTGCCGCGCCTGTACGATCCGCACGCCGGCAAGATTTTGATCGACAGCCACGATATTCGTGAGTGGACGCTCGCTTCGCTGCGCGCGCAGATGAGCATGGTGCTTCAGGAAGCGATCCTATTCACCGGCACAGTGGCCGAAAATATCGCCTATGGAGTAGAGAAGGCCACCCGTGAAGAGATCATTGCCGCCGCGATGCAAGCCAATGCGCATGAGTTTATCGAGCGGCTGCCGAATGGCTACGACACGCTGCTGGGCGAGCGCGCCAGCAATCTTTCCGGCGGCCAACGCCAGCGGCTAGCGATCGCCCGCGCCTTCATTCGCAATACGCCGATCCTGATCCTGGATGAGCCAACTACCGGACTGGATGCCGAATCGACAGACCTGGTGCTGCTGGCGCTACGCACCCTTATGAAGGGCAAAGCCACGGTGATCATCTCACACGATCTCAACCTGATCCGCCACGCCGACAAGATCGTGGCGATCAAGCAGGGCGAGGTGATCCAACAGGGCAACCATAAAGAGCTGATGAAAGCCGGCGGACTGTACGCCGACCTATACCACAAGCAATTCAACGAGGCAGTGGTCGAGCAGGGCGGGCAGATCGATCAGCCGGCCGCCACAGTAATGCCGGCGCCAGAGGAAGATGAAGAGGCTGAGCCGGTCACACCAAAGGTTTTCCAAACCTTGATCGGCAAGGCGCTGCCGCAGCCAGTCACGCCGAAGGCGTTCCAGACGCTAATGATGCAGGCAATTCCAGCGCCCGCGCAAGCGACGCCCGCACAGGTTGCGCAGCCCACGCCGGCGAAGCCCGTGCCGATCACGCCAACACCGGCGCCAGCGGCGTCCAAACCGGCTGTGCCGCAGGCGGTCAAGCCCATGCCGCTGCCTACTCCGGCGCCAAGCCGGGCGCCGGAAGAAAAGACCGATGCGAAACCGCGGCCGGCGATCTTTGAGACCACCGTGATGCGCACTATCCCCCAGCCGGCCGCACAGGCCAGCCCGCCTGAGCCAACCCATGCCGCTGGTTGCGCTGTTCGGCAAATCACACACGCGCTACCGGATCGAGCGCTGTGCACCCGGCAAGGCGATCTATGTGGGCGACACATGCGCGCTGCGCTACGAGCTCGTGGTCAAAGAAACGTCGAGCGGGCAGACCTTCCAGCCGCTGGTGGTTGGCCGTATGTTCCAGGATCAGCTGGCCTGCGCGCTCTACATGCGCGATAAGCTGTTGCCTCTGGCCACGCTGATGCGCGGGCGGGCCGAGGTCGCACCGTTCACCGCCCCAGTGGCCATGATCGAGCCGCTCAATATGGTCGTGTACGCCTTCCCAATCGATGGCGAGCTGCCGACGCTGGTCGGCGCAACCGATCGGCAGCGGATGACCGAGATCCTCGCGGAGACACTGCCTGAAGCGCTGGCCGGGCAGCTGACCATCCAAGATGTACGCATGGTTCCAGTCAACTACGCGCGCCGCTACCGCTGTGTGATGCGCTATGAGATCGAGTGCCTGGCGCCAGGCAATAAGCTCCAGCGCCGCGAGGTGTACGGCAAAGTCGCGACCGATACCCAGGGCGCGCTGATCGCGCCGGTGATCGCGGCGCTGCGCGAGCGCGTGCTGGGAAATCGTAATGCGTACCAGTTCAATATTCCGCGCTCGCTCGGTTTCCGGCCCGATCTTCAGCTTTCACTGCTGGAGGCGATCCCCGGCAAGCCGCAGATCAATCAGTTGCTCAAGGCGCGGCTGAGCGGCGCCGATCTGCTGACTGGTGCGCTGACACTTGATCAGGCGCTGGATGCCTGCGCGCAGATCGTAAATGCACTCCACCGCTCGAATATCGGGCTTGGCCGCCGCCGCACGCTCGACGACGACCTGACCGGGCTGCGCAAGGACATTCGCGAGGTTCAGCGAATCGCGCCCGAGCTGGGCTCGCAATTCCAAACCTGGCTGGAGCGGATCGAGTCATACGCCGAGGAGTCCGACGCGCTGCTGCCACGCTTCTGCCACGGCGATTATACCTACGCTCAGGTGATCTTCGACGATCGGCAGAGCGGGCTGGTGGACTTTGACACTGTCTGCCAGGCCGAGCCGGCGCTCGATCTGGGCCAATTCCTGGCGTACCTGCGCGCGGCGGCTCACAAGGCCGGCAAAGCTGCCAACTCGGGCGCCACGCCGATCGGGGTGCAGCTAGGTGAGCATTTCCTCGACACATATATCGCGGCGGCCGGCGATCAGAT
>WNGB01010218.1_pt1 | contig 13049 bp, 10 predicted proteins | sample 5400681 | NCBI WGS metagenome assembly WNGB01 (sample SAMN13153367, study PRJNA577476) | soil metagenome | isolation source: 115 cm soil or saprolite under grassland replicate 2 | place: USA:California | collected 2016-06-15 | reverse complement strand
GTGGTAATCATAATCTTGCCATATTGTTCGGCGATGACGGCGGAGGCATCTGCCAATCCTGAAGAGTAAGGGCTGATCAGAAAATCCGCTTTATCCTCGGTTGCTAACTTGGTGTACAGTTCCTGGACGCGATCCTTTTTGGATTCGTCATCATAGAACTTCGAATCAAACTTAACCATGGTACCATCGGCCAGTTTGATCCCGCCCGCGGCGTTGACCTGATCCATCCACAACTTGAAGCCATTGTTTTGGCGGGTTGACTCAACATTCAATGAGCCTGTCAATGAAGCGGTGAAGCCGACTATGGCAGTCTTCCCGGCTGAGACAGCCGGCTCTGTCGCAGCCTCAGTGGCTTGGGCTTGCGTGGGTGCTTCGGTCGCGGCTGGCGGAGCCGCGGTCGGAGCAGCACCGCCACAGGCTGCCAACACCATGCTGGCAAAAGCTAGAACAGACAACAAAACGAACAGTTTGCGATTCATAACGTACTCCTCCTTTGGAGAAAGAAGCAATTGAGCAGGTCGAGCGACTCTGCAACTATCCTCATTCTAAAGGATCAACACAAAAAAAGACTAAAAAGAGGAGTGCTGAAAATAAAAAATCCGTAAAGAATTTTTTATTCTCCGAAACAATAGCCAATCCCACGCTCAGTCAGAATATATTTCGGTTCCAATGGGTTCAGTTCCACCTTCTGCCGCAGATGTCCCATATACACACGTAGGTACTCAACCTCATGACCATACTCATGTCCCCATACGTTCTGCAAAATATCGCGGTGAGATAGAACCTTGCCCGCATGCCGCATTAAATAAACAAGCAAGTTAAATTCAATTGGTGTCAAATCTACTGGTTGGCCCTGGACAGTCACTTCGTGACGTGGCATGTCTACTTTAATGTCGCCGCGCATGATCTGTTCGTTAGGGGCAGCAGGTTCTGTCCAGTGCGAACGGCGCAAGACAGCCTTGATACGCCCAAGCAATTCACCTACACCGAAGGGCTTGGTCAGGTAATCGTCTGCGCCCAAATCGAAGGCGCGCACTTTATCCGCTTCTTCGTCCATCGCTGTCAGAATAATAATGGGTACGCGCGAATCCTCGCGAATGCGACGCGTTGTTTCTAACCCATCGAGATATGGCATCATGATATCGAGAATAACCAGATCAACCTGCTCATTTTGGAATATTGCCAACGCCTCCAACCCATTTGCAGCATTTAATACTTTATAGCCGCGCGCTTCCAGGTTGCGCCGCACAAAATCACGCAAAGGTTTTTCATCGTCCACTACGAGCACAGCGACATTCATTGCTTTGTTTTTTTCCTCTTTAGAGGAATAGTGAACGCAATACATGCGCCTTTATCTTGTGGTTCTACCCAAATCTTCCCAGCATGCGCGTGCACCAACCCCTGACAAATCGCCAACCCTAATCCCGCGCCACCTTTGAGTCGTGTTAGGCTGTCATCCACGCGATAGAAACTTTCGAAGATGTGAATGCCTTCTTCAGCCGGGATCCCAGGCCCATCATCTGAGACGCGGAACAAAATGCTTGTATCATACTTCTGGACATCTACATGGATGCAGGCGTTCTCGCCTCCATATTTGACCGCGTTCTCGAATAAATTTCGGAGGATGGTTTCCAAACGTAGCGGATCTGCATACAGACGAGGCAACCCCGCTTCTATTTGGACCTCGACCATGTTTCCATTGAAATGTGCCTGTTTCGCTGCTTTTTGAATTGTCTCTTCGATGTTGCACTGTACGCGTTTGAGGCGCAAGACACCAGCATCGATGCGCGAAAGATCAAGCATATTATTGACCAGATTGCTGAGTCGATCGGACTCATCCGAGATGATCTTCAAGAACTCATTCTGCGAATCGCGGTCCCATTCCACATCATCTGCCAGGAGAGTCGTTGCGTAACCTTTAATCGACGCGAGTGGAGTCCGTAACTCATGTGAAACGGTGGATACCAAACTGGCGCGCATACGGTCCAATTCGCGGTCGGGGGTGATGTCATGCAAAAGGAGGCCGCGCCCGATCCGGTCACCGCGTGAATCGGTTACGTCAAATGTTTCCAGGCGGAGATAAATTGTCCAGCCTTCATCTGAAATAGAAATCTCAGTCGTTCGCTCTCCGTCTTTTTCATAAATCTTTTGAGCGGCTTTCTTTATCTTCTCATTGTCATTAGATCGAGACAATATGCGTGTCAGAATCTTATTTACTGATAGTCTTGCCAATTCCTGCGCAGAAAGACCAGCCATTACACCTACACGTCGGTTGGCATAAATAATTTTTCCTTCCAAGTTGCTGAGGATCAATCCATCGTGAAGAGATTGAACGAGGGATTCCAAGCGGCGCGTCTGCTCCTGTAATTGCATATCGCTGCGCTCAAACAAAATAGCGTTTTCAATAGCCATCGCGGCGTGATTCGCAAAGTTGACCAGTAATTGGGTTTCATTTTCGGTAAAGACATGCGGCGTAGGATGAAAGACAAGCAGCGCAGTGGGCGGCGCATGATTTGTATGGAGAGGCACCGCCAGGATTGCCCGATATCCTTCTGCACGAGCATGCGGGCGGCGCATCACATAAGATGGATCTGATTCCGTATCACTCACCTGAATAGGTTCACCCGAATGTAAGGCACGCATCGTAACGGAATCAGGTTCCGTTGGCAAAATGGACAGCCGCTCTGTAAATTGACGTGAAAGCCCACGACTCGCGCGGATGCGGAATGCTCCATCTTGTTCATCCAATGCGATGATGGCATACATTTGAATAGTTAATAGTCGCCCCATTTGCTCCAGAATTCGATTTAATACAGTTTCCAAATCGAGGCTGGAGATCACCGCTGCGCTGGTTTTCAACAGGGTGGCTTGTTCCTTCATCCGAGCCGCAATTGAGTCTTCCATATTCATAATGCTGCGGATGAGATGACCAATCTGATCCTCGCGCTTGGACATTTTTATGATCTGGCCGCGCTCCTTGGAGCTGATTGGCTGATTTTGCCCAATTGCTTCACTTATCGGCGTTAGCTGCTCAATGGGTCTAATCACACGAAGAGATAACATGCCCCAGAAGAATAGTCCAATTAGCAGGAAGGTGGCTGCTGCAATCTGCGTAATCTGCTGCAGAACGATCTGTGTCCCGAATGCTGCCGACGTTGGACGGCTGACAACTACGCCCCAGTTTATTTTTGAGATGGGTGCGTATGTATATAGCCTTTCAATTCCATCCGGGCCATTAGCAATAATTGGATCCTTTTCATTTTCTGGAGTTGATGCATAAATTTTGGGGAGAAGTGCTTCAGCAGGCTTTAGCAGTTGATCTGGTTCAGGATGAGCAATGACCTTATGACTGCTATCCAGAATGACAATTTGTAGCCCCTCCTCCGCCTGATGTTCAGAAATAATCGCAGATAACGTATCACTCAAGCTTGCCAGTTTTATGTTAATACCGACAAGACCGAGAAACTTCTCATCCTTCGACCAAATCGGCATGACCGCGGTTGCCACGGCCTGATTCGTGGTCGGTGAAATGCGTCCTTCTGAAACAAGCGGCTGATCTGTTTGCAGGGCGCGTTGGAAATAATCGCGAAAAGCAAAATCATCACCAACGGTTGAGCTAGGTCCTGTTGGATAGTGATAGAACATTATGCCGTTTTCGTCCAGACGATAAATGAGATTTGCATCGGGACGCGTGTCCAGTGTAACCTTGAAGAGGTTTTCCATTCGGGATATATCTGCTTCGATCACTTCTGGGTAGCCGGAAAGTTCTGTCACAGCCTGCAGTGCATTATTGATTGAGATGTCGGTCTCTTGTGCGATGGCACGCGCTAATGAAAGATCGTTGGCTTCCACATCCGCGCGAATGCGCTGGCCGACAAGACGGTTAAACACCAGCAGTGTGATCAGGAAAGGCACGATCAATAGCAGGTATAAAGCCAGAAGTTGCAGGCCCAGATCGCGGTAGAGAGTCAACCAGCGTTTCATGTGTTAAGTAAACACGTAAATAGGTACACAGGTAAACAGGTGCACAAGTAAACGCGATAAATCTGTGTACTTGTCTACTTGTGTACTTCTGTACTGTCTACCTTCCTTCCTTCGCGAACTCTTTGATCACTCTTGCCATATGCCGCGCGTGTTTGAGATATAAGTCCACGCGGATGTTTTCATTTGGAGCATGGGCTTTTGTATCCGCGTAACCCAGCCCGGCGGTCGCGACGGGCAAGCCCAGGTCATGTACGAACGGGTGACTTGGCCCGGACCCTCCAACAGTTGGTACGATTTGCATCGGAAGCTCGTAGATTTCTTCTGCGGCATCGACGACCAATTTTACAAACGGGTCGTCGGGGTCAGTGCGGGCAGGCGGCTCACCACCCAGATATTCGATTTGTACATCGCTAAAACCTTCCCCGTCAAGGTGAGCGCGAAGCTGTTTCAAAACGGTGTCAGGCATCTGGTCCGGGACGAGGCGGAAATCCACTTTGGCAGATGCATGCGCAGGTTGGACAGTCTTCGGACCAGGGCCCTGGTATCCGCTGGTGAGTCCACAGATCGTGCATGTGGGTGTAAAGACTTCCTCCATCTTGAGATCCGTCCCGCCTTTTAAACCTTTGATGAACTCTTTGACCCCGAAGCGCGTTTTATATTCTTCTTCGACATCCGGTAGCGCTTCTATTAACTCACGATCGCGCGCGGACGGAGGCTTGACGTCATCATAAAAACCGGGGATGCGGATCCGTTCGTCTGGACCTTTGAGGCTGTTCAATGCCCAAACGAGTCGCCAGGCGGCGTTGGGGAAGATACCGCCACCCAGCCCAGAATGAACGTCGATTGCAAGCGACTCGACGGATAATTCAACATAACAGATCCCGCGCAGGCCAAGAAATTGCATCGGGACCTCACGATGATCTACACCGCCGAATTCCCAGATACACGCGTCTGCAGCCAGTATCTCTTTATGATTCTTTACAAAATCATGCAAATGAGCGCTGGCCGTCTCCTCTTCACCTTCAATGATGAATTTGATATTGCAAGGCAGATCACCTTCCTTTTCAAGGAGAGCATCTATTGCAAAGAGACGCGCCGTGAGATGGCCCTTATCATCACTCACACCACGGCCATAAAGTTTTCCATCCCGCAGACTTGGCTCAAATGGAGGAGTGTTCCACAATTCAAGCGGCTCCGGCGGTTGGACATCATAATGATTGTAGATAAGTAATGTCTTATCTCTCTTGCCTTTGCGTTCGGCGAAAACGACGGGCGCGCCATCGGTTGCCATGATCTCTGCTTTGAAGCCTCGTTTCTCAAGCATTTTCGCGACTAATTCCGCGCATTCTCTCAATCCAAGATTCTGTGCACTGATGCTTGGTTGGGCAACATAGCGCGAGAGCTCTTCGAGGCTTTGATCTAGATTTTTTTCGAGATATGAGTCTATTTCTTTGTAATTGCTCATCTGTGCTCCTGTTTAGTGTGTCACTCTGCCTGCACCTTGCCGTCCCCTTCTGGACTGGCTGGGACAGGGCAGGCACAGGTGAGGGAGCGTTTGCTGCGACCGCCTGTCCTGGACGGACAGTCCAGGGAAGAGTCTCATTTCAGCATAGTAGAGATTCTTCGCTCACCGCACTGCATCTGACGCAGTGGGTGCAAGTGTCGCTCACACGTGCCTGCTGCACGGTGCAGGCAGAATGACAAAATGAAAAAGAACTGATACATATGTTACTTAAACAGATTTGAAACCCAATCAATGGAATACATGCCTGCAAAGGCAAACGCTGCCATTTTGATAATTTGACCGATCCAGCAAAAAAGCAGGAATCGCCAGACTGGGATCTTGGTTACACCAGCGGCAACTCCTGCTAAATCGAAAAGCGGGTTTGGGATCGCTGAAAGCACAAGGATTGCCCATACGCCATATTTTTGGATAATTGGTAAAAAGCGGTCATAAATTTCAGTGCGTTCGACAACTCCTTGTCCGCTAAAGCCTGCCAGATATCCGGAGAGTTCACCCAGCGCACCACCTGTCCCTGCTGCAAGGGCAACACCAACCGGATTGAAAATGCTACCCATCGCGAAGACGACTGCCACACCCGGCGCGGGTAGGAAAACGGTTGCATTGGCAAGCAAGGCAACCATAAAAATGCCAGGATACCCATACGCGGCAAACTCACTAACACGGTTGCGGATGCTATAAATATAAACTGTGATTCCGATCACAGCTAATATTGCCAGCACGCGCAAAACGTTTTTCAAAGCATTGGAAGTTTGTTTTTTCTGAGGTTCAACTTCCACGCGCTTCTTGTTTCTCGTTACTCTTTCACCCTTAACCCGGTGGTCTGACCTTGCAGGATATGATTTTGCGCGCTGCTTAGTTGGTTTTGCTTTTGCCTTAGTCTGTTTCTTCAATGGTCACTTTCAAAATCTTTACGCCTGGGTATTCGGGTTTCATAGGGTCGCGCGGCGGAATGGACATTAACACATCCATTCCTTCTACCACTTGCCCAAAGACGCTGTGCTTGCCATCCAACCAGGGAGTGGGAACATGAGTAACAAAGAACTGCGATCCATTCGTACCTGGCCCTGCATTCGCCATCGAAAGCATACCTGGTTTATCGTGCTTTAGGCTTGGATGAAATTCATCACCAAATCTATATCCGGGACCGCCACTGCCTTTGCCCGTCGGGTCGCCGCCCTGCACCATAAAGTTAGAAATCACTCGATGGAAGATAATCCCATCATAAAATCCTTCACGTGACAGAAAGACAAAATTATTCACGGTCTTTGGGGCTTTATCCGCAAATAACTCAATGACCATCGTACCGTTATCGGTCTCCATGCGTGCCTTATATTTCTTTTTCGGGTCAATCTGCATTGCAGGTGGGTTTGTCCATTGTTTAGCCATTATTGTTTTCTCCTTATGTTGTTCGCGCTGCCTGCCCTGGACTGTCGTCCGGACAGTCCAGGGGACGGGGCACCTGGTGCTGGGACAGGTGAGCGGAGGGACTCTGTTCGTCAGTCCCGCAGTCGAAGCGCGGGTGACTTGAAAATTTTAAGTTTACTTGAAATCGTCCTTCGACTACACTGCGCTTCGCTCAGGACGAAATCACTACGCCAACAAAGCCTCAATTCGTGCCACAACCATGTCTAATGCGGCGGTGTTGAACCCGCCTTCGGGGATAATAACATCAGCGTATCTTTTTGACGGTTCAACAAATTCAAGGTGCATCGGGCGCACGGTTGCCATGTATTGCTTGATCACTGATTCGGTCGTTCGCCCGCGTTCGGCAATATCACGCTGCAGGCGGCGAATAAATCTGATATCTGAGTCAGTGTCTACGAAGATCTTCACGTCGAATAACTTGCGAAGAGCAGCCTCCGCAAAAATCAAAATTCCCTCTACGACGATCACGCCATGAGGCGCGACGGTGAAGGTTTTAGAGGTGCGACTGTGATTGGAGAAATCGTAAATCGGCACCTCCACAGGTTTGCCGTCCCGCAATGTTTTGATATGTTTGGTTAACAGCTCAGTTTCCAGGGAATTGGGATGATCAAAATTAACCTCTGCACGCTGTACCGGAGGCAATCCAGATAAGTCCTTGTAATATGAATCGTGTTGAATGAAAGCAATTCGATCCGGTCCAACCCGGTTTAGAATTTCTTGGGCGACTGTTGTTTTACCGGACCCGGAACCGCCAGCAATTCCAATGACAAGTCGACCGGAGTGACGCATGCGGCGATTATAGCAAACAAACTTTGAATCAGCGGAATCAGCGTAGGTCAGCGTCCCATCAGGCTTAAATTAAAAGACCCACCTCGAAAGATTAATTTCGGGGTGGCTCAGTTCCGTGTTGGAAATAAGTTAGCAAGATTTACAGTTCAACCATATAGGCCAAACCAACCGTGCCAGGACCAGCATGAGTCCCGACCACTGGACTGACTTCTGTAAAAACTGTCTCAATGAGATTCAATTCCTTGCTGGCTCGATCCAACAAGGCTTTGACGTCGTCGGCAGCATTAGCATGCAGCGTAGCGAGACGGATATTTGACTTTCCTTTTACTTTTTCCTTAACCAACTCAAGTACACGGTCGTGTGCCTTGCTTTTGGTGCGGATTCTTTCGAGTCCTTCGACGCGGCCATTTATGATACCCAGGATCGGCTTAAGGTTCAAGGCTGAACCGATAAACCGTTGTGCGCTGCCGATTCGTCCGCCGCGATGCAAGAATTCAAGCGTATCAACTGCAAAGAAAACCCCTGTATATTGATGGGCCTTTTCTGCAAGCGCCACGCATTCTGCAAGACTCGCTCCCGCTTCTGCTGCGCGCGCTACAGCCAATATCTGGAATCCCATAGCCATCGTGGTGGATCGACTATCTACAATTTTAACCTTTTCTCCAGCGTTCCCCATCAATTCTTTGGCTTGTAAGGCGGATTGGATTGTGCCGGAAAGTTTGGACGAGATAAAAATCCCTATAACATCACAGTCTCTATCCACAAGTGGCTGAAATGACTCTTGCATCATGGCGGGCGAAACCTGAGAAGTGGAAGGCATGGTTTTCGCCGTCTTCAAGCGTTTGTAAAATTCATCCGGTTGAATATCCACTCCATCCTGAAGAGTCTGACCATCCCAGACGAGTATCTGAGGCGCAACCGTCAAGCTGTACCTTTTGACAAACTCAGCAGGGATAGTTGCTGTACTATCGGTCACGATCGCAAGATTAGACATGATACCTCCCGGGCGGATTTATGAAATGTGCCTATCATAATAACCCAAAAAAGTACACAAGGTTTCAAAAATAGTGTATTAATGCTCATGGTATAATAACCCGTATAAGGCTAGTTTTGCTTAAAATCTCATCGAGGAGCCCATCTTGGCCTTCAACCCTCTCAATTGGCTGCTAGGCCTTTTCTCTCTGGATATTGCCATTGATCTTGGCACCGCGAACACACTCGTCCATGTACGTGGCAAGGGGATCGTAATAAATGAACCATCCTGGGTAACTGTTGACAAGAGATTACGCCAGCCTTTGGCTATCGGCTTGGAAGCCAAGGAAATGGTAGGCCGCACTCCTAGCAACGTGATGGTGGTGCGTCCTATACGCGATGGTGTGATATCCGAATTTGATGTGACCCAGGTCATGCTGGAATATTTCATTGGTAAGGTTCATGAGCAAAGCATGGTCCCTTTACCCCGTCCACGTGTGGTGGTTGGTATTCCGACAGGCGTGACCGAAGTGGAGAAACGGGCAGTGTATGATGCTGTCATGGCAGCCGGAGCGCGTCAGGCAATGTTGGTCGAAGAACCTATTGCAGCTGCGTTAGGTGCTGGACTTCCTATTGGTGAAATTCGTGGTTCTATGGTTGTTGATATTGGTGGCGGAACGACCGAAGTGGCGGTCATGTCCATGAGTGGCGTGGTTGCTTCGCGTTCCTTGCGCGTCGCTGGCGATGAGATGGATCAGGATATTGTGCAGTACTTGCGAAATAAATATAATCTTTTGATTGGTCAAGGGATTGCTGAGCAGGTCAAGTGGCAGATCGGCTCTGCGTATTCATTGCACCCTGAAAAGACAATGGAAGTACGCGGTCGCAACCTGGTCACCGGCTTACCGGAAACGATCGAAGTATCATCCGTAGAAATTCGTGAAGCACTTTCCGGTTCCGTGCAGGTAATTCTTGATACCGTCCGCGATGCATTAGATGAGATTCCCCCTGAAATTGTGGCAGACTTAATGGATATTGGAATTTGTCTGGCTGGTGGCGGTGCCCTCCTGCAAGGACTTGCCGAACGCCTGACCGATGATTTAAAATTACGCGTATGGGTTGCGGAAGATCCGCTTACTTGTGTAGCGCGCGGTGCGGCCATGGTGTTCGAAGATGAAGGCTTGTTACGTTACTTGGTGGGTTTGGAGCGCGGCAGTACTCGTCACAGCCCATTATGACGCGTTAGCAACGCGCTGAATTGCTGGTAGTACGTCTATATGAGAGATTTATTTTCCCGTTCTTTGCAAACCACAATTATCTTTTTAGTGGTTGGGGGGATCCTTGTTCTGGCGCTTGGTGGCTTTTTTAGTACTGCCTCCAACCAATTCACTACGGGCCTTGTTTCGATTCAAACCTGGATTTCCACCCGTTTTGTAGGTATTCAGGATTTTGTCACTGCACCGCGCGATATCGTTTCCTTGCGCAACCGGAATGCAGAACTTGAGTCGCAGGTCTCTCAGCTTCAAGCTCAGGTGATCGAGTTGCAACAACGCGTCAGTGAGACGGAAATCCTTGCCGCGCTGGTGGATTTCTCGCGCACCAGCCCAGAAAGCACCTATAAAGCTGCAGCTGTCATTGGCCGTGATCCAAGCCCATTCCTGCATTACATCATTATCAATCGCGGTTCGAACGATGATATCCGGCGTGGAATGCCGGTAGTTACGAATCAAGGTCTGGTTGGCCGCATAGACTCGGTCATCGCGGATGCAGCACGCGTTCAGTTGATTACTGATCCGGCGTCAGCGGTAAATGTCCGTTTACAAAATGCCGATACCGAGGCAGTTTTGGTTGGTTCGGTTACAGGTGATGTGACTGTCGATATGATCTCTCAAAACGTAACGGTCGAGCCTGGCGATCTTATCCTGACCTCGGGATTGGGCGGTGGGTATCCAGCCGATCTTATTCTTGGTCAGGTTGTGACGATACGCAGTCTTGAATATGAATTATTCCAGAAAGCGACTGTTCAGCCCGCAGTAGACTTTACCCGTCTGGCCATAGTCCTGGTGATCACCAACTTCCGTCCTGTGGATATTACTCCCCTCGTTCCGCAAACAACGTCCCCCTGATCTAAGATGCGTAATCTAGTCGCGTTCCCACTGCTTGGGTTGGCAGTTATGCTTCAATCGGCGATTGTCAGCCAGGTCAATTTACTTTCTGGTTCGGGGGATTTGGTTTTGGTGATTCTGGCTGCATGGGCTTTACAGGAGCGGGTGGCATCTGCATGGCATTGGGCACTTCTGGCGAGCCTCTTCGTTGGTTTTGTAACCCGTATGCCCTGGGCAATTGTACTGGCCGGGTATTTCGGAGTCGCTTACATAGCGCAAATATTACAACGGCGCGTTTGGCAAGCCCCACTATTGGCGATGTTTAGTGTCACGTTCATGGGTACTTTATTCACTCATCTACTATCGTTTGGATTCCTCTCTTTTACGGGCACGTCAATGGATATTGGGGATATCCTCGGGTTGATTACTTTGCCGAGTCTCTTATTGAATATGCTGCTTGCAATTCCAGTTTATACGGTTATGCGCGATCTGGCGCGCTGGGTCTATCCTTCTGTGGAGGCTGAATGAGTTCTGGTTCCATACCAAAGCCAGCCAGGATTGAAACCTGGAGGCTGGTTGCTGTTTATATCATTGTCATCCTGGTTCTTATAGGTTTGCTCTGGAAATTGATTAACCTGCAGCTTTATGAAGGCGCGAATTGGATCACACGTGCTATTGACAATTTCACCAATGAGGTAAGCATCCCGGCCGCGCGCGGCATCATTTATGATCGCAATGGATACATTCTAGCGCGCAACTTGGCCTCTTACAACATTGTGATTACCCCTGCACAGTTGCCTGATGATGATTCAGATATTCAACGCATTTATCGGGAAGTATCACAGCTGACAGGCGTTCCGGTCGGTGGCCCGCTGACGGATCAAGCTTTGGAGGAAGCTAAATTATATGCTTCTTGCGTGGAAGGTCCGACCATTACACAATTGGTTGGATTGCAGGATTCGAATGCTCCTTATGGTCCAGTAAGGATCAAATGTAACGTTTCAGCGGAAGTTGCACGGGTTGTTGAAGAAAAGAAAACAGACTGGCCTGGTGTAGCGGTCGAGATCGACCCGATTCGTGATTATCCAACCGGATCTTTGACTGCCAATCTGGTCGGTTTCCTAGGACCCATCCCGGCTTCTCTCGAGCAGGAGTTGAGCGAGCGTGGATTCGTTGCCAACCGTGACAAGATCGGATATGCAGGAGCAGAAGCCTCACTGCAAGGAGTCCTAGCGGGCTCGAATGGACGTCGCGTGGTAGAAATCGATGTCGCCGGGCAGGAGCTACGCAACCTCGAACCACCGATTGCCCCAGTCCCTGGATATAACGTGACCCTGACTATCGACACGCGCTTACAGAGTGCGGCTGAGGCTTCCTTGTTACAGGAGATCAACTTCTGGAATACATACTTTGGGCGCGTCCGTATTTCAAGTGGGGTGGTGATCGCAATGAACCCAAAGACAGGGGAAATCCTGGCTATGGTTTCCTGGCCTACTTATGAGAATAATCGTATGGCGCGGTTCATTCCCGCCTATTATTACGAACAATTGAGCCAGGACCCAACCCATCCATTATTGAATAACGCCATCTCAGCGGAATTCCCTCCCGGGTCTGTGTTTAAATTATCCACGGCTACAGGCGCATACAATGAAGGTGTGGTCACTTTAGATAAGATCATTTCAGCGCCTGGAAAATTGGAATTGTGCGAAAAGTTTTCGCCGAGCGATCCATGTATTCCCGGCCGAAATGTTCGGCCTTTCGTAGATTGGATTTACGAGACCAACCCAGATGGTTTTGGCCAGATCGATTTCTTACATTGTATTGCCTATTCAAGCAACGTTTGTTTTTATAAGCTTGGTGGAGGTTTTGAAGACGAGATCAAGCAAGGGTTGGGTATCGAACGTTTGGGCCAGTATGCCCGCGCGATTGGTTATGCCCAACGCTCTGGCATTGAATTGCTAGGTGAAGCTGATGGCTTAATCCCTACGCCGCAATGGAAGCGTATCAATAAAGGTGAGAACTGGTCTACGGGTGATACGTATATTGCCAGTGTAGGGCAGGGATATGTGTTGGCTACACCACTTCAAGTCCTCATGTCTGGAGCGACGACTGCCAACAGCGGGAAACTGATGCAACCTACCGTTGTCCGCAATGTGACGGATGGCGAGGGAAAGGTACGTGAGGTTTGGTTTACTCCGTCCAATTATTCACTTTGGGTTCCTAAGGATACTTTGGATGCTCAGGGCCGT
>WNGB01019190.1_pt1 | contig 13050 bp, 8 predicted proteins | sample 5400681 | NCBI WGS metagenome assembly WNGB01 (sample SAMN13153367, study PRJNA577476) | soil metagenome | isolation source: 115 cm soil or saprolite under grassland replicate 2 | place: USA:California | collected 2016-06-15 | reverse complement strand
GAGGCGCGGGGCAGCGGCACGTTCGGCGTGCTGAAGCTCACGCTGGCGACGAATAGCTATAGCTGGGAGTTCGTCCCCGTTCCAGGCGGCACGTTCACCGACTCCGGCAGCGGGAGCTGCCACTGAGCGTCCTCACCCCTCGTTCCCCCTAGCCTCACCCCTTGAGCCCTCTCCGCCCTGCGGAGAGGTGTCCTCACCCCTTGACCCCCTCTCCGCATAGCGGAGAGGTGACCTCACCCCTGGCCCCCTCTCCTCCATAGCGGAGAGGGGAAACGAGGGGGTGACTCGCGGCCAGGCAAGCATCTCGACGGCTGGCGCAACGAGGATTCAGAAGCGTAGTTGCAGGACCACACCCGCCACCCCCGCCCTGTCCAGTCCGATTCCAGCAAAAGCATGCCCTCAAATGGGTTTCCGTCTGTTGCGGCAACGCAACACCCTGGCACAGGACTTGACCACAAGAGTGATCGCTACCGATGGCTTTCACTCCTCGACGCCAAAGGCCTTTACGAATGAATCCTCGGTCACGCCGCGGACGCCTAGCTAGAGTCCCCGCTCTGGCCGCGCTGCTGCTGCTTACGACGTGCACCGAAGACCACAACCCGTTTTCGCCTGGCAAGACATGGATCACCCCCACCGGGCAGGTGACCGCCGACCCACCCGCCCTGCTCGTGGGAGCCGGTGACATCGCCAGCTGCTCCTCGACCGGCGATGACGCGACCGCCAAGCTGCTGGACAGCATCTCCGGCACCGTGTTCACGATCGGAGACGATGCCTACGAGAACGGCTCGAGCTCGGATTTCACGAAGTGCTACCATCCGAACTGGGGCCGGCACAAGGCGCGCACCAAGCCGTCGGCGGGCAACCACGAATACCAGACCTCGGGTGCGACCGGGTATTTCAACTACTACGGGACCGCCGGGGGTGAGCCTGGGAAAGGCTACTATAGCTACGACGTGGGGGACTGGCACGTCATCGTGCTCAACAGCAACATCTCGATGTCCGCGGGCTCCACGCAGGAGCAGTGGCTCAAGGCCGACCTCGCCGCGAACCCGAGGTTCTGCACACTGGCCTATTGGCACCACCCGCTGTACGCCTCGACATCGGGAAGCGGCTCGGGGGGCGTCACGGAGAGCAAGGTGCGGCCCATATGGGACGATCTGTATGCCTCGGGTGCCGACCTCGTGCTCGGCGGCCACCGGCACATGTATGAGCGCCAGGCACCGCAGAAACCCGACCGGACCGCCGACCCCGTGTACGGGATCCGCGAGATCGTCGCAGGAACGGGCGGGGAGAGTCACATCAGTCCCACGAACGTCAGCAAGAACAGCGAGGTGCGCAACGGGGACACCTATGGCGTCCTGAAGCTCTGGCTCTACGCCGACAGCTATGCCTGGAAGTTCGTGCCGATTGCGGGCAAGACCTTCAGCGACTCCGGCTCGACGGCGTGCCACGGGGCTCCGGGCTCCGGGGCTGCGGTGTCCGCTTCGCGCTCCACGGTGGCGGCCGCGCCGGCCTCGCTCACTGCGGGGAACGGGAGCTCGACGATCACGGTGACGGTGAAGGACGCCAACGGAAACCCGATCAGCGGGGCGACGGTGGTGCTGTCGGGCACGGGCAACGGTAACACGCTCACCCAGCCGTCCAGCCCGACCAACTCCAGCGGAGTGGCGACCGGGACGCTGAGCTCGACCGTCGCCGAGGCGAAGACCGTCTCGGCCAGGGCGAACGGCACGGCCATTACCCAGACCGCGTCCGTGACGGTGAACCCCGGGCCCGTCTCGACCTCGCGGTCCACGGTGACCGCCTCGCCCACCTCGCTTCCGGCCGGAGCCGGGACGTCGACGATTTCCGTGACCGCGAAAGATGCCAGCGGGAACCCGATCAGCGGGGCGACGGTGGTGCTTGTCGCCACGGGAAGCGGCAACACCTTGACCCAACCGAGCGGCACGACCGACGCGAGCGGGGTGGCGGCGGGCACGCTGAGCTCGAGCGTAGCCGAGGTAAAAACGGTCTCCGCTACGATCAACGGCACCGCGGTAACGCAGACGGCGACGCTCGCCGTGACGGCGGGGGCGATCTCCGCCTCCCAATCGACGGTCAGCGCCTCGCCCACGTCGCTCGCGGCCGGAAGCGGGAGCTCGACGATCACCGTGACGGTGAAGGACGCCGGTGGGAATCCGATCAGTGGGGTGACGGTGATCCTCTCGGCGACCGGGAGCGGCAACACCCTCAGCCAGCCGAGCGGGACGACCAACGCGAGTGGTGCGGCGACCGGGATCCTCAGCTCGACCGTGGCGGAAGCGAAGACCCTGTCGGCGACGGCTGACGGCACTGCGCTCACGCAGACGGCGATGGTCACGGTGTCCGCCGGATCGGTGTCCGCCTCGGCGTCGACGCTGGCCGCGGCGCCGACGTTCATCGCCCTGGAGAGCGGGACCTCGACGATTACGGTGACGGCGCAGGATGCCAACGGGAACCCGATCAGCGGGGCGACCGTCGTCTTAGCGGTCACGGGCAGCGACAACACGCTCACCCAGCCGAGCGGGCCGACCGACGCGAGCGGCGTGGCGACCGGGACCCTGAGCTCCACCGGGGCCGAAACAAAGACCATCTCCGCCACGATCGACGGCGCGCCCCTCACAGAGACGGCGACGGTCACGGTGCTCCCGGCACCGGTGTCGGCATCGCAATCGACCCTGACCGCCTCACCGACCGCTCTCACTGCCGGGAGCGCGAGCGCGACCATCACGGTGACGGCGCGAGATGCCGGCGGCAACCCGATCAGCGGCGCGACCGTGGTGCTCGCGGCCACCGGGGCCGGGAACACCCTGACGCAGCCCACGGGGCCGACGGACGCGAGCGGCGTGGCGACGGGGGCGTTGAGCTCAACCGTGGCCGAGCCGAAAACCGTCGCGGCGACCGCGAACGGCACGGCGATCACCCAAGAGGCCGGCGTGACGGTGGCGGCGGGATCGGTCTCTGCCGCGCAATCGACGGTGGGCGGCTCGCCAGCATCCATCGTCGTGGAGAGCGGGACCTCTACGATCACGGTGACGGCGCAGGATGCCAACGGGAATCCGATCAGCGGGGCGACCGTGGTGCTCGCGGCCACGGGGAGCGGCAACACGCTCACCCAACCGAGCGGGCCGACGGACGCGAGCGGGGTGGCGACCGGGACCCTGAGCTCCACCGCGGCCGAAACAAAGACTATCTCCGCCACGATCGACGGCGCTCCACTCACGCAGACGGCGATGGTCACGGTGCTCTCGGCGCCGGTGTCGGCATCGCAATCGACCCTGACGGCCTCACCGACCACTCTCCCTGCCGGGAGCGCGAGCGCGACCATCACCGTGACGGTGCGGGATGCCGGCGGCAACCCGATCAGCGGCGCGACGATGGTGCTCGCGGCCACTGGTGCCGGGAACACGCTCACGCAGCCCACGGGGCCGACGGACGCGAGCGGCGTGGCGACGGGGGCCTTGAGCTCGACCGTGGCCGAGCCGAAGACCGTTTCAGCGACCGCCGATGGGACCGCACTCACGCAAACGGCGACGGTGAGCGTGGCCGCAGGCCCGGTGTCCGCCTCGCAGTCGACGGTGGCTGCCGCGCCCGCGTCCATCCTGCCGGGGACCGGGACAGCGACGATTACGGTGACGGCGCGGGATGCCGGCGGGAACCCGGTCAGTGGGGCAAGCGTGGTGCTCGCGGCCGCGGGAAGCGGGAATACGCTCACGCAGCCGGCGGGGCTGACCGACCCGAGCGGCGTGGCGACGGGGACCCTGAGCTCGAGCGTGGCGGAGTCGAAGACGGTCTCCGCCACCATCGACGGCACGGCGGCGGTTCAAACGGCGACGGTGACCGTGGCGGCCGGATCGGTCTCCGCCTCACAGTCGACGGTCAGGGCCTCACCGACGTCGCTCGTGGCGGGGAGCGGGACCTCGACGATCACCGTGACCGCGAGGGATGCCGGCGGCAACCCTATCAGCGGCGCCACGGTCGTGCTGTCAGCCACAGGAAGCGGGAATACGCTCACGCAGCCCGCAGGACCAACCGACGCCGAGGGCGTGGCGACCGGGACCTTGGCCTCGACCGTTGCCGGGTCGAAGGGCGTCTCCGCCGCCGCGAACGGGACCGCGATCACCGAGACGGCCGCGCTGGAGGTGACGGCCGGGCCGGTCTCCGCCGCACAGTCCGCGCTCGCCGCCTCGCCGAGCTCGATCCCGGTGGGGACCGCGACGGCGACGATTACCGTGACCGCAAGGGACGCGAGCGGCAACCCGATCAGCGGCGCGACGGTGGTGCTCGCCGCGACGGGGAGCGGCAACACGCTCACCCAGTCGAGCGGGCCGACGGACGCGAGCGGCGTGGCGACCGGGACCCTGAGCTCGAGCGTGGCGGAGTCGAAGACGGTGTCCGCCACGATCAACGGGACGGCGGTCACCCAGACGGCGACGGTCACGGTGACGGCGGCGGGTACGACGCAGGTGCTGGTGGGCGCCGCCGAGGTGACGCGCTGCGACAATACGAACGACGAGGCGACGGCGCTGCTGCTCGATGACGTCGCGGGGACGGTGTTCACGGCGGGAGACAACATCCGCGCCAGCGGCTCGTTGACCGATTTCACCGACTGCTACCGGCCGTCCTGGGGCCGGCACAAGGCGCGCACCCGCCCGGCGGCGGGCGCCTACGAGTATCAGACGGCGGGCGCCACCGGGTACTTCGACTATTTCGGGGCGGCGGCCGGGGAGCGGGACAAGGGCTATTACAGCTACGAGCTAGGCGACTGGCATGTCGTGGTACTCAACAGCAACATCGACATGGCCGTCGGGTCGGTGCAGGAGCAATGGCTCCGCGCCGACCTAGCGGCAAGCGCCAAGCACTGCACCTTGGCCTACTGGAATCATCCCCGATTCAGCTCCTACTCGACGTTGGTGCGCTCGTCGGTCAAGCCGTTGTGGGATGCGTTGTACGCGGCCGGGGCGGAGTTGGTGCTGAACGGGCACTACCGGCTGTACGAGCGGTTTGCGCCGCAGACGCCGGACGGGCTGGCCGATCCGCAGTCGGGGATTCGGCAGATCACCGTGGGGACCGGAGGGATCGGGGTGGACGCGTTCGGGACGACGGTGGCGCCGAACAGCGACGTGCGGGGGAGCGGGACTTACGGGGTGCTGAAGCTGACGCTGACGAGCACCGGCTACAGCTGGCAGTTCGTGCCCGTCCCGGGCGGCACGCTCAGCGACTCCGGCAGCGGCAGCTGCCACTGAGCGGCGTCGCTCAGTGCGGCCGGCTCGGATTCATCATTTGGCGGTGCTGCCGTGTCCAGGCCTGCATCGAATCGGCCCAGGTCTGGACCTCGGCGCGCTGGGCGTCGGTCAGGACCGCACGCGCCTGCGCCGCCGACACGAGCATGGCCCAGTGGGCCTTGCCCATCGCGGCGTGCGACGCCTCGAAGTGCGCCTTCAGCGCCGGGCCGCGATCGGTGCCGCCAGCACGAGCGCGGTCAGAATCCGTTTGGAGTTCATCAGAGTCGCCTCCCGAGTCGCTGGACGTCGCTGCTTTGTAAGCTAACGCGCGGACCCGGGGGTCGGCGCTCCGTGCTGTCCTGGGCGCCTTGCTCGTGCGACGCGGGGGCGGGATGTTCTGGCGCGTGGCTCGACTGATCCCGCGGCTCCTCGCGCTCGCGGCGTTCGGCAGCGCGGGAGCCGTCCTCCCGGCCCCGGCTGCGGTGCAGACCGCGCCATCAGACGACTGGCGCCCGCGGACGGTCCCGCTGCTCGGCGTGAGCTACTCGCCGGGCGTCGGGTTGCTCATCGGCGGGGGCGTGCTCCACACGCGCTACGGGTTCCGCGCGCTGCCGGCCAGCACCCGCCTGCTCGGCGAAGCTCAGTACGCGACCGGCGCGCGCACCTACCGCGCGGCTGCCCTGGGCGAGTTCCGGCGGCCGCTCGCCCCGGCAATCCTCAACGTCGAGTTGCGTGCGTCCGGGGTCGAGATCATCCGATTCTATGGCTTCGGCAACGAGAGCGACGCGTCGCAGCCCGACAGCGCTTACCAGGTGCGGCAGGAACAGCAGCTGGTCGCCCCTGCGGTGTCCGTGCCGGTCACGCCGCGCCTGCGGCTGCTGATCGGGCCGCTCGTGAAATACGTCCGCACCCACAGGGACGCGGGCACTCTCCTCGAGAGCACCGGGCCGTACTACGGCACCGGCAACTTCGGCCAGGTCGGAGCGCAGGCCGCGCTCGACGTCGACACGCGCGACATGCCGGCCGCCCCCGCCCGGGGGGCGCACGTCCGCGTCGCGGGTCAGTGGCACCCGGCCGCCTGGGACGTGGTCCGCCCCTTCGGGAAGGTGTCGGCCGAGGCGGCGACGTACCTCTCGCTGGGCGACCCGCCGGCCGCGACCCTCGCGCTCCGCGCGGGCGGCGCCGGCGTGAGCGGGACGGTTCCCTTCCACGCGGCGGTCTTCGTCGGTGGGGAGACGACGGTCCGCGGCTACCCCGAGCAGCGGTTCGCCGGGAGGTCGGGCGCCTACGCGAACGCCGAGCTGCGGCTCCGCATCGGCTGGCTCTCCGTCGGCGACTTCGGGGTATTCGGGCTCGCAGACGCGGGCCGTGTCTGGGTGGCGGGGGAGTCGTCCTCCTGCTGCCACGCCGCGGCGGGCGGCGGCCTCTGGCTCGCCTGGCGACACCGCCGCGCCAACACCATCACGATCGCTGCGGCCAGGAGCCCGGAGCGCACCGCGATCTACGTCCGCGCCGGTTTTATGTTCTGATGACGCCATGACCATGCTGCTGCGGGAGCACGTACCGCTCGCGCCGCTCACCACCCTCGGGCTGGGCGGGCCGGCGCGCTACTTCCGCGAATGCGCGAGCGAGGCCGAGCTCCGTGAGACGCTCGCCCTTGCCGGGGAGCGGGGGACGCGCGTGCAGATCATCGGCGGCGGCAGCAACGTCGTCTTCGCCGACACCGGATTCCCGGGCCTGGTCGTGAAGGTGGCGATCGGCGGCGTCGCCGTTCGCGACGGCGCGGACGGCGTGGAGGTCACCGCCGGCGCGGGCGTGGAGTGGGACGCGCTGGTGCGCGAGACCGTCGAGCGGGGGTGGACGGGTATCGAGTGCCTGTCCGGGATTCCCGGCACCGTGGGCGCGACGCCGATCCAGAACGTGGGCGCGTACGGCCAGGAGATCGCGGACACGCTCGTCTCGGTCGCGTGCCTCGAGCGCGAGCGCCTGGCCGGCGTCGTCTTCACGCGCGACGAATGCGAGCTCGCCTACCGCGACAGTCGCTTCAAGCGCCGCGATCGCGACCGCTACGTCGTGCTCGACGTCACGCTGCGGCTGCGCCGTGGCGCGACCCCGCGACTCCGCTACGCCGAGCTCGAGCAGGCGGTCCGGCAACGCGGGCGTCTCGATGCGCTGGACACTGGCGACGCCGTGCGGATCGTGCGCGACACGGTGCTCGAGCTGCGGCGTCGCAAGTCGATGGTGCTTGATCCCGCCGACCCGAACGCGCGATCGGTCGGCTCGTTCTTCGTCAACCCCGTGCTCTCGGGTGAGGCGTTCGCCGAGCTGGCCGGGCGCTGGCGCGCCTCGGGCGGGAGCGACCCGATCCCGACCTTCCCGGCCGACGGGCGCGTGAAGGTACCGGCCGCCTGGCTGGTCGAACACGCCGGGTTTGCGAAGGGCCATCGCCATGGCGGCGCGGGGATCTCGACCCGTCACGCGCTCGCGCTCGTGAACCTCGGCGGCACCGCGGCGGAGCTCCTCGCCCTCGCCGAATCGATCGAGCGGGCGGTACAGGCGCGCTTCGGGATCCGGTTGCAGCGTGAGCCGGTGGTGGTGGAGGTCCTCTAGCGGCGCGCCGCGTAACGGGACAACGTCCGCCGCGTCTCATTCCTGACGTGTAGGGGCGCAGTATGCTGCGCCCCTCAAAGGAGGGAGTTCGTAGCCATGCGCGCTCCGTTTGCCGGCATCGTCACGACCGTCCTGCTCGCCGCCTGTGTGGGGCCGTCCGGCGGGGGCCGCGGTGGCGGCCGGTTCGGGCCCCCGGGCGTCATAGAGCCCGCCGCCCCGCGCTACATCAACCCGGGGACGCTCGCCGCGCTCCCGGGCTTCACGCACGCCGTGCGGGTCGGCTCGACCGTGTACGTTTCGGGCGAGGTCGCGCTCGACAGCATGGGGCGACTCGTGGGCGCGGGCGACCTGCGGGCCCAGGCGCGGCAGGCGTTCGCCAATCTCGCCGTCGTCCTCAAGATCGCAGGCGCGGCGCCCGGGGACGCCACGAAGCTCACGATCTACGTGGTGAACTATTCACCGCGGGATTTCGCGGGCATCCGGGAGGCGGCGCCCGAGTTCTTCCCCGAGCGCAACCCGCCGGCGGGGATCGTGGTCGGCGTGCAGTCGCTGCCGCTGGATGGGCTTCTCATCGCGGTGGACGCGACGGCGGTCGTCCGCGCGATGTTCCGGCCGCTCGACGAGCGACCGCGGTGAGGCCGGGATCCGGCGCCAGCAGGCACCGGGGGGGAGGCTCAGTGGCGGAGCGTCACCACCGACAGCACGATCGAGAGCGCGATCAGGACGATGATGATCCACTCGAGCAGCTCCATCCGCCGGCTCGCGGCGCGGTCCGCCATCTTCGCGTAGATGCCGTCGATCGCCTGAAGCTTGCGGGTGATGCTCGCGTCCCACTCCGCCAGGTGCGTCGATCGCCTGAAGCTTGCGGGTGATGCTCGCGTCCCACTCCGCCAGGTGGAAGCGCCGCGACGCGAGCGAGTACACCCGGGCCAGGTACTGCTCCCCGACGAGCTTGAGCGCATTCGTCACCTGCTCGAACAAGATCGCCCCGTCCAGCTGCAGCTGGGCGAGCCGGCGCAAGTCGGGGCCCAGCTGGCCGAAGGGGAACAGCCGCGCCGGCCGCCGCACGAACGTCTCGTAGGCGCGCTCCAGGGCGTCATCCAGCTGCTGGTCGAGGAAGCGCATCTCGAGCAGCTGGGTGTTTGCGAGCTCGATCACCGCGCGGACGTCGTCACCCTCCGGATCGAAGAGCAGCGTGGCGTCGGTGTCGATGAGCGTGGCGTCGTTCGGTCCGAACGAGAGGCGCAGCGCGATCGCGTCGCTGATCTCCTGCTGGGATAAGGCGTGCGGCTCGGCGCGCAGAATCTGCGCCACCGTCTGAGCGTGCTCCGTCCACAGGCTCGCGGCCTCGCACGGCGCCGTGAACGCCTCGATCTGGAAGATGGAGTAGTCCTCGACGAAGTCCGCGATGCGCGGCCGCACCGCGGCGTCGCCCAGCGTGCGGAGCAGCTCTTCCACGTGGCGGCGCGAGTCCGCGACCAGGCGCGTGTTGCCCCACAGCTCGTTGGCGAGCCCGGGCAGCCCCTCCAACGGCCCCTCCAGCGGGAGCGCGTAGCTCACCGAGACCGCCCCGTAGTCGTACAGCACGATCTCGACGCCCGGCGCCGTGCGGTAGCCGCCGAGGGCGTGCGTCCCGCCCTCCCACGTGACGCGCAGCGGCGGCGGCCGGTACTCGAAGTACGCCGGCGCGCGGCGCTTCTGCTTGATCGTCTGCCGCTCGGCGCCGGCCAGGAGCCGCCGCTCCGCGGCATCGAGATCGATCGCCTGCGCCACCTCGTAGGCAAACAGGGGAAAGCACGTTCCCCTCGCGATCACCAGGTCCACTGGCAACCGCGCTTCCGCAGCCTTCATCCCAGCAGCGCCTTCGCAGCGGCGAGATCCTCCGGCGTGTCCACGTCCGTGAGCAATGCGGCGGGCCAGTCCACGTACACCGCCTCATCCCGGTGCCGCTGCACCACCGGCTTGCCGCACCCCTCCCCGGTCCACGCCAGCAGCTCCGGAAACACCGCCCGCCGGAACAAGAGCGGGGGGGCGGTGACGTCACCGTAGCGCGACACGACGAGCGGCGCGTCGGTCCCGCGCGCCGCCGCCACGATCGCGCCGACCATCTGCTCGGTGACGAGCACCATGTCGGCGAGCATCACGACCGCGGCGTCCACGTCAGCCGGAAGCCGCTCCAGACCCCGGTGGAGCGAGCCGCTCGTCGGGCCCGTGAAGTCCGCGTTCACCGCGAACTCGCAAGCGAGCCCGGCAAGCTCGGCTGCGACGCGCTCGGACTCGTGACCGAGCACCACGACCACCGGCGAGAGCGCCCCCCCCACTCCCTCCGCCCCCCCCGCCCCCCCGCCGAGCGCCCGCCGGACCGCGCGGCGCACAAGCGATTCCCCCTCGAGCTTGAGCAGCAGCTTGTTTTGGCCCATCCGGCGTGAGGCGCCGGCGGCGAGGACCACGCCCGCGACGCGGGGCGGATCAGTCCGCTGTGGCATGGATCGGCGCCTTGCGCTCGCGCAGCGACTCGGCGCGCCGGCCCGCGCGGACCGCGAGGATCTCCGCGATCACCGCGAGCGCCACCTGCTCCGCCCCGTCGGTGCCGATGTCCAGCCCAACGGGCCCGTAGATCCGTGCCTCGTCGAGCGGTCCCTCGGCCTTCAGGTTTTGGAGGATGCGCTCGGTGCGCTGGCGCGGGCCCAGCATGCCGATGTAGGGAACGGGGGTCCGGAGCAGCGCGCGCAGGTACGCCTGGTCGTCCGCGAAGTGGTGGGTCATCACGACCGCGTAGCTTGCGTCGTCGAGCGGCATGCGCTCGGCGAGCTGGGCCGCGTCGCTCTCCACGAGCCGAGCCGCCGCCGGGAACCGCCCAACCGTGAGCAGCCCCGGCCGCCGGTCCACGATCGCAACCCGGAACCCGACGTCGGACGCGAATCGCGCGAGCGGCCGGACGTCCTCCCCCGCACTGAGCACCACGAGCTGCGGCGGGGGAAGGAAGACGTCGATGAATACGGCATGCCCGGCGATCTCGTGGAGGCCGGACTGCCCGGAGTCGAGCGACTCGCGGGCGCGCCTGGCGACTGCGGTGTCGAGCTCCGGCGAGCCCAGGCCTCCCTCGCGGCTCGCCGGGCTCACAAGCAGACGGTTTCCGCGTGCCGCTTCCCGTTGCCCCGCGACCACCGTGCACACCGCGAACGCCCCCCGCTCCTCGAGCAACGCGCGCTCCCGCGGCCGGGCCTCGAGCACGGGCTCGACGAACACGTCCACCTGCCCCTCGCACCCCACGCCCAGGTCCCACGCCTCGATCTCGTCCGCGCCGGAGCAATAACCGCGCAGCTGCGACTGTCCCCTGCGGATCACCTGAAGCGCCACCTCGCACACGTCCTGCTCGAGGCAGCCCCCGCTCACGTTGCCCGTCGTGCTCCCGTCCTCGGCGACGAGCAGCTTCGCCCCCTCGTGGCGGTACGCCGACCCGCGCACACGCACGACGGTCGCGAGCGCCGCCTGCTTCCCCCCGTCCAGCAGCTCGGCGAGACGATCGAGCACCGCCCGCGTCTCCTGCCACTGCTTCATTCGACCACCTTCCTATTCCGACGCCGGAGCTGGGAGTATATCCGGCCGGGCGAAGCGCTGGCAACGCGCCTCACAGCCCCACGCACGCTCCGTCCGCGGCGATCTCGACATCCCACCCCAGGCGCTTCCGGATCGCCCCCGCGAGCCCCTCCGCGCCGTCCGCCTCGCCGTGCACCAGATACGTCACGCGCGGCGGGCGTTCGAATCCACCCAGCCAGCGGAGGGTCTCGGCGCAGTCGGCGTGAGCGGACAGGGCGTCAATACGCTCCACGCCGGCGCGCACGGGCACAGGCCGGCCGAACATCCGGAGCTCCGTCGCCCCGTCCTCGAGTGCGCGGCCGCGCGTGCCCACCGCCTGAAACCCGACGAGCAGCACCGTAGTGCCCGGGTCGGGCAGCCGCTGCGCCAGGTGATGCAAGATGCGGCCGCCCGCGGCCATGCCGCTCGACGAGATGATGACGGCGGGGCCGCGGACGTCATTGATGGCCTTCGACTCCTGCACGGTGCGCGCGATGCGCAGCTGCTCGGTCGCGAGCGGCCGGGCGCCAGAGGCGAGCGCCTGCGCCATCTGCGCGTCGTAGTCCTCCGGGTGGCGCCGGTAGATCTCCGTGACCTCGATGGCCATCGGGCTGTCGAGGTACACCGGGAGCGCCGGCACGCGCCGCGCCTCCTCAAGCCGGTGCAGCATCCACAGCAGCTCCTGCGTCCGGTCGACCGCGAACGCGGGAACGAGGATGACGCCGCCGCGCTGCGCCGCCCCGCGCACGACGCGCGCGAGATCCTCCTCCGCTCCGGCCGCGTGCGCGCGATCGCCGTAGGTCGATTCGAGCAGCAGCACGTCGGCCGCGGGCACGGCCTCGGGATCGCACAGGATCGGCCGGTCGTACCGCCCGAGATCCCCGGAGAATACCAGACGAGCGCCTCCGACTTGGAGCTCGACGGTCGCCGAACCGAGGATGTGCCCCGCGCGCCGGAGCAGTGCCGTCACACCTTCGGCGGCGGCAAACGGCTCGCCGTAGCGGCGCGGCTGCACGAGACGCAGGGCGGCCTGAGCGTCCTCAAGGGTGTACAGCGGGAGGGCGGGCCGGTGCGTCGTGTAGCCGCGGCGATTCGCCCGCTCGGCGTCCTCTTCCTGAAGATGCGCGGCATCGGGGAGCACCACGCCGAGCAGCTCTGCGGTACCGGACGTGCAGTGGATGGGTCCGCGGAACCCCTGCCGGGCGAGTAGCGGCAGGTATCCCGAATGGTCGATGTGCGCGTGCGAGAGCACAACGGCGTCGAGGGTCCCCGGATCGGGGACGCGCCGATCCCAGTTGCGGAGCCGCAGCGCCTTTGTTCCCTGGAACAGGCCGCAGTCGAGCAGGATGCGCCGCCCGCCGGCCGTGACGAGGTGCATCGAGCCCGTGACGGTGCCGGCAGCGCCCAGGAACTGCAGAGCCCTCCCAGGGCCCGTCATCACCGCGCGAGCTGGTCCAGACTCCCCTGCCAGCTGGATGAGGGAGGGAAATCTACACCGCCCGGCGAGGGGCGCCGCTCGTCAGAGCCCGAGTCCCAACAGCCGATCCAGCGAGTACGCCCCCGGTCCCGCTGCCGCTAGCGCCAATGCGGCGACCATCAGCACCAGATTGTACTCGAA
>WNGB01012334.1_pt1 | contig 13052 bp, 11 predicted proteins | sample 5400681 | NCBI WGS metagenome assembly WNGB01 (sample SAMN13153367, study PRJNA577476) | soil metagenome | isolation source: 115 cm soil or saprolite under grassland replicate 2 | place: USA:California | collected 2016-06-15 | reverse complement strand
GCCTATGGCCTTACTTCCTCGCTACGTCGGGGGCGATTGGCTTCAGGTCGTTCAGGTCGTCGTCATCGCTTTCACGGAATCGCCATCTTCGGGTTGTACATTGCCGGGGGCTGGCTTCTCCCGGGCCGGAAACGGGTGGTCCCCTACAGCATCCAGTGGCTCAAACGGCTGAGACCGGCATTGTTTCGACAGGATTTGATCGCCTTGTTTGACCTCCTTCAACAACAAAAGATCAAGCCGCTAATCGCGCAGCGATTTCCTCTTGCCGAGGCGAGACACGCGCACGAGTTGCTCGGGAAGGGAGGCGTGACAGGCAAGATCGTGCTCGTATTCAACGGGTCATCGCTTGAGTCAGGAGCGGCATAGTATAGACGCAGACTCCTACCGCCGCGCCGATCAAGACTCCAAGAACCAGACTCTGCAAAGTTCGCTTACTCATCTTGTTATTTGCCAGCTTCGCCGAACACCTCGCCGAAGCCGAGCAAATTGCCATGATACTTCGCCGCCGCCTCGTCAGCCTTCGACCTGTCTTTGAATGCGACGACGCGGCCACTCATCGGCGTTTTGAATTCCTCGGATCTGACGAAATAAGCCTGTTCGGCGTTGACCCATTCCCGCGAGTCATAATCCACCACAAAGAAAGCGGCGATGTCACGGCGGTTCTGTCTCGTCTTCAACTGATTCGCCATGCAGCCGATGTCGTCGAACTTGAACGCGTCGCCGCCCTGGTTAAGAAACTCGGCGGCGTACTGTTTTTCAGAGATCGCCATCTTGCAGAACCCGCACATATCTTCCGCCGCAATCTCCACAGGCTCGAATTTCGGGTTGCCGCAACCCGCCAGCCATAGCGCGCCGAGCAGCAGGGCGACGCAGAGCCGCTTCGGATCACTTTGAATTTTCGCAGACGGCATTTTGTCCATTGATGTAATGAAGGTAAATGTCTTCGAGGGATTTCTCTCGCGTGACGAAGCTTGAGATTTCAGCGCCTGCGCATTTGAGCGATTCAACGGATTCGAGCGCGACCAGCCGCCCGTCAACCAGTATCGCCACGCGGTCTGCCAGTCGTTCGACGTCGGCCAGCGTGTGCGAGGTAAAAACGATAGTCTTACCTTCGCGTTTGAACGAGAGGAGAAATTCGCGAAAGCGAATCGCGCCCTCAAGGTCGAGACTCACCGTCGGCTCGTCGAGCAGCAGAATCGGCGCCTCCGGCAAACAGGCCACCGCCAGCCCCAGACGCTGAACCATTCCTCCTGAAAATTTGCCGACCGCTTTGTCAGTGAATCCGTTGAAATCGAACCGCGCTCCGCTCAAGATTTCGTCAACGCGCCGCGCCGGGAGTTTTCGCAACCGGCGATAAAATTCCAGAACCTCGCGCGCCGTCAGATTGTCGGGGAAGCTTACGCGCTGCGGCAAATAACTCATCCGGCTCCGCGCCTGCTGGGGATTTTTCCACACGTCGAACCCGTTAATGAGGATTTTTCCGCTCGACGGTTTGATGAGTCCGGCGATGCATTTCAACGTGGTCGTCTTGCCGCTGCCGTTCGGCCCAAGAAGCGCAAACGTTTCGGCGCGTTCGATCTCAAAAGAGACGTCATCAATCGCCGTGTGTTCGCCGAATGTTTTGATCAGATGCTCTACTCGGATCATCGAAGTCTCCCGCGCCACATCGCAGCAATGGCCGTGCCAGCGAGTGAGAATGAAAGCAGGGCGAAGATGGTTTGAGAGGGAGCGGCCGGCCCGGGCTTTTCGAGAGGAAAATGAAGAGCGATCGGCTTCATCAAAGGCGCCCCGTCTTTCTCCGGCGAGCCTTTGATGATCGGAAAGGTTTGTTCCGACGCGGCCAACGCCTGCGCGGCGGGGCTGCTCAGGTAGAGCCGCAACCGGGGATAATTACCCTCGAGATATTCAAAGACGTTCTGGACCTTGTGTGCCACGTCGCCCACGCCGTCGCCATCCAGATCGTAGCCGCGATAATCGCTCCAGTAATTTCCGCGCCCGCCCTCCTGCCAGCGCGTGTCGCTGCGCTTGCCGATCAACCGCAGCGGGCTGAGATTCTCGACGAAGTTGTTTTCGACGAACAGATTCTGCGCGCAACTGCTGAAGATTTCGAGCGCCAGATCGTTCTCGGCGATCACGTTGCGACGAAAGACGCTTTTGCGCAAAGCTTCGGCGAAGACGCCGGTCGCGTTGTCAATGATGAAGTTCTCTTCGGCCACGTTCTCTTCGCAATCCTGAAAGAGAACGCCGAACGAGCTGAAGCCGCGATTGTGGACGAATGCGTTGCGGCGAAGCTCTATCTTGCGCGAATACATGATCGCCGCGCCCGCCACGTTGTCCGAAAAGACGTTTTCCTCGAATTTGTTCGCGTCCGAACTCATGTAATGCAGGCCGTAGCGGACGCCGAAGACGCGATTGCGGCGGATTTTGTTACCAGGGCTGCTTTGAATGTACATCCCGTCGCGCGCGTCGGTGATTGTGTTCTCTTCGATCGTGTTGTCGGGCGAATTCCACAGGTGCAAGCCAGCGCCGCGCGAGCCGACTTCGAGTTCGCGCCGCCCGCGGACCGTGTTCCCACGGATCGTGTTCCGCTGTGAGTGGTAAAGGTAGATGCCATAGAGCACATCGCGCAGTTCGTTGCCGGCGACCATGTTCTCGTTCGATTTGAGCAACAGACCGGAATCTTCGGCCTGCAAGTCGCCGCCGCCGTGTTCGATCACGAAGCCGCGAAGCGAGCAACGATCGGCGGTCACGATCACAACGCTGCCTCGCCCCTCGCCGCGCAACACGGATTTGCCGACGCCTTCGATCGCGAGCCGTTTATCGAGAATGAGCTGGCCGGTGTAGACGCCTGGTTGAACTCGAATCGTATCGCCCGGTTTCGCCGCGGCGATGGCCGATTGGAGCGTTTGAAAGCGCGCGGGCGGCGGGCCGACAGTCAGCGCATCAGCATACGCGACGCCCCACAAAGTTGAGAGCGTCACGACTAACAACCAAGTGTTGCCCTTGAACCGCCGCATCACTACGCCTCCTGACTGGCCCTTCTCGACAGAAATATCGCCGCCAGCAACAACAACGCGAACGCGAGGAGCGCAAACGACGCCACCCCCGGAGAGCTTGTCACCGTGAAATTTCCCACCACCTGCCTGCCGAGGAGCGGCGGCGTGAACGGCGCCACTTTGATCGCCGCCGTCGGGTCGAGGTTGTGGCCGTAGGCGTAGAGCCTGTTGTAAAAGCTCCAGAACGAGAACAGGCCGAAGTAGGAGAAGATCACGAAGACATCGACCAGGTTCGACATCTTGCCGATAACCATCGCGCGCAGCGCCAGCACGCCCAGCGCGCCGATGACGAAAGGAATCCAGACGAATTCGCTGAAATCGCTCTCGAGCAGCGGGCGCATGCCGATGTAATGGTTGAGCGAGTTGATCTCGCGCAGGTCGTCGCGCGCCGGCGTCTTGCCTCCTTCGAGCTTGTGCGAGTGGATGTTGAGCGTCAGCCCGTCCAGATACTGGTTCGACGTGAACGTCATATTCCAGAGCGGAAACAGGAACGCCGGAATCAGCGCGATGACAGCCACAAGGATCATCACGCGGCTCCTAAGCGTCAGCGGTAGATCGAAGAATGAGTTCGCCTTGTCCAACCAGTTTTTCATTGCGCGCTCCTCGGTAGTTGCGCCTTCAGTCGCGCCGGCGGTCGGCGCTGAGTGTCGCGCGGTAGTCATAAATCACCTCATTGAATCGGCGGCGCCGTTCTTACGGGAAGCGCGAGCGCAATGGCGTTAAGACAACGACTGACGTAGTGACTGAACGCCATTGCGCTCGCATTCCCCTTAGCGGGGCGCCCATTTCCCGCTACTTGGCTTTGGCCACTACTCCGCCGCCTTTGACCAGCAGGTACCCTTGCATCTCCTGGTGCAATGCCGAACAGAAGTTGGTGCAGTAGTAGGGGAAGACTCCCGTTTTGTCAGCCACGAACCTGATCGTCTTGGTCTCGCCAGGATCGATCACCACGTTGATGTTGTATTCGTTGAGACCGAATCCGTGCAGCTCGTCGGTGGTCTGTTCGATGTTGGTGATGTGGATGGTCACCACGTCGCCCTGATTGACCTCGATCTTGTTCGGTTCGAACGAGCTTCGCACCGCCACCAGCTTCACCGTTACGTTATTACCGCTGCGCTCGACCTTGGCGTCTTTCACATCCCAGATGGCGTTCGGATTCTTGTTCTCGTCTTTCGCGTAGACCTCAATCGGTTTGATCTTATCGGCCTTGATTATCTGGGCGTAATGCGGCTCGGGCTCCGTGAAAGCGTCGTAAATCAGTTTCATCTTCTCGCCGCTGATGTTGATCAGTTGCGAGCTTTCGGGCTGCGCCGGGCCGACGTTCAGATGGCGCCCGTGCGAGAGCTTGTTCAGCGCGACGAGATATTTGCCGGCGGGGTGCATTGTGTCGCCTTCAGCAGTGCAAAGGTGGCCGATGTTGTAAGTGATCGGGATTTTGTCCACTACTTCCCAACTACCTAGCTTCCATTTCGCCACCGCGCTTTCGACAAAGAGGCTGGTGTAAGCGTAACCCTGGTCGTCGAACTGTGTGTGCAATGGGCCAAGGCCGACGTTGACTTCGGCGTCTTTCACCTTGTCGTAGTTCAAGACCGGGATGCCGTCCTCATTGCCCGTGAAATCTTTATTCTGAATGGCGGTCATCATCTTCTCGAAGTTGAACGCCGTGGTGATGGATTGCAGCTTACCGCTACCGATGATGTATTTGCCGTCGGGGCTGACATCAACGCCGTGCGGCGACTTGCTGCACGGGATCAGATAGATCACGCCGGGCGTCTCTTTCGGGTCAATGACCTTGACGCCGCTGATCGTCTTGAACTTGCCTCCGTTGATGGCCTTCTCGGCCTCCTTCCAGTTCACGGCGGCAATGTAGTCGCGGTCCTTCTGCGTCGAAGTGACTTCGAGTTTGCCGGTGGCGCGCTCGGAGTTGTAGCAGGTCCAGAACGCCCAACCTTCGCTCGGTCCCTTGCCTGCGTCGCCCAGGTCCCAGTTGAAGGGGGGGGTGAGGATCTGGAAGCCTACGCTCAACTCACCCGATTTCGGATCGACCTTGACGCCCGAGACCACGCCGTTGTACTTCGTCGCGTACTCTTCAATCGGCGCGTACGTGCCTTTCGGCAGCGGCACGGAGAAGCGCGACGCGGCCAGGATGTATTCGGTGTTCGGCGTTACGAACGATCCGCCGTGAAAACCGGAGACGTTCGGGACCGGCCCAAGGATCTGTTTGACTTTGAAGTCGCGCAGGTCAATCCGCGCGACGCGGTTGTTCGAGTTGTCGTTGACAAAGAGCCAGCGGCCGTCGTAATCGCCTTTGGTCTCGCTGATCGCCGGGTGATGCACGTCGCCCCAGGTGTAACCGCCGAGCATCTTCTTCGACTCTTCGTCGAAGCCGTAGCCGGTGGCCGGATAGGGCGCGAAGACCGGGATCGTCGAGATGTGGCGCATCGAGGGCACGCCCGCTACGTAAACGTTTCCGGAATGGCCGCCGGAATAGAACAGATAAAATTCATCGGTGTCGCCCGGCGCGACGTATGTCTCCACCGCCGCTTCCGCCGTCCCGCCCAGTTCGGCGGTCGAAGGCGAGCGGCTACAGCTCACCAGAGCGAACGCTAACAGCGCGACGAGCAATGCGCCGGCGCCGAACCATTTCAAGCTGGTTTTATCGAAATTCGTATAAATGCTTTTCATGATCATCCTCCCTTTCGGGGAATTTGTCTTACTTCGGATTCTGAGCTTGCCGCTCAAGCTTGCGTTGATAAGCGATCTTCAATGTCTCAATCGCTTATCTCTTTTCCTCATCAATCAGAGGAATTCTGGTCATCAGCACGACGCTCGTCGCGCCTGTAAGATTGTTCAAAAATCCTTCGAGCGGTCTTCTACCTACCTCTTCGGCTGGGCCTTCTGCTCAATTTTCTGCAAACCCTGCTGAGCGCCCTTTTGAGCCTGAGCCTGCTGCTCCTGCTTCCGCTGATACGCGGTCTTCAGCTTCTCAACCGCCTCTCGCTTCTCTTCGTCGGTCAATTGAATCTGAGTGGAGAGCACGACGCTCATCGTCCCGGTCGGGTTCTTCAGAAAGTCTTCGAGTGTGCGCCCGAAGCGGCTCTGCACGTCAGTGATGGCGTCCGAAAGGTCAGGGCCGATCTTCGCCGCAGTGTCTATGCCGAGCGAATTAACCGAATGGCATATGAAACAACCTTTCTTAACGAAAAACGCGCCCTCGCCAGCCATCATCTGGCGCTCTTTCTCAAGCTCGGCCTCGGTCGGCAGATCTTTCGGAGTCGCGCCAGGGATGTAACGTGTTGGTATTTTGGTTCGCTTCCAGCTCATAACTAGCAGCGAAAGCGCCTGCGCTTCGCGGCTGGAGAAGTTGAAATCGGGCATGACCGTGTCGGGCGACATCGCTTTCGGTTTCTGGAAATGCGCGACGTGCCATGCGAACTCAGACTTCACTCCCGAAACTCTTCCGTAATCGTATTGCTCCGGCGATTTTTCCCCTTCGAAAGTCAGGTCAGGCCCGATCACGCCGCCGCGACCGTTGATGGTGTGGCAAGCGCGACAGTTCTTCTCCTGCACGATCTTCTTCGCCTCGTTGATGAAATCGGCGCCTTTGGTCTCGCGGTCGTAGCGGTGGCAACTATTGCAGTTGATCTGCATCAGCGCCTTGCGGACCTTGACCAGGTAAAGGTCGCTCAGCCGTTTGCCGAGCACTGGTTCCTCCCAATGCTCGACGCGCCCGTGAGCCGCGTCCACATCGGTCGCATAACCCTGGCCGCCGTGGCAGGCCGTGCAACCGAATTGGTTGATCGGGTGCGATTTCAAAATCTCCTGCGGGTGCGATTTGAACGGATTTGGCGCGCCTTCCAATCCTTTCCACTCGACGCCCTGATGACAAGTTACGCAGCGATCAACGCGTCCGAGGTCTTTCGCCCAGACCTGCTGCAAGCCTTCGGGGACTTGTTCGGCGCGCGCCGCTCCGAACTTTTTCGCCACCATCGCGCGGAAATCGCGCTGATAGCCTTGCCATTCGGGCGCGGTGTGATCCCAGAAGACAAAACCCGTGACAAACAACATCACCGCGCCGAGCGTGTAAATTTTGATTGCGTCTTTGCTGTACACAGCGATCTCCTCGAATCAGTACCGCGAGCGGTAGCGAGCGAGGCTTGCTCGATAAGTTACGCTCGCCACCGCTCGCGGCGCCTATACGGTTAAAACTTGCGCGGCGCCTCAGGCCAGCTCTCCCACGGCCAGTAAAAATTCCAGTAAGGCCCTCGCAGATACGTGCCGATCACGGTCAGGATCAATATCGCCAACACGATCAGCAGAAATATCAGATTCTGTTTGCGGCGCTCCTTCGCAAACCACACGCCGACCGAACGAATCGTGCTCTTGTCGAAATAAGGCCAGACGAGCGCGGCCGCGATTAGCAGTCCCGGAATGACGATCCCGCCGACGAGCGCGCCATTGATCGTGAGCCCGGCGATGGTGAACGTCGTGTCGGTGACCAGTTCCTGCAGCCACAGGAAGTACCACGGGGCTTTGGCCGGGTTGGGCGTGACCGCCGGATTGGCGGCCTCTTCGAGCGGAGCGCGAAAGACGAGCGTCAGAACTGAAGCGTCCGCCGTTGTCAGCATCGCCACGAGCGCCAACCGCCGCGTCAGATTGGGTGACGACTGAACCGTATGTTTGTCTTCGTCAACGAGCGACGTCTCGACGTGGACGGTCATGCCGCTGGTGACGCCGAGCAATGAATAAGTCTTGGCCTTGATCGGCGGGGACTTTTCGCGCTTCTCTCCGAGCGCGAGCCGATCGACGCACGCCAGCCCGCCGTCCTTCCTCACTCGCCACATGTGGTAAGAAAACAAAACGATCACGAGCAGCGGCAGGAAGAAACAATGCAGCACGTAAAACCGTATCAACGTGCCCTGTTCAATCGTGTTGCCACCGAGCAGGATGAAGCGGATCGCATCGCCAACGAGCGGAGCGGCGCTGGCGATGTTCGTTCCGACGGTGATCGCCCAGAAAGCCAGTTGATCCCACGGCAGCAAATAACCCGTGAACGAGAGTAACAACGTCGCCAGCAGCAGCACGACGCCGACGATCCAGTTGAGCGGGCGGTTCTGATTGACAGCCGCCCCGTTTTTGTAGGCTCCCGTCAGGAACACGCGAACCATGTGGAGAAAGACCACGGCCACCATCAGGTGCGCCGAAATGCGATGCAGTCCGCGGAGAAACCATCCGAACGAGACCGTATACTCCAGATCCTTCACCGACAGATAAGCGCGCTCGACCGACGGCACGTACAAAAACATCAGGACGACGCCGGTGATCGTCAGGATGAAGAACAGAACGGCGGTGATGGTTCCGAGCCAGAACGAGTAGCCCCACGAGAGGCTCTCTCGCGCGACCTTCGCTGGAAACCAGTGCAGCAGGAAGTTGCGGACGATTGAATCGCCGGCTTCACGCTCGCTCGCGGGCCGCCACGTCCACGTGATTTTTTCCCAGGTTGTTCGTTTCGTCGCCATGAGTTAATCCCTCAAAGTGATAAATGGCCTGTGACGGCCGACGACTGAAGTCTCACTCGTCTTCGCCCTTCTTCTCTTTTTTCGGCGCCGCTTGGTGTTCTCCGGCCTCTTCTCCCCCAGTTGAGGTTGAACCGGCAATGGCGCCCGACCGAATCTCCGTGTGCCTTATCTGGCCGCCCAAATTGGCGGTCCAGGCCATCAAGCCCCCCGCGGTGATCGATAATCCCAGCACGGCCGCGACGAACGGCTTCGACAGGTCGGTTGAGCGCCGGGAGGCGAATAGCGCGGCCAGCGAAACAACGCCCAGGATTTCAATCGCGATTAGCGAGAAGAGCGCCGCACGCTCGTGTTGCTCGATGATTGGCTCCGCGACGCCGGGCAGATGTTCGACAGTCCCTTCGGCGGGCTCGCCTGTGAGATAAACGGGGATCGTGATCAGAGCGGCGACCACGAATATCCAAAGACTCGCCTTCTTTAATTCGGCGCTCTTCTTCACGACGCCAATGGCAATCAGCAAAATAGCCACCGCCGCGCTTATCAGCGGAATGTGATTCAAAAACAGATGTATATGAGTTGCATTCATATCTCCTCCTCAGCGCGCGCGCCGGGCGCGTCTCGGTTTACTAAACCGTCAGTCTGAAGTCCTGACCCACGCGCTGCGACATATCAACGATGAGTTGCCCGTCGTCCGGCGAGACTTCCAATTTGAAATAATCTAGCGGACGCGGCGCGGGGCCGGCGTAATTCGTGCCGTCGCCGTAGTACTTCGAGCCGTGACACGGACAATGGAATTCGTGCTGCTCCTCGAGTTCGCGCCCGCGGGCTTTGACCTTCTTCGGCTGGTTCAGCTTCTGCATCTTGACCGTGCAGCCTAGATGCGTGCATGAAGCCGAGATCGCGTAAAAGGTCTTGCCCTGGCGGAAGACGAAGAGGCGTTTGTCCTCGAGGAATTTTCCACCCTCTCCGAACTGATCGGGCGCGCCGACTTTGAACCGCCGCGGCTCTTCGTAAAGCACGTTCGGTTTGAGCGAGCGCAGGAAGGCGTATGTCTGGCCGGCGATGGCGGCGAGCGTCGCGCCGATGCCCAGCTTCGACAGGAACGAGCGGCGCGAGGTTTTGCCGGACGGTGTATCAGCGTCTTCGGCCAGAATCTCAGCCTTGATCCGATTCAATCGCTCTTGCTCGGTTTCGGTTTTCCCGCGAAATCTCTCAAGCAGCGATTTCCTGTTCCTCATAGTAGAAGACCTCCATCGTCATCGCGTCCGTCGGGCAGCGAATCGCGCACAGCCCGCAGCGGATGCATTTTTCGTCGTCTTTGATCATTGCCGAGAGCGGAGTTCCGAACTCGATCTCAACGCCCGCGGATTCGATGACGCGCTGTTTATCGTCAGGGTCGAGGTCGAGATCGTCGAGCGGAACGAGCTTCAAGCAATACTCCGGGCAGACGTCCACGCAGCGGTTGCACATCACGCACTTCGCCGGGTCGTAGATCGTCTGGATGTGGCACGAGAGACAGCGTTCGGCCTGCAGTCGCGCCTGTTCTTCGTCGTAACCGGCCTCGACTTCCGAGATGCCCGTGCGGCGGTCGAGCGAGATCGTCGGCGGAGCCTGCCTGCGCAGCTTCTCGTAATCTTCGGGCATCCGATAATTGCGAGTGGGAAGTTTTTCGACCGAGAGATTGAAGACCCGCTCGACCGCCGCGCCGCGCAGGTAATCGTCAATCGAGAGCGCCGCGCGTTTGCCGTTGGCCACGGCTTCGATCAGGTTGCGCGGGCCGAACGCCACGTCGCCGCCAGCGAACAGTCCGGGCGCCGAGGTCGCAAGCGTGCTACGATCAACTTTGATCACGCCCTGCGGCGTCAACTCGACATTGTCTTCGGGTTTGAGAAACGAGAGATCGGCCTGTTGGCCGATGGCCAGAATCACCGAATCGGCTTCTAGCGTTTCGCTCACCTCAGGGTCGAATTGCGGGTCGAAGCGCCCGTATTCGTCATAGGTTCGTTTGACGCCGATGAATTCAGCCGCGCTGACGCGCCCGGCGCCCCCGCCACTATTAATGAATCGTTTGGCGCTGCGCTGCGGGTGGAAGATCACGCCTTCGCGCCCGGCCTCCTCGAATTCTTCGCGGCCCTGAGTGGTTCGCATCACGGGCATCTCGTCGAAGGATTCGAGGCTGACCATATGGACTTCGGTCGCGCCGGCGCGGATCGCCGCGCGCGCCACGTCGAGCGCGGCTTTCATCTCGCCGGCGTCGGCGTTTTCAGCGTGACCATTTGCCCCGGCCTCTTCCAATCCCGCGCGCAGAGCCATTCGCGCGGCGTCGAACGCGACGAAGCCGCCGCCGATGACCAGGACCTTCTTGCCCAGATTGACGCGATAACCGTTGTTGATATTGATCAGATAATCAACGGCCTTGATCACGCCGTCGAGTTCCGCGCCTTCGATCTTTAGATCGCGCCCTTTCTGCACGCCGATGCTCAGAAAGACCGCCTGGTAGTCTTCGTCACGCAACTCCTTCAATCCGTACCCGGCGGTGAGCGGAGTGTTGTAGAGAATCTCGATGCCGAGTTGTTCTATCTTGGCAATCTCCTTGTCGATGACCGCGCGCGAAAGGCGGAACTCCGGGATGCCGTGAAACATCATTCCGCCAGCCTGATCGGTCGCCTCGAAGATCGTCACCCGATAACCCATCAGCGCCAGGTCGTGCGCGCAGGCCAGCCCGGCCGGGCCTGCGCCGATGACGGCCACCCGCTCCCCGCGCGCCACGTTCTTGCGACTCGCTTGCAGGATCGGCAGATGGCCGCGAACCTTGTTGCCCTGATCCGAAACGCCGTCGATCAACTCGTCCTGCGTGTCGGGCGCGATTGATTCGACGCCGTAGCGTTCGGTCACGAATCGCTTCAAGGCGCGGATGCTGACGGGGCGATCGATCTTTCCCCTGCGACAGCGGTCTTCCCCTGCGCGATCAATTGCACGTAACGCCCCGCATCGGTGTTGACCGGGCACGCCGCCTGGCAGGGAACCATACCTTTCCAGAATTCGACGTCCGGGATGATTGTCTTGTACTTGAAGTCGCCCATAATCTCAGACCTTCGTTTCAGATCTTTTGGATGCCTTACGCGAAGAGCAAAGACTGAACCACAACTTGGGATCAGTCGCCGAACCGGCTTGCCTGTGAACCGCGATAGTGAATTTAGAGCCTTGTTAAGCAATCAGATATGACTTAAGTCATCACCGCTGCAAATTTTGTTTGGAAGAGAGGGCCGCCCGATGCGCCGCGCGACGTTGAGGAATTTTGCGCAGCGGGTTGCGAAAATTTACGAAGTCGCCGGTCACGGCAACGGCCTGGCGACAATTCTGAAGCCCAGGTCGTGATTGCTGACTTCGGGCTGAAACGAATCTCGGTATGGGATGTAAAGCAGCGCGATGCTTGCGCTGTACCACGAGCCTCCGCGCGCGACGCGGGCCTCATTAACGTCCTCTCGGTTCCTCTCGGCGTCAACATAAGGCCGGTCGCGGTTGAACGGTCGCGCGACCGAACTTGTCCACTCGACGACATTGCCGGAGAGGTGATAAATGCCGTAGCGATTCGGTTGATAGCTCGCTTGCGACGCTCCGGCGCCGACGACGGTGATCTCAGCGCCCGGATTCTTCTTCCAGTTGTAGAGATTGATCTCGGCGTCGCTAAGCGAGCGGCTGAGCGCGAAATCGAAGCCGTCAGGCCCGCGCGCCGCCTTCTCCCATTCTGCCTCTGAAGGCAATGAAAAAAGCCATCGGCCCCGCCCGAACTTTTTCGTGAGCCAACCGCAATAGGCCTGCGCCTCGAACCACGTCACCCCGGTCACGGGATGATCCGGCTGTCCGAAGCGTTTGAATTCGGCGTCCGCAGGTTTGAGCACCGCGGATGTCTTTGAGAGGTTCGTGGCCTTCCAGGCGCGGCCTGCGGCGGTCCAATTTGAATCGCCGGCGTGACCGCGCGCGTCGCTCAGGAACTCTGCGAACCCCGCGTTCGTCACTTCAAATCTGGCGATGAAGAATGTGGGTAGCCATACGTAATGCGGCTCGCGCGGGTTCTGGCGGTCGCCGAAGAGAAAATTCCCGCTCGTAACCAACGCCCAATTGTCCCGGATCGTTGAGGTCGAAGGCGGGTCCTCATCAGTCAACGTACGGATTGTGACGGCAAATGAACCATTGGCGTCTGGGCCACGGTGATAACCGGCGATTGGAACCGGGTAGAAAACCTCTCTTGACCGATAGCTCGCCTTCAGAAAGTAATCGCCTGCCGGCAACCAGATTCGCTCTCCGTCGAACGGAACTACTGGCTGAGCGTCGCCGGAAATCTTTCCGGCTCTGTAAAGTCGAACGGGGACGCGCGCGAGATTGGTAATGACAAGCTCGGTCTCTCTGCGCTCAAAATGAACCTTTTCCGCGCGTTCAAGTTTGTACCGCCACGACATGGCCACAAGGCCGCAAACCG
>WNGB01010215.1_pt1 | contig 13052 bp, 10 predicted proteins | sample 5400681 | NCBI WGS metagenome assembly WNGB01 (sample SAMN13153367, study PRJNA577476) | soil metagenome | isolation source: 115 cm soil or saprolite under grassland replicate 2 | place: USA:California | collected 2016-06-15 | reverse complement strand
TGAAGCAGAGCGGCCCGCCAGAGGAGCGGCTGGCGCTGGCGTTTCGGGCCGCGACTGCCCGACCGCCGAGCCCTGCGGAGCGAAGCATCCTCGCCCGCGGTTATCAGCGCGTCTTCCGCCAGTATCAGGAGGATCGTGATGCGGCGCTGAAACTCATCGGCACAGGCGAATCGCCGCGCGACCCGTCGCTGGACGTCGTCGAGTTGGCGGCGTACACGGCGATGGCGAACATGATCCTGAACCTGGATGAGGTCATCTCGAAGGAGTGAGCTTCGTGAAGACGGCGACACCTTCCCCTTCTGGGCGTGGCTTGGTTCGCGCCCTCGGTCCGCTCATGGCCACTGCCGTCGTGGTCGGCACCGTCATCGGCTCGGGCGTTTTCAAGAAGCCGCAGGCCGTCGCCGACAACTTGCCGTCGCTGGGCCACGCCGCGATCGTCTGGATCGCCGGCGGCGTGCTGGCGCTGCTCGGCTCGCTTGCCCTGGCCGAGGTCGCAGTCCTGTATCCGCGCGCCGGCGGTAACTACGTCTTCCTCCGCGAAGGCTACGGCCGCCTGGCGGGATTCCTGTGGGGCTGGGTCGAGTTCTGGATCATCCGCGCCGCCTCGCTTGCCGCGCTCGCCACCGTCTTCACCGAGTCGCTGCACGACATCCTCCGCGGCCCGTCGCGCAGCCCGGTCCTGAGCTACTGGGAAGAACGCCTCCTGACCGTGTCGATCATCCTCGGCCTCGCGTACGTCAACATTCGCGGGGTGCGCTGGGGTGGGGCCTTGCAGCTGGCCATCACGCTTGTCAAGGTCGCCTCGCTGCTGGCCATCCTCATCCTGCCGTTCGTCATCCTCGCCCTGGGCCGTTCCCCCTCGCAGCGCATCCCGACGGAGGTGGTCGGCCTGCTGAACGCGACACCGCTGGCCGGCTTGCCTGCCGACCTGCCTTCGATGGCGCTGGTGCAGCACATCGCAAGTGCTCCAAAGGAGATCACTTTTGGCATGTTCCTGACGGCGCTGCTGGGAGTGCTGTGGGCGTACCACGGCTGGATGAATGTCGCGCCCGTCGCCGAGGAGGTGCGCAACCCGAGCCGGAACATTCCGCTGGCGCTCATCGGCGGCACCCTGATCGTCATCTTCCTCTATTTGGGAGCGAATTTGGCTTACCATCTGGTGCTGCAACCGTGGGAGATGGCGCTGATGAAGAACACCCCGGTAGCGACCGGGTTCAGTTTTCGGTTGCTCGGCTCGATCGGGGTGCTGTTGATGTCGGTGGCGATCATGTTTTCGGTTTTCGGAGCGCTGAACGGCAACCTCTTGGTCGGACCGCGGCTGCTCTACGCGATGGGCGAGGACGGGCTGGCGCCGCGGGCGCTCGGAGCGGTCCATCCGACCTACCGCACGCCGGCGCTGGCGATTGTCGTGCTGGCGACCTGGTCGGTGCTGCTGGTGCTGGGAGTCGGGGGTCTGACGCAGCTCGGCTGGCTGCAGCCAGGCAAGCCGCATTTCGACGTGATGACCGACTTCTGCATGTTCGGGGCGGTGATTTTCGAGACCTTAGCGGTCTCCACCATCTTCGTTTTCCGTCGCAAATATCCCGATGCCGAGAGACCGTACCGCTGCTGGGGCTATCCGGTGGTGCCGGCGCTGTACTTGGTGCTGCCGGCGCTGGTCCTGGGCAACATGTTCGTCAGCCAGCAGGCAGAGGCAGCGGTCGGCGTTGGCTTCATTGCTCTCGGGGCGGCGGTTTACTTCTTCTTCCTGCGCCCCTCGACGTCAGCAAAGGTGGAGGGTGTCGCGCCAGGATCGGGCAACTCTGGAGTGCAGTGAACTGAACGAGCGGCGGGGTTTATCCCCGCCGTGCCGGGCCCAGACGGCGGGGATAAACCCCGCCGCTCGTTCGCTTTGGCGGTTACTTCGCCAACGTCCGCTGTTCGGCGAGATTCGCGCGCAGGCTGATGGTCACGTTGAGGTCCATGCCGTTGATGGTAACGTCGGCGCGGATGTCGCCGGTCACCGTCCCCTTGAGCCGCGAGTCATCTAGCGTGCCGTCGATGCAGGTGTCCGCCTGCAGCTGGATCGTCAACTTCCCCGCCTTGGTCGCGGCCTTGTTGCCGTCGATGTCGAGATGGGAGACAGGGAACTCGATCGTCAGTTCGATGATGCCGAACTGGCGGCCGTTCTTCATGTACGCCTTCGTCAGCCGCCCGCTTCCGGTACTTTTCGCCTCGTCGATCTCGATTTTGCCGTCGCCGCTGAACGCCTTCGCCAAGGCGGCGACGTCGTACTTCCACGTCTCGTTCAGTTTGACGGTCTTGCGCGGCAGGAAGTGCTCGGTGGTCAGCTTGCGAAAGTCGCCCTTGTTGAACTCCTCGTGCAGTTCTTCCGCTTCCTTGCCCTCCAGCACGTCGCCGCCATCGATGCGGAACTGAAAACGGCCATCCTTCTTCTCAATGAACAGCGTCTTGCCCTGATAGGGCAAGGTCTCGCGGACGTCCTTGATCCGGCGTTCGGCGTGCTCGTACTGGCGCTGCAGACGTACGAGATCCTCACTGCCGGCGGCGCGTTCCAGGCCGACCTCGCGGAAGACGAATTTGTGAGTTTTCGTCTCCTGGGCCTCCATCACCACATTGCCGTTGTTGTCGGCGATCTTGAACTCCAGTTTGAAGTCGTCGGTGACCTCGGTCCGCGTTTTGTCGCCCAGGCCAGGCCGCTTCAGCTTGATAGCGTACTCCTGGGCCGCCACGGTCAGGGGGCCCAGCGCCAGGACCAGCGCCGCGCTCAACCACGTCTTGCTCATCACAGCTTCCTCCTCACAGGGTCGCCGCCTGGAAATCCTGCGAGCCGAGCGGGCCCTCCCGAACTCCCAGCGACTTGCCGTCTTTGTTACCGAATTGTTCGACGCGGAGGAGTTGCGATTTAGCAGATTCGCGAGGTTGTTGGGAAATTGCTGAGAAGTGGGATGAAAACTAACCCGAAGCGTCAGCGAGGGACACTAACCCGAAGCGTCAGCGAGGGACACTAACCCGAAGCGTCAGCGAGGGACAGTCACCATTCCAGAGAGGTGAGTGTCCCTCGCTCACGCTTCGGGTTAGTAACAGCGGTTTGGAAAACCGCTTCTTGCCCGCGCCGCCACAAAAGCAGGACACAAGCCTGGAGCACCTTCGCTGCCGGAGTCATAAGATTCACCCAAGGGCTCGTGATCCCAGGTAACCCCCGCAAGGGAAAGGGAAAGACAATGAAACAAGGCTGCCTGTTGGGAGCGCTGACGCTGATCCTGCTCGTACCCGCTGTGCTTCTCGGCGGTGATCCGGCAGCGCGCAAGCTCAAAGGACATCAGGGCTCGGTAATGGCGGTCATCTTCTCTCCGGATGGGAAAATCCTGGCGAGCGGCAGCCGCGACAAAACGATCAAGCTCTGGGATGCACGCAGCGGCCAACTGCAACAAACGCTAACCGAACATACGAGCGTGGTCTTCGACGTCGTCTTCTCCCCGAAGGGAGACTTGCTGGCCAGCGCCAGCGGCGACAAGAGCGTCAAGTTGTGGGACGCGCGGACCGGCAAGGTGATCCGCACCTTGACCGGGCATACCGACGGCGTGCGCGCGGTGGCCTTCTCCCCGGATCAGAAAACGCTGGCCAGCGGCAGTATTGACATGACTGTACGCTTCTGGGACGTGCAGACGGGCACTTTGAAACAAACGCTCCAAGGGCACACGAAGCGCGTCATGTCCGTCGTGTACGCGCCGGACGGACGCACGGTGGCGAGCGCCAGTTCCGACAAGACGGCACGGTTCTGGGACGCGCAAACCGGCAAGTTGAAGCTCGTGCTCGAAGGGCATACTGGCGGTCTGGAATGTATCGATTTCTCCCCGGACGGCAACCTGCTGGCCAGCAGCAGCCAGGATAGCACGGTCCGAATCTGGGGCGTGAACACGGGGAAGGTGCGGCACATCCTCAAAGGGCATGAGGGCGAAATCGATTCGGTGACCTTCGCGCCCGACGGCAAGACGGTGGCGAGCGGTTGCAAGGACAAGACGATCAAACTCTGGGATGCGCGCAGCGGTACACTGCGGCAGACATTGACGGGGCCGCAAAACCGGCTCGAATCGCTGGCCTTTTCGCCCGACGGCAAGACCCTCGCCAGCGGCAGCGGCGGGCCCGAGGCGTTGATCTGGCTCTGGCCAATGGCCCAGTCGCCCTAATCCACGTTCCGGTTGAGCGTGTCCGTGTTGGGAGCCCGACGCGCCAGCGAGGGCCAGTCCTCGCTGGCGCGTCGAACTCTCCCAATTATCAGACATCCTCAACCGGAACATGGATCAGACGCCATGTCAGGGCTTCAATTCCTTGAGGGCATCCGCCTGGCGATACAGGCGCGTCGGGATGAGGATCTCCGGTTCGACCGGTTCGCCCTTGAAATGGCGCACGATCGCGTTGACCGTCTTGACGCCGATCTCGTCCGGGAATTGCACTGGATCGGCGTAGATCTTGCCCTCGCGGATGGCCTCCTTGCCCTCCGGCTGGCCATCGAAGCCGATGATTTTCACCTGGTCCGCTCGGCCCGCTTCCTCGACCGCGACACGAGCACCCAGGGCTGACGGGTCATTGATGGCGAAGATGCCGGCGAGATCGGGGTGAGTCGTCAGCGCATCCTTGGCCACTTTGTGGCCCTTGTCCTTCTTGCCATCGCCCGGCAACTCGGCGACGATGATGATATTACCCGTTTTACGATCCTTGTTATACGCATCGAGAACTTTCTTGAACCCATCGACACGCAGCAGACACGACTCGGCCGGCTGGTAGTCGAGGATCACGATCTTACCCCCGTTCTCGCCGAGAGCCTCGATCATCGCTTTGGCCGCTTCCTTGCCGCCGCTGTAGTTGTCCGTGGCGATGTGCGAGACCACTTTGGGCCCCTTCGCCAGGCAGGCGATATCCGCGGTGAAAACGGGGATGCCGGCCTCATTCGCTTCCTGAATCGCTGGGCCGATGCCCTTGGAATTGCAGGGGCAGAGCACCATGGCACTGACCTTCTTGACAATGAAGTCCTTCACCTGGTTATGCTGGGTGGCGACGTCTTCCTCGCCGCTGACAATGAGGACATCGTAGCCATGCTTGGCGGCCTCGGCCGTGATGGTGTCGGCGATGACCTTGAAGAACGGGTTCGTGAGCGTCAGCACGGACACCCCGAGGGTGCCGCGCTTCCCGGCGCCGGACGGTGGGGCGGTATCCTTGTTGCCGGACGGATCGGCCCCCTGGTGACAACCGGCTGTCAGCCAGGCGGCCGCGAACACGAGAGTCAGCGCCAGATGTCGCATGGATCACTCTCCACAAGGGTGACGGCGCCGTTGCAAGAACCCGCTTGCGGGTTAGCACTCTCACCTGTGCTCAACTGTGCTAACCCGCAAGCGGGCCAAGAAGCAGGAGCGCGCCGTGTCCTGGGAGTATAAGAAGTTCTCCGGGCAGCGGGCAGGATTTGGTTGTGGTGGGAACGCGGACAGGAGCGAAGGGCGCAGGGCGAAGGCGGCCACAGGTGAGCCATCTTCGCCCCGAAGGCGAGGGTGTCAGTCGCGGACGACGCTGACGTGGTTGACCAGCTGGCGCTCGCCGCGCACGGCCATGAGTGTTTCCTGGGCGAGCTGCTTCAAGTAGTAGCTCGACACGCGACCGGTAATCACCAGAGCGGAGTCGGTTTCTTCGACCGACAACTTGCGGAGGGCAGGATGGGTACTCTGTTTCAGGGCTTGTGCCGCCCGTGAAATGGGTGGAGTCGCAGTCGCCATATCGATCTCTCTCCTTCCCTTGAAAAATGATCACCGCTCGGCAACCGAGGGCAAGTCACCCCGCGCACCACGCCGTGCGCAACTTCTCGCGAACTCGGACAATTGATGATGAAATCGGGTGGCGCCGCGAACTCACACCGGCGGCCATCGCAGGGATGGTCCCACGTTGGGAAGTGTTTGTGCATCCTTGCCTCGAAGGAGTTGCGTCTCGTCGGGCACCACAGGTTGCATCGTAGCGCGGGCCAAAGCCGAACGCAACGATTTTCCGGGAACTTTTTCGGATTCCGATTCTGCCGGCGCTGCGTGAGTGGTGAGTGGTCAGTGGTCAGTGGTTCGGTGCCGAGAAGGCATTGCAGGTCTTCACTCACCACTCACCACTCACCCACTCGCGCAGCGTCAGACCTCGGTCACCAGCACGAGGAGCGAGTGCGGCGCCAGCGCGTAACGCTTGCCCACGGGGACGACAGGCCCGGCCTCCTCGTGCTCTGTGACATCATCTGAGGAGGGCAGACTGGTATCGACCACACGTCGCCACGGTTGGCCCGAGGGCGCGGGCGGCACCCGGAACGCGACCGCCCCGCGCCAGCAGTTGCACGCGAGATAGAAGTCCTGGTCCGGCTCGCGCCCGGTCTGGTTGCCATTCAGGACGAAGGCCAGCGTGCGACTGCTTGGCGAGAAATCGGGCTGGCCCGGCTCGACCCCGTGCCAGATGATGTCCGCTTCGCGGCCGCCATGTGTCCCCGGCGCGCGGAAGAAGGTCTGCCGCCGCAGGGCAGGATGACGCTTGCGCAGGGCGATCAGCAAGCGCGTGAAGCGCACAAAATCGGCATTCTTTTCGGCCAGCGACCAGTCCACCCAGCTCACGTCATTATCCTGGCACCAGGCGTTGTTGTTGCCCTGCTGCGTGCGCAGGAACTCGTCGCCGGACAGCAGCATCGGCACCCCCTGCGACAGCAGCAGCGTCGCCATCAGGTTTTTCGCCTGCCGTCGCCGCAGCGTCAGAATCGCCGGATCCTGCGTCGGCCCCTCGACGCCGCAGTTCCAGCTGTAATTCTCGTTCAGGCCGTCGCGGTTGCCCTCGCCGTTGGCCTCGTTGTGCTTGTAGTTGTAGCTGACGAGATCCCAGAGCGTGAAACCGTCGTGCGAGGTGATGAAGTTGATCGAATGAGCGGGCCGTCGTCCCGGGGTTTCGTACAGGTCGGAGCTGCCGCAGACGCGCGTCGCCAGCAAGCCGCTCAGCCCCGCGTCGCCGCGCCAGAAACGGCGGACGTCGTCGCGGTAATGGCCGTTCCACTCCGACCAGCGCCGCCCGTAGGGAAAACAACCCACCTGATACAGCCCCGCCGCATCCCACGGTTCGGCGATCAACTTGGTGTCCGCCAGCACGCCGTCCTCGACGATCGTCTCGACCAACGGCGGATCGGCCAGGACGTTGCCGTGCTGGTCGCGGCCGAACACCGACGCGAGATCGAAGCGCAGCCCATCGACGTGCATCTCCGCCACCCAGAAGCGCAGGCAGGTCATGATGAGGTCGCGCACCACCGGATGGTTGCAGTTGACGGTATTGCCGCAACCGGAGAAGTTGAGGTATTTGCCGTTCGGACCGAGCAGGTAATACAGGTCGTTGTCCAGGCCGCGGAAGGAATACGTCCGGCCGCGGTCGTCGCCCTCGCCGGTGTGGTTGAAGACCACGTCGAGGAACACTTCGATGCCGGCGGCGTGGAAAGCGCGCACCATCTCGCGGAACTCGGCGACCTGGCCGTGATCCTGCGCCGACGCGGCGTAGGCGGCCTTCGGCGACGCGAAGGCGATGCTGTTGTAGCCCCAGAAGTTACGCAGTTTCACGCCGGTGCGCGGGTTCACAAACGGGCAATCATCCTCATCGAACTCATGGACCGGCAGCAGTTCCACCGCCGTCACCCCGAGGTCGTGCAGGTAGGGAATCTTCTCTGCCAGGCCGGCGAAGGTGCCGGGTTTGGAGACCCCCGAGGACGGATGGCAGGTAAAGCCGCGTACATGGACCTCGTAGATGATCGACTCTTCGAGGGGGATGAGCAGCGGATAATCCTCGCGCCAGTCGAAGGGGCGGCGAATGAAGAGGCTGCGCCGGGTGGAGCCGCGCAGGCCAGGCCGCGAGCCGGGCTCCTCGCGTGCGCCAGCGCCCCAGGCGACGCCGTCGGACAGGGCGGTCGAGGCGGGATCGAGCAGGACGATGCCGGGATCGAAGCGATGACTTTCGCCGCGCGGGCCGTCCACGCGCCAGCCGTAGCGGAACTCACGCGGCAGATCGCCAACGAGGATGTGCCAGTGGTCGCCGGTGCGGTTTTTGCGAGTGTCGAGGAGAAATTCGGCGAGCGGCTCCGGCGCGTCCACAGGGTAGATCACCAGGCGCACGACGGTGCCGTGTCGGCACAACAGGGCGAAGTTGACCCCATCGGCCAGGGCAGTTGCACCAAGCGGGAGCGAACGCCCGCGAGCAGTCCGGTAGGTTTGCATGCCTGCGTGAAGGTGACAAGGTGACCGGGTGACAAGGTGACAAGGTGACAAAAAGGAATGGTCACTGGGTCACCTTGTCACCCGGTCACCTTGTCACCTTGTCATCTTCGTGCCATAATACCGGAAATAGGGGGGTTGGTGGAGGTGCGCCTCTGTCGGCCCGGTCAACAGCGGGGTTTTCCGCTCAATTCGCCTGGACGTCCACAGAAAAAGTCGACGATTTCTGAAAAAAGCGCTTCCCTTCCGTTCGGCAGTTGTTCATGATAACAGCATCTTGCAGTTATCAAGTTCCTCGCCGCAAACACAAAGCCGTGAACCCAGGGAAACGCCGGACCTGACTCGCCTGTCTTCGGCAACCCTGGCCGTCGGCCGGAATTGGCGAGACACCAACAATTTTTCGGAGATTTCGTAGCCTCTTCCGACGCCCTCTGGCATGGAGCGGAAGATCCCCTTTCCCGGGCCCTCGATGAGGGGGACGGGCGGCTCGCCCAGCGGCGTACCGCCCTCTGGCCGGAGAAACCAGTTTTTTCCACGCTGCCAAAATCGTGGTTCCTGTGCTTCGCAAGCAGTTCGTAGTTAGCGGCTCGTGGCCAGAAACGACAGGGTAGTTCCCTGTCTTCTCGAACCACCAACCACCCGCTACGAAGCACTGCGCTCTCTGTGTAAATCCCTGGCGGCACAACGAGCGCAATCAGGTATCCCAGGGCACCCCAAGAATCTGATCCGGAGGAAAACGCAATGGCCGTCGCCCGTAGCGACGAGGGGTCCGGCAATGTCGCTCGCAAACGGACTCCGCGCAAACCCATCGACCCTCAGACCCCGCTGCCCTCCGCGGTGCGTCTGGACGATCTATACCGTCTGCCCATGCCGCGCCTGTTCGGCCTCGCGGAACGCGAAGGGATCGCCGAGCACACCGGCATGAGTCGTGGCCAGCTCATCATGAGCATGGTCCGTCATCAGATCGAGCGCGGCGCCGTCGTTCGCGGCAGCGGCACCCTGGAGGTGCTGCCCGACGGCTACGGCTTCCTGCGCAGCGTCGCCCACAATTATCTCGCCTCACCAGAAGACATTTACGTCTCCCCCAGTCAGATTCGCCGCCTCGGGTTGCGCACCGGCCTGGTCGTCGAAGGGCCGATCCGGCTGCCGGTCGAGGGGCAGGAGAACTTCGCCCTGATGCAGGTCGATGCGGTCAACGGTCACCCGCCCGACGAGCGCGTCGCCGAGACCGGCTTTGAAGACCTGACGCCGCTGCACCCCAACAAGCGCCTGATCCTGGAGACGACCGCCGAGGAACTCGCGATGCGGGTCGTCGACCTGGTGACGCCGATCGGCATGGGGCAGCGCGGTTTGATTGTCTCGCCGCCTCGTGCCGGCAAGACGATCCTCTTGCAGAAAATCGCCCTGAGCCTCATCAAAAATCATCCAGAAGCCCACCTGATCGTACTGCTGGTGGACGAACGCCCCGAAGAGGTGACGGACATGGCCCGCACCGTGGCTGGGCCGACGTCCGAGGTGGTGGCCAGCACGTTCGACGAGCCGTCCGGCGAGCACATTCACGTCAGCGAGATCGCGCTGGAGAAAGCGAAGCGCATGGTGGAGCACGGCAAGGATGTCGTGATTCTGCTCGATAGCATCACGCGCCTGGCACGGGCGCACAACACCGAGGCCCCTTCGGGCGGCAAACTGCTCTCGGGTGGCCTGGACACGAACGCGATGCAGAAGCCGAAGCGCTTTTTCGGGGCGGCACGCTGCACCGAAGAAGGCGGGAGCTTGACGATTCTGGCGACGGCCTTGATCGATACGGGGTCACGCATGGATGAGGTGATCTTCGAGGAGTTCAAGGGCACCGGCAACATGGAACTCCACCTCGACCGTCGTCTCGTCGATAAGCGCGTCTGGCCTGCCATCGATATCAACCGTTCGGGGACGCGCAAGGAAGAGATGTTGCTGCACCCCGGCGAGGTGGAGCGCGTGCGGGTTTTGCGGCGCGTGTTGAGCGACATGCACCCCGTCGAGGCGATGGAGATGCTGACGAGCCGGCTGCGTAAGACGAAGTCGAACGCCGAGTTCCTGATGAGCATGAACATGGCGTGACGGGTCCGAGGTTCCCGCTTGCGGGTTAGCGTAACCAACGCTAACCCGCAAGCGGAAGAGGCCAACCACGAGGGCCGTCTATTTCCTCGGACGTGCTGGCCTGGAAGGAAGATCCTCACGGACCTGGCGAAAAGCCTCCATCAGCATCGGAATGTCGTCACCGGCAAGAGTGACGCGCATGGTTGATCGACTCCTGGCACCGACGACCAGAAAACAACGGTCGTCGAACTCGTCATCCCAGATCAACAAGACAGGGGCCCGTCCAAAGACCCCAAGCGTCAATTCATCAGCCGTTTGTTTCGGCGGAGCGGCCTGGGGCCCGTTGCGCGAAGGCGTGCGCTTCTCCAGGGAGTCCAGCACCTTCTCAACGATGTTCAGATCGAGCAGCCGGAAATACAGGTAGACGGACGGACCTTCAATCTGGGCGTACCATCGCTCCGCCCCCTTGAGGGCCTCATCAATGGATACCTCCCACGATCCAGACGTCCCGATCGCCAAGAGACCAACGCTGTCACTCGCCTGATCGGCTGAGCCCTTCATGATTGCTCCAATCAAGGAGGGCCGCCAGCCTGCTGCACGGCAGGCATCAAATCGTTGAGTTCCTCGATCCGCAACATGCGAATATCCCGGACACACGCGGCGACCCAGGGTAGCGTGCGGGCCAGATCCATCGCGGCCAGCACGCAGGTGACTGACGTCACCGCATCACCACCGAAGTAGACGCTCCCTTGTTGCCAGGTGAACCCGTGGCGTTGCAAAACGCGGCGGATCTCCAGGTAGGCGTTGTTGTAGGGATCGCCATAGTTCGCCCGCAACGCCTCGATGTCCATGTCGAATGCGATCGCGTACACGCGGCCAGCCCTCCAAAACTCCCCAGGAAGGCCTTGCTTGACTTGCGGCTGCGGTCCCAGAGTGACGCCTACGGCCATGCGAAGATCCCTCCACGATTGTCGCCAGGATGCCTCTCATTATCCCGCGAGGACTGTTCCTGTCAAGGAAACAACAACCTCGGCCGGTCCGCGAAATCCGTCCGCCGCTGGTGCTGCCTGCTGCTCTTTGTGCTGCCGCTCCTTACAATCTCCGCATGGGCACCCCCAACCTCCCCATCCCACCGACCCGCGTGCGCCTCGGCGTGCTCGGCTTCCTCTGCAGCCTCTCTCTACTCACCTATCTCGACCGCGTTTGCATCATGCGCGTGCGCGGCAACATCGAGACCGACCTCAACATTGATCCGGTCCAGATGGGCCTTGTGTTTGCCGCTTTTGCGGTCGGTTATGGCGTCTTTGAGGTGCCCGGCGGTTGGATGGGCGACGTCTGGGGACCGCGCCGCGTCCTCACCCGTATCGTCCTCTGGTGGAGCCTCTTTACCGCTCTGACCGGCCTGATTTTCCCGAGCACGCAGTGGCCCTGGTTCGCGCTCGCGGCCATGCTGACCGTGCGCTTCCTGTTCGGCTGCGGCGAGGCGGGGGCGTACCCCAATGTTGCGCGCGTCGTCGGCTCGTGGTTCCCTTATCGCGAACGCGGGCTGGCGCAGGGGGCAGTCTGGATGTCCGCGCGCCTCGGCGGAGCGATCGCGCCGGTCGTGATCGGCGGGCTCAGTTACTTTCTGGGAGGTTGGCGGCAGGCGTTCTGGGCTCTCGGCATCTTTGGCGCTGTCTGGTGTGTCCTGTTTTACTTCTGGTTCCGCGACCGGCCGGAGGACAAGCCAACTTGCAACCAGGGCGAGCGCGACCTGATCCGCCAGGGACCATACTCCTGGAAAGCAGAGCAGGCGGGCGTCGCCCATCCGAAGGCGCCCTGGGGGCAACTCCTCCGCAGTCCCAGTCTGTGGTTCCTCTGCCTCGCCTCGTTCGGCGTCAGCTTCGCCTGGTACTTCTTCCCGACATGGCAGCCGCGCTACCTGGAGGATTACCATCGCCTCACCCCGAGTCAATCGCAGTGGTTGACCGGCCTGCCGTTTTTGTGCGGGGCCTGCGGAGCGCTCATTGGCGGTTTCCTGTCGGACTGGCTCATCCGCATCACCGGCAGCCGTCGCTGGGGCCGCAGTCTGGTCGGATTGTTCGGCTTCAGTGGGGCGGGGGCGTGCCTGTTCTGCGTGGCCCTCCTGGACCTCAGCGCGGGGCAGGCGGTGACGCTGCTGTGCCTGGCGTTCTTCATCAACGATCTGGCGATTCCGCCCATCTGGGCCGCCACCACCGACATCGGCGGTCGCTACGCCGGCACCGTCGCGGGCATCATGAACATGGCCGGCTGCGTCGGCGCTGCCCTCAGCCCGGCGCTGACGCCGATTCTCCTGGAGGAGCCGCTGCTCGCGGGCGGCGGGTGTGCGGCCGGCGCGCACGCGCTCGTCTTCGGGGAAACCGTCCCGATCGTCACCCGCTGGGGTTTTGTCTTCGGCGTCTTCGCCACGGCCTGGATCGTCGCCGCCCTCGCGTGGCTCGGCATCAACGCCAGCAAGCCCATTGTCCACGAACCGGCTCCCCCTACAACAACGACACCCGAAACCGGGATTCGCGAAGCACAATGAACCGTCAGCACACCCGGAACGAAGAACGAGAATCGAGAATCGAAGATCGAGGATCGAGGATCGAAGGTTGCGGCTTGTCGTTTCGCGATCCTCAATCCTCGATCCTCAATCCTCGAAGGCGGTCTTATGCTCGGTCCCATCTTTGCTCGCGAGGCCCTGACCCTCCC
>WNGB01010214.1_pt1 | contig 13053 bp, 14 predicted proteins | sample 5400681 | NCBI WGS metagenome assembly WNGB01 (sample SAMN13153367, study PRJNA577476) | soil metagenome | isolation source: 115 cm soil or saprolite under grassland replicate 2 | place: USA:California | collected 2016-06-15 | reverse complement strand
GCACAAGCTCTACCAGATCTTCGAGCTCGGCAAGCACGCACCGCGTAGTTAGGTCATACACCCTAGCAGACCATTACGCCCCACCTGACCAGCATGAACATCACGCAAACCCCAAGATCATCGGAAACTCCCGCTAGTGCCCGGGAGCCGAACCACCTGGGCACTCCGGCGGCGGACTCGAGGCTCAGCTCGGAGTCTCGGCCTCGACACTCTTGGGCTTGTCGGTCTCGACGGGAATCTGCTTGGCCGCCGGCGGGGTCTGGGTGGCGACCGCGCCCCGGATCACGACCTCCAGCACGCCCTTGTCGTAGGTGGCGTGGACGTCCTTGTCGGTGATGTTCCTCGGGACGGGGACACGCCGCTCGAACGCGCCGTAGCTGGCCTCGGCCCGGCAGTAGTCCTCCTCCTTGATCTCCTCGGTCCGCTTGCGCTCGCCACGGATGACCAACTGGCCCTCGACCAGGCTGACGTGCACGTCCCTGTCCGGGTCGATGCCCGGCAGCTCAGCCCGCACCACCAGGTCGCCGTCGCGGGTGAACACCTCGGTGGCGGGGATGAACGGGCGCCGCAATCCCACGGGCAGCGTCGGGAAAGCAATCCAGCTCCGCGGCCCGAGGAAGGTGCGCACCAGGACGTCCATCCGGCGATCCATGGCCCGCCTCTCGTCCCAGATGTCCAGCACGAACCTCACCTCCTCACTCGCTTCGAAGGTAGGTCCGCGACGCTGGCCGGCCCAGGGTCCATGGGCCCGAGCGCCCGAGGACCGGGGTCTGAAGCCCCGGTCGGCGAGCTCGCGGCTCAGGCCCTCGTGTCCGTGGCGGTCGCGACGCGCTCGGTGTCGTCCAGCTCCCACTGGAGCTCGAGCTCCACGCCACCACGCCGTCCACCGACGCGGCGAGCCGTTCCAGCTCGCCCGCCAGGCTGCGCCGGTCCACCCGTCCGGCCAGGCGTACGACCCCGTTGTGGACCCGCACGACGATCTGCTCGCGGGTCAGATGAAAGGTCGACTTCGCCGTCTGGACGATCTGCCGGCGGATCTGCTCGTCGGTCCGAAGGAACGCCACCAGCAGGTCGCGGCGCGTGACCATCCCGACCAGCTTGCCGCTGGAGACCACCGGCAGGTGGTGGATGCCGTGGACCTGGAGCAGCCGAGCCGCGGTCCGCAGCGACACGTCAGGGGTCACGCTGATCACCGGGCTGCTCATCCGGTCAGCCGCCGTCTGGCCAGTCCGCGCTCGCGAGGGATGGCGCGCCATCGACTCCAGCAGCGCCGCCGGCCCGTGCACGGGCCGTTCGTGGACCAGGGGGAGGTCCATGCCGTAGACGACCCCCAGCAGGTGGTTCTCCTCGTCCACCACCGGCACCGCCGTCACGCCGCGCTCGCGGAGCAGCTTCGCCACCTGCGCGATCGGCGTCTCCGGCCGGACCCGGACGACTGCCGTGGTCATGACCTCACCGACCATGCCCTGCATCTCGGTCACCTTTCCTCGTCACGCTCGTGCGCTGGGGTCGGGCTGGATTCGTTGGGCGTCACCGTCCACTGCCACTCGCCAGGGCAGATCTGGCGCCAGATCCGGCGCGGCTCCGCGCAGGGGTAGTGGGCTCCTTGCGCGACCCTGTGGAACCGGCGGCTCTCCCGGGCCACCGCGCGCCGTTGCCGGACCGCCGTGCGGCAACGCCGGACTGCCGCTTGCGACGAAGCGTGCTCGAAGCGGCGGGCTGGAGCGTCATTCCTGGTTGTCATCCTCTCCACCCCCTCCACCGCCAGCCTGCGCGCATGCCCGACCGCCATCTAGGGACCAAGGTCCCCCTGACAGGCGCCCTGCTGGCACCAGCGGATCGGGTCCTGTCCGCGGCCGTGGTGGTGCTCGTCGGTTCGGCCGGCTGGCCGGCGAGCTCTCGCACCAGGCCGTTGGCGAGGGACTCGACCGCTGCCTGGACCGCGGCGGGCAGGGCGTTGCCCGTTCCGGGCTTGCCGCCCTCGATGCCGATGATGACCAGGCGAGCTGGCAGGCGGTCGAGCGCGCGGGCCAGCTCGACCAGGTCGCCGAGGGACAGGGCGTGGGAGCTGTGGCGGTCGCGGCGGTCGGGGAGGCGGAGCCGCTCACCGACCTCGAGGCGGTACACGGTACCCGGCGCCGTGCCGGCGCGGACCGTATCGACGACGATCGCCAGCTGCGCGTCGCGCCACGCGTCGAGCAGGGCGATCGGGTCGCCGCGCAGCTCGATGACGTCGACGTCCGTGGGGCCGGCGGCGCGGACCCTGCGGGCGACCTCGATGCCGGCGGCGTCGTCGTCGGGGCGCAGCGGGTCGCCGAGCCCGATGAGCTTGACCCGGCCAGCCGATCCCCGCGCCGTCTCCATCAGCCCTCAGCCCCTCCTGGCGTCCAACCTCGCCACCTTCCTCGCCCGCCGGGTTGCCTGGCAGGGTCGAACGTCCCGGCCGGTCCGGCCCCTTTGCCCCCTCCTTCCTGACGGTCGATCAGGCGGCGGGGTCGTGCGTGGCCCAGTCGCTGGTGTCGTCCACGTCGTGGTCGAGCTCGCTGTGCACGGCGAGCACCCCGTCGACCGCCTGGGCCAGCCTGGCATGGGCCGTGCGGCGCGCACAGGGCGGGCAGTCCCGCAAATCGCGGGCACTGGTCGGCCGGGGCGCGTGACCCTCGCCCCTGGGGGTCATCGGGGATCGGGTATCAAATGGATACGTGGGACCGCAGCCATTGGTTTGGTTGGGGGCGATCGGGATGCGCCAAATCAAGGAGGTCATGACCACCCGGGTCGTCACGGTGACGCCGTCCACGCCGTTCAAGGAGGCCGTCGAGGTGCTCGCGGCCCACAAGGTCGCCGCTGCGCCGGTGGTGGACGAGGACGGCTGGGTGGTCGGCGTGGTGTCCGAGGCCGACCTGCTGCTCAAGGAGGAGTATCCGCGCGATCAGAGCCCCGCATGGGCGAGCGGCTACGTCACCGTGCGGACCAGGCGCGGTCGCGTGGCACGGTCGTGAGGGACTTCATGACCAGGCCGGCGGTCGTCATCGCACAGGACGCGACCGTCCGCCACGCGGCCAGGCTGCTGCATGCCAAGCATGTCAAGCGCCTGCCGGTGATCGACGAGCGGGGGCGGCTGGTCGGGATCGTGAGCCGCAGCGACCTGCTCCGAGGCTACCTCCGCAGTGACCAGCAGATCCTGGAGGAGATCCGCGAAGACGTGATCGGGCGGCGGATGCTCACCGATCCGGGCCGTTTCGTCGTCCACGTCAACGACGGCATGGTCACCCTGGAGGGGCGCTGCGAGCGGCGCAGCCTGGCCCCCATCCTGGTTCGGCTGGTCTACTCGGTGGAGGGCGTGGTCCACGTCGACCCGCGGCTGAGCTGGGACCTCGACGATACGCCGCGCCCGCGCAGCGAGGTTGACTACCTGGGTCCGTGATCCCGCCGGTCCGCCGGACCGGGGCCGGTGTTGGTGTTGGGCGCTGGGGCGAGGGGGCCGACGAGGTCGGCCCCCTCAGCTTTGTCAGCGGTAGATCGTGACGGGCATGCCGATGCGCAGCAGCGGCCAGAGCAGAGGCTCCAGTCCCGCCGCCTGGATGCCAGTCAGCGGGCATGCTGACGAGCCCACCGCTGGCTGGCGGTGGGCCCACCGTGATCGGGCCGCTTGGCCCCGCTCATGCGAACCCGGTACCTGCATGGTCATGGTGGGACCAGGTAGGCGAGCCGGTGAGCTCGCCGCAGGGGGTGCCGGGTGATGAGCGCCGTCGTTGCCGTCGAAGGCCTGTCCGAGCGGTACGGGTCGACGGTGGCGGTTGACGACGTGTCCTTCGAGATCGGCCAGGGCGAGATCTTCGGCCTGCTCGGCCGCAACGGCGCCGGCAAGACGACCACGGTGGAATGCCTCCAGAGGCTCCGCCGGGCCGACCGGGGGCGCCTGCGCATCGGCGTCGTGGCCCCGCCCTGGTACGAGGTCCCCCCGTCAAGCTATGGTGGCGTCGAGTCGATGTGCGCCTGGCTGGTGGACGGGCTCGTCGCCCGTGGGCATGAGGTCACACTCGTCGGCGCGGGCAGGGGTCGCACCCGTGGGCGCTTCCTGCGGACCTTCGAGCGGCCGCCGAGCCGTCGCCTCGGCGAGCCGCTTCCGGAGGCGCTGCACGCCGCCACCGCCGCCAACCTGCTGCTGGGCCTGGATCTCGACGTGGTCCACGACTTCTCGTTCACCGGTCCGCTGCTGGCCTGCGCACGCGAGGCGCCGACCCTGGTGACGATCCACGGCGACCTCCAGGGGGAGCTGGGCGACTACTACCGGGCGCTCGGCGACCAGGTCGGCCTGGTCGCCATCTCCTGGGCGCAGCGGCGCGGCGCCCCGGACCTGCCGTGGGTGAGCATGATCCACCACGGCAGGTCCGTGGACGACTACCCCTACCGCGAGACCAAGGATCCCTTCGCGCTGTTCCTCGGACGGATGAGCCCGGTGAAGGGCGCCCACCTGGCGATCGAGGCGGCCCGCGCGGCCGGGCTCCGGCTGGCTATGGCGGGCAGGTGCAGCCTGCCCGACGAGCGGGCCTATTTCGACCGCTTCGTGCGCCCAAGGCTCCGGCGCGATGTGGCCTGGCTCGGCGAGGTGGACACCGCCCGCAAGAAGGACCTGCTCAGCCGCGCGAGCTGCCTGCTGTTCCCGATCCGCTGGGCGGAGCCGTCGGGCCTCGTCATGGTCGAGGCACTGGCATGCGGCACCCCGGTGGTCGCGCTGGAGGCCGGCGTCGTCCCGGAGGTGATCGAGGACGGCCACAGTGGCCTGATCGGCAAGCGGCCGGAGGACCTCGCGCACCTGCTGAGCCTGGTCGGTCACATCGCCCCGGCGGCCTGCCGCGAGCGGGCGCGGCAGTTCGGCGTGGCCACGATGGTCGGCAGGTACGAGGCGCTCTACGCCGCCGCGGTCATGCGCCAGCCCGGCAGCTCCATCGCCTGAGCGGTAGCGTCGTGGTGTGCTCAGGCCGAGGTGTGCCGGCGGGTGATCAGCTTGCGGATCTCCTCGGCGGAGAGCAGGAGCCATGGGGAGACCAGGATCGGGATCCACTGGGCGGGGGTCAGTGGGTGTTGGCCGAGGATGTGGTAGACGGGTGGGGCGTACATGAACGTCGCCAGCGCGACCAGTTCCAGCAGCAGTGCGGCGTCAAGCAGGCGGTTGCTGAGGGGCCGGATCGACAGCAGCGAGGCGGGCGTGGCGCGGCATTGGAGCGCGACCGCCATCTGCATCAGCGCGATCGAGGCGAACACCATGGTTGACAGGATGAGCAGGTCGGTGCCCTGGCGGGCCAGGCGGCCCTCGGCCTCGGCCGTCGACAGGCCCTCATGGGGCGAGCCCGAGCCGGCGGGTCTGGGTCCGGCGGCTGCCTCGGGTCGTGGTCGCGCGAGCACGCTCATGATCCCAGGCTATTGAGCAGACCGGCCCGCCAACACCGACGTTGGGCCCACCGGGGCGGGGCCCCGGGGCCCGCCACGACGGCGGCACCCGCCGTGGAGATGGTCGGTGAGCCGGCTGGCGGGGTAGATAGCTCCGTCGTGCGACGGTGGGGCTTGTGGCGCAACGGCCACCGTGACCCTCTCCACTCCCTGGCTGGTCTCCACGATTCCGTCGGCGGGTGCCGCACCAGCATCGTGACCGCTCGCCAGCCCTTCCGCCCGGGCCGTTCGACCTCTCCGCAACGGGATCAACGGCCATGAACGGTCGAGGTTCCCGCGGTCTTTGGGCCCTCCTTCCCTGGTCGGTATCTGGGCGGCGGCGCATCCTCCTGGAGGACGGACAGCCCACAGCGGCGACTCGATCCCCCAGTGAAGGAGTCGACGGTGATGCGTGAATTCCAGGTGCGGATCGCAACGGTGCACGGGGGCGTCGCCCCAGATGTGCAGGCCTACGCCAGGCACAAGATCGGCCAGCTCGGCAAGCTGGCTCCTGGACCAGTGCTGCTCGCCAAGGTCAAGTTCGAGCAGGCGCCGGATCCTGCCGTGGGGCTGCCGGCGCTGGTCCAGGGGACGCTGGACGTCAGCGGCCGACTGGTCCGCGCGCAGGTCGCGGCGCGGCGCTTCGACGAGGCGATCGACCTGCTGGAGGCGCGTCTGCGCTACCGCCTGGAGCATCTGGCCAGCCACCTGCGCGACCGGCGCCGGCGGCCCGCGAAGGGCGCGCCGGGCGAATGGCGCCACGGGGACCTCGCCACCTCTCGGCCGGGCTGGTTTCCCCGCCCGGTCGAAGAGCGTGCGGTGGTCCGACACAAGCGGCTGACGCTGGAGCCGATGTCGGTCGCCGAGGCCGCGCTCGACCTGGAGCTGCTGGACTACGACTTCTACCTGTTCGTGGAGGCGGAGACCCGGCGGGACGCGCTGCTGTGGCGCCGGCCGGACGGCGTCCTTGGCCTCGCCGTGACGGGCGGGCGACTGCCGAACCTCGCTGCCGGCAGCGTGCCCGTCGAACCGGCTCCGGCACCGCCAGCCCTGACCGCCGAGGAGGCGACCGGGCGGCTCGACCTGACCGGCGAGCCGTTCGTGTTCTTCGTGGACGCCACGACGGGCCGGGGCGGCGCCGCCTACCGCCGCCGCGATGGGCACTACGGGCTCATCAGCCCGGAGGGGCCCAGATAGCGGCGGATCGCGGCGCCCGCCCTCTGCCCGCCCGCTCAGCCGCGCATCGCCAGCTGGCTCTGCGTGTCATGGTCCAGCGCCGTGGACGGGCCCAGCGGGCGTTGGCGCGGCCGCGGGGACCACCGGGCTTCCCGGGTCAGGAACCCGGTCAGCTCCTGGAGGGGTGCTGTCGGGGAGTTGGATGTCCTTGAGCTCCACCAGGGTGACCACCACACCCCAGGCCTCGGTGGTCACGTCGAGGATCTCGCGGATGACGCGGTTGATGCGGTCGGTCTCGGCCAGGGTCTCGTCCAGGGTGTGCTGGCCGACGACCTTGCGCAGGGTGGTCTGGGCGATCTGGTTGATCGCGGCCGATCACGACGAGGATGGTTACCAGCACGTTCGTAACGGATCCGTTCTGGTCGTCATCGACGACCGCCCAGCCTTCAGCGTTTCCTGGTGGCGCGGGCGATGGCGCCGATGGCCGGGGCGACCGTCAGCCACAGCCCGATGGTCACCACCATCGACGTCACGTACCCGAACGGCCGGATGCCGGCATCGCTGCCCACGATCCCGGCGAAGATCATCAGCAGCCACGCGCTGAGGAAGAAGGCGGGGCCGGCGGCAACCAGCCCGAAGAAACTCTCCATGTTGCCTCCCACGATCGTTGGGTTGGTCGCCAGCCACGTCCATCCCTGCTCGGCGGGTCGGGCGGGTCCAGGCTCCGCATGGTCAGCAGCCGTTCCCGCCGCTGGCGTTGCTGCTCGCCGACGTTCCGGAAGCAGCCGGCGGCGTGGGTGTCCCGACGGCCTCGGCCTGGTCGCGACCGTGGTGGCGGGCCTCGACGGCGCACAGCCGGTGGCGGGCGAAGGTGAAGGCCGCGTCGCGCCTCGCGGTCATCGGGTGCTCTCGGGTCCGCGGATGCATCCGTGGCCTCCTGGTTGCGGTCCGGGAGGTGGACCAGTGGCAGGTGCCCATGGCCGGCTCGGGCCATGGGCACCTGACGCGCAGGGATGTCAGAGCAGCCAGTGGTTGCGGCCCACCAAGGGCAGCCTGGCCCACAGCTTGCCGAACCCCCAGGTGTTGCCCGCGGCCAGCAGCGCCACCACGATCAGCACCAGCGCGTACACCAGGTGGTAGTCAACCATCGGGTTGGTCGACAGGCTCGGCTGCCCCGCGGAGGTCACCTTGGCAAGCGGCCACTCCGCCGCCCACATCCCCAGCATCAGCACCGTGCCGCTGATCGCGGCGATCCGCAGCGCCACCCCCAGCGTCAACGCGATCCCGATCCCGGCCAGCGCCAGCATGAACAGCCAGTCCGCCCAGGCGGTCCCCGCCCAGGTGTGGAAGGTCGACTCCAGCGGGCCGACCGCCACACTGCTGAGGAACCCCTTGGTGGGGGAGCCACCGTTGATCCATGCCTTGGCGGAGGGGGTCGCGTAGCCGAACCCGAAGGTCTTGTCCAGGAAGGCCCACAGGAACACGAACCCGACCGCCACCCGCACCACCGCCAGGAACTTGGCGGTGGTGGCGCTGATGACCCTGCCACGGGCCGGGGTGGTCTCGGCGGCGGGCCGCGTCGGGGTTCGGGCCGAGCCGTTCAGGCGGACCGACTCCTTCTGGATGACCATGATCTCCTTCTCCTCCTGCGATTGTGTTCACTTGCGAGTTTCGCCCGCGTTCTGCCTGCGCGGATGGGCCGAACGTCCCGTCAGTCCCCAGGCCCCTGGGCGGCGCCCGAGCGGGCCCACCGGCCGCCCGCCACCACGAGCAACATAGGCTTGCCGCTGCGTGACGGAATCTCCGCATCCAACGGAGCGACCGGGCGCGCTGATGGAGAGCTGGTCGCTCAGGCGAGGGAGAGGAACAGCCGCTCGAGCCGGGCCTGGTCGAGTCGACGAGGTGACCAGCGGCAACGACATGGGTGCTGGTCGACTTCTGGGCCGCCTGGTGCGGGCCCTGCCGGTGGTTCGCGCCGGTGTTCGAACGGGCCGCGGAGCTGAACGGGCCGAAGGGGTCGTGGCCCGGGGGGACGGCGCGGTGCTGTCGACCCCGGAGGCCAGGGTCAAGGAACGCCACGTGCACCACAACTTCGTCGCGCCCTGCTCAACGACCTGTTCGGCATCCAGTCGCGCGGCGGCTGCTTCCTCCTGCCGCCCGCCTGCCTGAACGGAACCCCCGAGGTTCAACCCCACACCTGCGATCCATGACCGGCGCATCGAACGTGCCGGCCTACGCGTGGGTGCGGTCGTATCGGTAGTCAGCATGGAACGGCCGGCTCCGGTCCGCATCTACGTGGGTCACCCACACTGGTGCGGGCGGAGCCACCATACGGAAGGAGCCGGCCGTGGCCAGTATCTCGCGTAGTGCGCCCATCCACCTGGGGCTGGACGTCCACAAGGACACGATCTCGGTGGGGATCTTGCCGGCCGACCAGCAGGTCCCAGACGTCGAACGGATCACCCACAACGAGGCGTCGATCCGCAGGCTCGCCTGCCGCCTCGGCAACCCCTGCATGCTGCGAGCCTGCTACCAGCACCGGCCCGACCGGCTTCGAGCTGGCCCGGCTGCTGCACAGCTTGGACGTGCGCTGCCAGGTGATCGCCCCGTCGCTGATCCCCAAAGCCCCCGGCGACAAGGTCAAGACTGACCGGCGGGACTGCCGCCGGCTCACCGCGGCTGCACCGCGCCGGCGAGCTGGTCTGCGTCCGCATCCCGACCGTCCAAGAGGAGGCGGTGCGGGATCTTTGCCGCACCAGAGGCGACATGGTCCAAGACCTGACCCGTGCCCGCAACCGGCTCGGCAGGTTCCTGCTGCGCCACGGGCGGGTGTGGCGGGGCGGGTCGACCTGGACGCTCACCCACCAGGCGTGGCTTGGGTCGCAGCGGTTCGACCAGCCCGCCATGGCCCAGACGTTCGGGCACTACCTGGCCGTGGTCGAGGTCCGCAACGCGCAACCCGACGCCGTGGAGGCCGACCTTGCCGGCTGGTGCGACCGCCCACCGTTGGACTGGCAGGTCGCTCGGCTGGCCGCCTACCGCGGGGTCACGCGGCTGGGCGCGCTGGGGTTGGCCGCTGAGGTCGCCGACTGGCGCCGGTTCGCCACGGCATGCCAGTTCATGGGGTTCTGTGGGCTGGTCCCAAGCGAGTACTCCAGCGGCAGCAGTGTCCACCGCGGCCGGCTCACCAAGGCTGGCAACGCGCACCTGCGCGCCCAGCTGGTCGAGGCGGCCTGGGCCCTTGCAGCACCGCCCCGCCGTGGGTGTGCAGATCGCCCGCCGCCAGCAGGGCCTGCCCCCGGAGGTCGCCGCGCGGGCGTGGGCCGCCCAGCAGCGCCTGTGCGCCCGGTTCCGCGTGCTGGCCGCCCGCAAGAACGTCAAGCCCGTCGTGGCGGCCGCGATCGCCCGGGAGCTCGCCGGGTTCTTGTGGGCCGAGATGACCGCCTGACGCAAATCAGCTCAGGTTCACCACTTGAGATCGGCCGAGGAGGTGAACACGATTCGTACGACGCGCCGGGACGCCGCCGCTGCAGGACCGATCCCCGAACAAACTATGCCGTGGCCTGTGCCGGGCGACCGTAGTCAGGGGCACCTTCCTGCGTCTGGGCGACGTGCGGTCCCAACCCGCGAATATCAGTGTGGCGGCCAGCCGATCCATGCTGACCCGGCGCGTCGTGCCACCCCAGGAGCCGCCCGGCCACCACCAGACCCGGGCACGCACCGCCAACGCCAGCCAGCACCGCCCTCGATATCTCCAGCGACTGCCCTGCCAGCGCGGAGACGCTCACCTGGCTTGAAACCATGCCATCGACCAGGCAGAACCATCGCCTTGACAAGCCGTTCCATATCAGTTTGTTGGATCCGGTCTGGGCTACGACAGGCTTCTAGCCAGGGCGGTACCTGGGGAAGGTTCTGCTCTTGGCGACAGCTCGCCAGGCAGGGACCTGCGCCTTCTTCTGATCCAACGCATCGCGGGCAAGTTTGACAGACCCCGCATTGGGGGAGCATGCGGGACGGCGGGTCTCTGATTGGGGGCGCGATGTGCACCCCGTCAACCGACGAACTCCTCACGAGCGCGATCGGCCGGCTCTCGTGAGCACGCCTCCGCCGTACCCGCTGGCCCGAGGCCCTCCCCGCGGCTCCTGCGTTGCCGAGCACGCCCATGGCTGCGAGAGAGGGTGATGCAGATGGCTCGGTGGATCCGGGGCCGTCGCCGCACTGGCGCATCGGTTTCCGTCCTGATCCTTACCCTGGCCACGCTGAGCACGGCCGCGCTGACCGGCGCCTTCACCGGCGCGTCCGGTGCGTCCGGGCCGAAGCTCGACCGGCAACAAGTCGCGCAGCACCTCCTGAAGACCAAGGCGGCGGGGCTGATGACCGCACCAGCCCAGGCCGCCCTCCACGTCCTGGCGACGGGCGACAAGCAGCTGGCGCCTGGGCTGCTCCCGCACGGGCCGTCCCGGCTGGCCAGCGGCGGCGCGGCACCACCGGCGCCCGCGTTCAGCAACGTCCGGGTCAACGACCCGTCGCTGGACACCCACCAGGTCGACCAGACCACCCAAAGCGAGACGGCGATCGCGGTGGCCGGGTCCAACGTCGCGGTGGGCTACAACGACAGCCAGCAGACCGGGCTGTTCCTGACCGCCGGCAGTGACATTACCGGCTACTCGTACTCGACCAACGGCGGGGCGAGCTTCACCGACGGCGGCGCGCTGCCCAACACCCCCGAGTTCGTGAACCTCGGCGACCCGTGGCTGGCAAGCGACCGCGCCGGCGCGATGTACTACTCCACGCTGGCCCTCGACCTGTTCAACTTCAACCTGGACATCGCGGTCGCCAGGTCGAGCGACGGCGGTAAGACTTGGGGCACCCCGGTGCCCGTGTACCGGCCGCCGTTTGAGATCTTCTACACCGGCGACAAGGAGGCCGTCGCTGCCGGGCCCGACCCGACCGTGAAGACCCGCGATGACGTCTACGTCGCTTGGGACGACTTCTCGTTCAACTTCAACACCGGCGAGTTCTTCACTGGCCTGCCGGTGGCCCACTCCACTGACGGCGGCGCGACTTGGCAGGTGGTCTACGCCGACAAGTTCGACCTGTCCATGTCCGGCTGCTCCTTCCAGCAGTACATCGGCGCCATCCCGATCGTCGACAGCAAGGACGGCACCCTGTATGTGGTCGCCGAGAAGCTCGCCGTCAACGACCCCGACTGCACCGGGACCGCCCCGCTGCAACGCTCCGAGTCGATCTTCCGGTCCACCGACGGCGGGCAGACCTTCGGGCCGGGCGTGAAGATCGCCGACGTCACCGAGGCGGTCCCCGACGGGCTGCTGTTCCTGGGGCCCGGCCGGTACATGCGCGACCTGGAGTTGCCCACCATCGCCTTGCGCGGCAATGCCATCTATGTCGCCTGGAACGACGGCGCGCAGGGCAAGAGCCACATCCGGCTGGCCGCCTCCAGCGACGGTGGGCAGAGCTGGTCTGTGTCGTCTGCCACCCAAGGCTCCGGTGACGAGGTCCAGCCGGCGCTGTCGGCCGACAGCAGGGGCATCCACCTGCTCTACTACCAGCGCAACAACGACAACACCCTGGACGTGCTGGTCGGCAACTCACCAAACGGGGCGGCCTTTGTCACCAGGCGCGTGACCACGCGCTCGTTCCAGGGGTCGTTGACGTTCCCGCAGTTCGACCCGATCATCGCCTTCGGCTACATGGGCGACTACATCGCCAACGTCAGCGACGGGTCCCGCCAGTACTTCGCCTGGGGCGACAACCGCGACAGCGTGACCGACTTCCTGTTCCCCAGTGGCCGCAACGACCCCGACGTGTTCCTTGCCGTGCAGTGATCGCAGGTTCGTCACCGGCGGCCCGCCCGCTGTGCCGGGCGGGCCGCCAGCTGTCCAGAGTTGGGCGAGGAGTCGCCCGATGCCGCACCATCAGCTAGCGGCGACTTGGATCCGGCCCCAGGCCGAGGGACGTCTCCTGGTCGCTGCTTGCCGGAAGTTTCTCCTCCAACCCTCCCCGATGACGGCCCTGGACCCGCGTCCCCCCACATTCAACAAACCACCGACTTATTGAATCCGGGTAGGAGCCCTAGGGGCCGGATTGAAATAAGCTATTCCGTTGATGGTCGAATGTTATAGTTCCAGTCGCCGTGAAAATCATGTCTGACAAGAGGTATTGACTGCTTCTCTTGCTCGGTGACTTTGATCTTTGTGGGATAGTGGCTCAGGTCGAGTTGGCACCGAACGGCTAGGCCGGTCTTGGTGGTGGTGTTGGCGATGAGGTTGACGACGGTCTGGTAGGTTTCCAGCGGTCGGCCCCGCCAGTTTAGGGTGATTCTGGAGAAGAGCCGATGCTCGATCCTATTCCATTTGCTTGTACCCGGCGGGTAGTGGCACACGGTGATCTCCACGCCGATGGCCGCCGACAGTCGGGCGAGCTCCC
>WNGB01010213.1_pt1 | contig 13054 bp, 9 predicted proteins | sample 5400681 | NCBI WGS metagenome assembly WNGB01 (sample SAMN13153367, study PRJNA577476) | soil metagenome | isolation source: 115 cm soil or saprolite under grassland replicate 2 | place: USA:California | collected 2016-06-15 | reverse complement strand
TGGGCGGCCCGGGAGCCGGCCGGGGTGTCGTCGTCGAAGCGACCGGCGGCGTCCCCAGGTCAGCGGTCAGCTCGTCCTTGAGCACCTGGTACACGAGTTCGCCGTGGGCGTACATGGACGGTGGCAAATCGTCGCCGGCACCGTTGGATCCGACGTCGTTGGCGCCCACCGTACAGTTGTCGTCCTTCGTGCCCAGTTTGGTCTGAGGGTCCTTGCCCAGGCCGAAGTCGTCAACCACGAGAACGGCGACGTTGCCCGGCGTCGGGCCAACGGGCGATGCCGTCGCGGCGTGGTTCAGCATGCCGCCGATCAGAGCCGGTCCGCTCACGACGAGCACGGCCAGCAGAAGCCTGTACGGGCCCTTCATGGAGACCTCCAGCCACCCACACGACAAGTTAGGGTCATATGGCTAGCGGCCCCGCGCAATGGCTGTGACGGGTTGTCGATCGTCGGGCAGCTGCTCAATCAGGTCGCGCAGACCGATGTCGTCGGGGTGTTTCGCCTGCAGGCGGTCGAAGGCCGCCAGCGCGTCCCGGGTCCGGCCGAGCGCGCGACACCCGGCCGCAAGCCCCCGGCAGGCCCGGTCGCGCAGCTTCGTCAGCCGGGATACGTGATCCTGGACGAAGGCCTTGTCGGGCAATCCGAGCAGCGGCCGCTCGGTCCACATCGCCAACGCCTGAACCAGGAGGTCCACCGCGACCGCGTCCCGAACAGCGGCCGCCCGGAAGACCAGATCAGCGAAGCTGTGAAGATCTACCTGGTCCCCGTCGAGCAGCAGCCGGTAACCGGTCCGGGCCGACCGCTCGGTCAGCAGCACGCTCGTATGGTCGTTGATCTGACCCGGCACGAGGCAACGTCGCACTTCGGCGATGCGCTTGTGCACCGCGACCCGTTGCTCGCGCCGAATGATCAACACAGGATCGGGCCACGAGTCCCGGTAGAGGTCGTCCGCGTCGACCAGGCTTCCCCGGGCCAGGACCAGACGGGCGAGCAGGGTGCGGGTGATCGGCGGCAGCAGGGCGGTGGCACCGTCGACGTCGGCCCGGAACAGTCCGAAACCCGAAACCCGCAGCCGCGGCCGGGGGGCTGTCAAGGTGATCCGGCCGGTCCGGGCCGGCGCGGCGCCGTCACCAATGTCGACGGTACCGGCATAGGCAGCGATGGTCATCTGGCCACCATGCAACATGTGCCTCCCCGGGGACAGGGGAGGTGAAGCAATGCTGAGGGTTTGCGGACGCATTGCTGAGGATCGGCAGCATGACAGAAGCGTGCGGTACGCCCGTGATTGCGGTTGCATGAACCCCTGGCTCGAGGTCACGGGAGGACCATTGGCCGGGTTCAGCAAGCACCGGTGGCCGGCCGATGGCCCGGAACGTGAGCTACTCGAGTACCTCGATGACCTGCACCGCGAACAGGGCCAGCCGTCCATGGCTCGCATCGCCAAGGCGGTGGGGTTGGTCGCGGGCACGGTATCGGCATTCTTCACCGGGGCACGTCCGATCGGACCCGAACGGCTCGCGGCCATCGTTGAGTACCTGGGTGGCGATGCACAGTATGCGGAGAAGCTGCGGCGGGCGGCGGCCACTGTCCGCAACGACCGGCGCGCCGGGCGGCCAGCCGCGCGATCCGACCTTGGCTGGACAGCCGCCGTCGATGCCGACAGCACGACGAGGCTGGACGTCATTCTGTTCGACACCGCGATGAACCGGCTGAACCAACCGGAGCTGATGGTTGGGCGCCAGCACATGATCGAAACGGTGAACGCCTGGCTGGACGCCAACGGCCGGGTCCTCCTGTACGGGCTGGGTGGTGCCGGCAAGACCGCGCTCGCGGCGACGATCGCCGACCGACGTATCGACGCCCACAAAGGCCCGTATATCTGGATGCGTACCGGCAACGCCGACGAGGACGTCGTCCTGGACGGGCTGGCCCGCTGTCTGGCCACTGCCCTCGGCACCGGCGCCACCCTGCCGCCGGCTGGAGATGCCCGCCTGCTCGCAGTCGATCGGCACATGTCGGCCATCGGGATCCGCCTGTGCGTACTCGACGACGTGTGGAACGCGGCGGCCCTGCACACTGTGCTCAAAGCGATACCAGCCGGTGTCGCGGTCCTGGTCACCTCCCGGCTCAAGCTGGGCGTCGACCATCAGCTGGAGGTGGACGGTCTCGACCCGGCCGAGGCGGTGCTGCTGCTCGCCCACCACGCGCGCCAGGACAGGTACGCGTCGCATCCCGACGCCGAGCCGCTGTGCCGCGACCTGAGATACCACCCGTACCTGATCGAGATCGCCGGGCATCGCCTGCGCCAGTACTCGCTGACGCCGACCGAACTCCGGCGTGACGTCGACGGGTCCCCGCATGACCTGGAGATGCCCGCCGGGTTCGCCGCACGGGGTCGGGAGAACGGCCGGCGCCTGCTCGATACGACGACTGGCGCGCTGCCGAATGCCGACGCCCGAGCGGCCCTCGCCGCGGTCGGGGCGTTGTTCAGCGGCACCGTCACGCCGGAGCTGCTCTCGTGCTTTCTGGGCATCGGCCTCAACCGATCGCGAGCGGCCCTCAACGCCCTGGTCGACGTGAGCTTCGCCAAGCGCTCGGCCGGGGCGTACGCGATCCATGACCTCACCGTGAGCTACGCGAGAGCGGTACTGCGCGAGGACAGCGACGAGGCGAAGACCGCCATCATCGCCGTCCGCGACTTCGTGTCGACCTACGCCACCAATCATGAGGTAATTGCCCGTGATCTCGACAACGTCGTGGCGGCCGCCGGACGGGCCCGACACTGCGCGGTCGGGGACTTCATCACGATCGTGGAGACCCTCGCCACCCGCGGATATCTCGACACGCATGGTCACACGTTGGCAATGCTGCGGCTGCTCGACGCGGCCATCGACGTGATGCGCACCCGGCCGGACACCGAGCGGCTGCATCACCTGCTGAGCAAGCGCGGCAACGCCAGCTTCAACCAGGGGGACTTCGCCGCCGCGGTCACGTTCTACCGGCAGGCCCTACCGTTGGCACCGACCGCACAGCGCCGGGTGATCATGCTCAGCGTCATCGCCAAGGCGCTGGCCGAAGATGGCCGGTATGAGCAGGCCGAGGAGTCATTCAACCAGGCCTATGCGCTGGCCGAGGCCGAGGCGGACGACGTGGGCACCATGCGTACCCTGGAGGCGCACAGCGTCGCGGCGTTCCGCCAGCACGACTTCGCCCGGGTTCGGGAGCTGACCGAGCGGGGCGTCCAGCTCAGTCGTGCCTTGGGTGACCGTGCGGCCGAGGCCATCTTCCTCAACAACCTCGGTTCGGCCAATTTTGAGCTGGGTGTCGAGACGGCGTTGCGCTATCACCAGGAGGCGATGGCGATCGCCGTGGACACCAGCAACGAGCACATTCTGGCTATCACCAACCGGTGCATCGGAGCCGACTACCACGCCCAGGAGCGGTTCGACCAGGCCCAGCAGCACTTCGCCGAGGCACTGCGCCTGTACGGCCGGTTGGGGCAGACCCAGCGCGAGGCCAAGGTCCGCCTCATCATGCACCAGTTCGGCTATCTAACCGTGTCCTAACGCCGATCCGGACCGAATCGGAAGCAGCGCCGGCATTGCTTCGGAAGCAGCGATCGCTGTCTGCTCGGCCGGGCCACCCCGGCCTTCGTCAGCTGCTCGTGAGGAGGAACGGCCATGAGATCATTCGGCCGTACACGGAGAAAGAGGTACGCGGCTCTGAGCGCCGTGGCGCTCGCGACCCTCGTGGCGGCATCCGCCGCCTGGGCGCCGGCTAACGCGGCGGAGAACCCACGACCAAGCCAGCGGGACCGGCAGAACAAGATCGCTCAGCTCCCCCAGCCGGCGAAGGGTTGCTTCACGGCCGAGTACCCGAAGCTGCAGTGGCGGGCGGCTGCGTGCACCGCCGCGCCGAATCTGCCGCAACCGCCCAAGCACGGGGCGCGGCCCCTGGTGGTCGGCAACGGCGACGACGTCGCGGCGCAGGTGCCGAGTGGGTTCATCTCCACCGCGATCGGCTCGTTCGACAGCGTCGTCAACGTGACCAGCGAGAGCGGACCCATCGGCAACTCCGGACCGTCGATCGCCAACGCCTACACGCTGCAGCTCAACACCAACTTCTTCGCCAGCACGGCGTGCGCCGGTTCGCCGAACGCGGGGTGCCAAGGTTGGCAGCAGTTCGTGTACGGGAACGACGGTTCCTCCGGCGCCGCCTTCATCCAGTACTGGCTGATCAAGTACAACGCACCGTGCCCGGGCGGCGTGGGATGGAACCAGTTCTCGTTCACGGGAAGCACGGACATCTACTGCTGGAAGAACGACACCGGTGGGGCGGTGGCGGTACCTAACCAGCCGATCACGAGCCTCGCTAACCTCAGTCTTACCGGCAACGTGGGTGCGGGTGGGGACAGTGTCACCCTGTTCGACGGGACCACGGCCTACACGCAGGTCGGCGACAACGCCGTCAATGCGGCCGCGGGCTGGAACATCGCCGAGTTCAACGTGTTCGGCTACGGCGGCAACAGCGCCGGCGGGGGTACGGCCAGCTTCAACGGCGGCGCGGCCCTCACCGTACGGACCAGGACCATCTACGGCGGCACGGCCGCTCCGCTCTGCGTGGCCACCGGCTTCACGGCCGAGAAGAACAACCTCAGCTTCGGTACGCCGGCACCGATGCCGACGGCGTCCGGGCCCGCCATGATGTTCATCGAGGACACCATCGGCGGCGCCAGCACGAACTGCGCGGCTGCAAGCACCATCGGCGACGTCCACGCGCACACCGTTGCCGGCTTGGCGTACGACTTCCAGGCGGTGGGCGACTTCGAGCTGGCGCAGGTCGGCTCGGACTTCGAGGTGCAAGCGCGACATGTGTCCGGGGCGCCAACGTGGCCGAACACCTCGGTGAACCAGGCGATCGGGACGAGGATGGGCGGCACCACGGTAACGGTGTGCAGTGGGCCGAACCTCGTGGTGGACAGACGAGGCGTCCGACTCCCCGACGGCACGACCATCTCGTTGCCCTCCGGGGTTGACATCACGCTCACGGGCGGGGTCTACGTCGTGACCGACCAGGGCGGCAACAGCGTCCGGGTGACCCCGCACCCCGGCTATCTCGATGTGTCGGTCGGCGTCGGTACGTGGCCGACGACGGTGCGCGGGCTGCTCGGCAACCCGGACAACGACGTCAAGCTGCTCGAGGCAAGCGACGGAGCCATCTTCAGCGTCCCGCTCTCCTTCGACGACCTTTACCACCGCTACGGTGACAGCTGGCGGGTCAAGCCGGCCGCCTCGCTGCTCTCGCCCTGCGGCACCGAGGTCGAGGAGAGCAATCCGACGAAGCCGTTCTTCGCGAACGACCTCGAGCCGAACATCCGCGAGCGGGCGGCGTCGATCTGCCGCGAGGCCGGCGTCCAGGAGGCCTGGCTCGACTCCTGCACGCTCGACGTCGCGGTACTTGGCGACAAGGCGGCGGCAGTGTACGTCGGCAAGCCGCCTCCGGTCCTGGACGGCAACAAGTAGTAGCCGCACGTTTTACCGCATCTGGCCGACCGCTGCGGTCGGCCAGATGTCGTGCGGATCGGCCAAACAATAGATCACGGCAGGAGGTGGTGGGCCATGGCGATGATCACCGCTCCGCGTTGGTCAGCCCCCGGCCCACCCCGCGCAGTACCTCCACCTCCCGGGCGGACAGCGACGGCGCCGTGGCCGGCCGGCGGACCCGGTTGACCAGCCGCGCGGCCACGGACGCTGCGAGCACCGTCTCGCCGCGGGCGGCCGCGAAACGGCACCCAGGGCGGCCACTTCTCGCAGGGCGCCATTGTCGCGGCCGGTAGCCACGGTCCGTCCGGCGCCGAGCAGGCGAGCCACTTTGACGGCCGGACGTCCCGCAACCCCCGTCGCGCCTTGGATCAACACCGTCTCGCCAGGAACGAAGCCGGCGGCGGACTTGATGGACATGCCCGGTACGGCGGAGGCGAGAACGACTGCGTCGGCGGGATCGATGCCGTCGGGCACGGGACCGACATTGCCGCTGGCGACGACCGTCCTTTCGGCGAGTGCGCCGTACGGCGCCTTGGTGTTGCCGAACCCGGCAAGGGTGCCGTCGGGGCGCACCCACACGTACTTCAACACCGTCGCCGGCAACGCCACCTGGACCACGCACACGATCACCACCTACGACAAGTCCGGGCGGGTCACCCGGATCACCGCCTCCCGCAACACCAACCCCAACGACCGCATCCTCGACGTGTCCTACTGCTACACGCCGTTCGTATCCGGCCAGCCCTGCGCCACGAGCAACGACTCCGGGCTGCGCCGCTGGCAGCGCGACGAGATCACCGGCACGATCAGCGTCAACAGCTACGACGGGGGCAACCGGCTCACCACCTACAGCTACAACGCGGCCGAGCAGATGACCTCCGCGACGGCGAACGGCCCGACCAGTCCACACATGTACGCCGGCACCAGCCAGACCGAGATGACCTCGGCGGCCGGCAACCACTTCGGGTACGGCCGCGACGACCGGTACCGCCAGCCGTGGTTGCAGTCCTACAACCACGGGGCGGCCGACGCGTACGTCGAGCGGGACGGCCGCGGGACGCCGCTCGGGTTGCACAGCTCCGCCAACGACTTCACCACCATCCTCGACGGGCTCGGCTCCGTCGTCGCGGTCGTCGGCAAGGACGGCAGCACCGCCGCCGGTACAGCTACGACCCGTACGGCGTCACGGTGTCCGTCTCGGAGAGCGGCCTCAACCAGCCCAACGTCGTCCGCTTCGCCGGCGGCATCCACGACGAGACCACCGGCCTGACCAAGTTCGGCATGCGGTCTACGACCCGAACCTGGGCCGGTTCATCCAGCAGGACAGCATGGCCCGGCTCGCCGACCCCGTCAGCGGCAACCGCTACGCCTACGCTGGCGACAATCCGGTGAACCGGGTGGACCCGACCGGAGCGGCGCCCTTCTGGGAGGAGCTTCTCGTCGGGTGGATTGTCACTGCGAGTGTGACCACCACATGTGCGGCCGTGATTTTCCTGGCAACCGGTGGATTTGGGGGTTGGGTTTTCTCGGATGCGAGCTGCTAGGCCTTGTTGCCGCCACTGCCGCAGTGCGGCAGCTTGACTAGGAAGGGTTGGAATGCCGATGAAAAGGAGCAGTGCGGCACTGAAGTTCCTCTACCTTGCACTCTTGCCGTACGTGCTTGCTGTTCTCGCCTACCGTGCGATACTCCATGAAAGCTGGATCCTCAGCCTCATCGGACCACCACTCGTATTCGTCGTTGGGGGAGGTATTTACATCGCATACCGATACCGAATGAGTCGGAGGTGAGACCACGCTGGCCGCAGCCGAGCAGAAGCTGGAAGCCATGCGCGGCCTGACTGCACCCGGCGCCGTGGTCAAAACCTCGGTATGTCCGAGGTCCGCCGCTCGGCCGGACGATCGAGCCCAGACTCCTGAAGCTCACCGGAACCAATCGTCGATCTTGGTCGTAGGCTGGCACCGTGGACGAGCCAGGATCACAACACAACACGGTGACGCTGTGGCGGCCGACCGGGCAAGCGGAGCTGGACCTGGTGGCAGCGTCGGGATGGCGGGCATGGCCACCGCGCCTGCCCGCGCAACCGATCTTCTATCCGGTCCTCAACCGCTGGTACGCCACCAAAATCGCCCGCGAGTGGAACGTGCCGGCCGGCGGGGTCGGCTACGTCACGTCATTCCAGATGCGCCGACAGTTCCTCGACCGCTACACCGTGCAGCAGGTTGGTGGCCACGATGTCCGCGAATACCGGATCCCGGCGGAGGACCTCGCCGAGTTCAACGCGAACATCGTGGGTGCCATCCGCGAAGAAGCCGACTACCGGGCACCGGTGCCAGATGATGAGTTCGCCGCGGCCGAGGCGCTCGGCACCCCGCTGCCCGCAGCCTGGCGCAGCTACCTGCAGAGCGCATCGTGGTTTCGCCGTGGCTGGCTTCCCAGCGGGTGCTACCTCTGGCTCTACCCGCCCCACGAAGCGACCGCCCTGCTCGAGGCCTGGGGGCAGCACGCCAGAGCCAACCATCCCGGCATCGCGATCATCGGCGGCGACGGTTCACGCGAACACCTCGCGCTGGACCTACGGCGGGATCCAGCGCCTGTGCTGCTGGTCGACATCACCAGCGAGGGCTGGCCAGCAGCCATCCCTCAAGCCGACAACGTCACGTCGTTCATCGAGCAGGTCGAGTCCGGTCGGTTCGACTTCAACTGGGAGGAAGACCGCACGAACAGCGAACGGCACTGACCCGAGTTGTGGTCGCACGCCACGCGCTCGCGACACGCCCGAACCAGGACCACACGCAAGATCTACTCAAACTACGGTCCGTCAAGGGGCAGCTCGTGTCCGGCCCGACCCACTTCAACGTAAGCATCCGATCAGATGCCCACGGCCCTCAAGCCCCGGCTGGTTGGCCCGCGTTGTTCCTGCCGTTTGGGCCAGATTCGTTGAGACAGCGCCCATCAAACGTGGCATCAGGCCGAACCAATGAGACTGACGGCCCTCCGACCGTCTCATCCAATCAGGCCCGGCCAGCTCAAGGACCCGTCAGCGGGCCGCCTTCTTTGAGAAGGGACATTGAACGCACCAGCAAGCGCCGTCGGGGGTTCCCTCCAGCGAGACACAGGTCAAGCGCGGCGACCGCGTTGTTGGCAAGGACACCGAACTCGTCGAGAAGCTCGGCGGCAACGCCCCTGCCCATGTGGGTCTGGACGGCGCTTCCGCCGCTGCTGCCGGCGCAGCGGACGCTACGACGACACCAACGGCCACTACTACGTCCGAGACTAGCTTGATCGAAGGGCGCCTGCTGAGGCGGCAGGCGCCTTCATGATCGTCTGTGCCGGCCTGCCCCTCGACATCGAAGTCGTGCGCTCCCCCGGATATCCGCCGCGGTGCGCGCGCCCAGCCGTGCCCTGACACGCCGAGGGCGGTGGGCCGGGCTGGCGACTGAGCGTTCGCGTGGGGCGAAGCCGCATGCGGCACGCCTGGTACCGTGCTGGGTCCGTAGCCCGGCACACGACCAGGGAGGCGATATGGCGGGTTGGCCGAGGTCGACGAGCGGCACGATCGCCTATATGTCCTGAGCTGGTCGGCGATGCGCCGCGGCAGTCGCGCCATGGCTGGCTCCGATCCACCGACCGATCGGGGCCACCGCAACAGCTGGGCGCGTTGGTGCGGCAGGCATTGGCGCAGTCACGCACCGACGTTGTCCCTGGCCGCCTTCGGTGCGCGGCGGGGAGCCCTACGGCGGTGGCTGGGCATCCCAGAGCCGCCCGGGTCCACGGGCGGGCGGCCCTGGCCGCCGGAGGCCTGATTCGGGTCGTAGGGCTGGAGGCCCTACCCGCCGGAGGCATCGTCCTTGCCCCGCGATCCCGCGCTCGGCTTGCAGATCGGCGGGCCGATGTTGGGCCGGCATCGTGCTCTAGGCTCAGCGCTGTTGACCGCGAGATGGGGGCAACAACGATGGCTTCCGACACGGGACACCACCAGCCGCGCTGGCGGCGGATCGCATTGTGGGTCGCGCCGCCTGCCGTGGTTGTGCTCGGAACGGTCGGATTCCTCGGTGTTCGCCAATACCAGGATTCGGGCGTGTTCCATGTCGGCACCTGCTTCCAGGTGTCGTCCGACACCGGCATTGTCTCGGCCGGCGGACTGCGCCAGTTGACTGGCCGGGCGAAGGTCGTCGACTGCGGAACCGCGCACGACGCCCGCATCACCCGAATGGCGCGAACGGCAGCAGACTGCACTGCCGAGGGCGCGTGGTTGAAAAGTCGCGAGCAGGTCTACTGCGTCGTGTTGTCGATTTGACTAGCATGTAGGCTGAGCTCGTATCGCAGTTCGACATCTCCCGCGATCGGCAGGACAGAACCTAGCTGCGGACCATGACGGCCCAGCGTTGCCGGACCCCGGCGGGCGCTGGGCTTCATGGTGTCCACTGCAACCTCGTGTGCCGGCCGGGGCCCGGCGCCGAGAGCGAAGCGGCAAGGCGCTGATGCCGAGGTTGGGACGTTCTTCGGCGTTGGTTGAACGCGAGGGGTGGCCGTTGTTAGCACGCCTCTTCGATGACGAGCATGACGCGGTGGTCGTCGTCGCGGAACTCAGCCAACCTGAACTCGCTGTGCGGCGGGGCTTCGCCGGTGAAGTAGCGTTCCACTCGTTGCAGCAACGCTTTACGTTCCGTACCGGAAACCTCGATCGGATGGGGACCGTATGCGTGCAAGACCCGCAGGTCGGGACGCTTGAGCAGCCGCCGTAGCACTCGGTGAGGGAGTTGGGCCCGTCCGCCGCGGATGTACCAGTGGGCGCCGTTGTCATCGGTCCAATGGCCGTCGTGGATCGGTTGCGGCCAGGACTGGGCGTTGGGCCGCTCCGCCGCTGAGTCGGAATGCACCCTGCGGACGAAGTCGGCGAACGACTCGGGCTGCTGGCGTTGATGCCGCATGGTTCCCATGCTGACAGAGAGGGCACGTCTGTACGAGGTGCGCCGCCGTCCTGCTCAAGTGTTACCGGGCCTTGAAGCGGCCGACGGCTTCCGTCGAGGCGGCTCGGGTTTGTGGACCTTAAATCGGGCGATGGGCTTGGTTGTGGTGCAAGCGACCTCAGCGACCAGGTGGTCGCCGTCGTAGACGCGCCAGGTGCTGTCGGCGGCTTCGACGGTCAAGGTCCGTCCGGCGTGCACGATGCCGACGTGGATGCGTTGCCCGGCGACGACCAGGGCGCCCCGGCAGGACACGCGTCGGTCGACCCGTAGCGGCTCGGCGGCGGGGACCGGTGGCGGCCCGGCGGGCCGGGCGTCGTGGATGCGTGCCTGTTCGGCCGGGGTGACTGGGTTAGGCAGGCTGCGCAGCAGGGTACCGTCGGCGACGAGTTGGAGCAGGCCGCGGTCGAGCCTGGCGGTGACCCGGCGACCGGCGAAGTGGATCCCGACCGGGTGTCGCCGGCCGGCCAGGCCGATCAGGCCGTTCGCGCTGACCAGACGGTCCACCTCGATCGCGGTTCCCGACGGGGCCTCGCCAGCGAGGATTGGTGGTGGGCCGGCGGGGCGGCCGCCGTCGGCGAGCAGCTGCCGCAGCTGCGTGGTGGTAAACCGGGACGGCACGGTCTTGAGCCGGATCCCGTTGACGAGCAAGTGCGCCACGGTGGTATCAGCCCACAGCGTGACCGCTGCCCCGGCCCGGTCGGGGCCGAGCCAGAACTGTTGGCCGGCCACGCCGAGGTTGCCCGAGGCGGGCACCATCCGGGTGACCTCGACGGCCAGGTTGACCGGTTCGCCACCGTTGGGCGAGACCGCCAACGCGGCGGGCAACGGCAGCTCGGCGACCGGGGATGGCACCGGCACGGGGCACGGCGTCGCGGCTGACGATGTCAGCACGGCCGGCAGCCGCAACGGCAACCGCTCGTCGACCGGCCGGGGTGTGAACCGGTCGGCCGGGAAGGCCATGTCCAGGGACTGGTGCGGCCGGTTGGTGTTGTACTCGTGCCGGAAGGCGTCGATCGTGGCCTGCGCGGTCTCCAGATCCGGCCAGACCTCGACCTGGTCGAGCAGTTCGCGTTGCAGGGTCTGGTGGAAGCGCTCCACCTTGCCCGTTGTGGTCGGGGTGCGGGGCTTGGTGTTGCGGGCAACGATGCCGTTCTCCCGGCAGATCCGCTCGAACATCACCTCCGCCGGACGCGGTTGGGTGAACCGGCCGGTGAACTGCTTGCCGTTGTCGGTGAGCACCTCGTCCGGGACCCCGTACTCGCCCAGCGCGTCCGCGAACGCGGTGCACACCACCCGGCCGGTGGCCCTACGCACCACCGTGGCGATCACACAGAACCGGGAATGGTCATCCACCCCGGTGACCACCTTGGTCTCGGATCCGTCGGCCAGCCGGATGCCGTCCACGATGTCAAGCTGCCACAGCTCCATCGGGACTTCCCGCTGCCAGCGCCGGTAATCCTGCCGACGTCGTCGGCGGGGCACGGCGTCGACCAGGCCGTGCCGCACCAGCACCCGATAGATGGTGCTCAACGACGGGATCGGGCCGGGGCTGCCGTTGCGGCCCAGCTCGAACTCGATCCGCCGCTGGCCCCCACCGCGGATGGTTCCGACGCAGCTCGCAGATCGCGGCCTCCACCTCCGGCCTGGTCTGCGCCGGGTGGGCATGAGGCCGGTGCGACCGGTCAGCCAGCCCGTCCAGGCCCTCATCCCGATACCAGCCAACCCAGCGATGCACCGCCTGACGCGACACACCGAACCGCTCCGCCACCTCGGTCACCGGCACCCCGGCCTGAACTTCGAGCACAGCGCGGTACCGCTGCTCCGTCATGGTCAACTCCACCAGCAGTCGGCGGAGTGTCACCATCAACTGAAGCCAACCTGTAACGCATCAACCGGAGTACGACACACCAAACCGACAACCGAACCTGATCTCGGATTTTGGTATGGCCAAAAGCACATCAGCCGTGTTCTGCCCGGTCGATGGATCTCCCGGGTGGCTAGCGCTCAGGCAGGAGCTGTACGCCGTCGTGCAGCCGTACGGCCACATCGCCGGTGTCGAGCGCGTCGAGCACCCGGACTGCGAACGTCCCGGCGATCTCCGACGTGACCCGGTCCGGTGGCCACCGATGGGCCACGAGGACGCCTCCATCGGTGCCCAGTATGCCCACGTCACCGCGACGATGGCCGAGCGGCTCGTGGCGGGACTGACGCGGAGGCGTGGCGGTCAGCGCTCGACGCCCGGCTCGTACTCAGCCCGGGTTCACCGGTGGCGGCGTTGGACCGGATGCTCACGGCGCGACGCACGGAGGCAGCGCAGTGAACCCGCAAGATCTGCTCCAAGCTCGCTCCAACGCGGCCTGTACGGCGAGGTTCGCCGTGGTTGCGGCGCGAGACGCTACGTAGCAGCGCTCCGTCGATGCGGCCGAATGCCTGCCGCCGCTGGCGCAGATACGCCACGAGAAGCTGTCCGGTGGCCGCGCCGAACGTGACCTCGCGGGCGCGTTGGGACTTGGTCGTCTCCGCTCGCAGGTGCACCAGCG